>Ga0172380_10004577_pt1 | contig 17632 bp, 12 predicted proteins | sample Leawe162metaG_FD_119747 | JGI IMG/M metagenome (GOLD analysis project Ga0172380, IMG submission 119747) | Leachate microbial communities from a municipal landfill in Southern Ontario, Canada - Leachate well 162 metaG | ecosystem: Engineered > Solid waste > Landfill > Unclassified | place... | reverse complement strand
TCCGGATTGGATTGTTCCCAGCGGGATGCAATGCAAGGCGCAAATTGCGCCGTGTGGTCATTCTCACACAAGCAATTTGCAACGCGGCAGTGCGCCCGCTGGGGGCAATCCAACCGGACAATTTCCCCCGCGCAAGGCATCACAGACATAGCTTGCGCTGCATAGCCAGCCAGACCAGCATACGGTCGAACGGGTCTTTATGAGTGCTACGCGGCAGGCGCCAGAATGTGGCGCATTCCCCGGCATCCGGGGCAATCACGGTGAACCCAATTTCCTCGGCGATGCCGGGCAGGTCGTCCGGCTGGCAATTTAGCAAAGTGAGTTTGCCCAGCGCATATTTGAGGGAAACTTCCCAGAATGAAATGGTGCTGACGAAGATTTCGTTGTGCGGATCGCGAATCAGCGCTTGTGTGCCGGAACTTATCTTGTCAGGCTCGAATATAGTCCATAGCAAGACATGGGTATCCAGCAGATAGCTCATGCCGCAAGCATATCCTCATCGGAAATGGCGAAATCGTCGCCGATGATGCACTGCGCTTTGCCTTTCCACAGTCCCAGCCGCCGTTCGCCTTGCGGCATAACCTGCACATAGGGCACGATGGCGGCCACTTTTTCCTTGTTCCTGCCGTAACTGACCACGATGGTTTCGCCATTTTTTACTTGCAGCAACACGGCGGAAAAATGGCTTTTCAACTCGCCTATCGATAATATTTGCATGGGAATTCCAGTTGCTGGATTTAATGATTTATGATTTATGCTAGGTCAGGCTGGCAAATTTGTCAAGTTGACAAATTTGCCCCGGCGTTTTCGATATTGCCGCCCATATAATTCGGGGGGAGATGACAATTGTTGCAAAATAATTGCATATAATGCCGTGAACAATCAGGGAAAGGCATTTCAACCTAGAAACCTCTGTTGACCGCTTGCCAAGATGTGTAATAGGGTGCTTCTAAACAATTTTGATATGTATTCCATGTTCACCCGTTTGGTGAGAACGCTACGAGCTGGATTGCACGGTTTTCCGGGCGCATGGCGGCGTTGCAACTGCAAGAGAAGAGAATGGAACAAACCATTCTTCGTCGTTGCGCCTTGCCCTGCACCCGGAAAACCGCACACTCCAGCCCGTTCAACAGAGGTTTCTAGGTTCAAATGAAAAAAGCATGGCTCCCCTCCATAATCATTATCGTGGCGCTGTTGTGCCACCCGTTTTTCGCCCTGGCCGACACGGCGCCGCTGAGAATCACCGTCAGCGTGCCCGGTCCGCGCAATATCTCCTATCTGCCGATCGACCTGATACCCAGAATCGGCGCGGACAAGGCGGAGGGCGCGCAAATTCAGTTGCTGCATACCGGCGGCGGCGGAGTGGCGCTCTCCAACCTGATGAACCGCAATGCCGATTTCGCTGTTGCCGGCATGCCTGCCGCCATGTCGTTGCGCGTCAACGGCGGCAAGGTGACGGTGATCGCTGCGGTGGACGATGCCCCGTTGTTCGTCCTGATGGTGCGCGCCGATCTCAAGGGGCAGGTCAGGCGTATCGCCGATCTGAAAGGCAAGGTGGTGGGCGTCAATACCAGCTCGCTTTCCAGCAAGACCACTTCCCAGCAATTGGCGGAGCTGGTGCTCAAGACCGACGGCGTTTCCACCGATATGGTGCGCCTGATGCCGGCCGGCCAAAGCTGGCTGGAACAATCCTCGATCCTGGAAAGCAAAACCGCCGACGCCATCATGGGCGACGAACCTTTCGCCTCGCGCCTGCTGGCGGAAAACAAGGTGTTTTTCCTCGCCAACCTGGCCGACCCCAAGACCAGCGAAAAAATTCCCGGCGCCAATTTCCTCCACGCCGCGCTGGAAACACGCGAGGAAACCCTGACCGCAGACCCGCGCCTCGTCGCGAAGATGGTTGCTATATTGCGCCGCACATTGCAGTGGGTGGCCGCCCACACCCCGGAACAGATCGTCGATGCGCTGGACATCGCGGATAAGGAGGAGCGCGCAGCGCTCATCGCCGGCCTGAAGAAATATCCCAATCTGTACAGCAAGGACGGGCGACTATCGGCGCGCCAGTTGCGCGAAACCGGGCTGTTTTTTCACGGCGCCTCGGAAGGCAACGCAGCCGCCCAAGCGCTTAAAATAGAAATCATGATCGCCGATAAATGGGCCGGAAATAAGGACTGAACCATGCCATTTCTTCACCGCGCTTCGCCCCTGCTGCATCAGGCCGCTCTGCGCCTGACGCTGTCCTTGTTGATTGCCCTGTTGCTGATCGGCGGCATAGGCTGGGGGGTGTACACCGCCGGCGAACATAGAGCGATAGAAAACGAAACCCAGGCGATTTTCGGCTTTTATGAAAACAAGCTCAAGGAATGGGAAGGCCAATGGGAAAGCGAGGCGCTACGCACCAAGTCGCGCCTGGAATTCTCACGTATTCTGGAAGACCCGAAAAACCGCTGGAGCAACCTGTCCAGCTACCTCACCGTGCAGGGCGAACAGCAAACTTTCCTGAACGTGCTGGTGACCGATGCGTTTGATCGCGTACTGTTCCGCTTCGGCCCCGACGGGGAGCGACTGCCTGCCGTGATGCCCCATAAAACCACCGCATGGTGGTATTTCGACGCATTCCAGAGCGAACTGTTCCGCGTTTACCATCAGGATATCTGGCTCGGCGCGCAGGGTATGGGGCATCTGATCTTGCTCAAGCAATTCGACAATGCCCTGCTATTCCAGAATGCCTATTCGAACACCGACCTATTCATGCTGTGGCAGGGCAAAGCGATTGCCAGCTCGCTGGGCAAAAACGCGACGCCTGCCGACATCACCGATGGCAGCTACCGGTTGAACAATACCGTTTATTCCCAGCGCAACCTGAAATGGGTGAGCACGGAAAAAAATACGCTCATGCTGCTGGTGCGCCACAAAACCGCCGAGTTGTTCAGCACTTGGCAACTGGTGCTGGGCGGCCTGGTTTCCGTCTTGGCGCTGTTCGGTGCTTTATGGGGAACGCTGGGGCTGTGGCTGATCCGCATCAGCCAGCGCATCGGCGCGCTGGGCAAGGTTTCGCAGGCATTCGGCGCAGACTACCGGCATTCCGAGGAAATTGCCAAGCAGTTGGCTATCGCCGCCGGCGGCGGAAACGACGAAATCGATAAAGTGGCCGATTCCCTCGAACACCTGACCGAAGCCGTGCGCCAGCGCGACCAGGAACAACGCGCCAAGGAAGAAGCGCTGGCGGAAAGCGCTGCCAGGATACGCGAAATCACCGAATCCTTGGCCGATGGCGTGTTTGTGGTGGATCGGGACAGCAAAATTACTTTCGTCAACCCCCAGGCAACCGCGCTGCTGGGGTATCTCCCGGAGGAATTAATCGGCTGCGACAGCCACAGCACACTGCATCACACCAAGCCGGACGGCTTCCACCTGCCCGTCGAAAAATGCGCGGTGCATCAGGCCGTGATCCAGGGCAAATCGTTTCGCACCGCCGAAGATTTTTTCATTCGCAAGGATGGCGTTTACCTGAGCGTTGCGGTGTCCGCCACGCCTATTCTGCGCAACGGCGAAGTCGCCGGTTCGGTGGTGACTTTCCAGGACATCGGCGAGCGCAAGCGCGCCGAGGCGGAATACCGCGCCATGCTGCAAACCACGCCGGACGGTTTCTGGCTGACATCCGCCCAGAACGGCCAAATCGTCGATGTCAATGCCGCCTACTGCGCCATGTCCGGCTACACGCGCGAAGCACTCCTGAACAGGCGGATTTCCGACCTGGACGCGGTGCAGGACCAAGCCGAAATCGCGCGCAACATGCAAAAGCTCATGAGTGGTGAGCCGTTACGCTTCGAAAGCCGCCACCGCCGCCGCAACGGCAGCCTGTTCGACGTGGAAATCAGCGCGCAATATCTGGAGGCGCGCGGCGGGGTGATCGTGGCATTCATCCGCGACATTACGCTACGCAAGCAAGACGAGAAAAAAATCGCCGAACTGCTTGATTTCAACAGCAAGATCGTTTCCGAATCGACGCTGGGAATCAAGGTGTTCCGCGTCGGCGGGGAATGTGTTTCCGCCAACGAAGCCGCCGCGCGCATTCTGGAACACAACATCGAACATTTGTTGCGGGAGAATTTCCGCCAATTGCCGTTCTGGAAAACCACCGGCTTGCTTGATGCCGCCGGTGAAGTGCTGAAGCACAACGTTTCCCTGCGCAAGGAAATTCATACGCTCACCCCTTCCGGTCGGGATAGCTGGATGGAGTATGACCTGACGACATTCACCAGCGCCGGCGAGCCGCATCTGCTGGTGCTGATCCACGACGTGACCGAATTCCGTAGCGCCGAGCAATCCCTCACCGAAGCCCGCCGCATCGCCGAGCGCGCCAACCGCGCCAAGAGCGAGTTCCTCGCCAACATGAGCCACGAGATACGCACCCCGATGAATGCCATCATCGGACTGTCCGATCTGGCGCTGGGACTGGAACTGCCGCCCAAGCTACGCGACTATTTCGCCAAGATACACACCTCGTCGAAAGCGTTGCTTTCCATCATCAACGACATTCTCGACTATTCCAAGGTCGAGGCGGGCCGACTGGAACTCGACAGCGTCGAATTCTCGCTCGAAGAAATGCTGGAAAATGTCGCCAACCTGTTCATCGTGCGCGCCGAGGAAAAAGGGCTGGAGCTGTTATTCCAGGTCGGTCACGACGTGCCGCCGACCCTGATCGGCGACCCGCTGCGCCTCTCCCAGGTGATGAACAACCTGGTTGGCAATGCAGTTAAATTCACTGAAAAAGGCCAAATTCACATCCTGGTCGAGCAGATCGCCACCCCGCCGGGACAAACCACGCTACGCTTCGCGGTGCGCGACAGCGGCATCGGCATGACCCCGGAGCAGGCATCGCGCCTGTTCCAGGCATTTACCCAGGCGGACGGATCCATCACCCGTAAATACGGCGGCACCGGCCTGGGGCTGACCATCAGCAAACGTCTGGTGGAAAAAATGGGCGGCGACATCAGTATCAGCTCGGCGCTCGGCCAAGGCAGCACCTTCACTTTCACGCTCACCCTCCCGGTTCCGCATCACGCAACCCTGACCCGTTCGGCCACCGACCTGCGCGGCATGCATGTGCTGGTGGTGGACGACATCGACCTTTCGCGCCAGATACTCACCGAGTTGCTGACCCGATGGGGTTTCCAGGTCAGCGAAGCGGCGAACGGAAAAGACGCCCTGGATATTCTGGGCAAGGCCGACGTATCCACTGAACCGGTGGAGCTGGTTCTGCTCGATTGGAAAATGCCGGAAATGGACGGCGTGGAAGTGGCGCGACGCGTACATAGTCTTGCCGACACCCATGACATTCCCCGCCTACCGGTGATTATCATGGTCACCGCTTTCAGCCAGGAACAATTGCTGGAGGAAGCCCAGGGCGTACAACTCGACGCGGTGCTGACCAAGCCGGTGACCGCGTCCGGGCTGTTTGACACCATCATCCGCTTCCAGGGTGGGAAAGTGCTGGAAAAAGCCGAAAGTGTCCAGCCCGACCTGCGCGCCAGACTATCCGCCATCCGGGGCGCGCGCATCCTGCTGGTGGAAGACAACGAAATCAACCAGCAAGTGGCGCGCGAATTCCTCGAACGCACCGGCATGGTCGTGACCGTGGCGGAAAACGGCGCTGAAGCGCTAAGCATGTTGCAACACGAGACTTTCGACATCGTGCTGATGGACTTGCAAATGCCGGTGATGGACGGCCTGGAGGCGACCCGGCGCATTCGTCGGGAGGAGCGTTTCCGCGACCTGCCCATCATCGCCATGACTGCGGCGGTCATGGCGCGCGACCGGGAAGATTGCCTCCAAGCCGGGATGAACGACCATGTTGCAAAACCCATCCTGCCCAACGAATTGCGCGAAACGCTGCTCAAATACATCAAGCCGCAGCAGCATGTGCAGGAAAAACCCATGCGGCGCATCCAGGCAACCGCCCAGGAAACGCCGCTACCGGACGAACTTCCCGGCTTCGCGCTGCATGACGCGCTGGAATTGCTGGGTGGCAACCACGCACTGCTGCGCACACTGCTCATCCAGTTCGCCCAACAGTTCGCCGACGCCGCGCAGGAAACGGCAAGCCTGATCCAGGAAGGCAACCGCCGGGAAGCCGCTGAACGCCTGCACCGCATCAAGGGGGCTGCGGCCAACCTGGGGGCTGCGACCGTGCATCAGGCCGCAGCAGCACTGGAAAGCCAACTGCTGGCGGAACTGCCGCCGGACGGCGAAGCCGCATTCGCACAGGCGTTGGCGCTAACGCTTGAGACCATCGCCACGCTAGGCGGGCAGGCCGAAGAACCGGCGCAGAAAGCCAAGCCGGAAGAGTGCGCCGCATGCAACTGGCGCCGCGCCGAGGAGCTGGCGCGGCAATTGCGCAGCCTGCTCGAAGGCAACGACTTCGTCACGCACGAAATGATGAGCGAATTTCAGGAAGCAGTGGGTTGCCAGATGTTCCGCAGCAAGCTGGCGGTTTTACAGCGCCAAGTGGATAGCTTCGACTACAACAACGCACTGGCGACGCTGATGAGCCTGGAATGCACGCAAGGTCATCTGTTGAAAGCCTGATTTCGAATCGTGGATGCCTCGTTCAAGTCTTTACATTAGACTTGTTTCGAATTAACTTTAACTGTAATTTCAATGAAGTTGGAACGGATTAAAAACAAGGTAGGTTGTGACGTTTCTTGGCATATGCGAAATGCAAGGTATCGGGAATGTGCCTTATCTCCAAGGCAAAACAGCCTTTGCTGTACCCGAAATATGTCCTCAAAACCCAATATGAGCCAAAATTTATTGTCCATCAAAAGGTTAAATCCACCACCGGCTTTAGCTGCGATAATATAGCGAGATTATGAGACGAATCAAGGGGTGCCGTGCCGCTACGTGTGAAAAACTACCCTCTTAAACTCAGCATAATATTGTCTTGACTCAGGGGTCCGCTTTAGTAATTCAAACCCACCGGCTTTAGCCGGTGGTTGTTTAGTCAGAATTTTACCTGAGTGGTTATTGAGTGGTTATTTTGAATTTAGAATTGCTGGCTGCCCTATGAATCGCCCTCCATCCTCTACGAAGTTTGTTTTGGTTCCCAAATTAAGTGGTCTTACGGAATACCGTGACCAGTTAGGCGGACGCACGAACGAGGTGTATCAAATACCGTACGGACGGATCGATTTGTTTCATAATGGAATTACGGAAATGGCGGGCCGCTTTGGCCTGCTTGGGGATTTGTCACAAAACATCCCGATCCTTCTGGCGGTCGAGCGTGTTACCGGGCATGTTTTAGGCCGCCATGCCTTGAAATCGGTCTTGGTTTCGAATATCTGCCTCGTCGCATACTACTTTCGAAGCCACGTTCTACTGAAGGAAGGGGTGTTTGGAGGGGCGGGTGCGGGGAAAATCCGTGATTTGCTCATGGGGGTAACACATCCATTGATCGAGATTCATAACAGGACATATCCTTCCAATCAGCTCGCAGCACCGCAGTATACCTCTTCCGAGATCGTCGGCCTAATGTGTGAGTTTGAGTACGCCATGGCGCAACTGTGCGAAATTAATTTGCCTGGCTGCCCTTACCCCTCCTCGTCAGACGACGCATTTTATGAAGTCACGCTGGAATCGGTTTTCCCGTGGGTAAGGAGCGGGGTATTTTCCGTGCATGAAGCCGTCTTCGGCGAAGTCTTAGACATTTTGAAGCGAATTGGGACCGGGCTGAAAGGGGTGTACGTTTACGGCTCTTTGGCGAAAAATACCATTCGCCCAATAAGCGACATCGACGCAATCATCGTACTTGATGACGGCTTGACACAAGGTGGGCCGAAGCTCAGATCCGCCATGGCCTGCGTCGTAGATTCAAACGTCCATATTAAAAATTGTCTCCCGGGTGGCGAGGCGATCCATTACTTATTTGCGCGGGAATTAGCGTCCATTCCTTGCCAATTCCGAACTGACATCGTCAGTCATGCCGTTCGCCTGGCCGGAAGCCATATTTTGACGCCGCTTGCCAATCCGCGCTTCGACCGTCAAGTAAATGAATATTCCCTTATCAACAAGTTCCAAAAAATCAGGCACGAAGCCGCGCTAACGCTGGGAGGCGGTGACGCTCCGGCTGTCGAGGAGTTTATGTCGGTGCTTGTTCGGCATATGGGAAAACGGCTCGCCGATATGGTATATTCCGTAAATGATGCCTTAGATACATGTGATTCTGGGTCTTCCGGGGATATAATTAAATCTATCAATGCTGATGTCGGTTCGCTCATGGATCGCCGCCCCCCACCCTTCGAAGGCATCGCGGGATTAGTCGATATTTATGCTTCCGTTGTCAACGAATGTTATGGTATCTAGTCAATACGGGCCGCCCCCTTCGACGTTCCTAAAAGAGCCCGAGACTTGGAGCGACGCTGAGATCACATCGTTGCGGAGTGTTTGTCCGCACCTTCTTTCGGTCCCCAGGTCTTATGCCATAAGAGACGCGTCAATCGCACTGTCCGCCGCGCACGCTCGATACTTTAAGGCGGGCCATTCCAAATTTTCAAACCGTGACGTGCGGTTGTGTCTTTCCGACTTGGAGTCATATGCCGTCGGAAGCTGCTATGACCAAAGGTGCGTCTTAAATCTCCAAGAGTGCTATAGATTGGCTCGTCCGGATACGTTTTTGGACGGGTCTTTACCGTTTTTCGAAATCGCCGTCGTCACCGCTGATCGAAAGAAAAGCCTCGCTAAGCTCCTTCGTTCGATACAGAGCGAACTAGCGGCTTTCGGGTATCCTTCGGAAAAGGTCCGCGTACATCTGTTTAATGACGGCAAGTCGGCACTTGACGGATTTGATATGGGCGGAATGGCATATGTCGTGAAGGTATGGGAAGTGCGCGACCAAATCGCCTTCATCAGGGAACATTATAACATCGCCGCAATTGCGGGATTTTCTCACGGTTATGTCCATGGTTTTCCCAAGGACACCCCCGGCGTACCGCCGATTTTTCATCGTGGATCCACGATGACGGCCAACGTCGCGAAGATGATCTTGGCCAAGTTCGGTGATTCGCAGGATCTGGTTTGGTTTTTGGACGATGATGAAGAGTTCGCCATTCTTCATAAGGATGTCAGCCGCTTTAATATCATTCCGCATGCCTTTAGTGCTTTTCACGCTTATGCATATGCCTTTCGGGACGCGTCGACGAACATCGCGACGGGGAAATGCGTTGGTGACCCGCCATTTTCCAGCAACCAATTCATAAGGACAACTATATTTGACCGGGCCATGGGGGCTGTCGTGGAGTCGAAAAACGGCGACTACTATAACGAGCACCTTGCGTACTTGGATGTGGACCTCATTCCACGAAGTGCCACGAGCGAATTGTATGACACGGGCTATCCAAGCCTGCCCTACTATGAAAACGGCGTTCTGTCCCATCATCCCATCCATACGGTTTTGTTCGGCCATGCCATCTCTAGGCCCATTACGTACCACCCCAAAAGGTATGGATGCACAACTTGGGGGGATATTGACCGGAACCTGGGAGAGACGAAGTTCCTATATCCTGGAAATATCGTATATAGACGGAACAAGTTGGGCTTATTGTGCCCATTTGCGGATAAGAAACTCAGGATGAACGGGGCCGTCTTTGGGCATTTTTTAGCTGATGCAGGAGAAATAGTGAAAGCGGTTTTCATACCGATCTTCCACAGAAGGTTGCCAGATGTTTTCGACCCGTATTCCGAGTTTCGCGTAGGCGTGGAGGATTATGGAGGGATAACGGATATTTCAGGATCATGGATTAAACAGATGGAGGGTTATGTTTTGTTGGAAATATTTCGGGACAGCGCGAATTTCACGAATGGAACTTCCGCGACCGTCGATCGTTCTTTCAAGAGGGTTTCTGACGTGCATGGCCAAAATCTTGCAAAAATTTCAGAGATTGTCAGCTTACTGCGCGGTCGTGCCGCCGACATGGCCGACTCCTCGCTGCGCTATTTGCTAGACTCAATCGAACTTTCAATCCATAAGATGGGACCCTTGGATAAAGAAAGGATACGTAACGATATGGATGTCATTAGTCGTGACTTAAAGGCCGTGAAAAACTGTTTTGACCAATTTAGGCAGATCGTGTCTTCTGGGCTATTTCGAAATTAAGCTGTCTTTTTTCTATGGAAAAGCATATCAATGTTTCGGATTTTCGAGAGATGGTCGCCGAAATCGCCCTCCTTCGACCGCGTCTCACCAATCAGGAGACGGAGATTGTCGACGTTGAGATACGGGCCATGCGCGCGTTGTTTGCCAAGGGCGATTTCGTGACTTTAGCGGAGATCCAACGATCAGTGAAGTCTGGGGTAAAAGGGTGGATCACCGGACATGAGCTTTTGAATCGGACTCACCATCTATCCGGGAAGGGTTGTTTGGCGAGCAATCTGGGGATTTGTACGTTTTCCGATACATTGGTTAAAAACGGGTTGTCACTATCGACTGGCGCGAAGTTTCCGCTTATCGTGAGCCAGGGTCACCTCGCACCGGCGTTTTATGTGGCAAGATTCCTATATGATTCGTTCCCCCTTTCGTTTTTATATACGCTCCATTCTGTCTTGCCCGGCGTGGTTACGGAAAAATGGGGGTTCTGCAACTCTCTGAATCGCCCCTTGGGAGTCGGTCTTTCCGATTGTGTAGGGAGGGCGATGTCTGAATGGTTGTCGGGGGGCGATAAGAAGACGTACAATTGCCTAGTGGGGGATGGCGAATTGCAGGAGGGGATTTCTTTTGAGCTGTTATCGTTGATATCCAAGTACAGGTTACCGATTAACGTGATTCTCAATAAGAACGGCTTCGGTATCGGTTCCATTGATGACGGCATGGATTACGTCTCGCTTTCGAAAGCGCTCAATTTTCAAGTAGATGCGATTTGTGGTGAAGATGCCCCCACGATTCTTGAAACCTACGAGAGGATCAATGCCGATAATTCTTCCGTACCACGTCTCGTCATCTTGAGCACGACGAAGGGCATACGCCATTTCGACCAGACATCAGGTTGCACCTTGACGAACAGCAGGCATTCGTTTTCTGCGTCGAAAATCGGTGAGAATCGTGGTTCGCACATCATGGGCTCGGCGATGTGTGAAAAGTTGTCTGGAGTACCGCACACAATAGTTTCCCCCGACTTGGCGCAACGCTTTGGCCTTCACACCGTCAGGGTCATAAATACTGGCGTTAGGGAAAACAGCTCAATCTTGATGTTTCTTGGGTTTCCTGAGGGACACAAGAAAATCATAGCCACAGACGACCAGTTTTTTTCCTACGGGCTTGGTGCCATCGAGCAGCTGGTTACGGCCGACGTCCGCAACCTCTGGATCGTTGCCTCAAAAAATTGGGGGATATGGAATGGGGGAAATTTTTTCATCAATCAGGCACTTGAATTCGACGGGCTGGTTCTCCTCGAGCCCCATTCGAAAACCGAGATTAATGCGTGTTTGGATTTCGGCGTACGCACGGAGTTGAATATCGTTTTTTCTGTCTTTGACAGCGATTTCACGGACCACGAACCAGCTTTCCCCATGGACTTATTTAAGTTGAATCCGGTCCGCGTGATGCATGGAAAGATAAAGGCCGTCGTAATGTTTGGATTCGCCGGCAGATATTTGGTTGACCTGATGTTGTTAGACGCTGATTCCGATTATTTCTATGTGAATTCGTTTCCGATCCCGCGCGAGGAGATCGAGAAGCTGAACCGGTACGAGGATGTCGTTTTCGTCGAATTCAACCGTTCACGATCTGGTGTTTTTTCACGCTTTTTACCCTATCTATTTGGTATCAGGACCAAATTGATCGGCGCAGACGAAACGTTCTTGTTCCGACCTGAGAACCAACAAATCAGCCATCAGGGACTTGACCTCCGGTCGATTCTTAGTGCCGTATCCTCTTAACGCATATGAAACGCCTAGGCATAGACCTACATTCGCACCTTGAGGGCGGCTGTCCCACGTTTGCCCTGAACGCTATCCGGAAATTTCGCGGGAAGGCCGCGTTATCCCAAGATGATATGGCCTGCGTGGGCGCGGAATCATTTTTCAACGCGTTCGGCCTTTGTTCGCGGAGTTTCGTCAAGGAGGAGGATTTCGAGTCGGGAACTAGGGAATTCTTGAAACACCAGGCGCAATCAGGCGTGGCGTATACTGAATTCCGCGTTTCTCCGTTTCACCACGTATCACTGGGGGGAAAAAATATTAAGAATATCCTTGCGTTTATCCGAAACGGCATCCGACAGGCACTTGCGGATGACGGCATACACGGCAGATGCATCGTCGATTCTGCAAGGCAGTATGGCGTGGATCATGTAATGAAAAACTTCGAATGGCTTTGCGACGTTTATGATCAGGATTCGATGGTGGGGTTCGGAATCGGGGGTAAGGAGTCCGCTGGGGATTTGTCTCTTTTCGAGCCAGTGTACGCCATGGCGTCCAAGTGCGGCATACCGCTTTCGGTGCATGTCGAAACGAAAATGAATGAAACACTCCACAATCTTGAGTACGCTATCGGAGAACCGTCTATCAAAAGGATCGGGCATGGAATTGGTATCGAGCGGGCGGATGTTCGTGTCGCGCGTGACCTTGTCAAAAATGGAAAGCTCGTAGAGGTGTGCTTGACGAGCAACATTAAGCTCGGTCTGGTGGATGGCGTATCTAAACATCCCGTTTGGGATTTGTATGAAAAAGGCGTTCCAATTTGCGTATGCACGGATGATCCTGCGATCTTGATGACGAATCACCGTGAGGAGACGCGTATTTTCACGATCACCCTTGGCCTTGATGACGAGGGGGTAAGACGAGTCGGGTGCTTGGCCATGCGGCACGCTTTTTGCGGTGATAGCTTAAAGAAAATGATATCGGAATCTCTTGGTGGGGATCGTTCCTTGATCGGCCCCTCGCCGTCTTGACTCGCGAACGTGACAGAAAACCTGCTAAAAATGCATACGCCATCACACTCCCAGTCGAATGAGCCCCAACCCCCACTTCTCACATTCCGTGAGCGTGTACGAACGGGGGGCGGCGACGATATCCGACCCGTCGATCGATTTTTCGGAGATCTCCGGTCGTATAACGAGCGCCTTTCCAACTCTCTCGGCACCCATTTGCCGTCTTGGAGAGTCATCTATCTGCAGAAACATCCTCCCTCTTATTGGTCGGCGCTGTTTGAAATTTTAAACGGATTGCCGAGGTATCTTAACGTCATGGAAATCGGTTCCGGCATGGGGGATGTCGTTTCTCTGCCTTGTTTTCTTGGTTTTCATAATGTTGTTGGCTTTGAGGCTGACCCGTTCCTTGCCGACGTGGCGAATCGGAAGGTGGAGGAACTTTTCGCCAGAAAAGGCGTAGTACGGAATGAGGTGTTCCCTTGTGAACGGTCGTTTCGCCCTGATGTACTCGTGCAGGTCAATTGCGTCTATGGAAACGGTTTGTGCGATAAGATCGGCTATTTAGAGAGGCTAAAACAGTGGTATGCCTTGGCCGGGAAACCGGCGTACTACGTTCTCGAAGTCATCGATGATTCATTCTTAGGGGAACATGCTGACTACCCGGAATTCTTGCGTGTCAACGCTAACGATATTGCGAGGGCGTTCCCTGATTCCTTCATCCGCATGATTCCGACCTATTCATACCCCGCGAACAAATCTTCGAAAACTATTTACGTGATAGAGGATTCTCGATGTAGACGTACATTAGGGCACCTCTATATAATTCGTCATTCTCGCGAAGGTGGAAATCTATATGCTTGATTCACTGGGTTCCCGCCTTCGCGATGGCATCGAAATGTGAATTATTAAAGGTGTCCATTACAACGCTTCCACATGTCGACAAACAAACATTGGCCCGTAGAGAAAGATTCTTTATGCAAACCGTCCGTCAATGACGATCCCGTCCCTGAACTTAGCAGCACGTTCTCATCGAACGTATTTGATGAAGCAAAAAGATTCAGATATCTTTTATTGCGAGCGGTCCAACCGCTGGTTTTAGACCGATTTGACGGTGAAGGGTATATGACGATCTGGCCGACGAAGTCTTGTTCGGTCGGATGCGATTTTTGTTTTTTCAATTCGGCTGTGGCAAAGGTGGGGGATCCAAAAAATACTTTGACGGTCAACGGAATCGATAAAGCGCTTTGCCTTATCCATGACGCGAACGTCAAAAGGCTGATGGTTTCAGGAGGCGGCGAACCGTTTCTGGTCTATGACCCCGCGGTTAAAAAAATTCTCGAATTCGCGGAGGTGTCAAGCATCTTGCTGGCGACTAGCGGAAATTGGGCGAAACGGGCTGGGAAAGCCAAAAGCACGATCTCGTCGATCGCGGAACTTAGGGAAAAGAATGCGCAACGCCCCCTCGTAAATTTACGGATAAGCCTCGACTCGTACCATACGAAAAAGATTTCGCCCGAGAATGACCTGGGCTATTTGATAAATATCGTCGACGCGTTCAGCCGTGGTCATAAGCGATGGCAGGGTTTCGCTTTGGGGTTTCGAACGCTCTACGGCGACCCGGTCGTAGAGGCGTTTCTTTCGAAACTGACGATCGTGTCGCGGAATATAATTAATGCGAGAAACGAGGAAATCGTTTTGGATTCAGGTTTTTCATTCATCCTGAACGCAAATTCGGAATTCGACTGTAATCAGTATGTTGACCTTCACGACGAAGCTTTCGTAGCGAAGCAAATTTCCCTTTGGGATGAGAATATCGCCACTATTTACGGCGGAAACACTTCGGTTGTTCGTTTCGGAGACAAGAAAGGACTTAACCTTGAGTTGCTGCATGATGGCGACTATTTTCCTTGGGGCGGTGCCTCGCCGGATAACGAATCTTCCATATATGCAGACGACTACGCGAGCTTCATGAGGAAAACCCTGGGAGACGTGATTTCCCTGAGTTTTCTTGAAAAAGGGAACGCCTATCGCGATGCCATTGTTTCCGAAGTGAATCCGAGGGCGGTCGCCAAGGGGAAGGCCATGGGCTTGAGAGATTTCTATCCACGCGTTATTTTCGAGGAGGAGAAGACTATGTTGTATTACGCGATCAGGGCCACCCAAGACTTTATCAAAGAAGGTCGCGTCGAAAATATCCCCGAAACCGTCCGTCGGACGTTGTCCTTATCCAAGGAAGATTTAATTTCTCTTTATGCTTCATCCGACAACGATATCGCGCGGCAACGTCTCGGTGAATGTACATCATTGGATGATTTGTTGCGTGTATATGGAAACGTCGTGCGCGGTCATTATGAGGTCGGAGCCGGAAAGATAACCGGCCTTATTGCGAATTCGACGGTTTTATCGGACGAACTTAAATCGTCATTTTTCCTTGCTATTGGTAGATCGCCTCGGTAGCCGCTTCCTAACCCAAGTTCGTCATTCAACAAAAAAACATATTAACAATCAAATGGTTGCCGCACTACGGTTTTTTGTAGTGCCTAAACCGGCATATAACGAATTGATTTAAAAACATATTTTTTGCATGACAAACTTGGGTTAATTTATAACGTATTTTCGAATTACTAATATGGCTACAATTGTCTTTATTGGCGCCCATAATGATGATGCTGAAATTTGGGCGGGCGGCACCCTTTTGAAACACATAAAGAACTCAGACGTCGTCTTGAACATCGTGAGGCGGGCGGGCGACGGCGCGCGAGAAGCGGAACAGGCGGCGGCTGACCTGATTTCCGGTTTTCAGACTGCGTACTATACGACCGAGGAGGAACTGCGTACCCTCTTGCTTGATGTGATTCCAGATGTCTTGATTACTCATTGGGATGGGGATAGCCATCCCGACCATAGGTACGTCTCCAGAGACGCCCTCAATTCGATCAAGGAGTGCAGGATGAAATTCAAGAAGCCTGGTATCTTCCTTTTTTGCAATACTTATAATGGATTGGGATACAAGGAGGCTTTCGTTCCCACGGAATATATCGACATCTCGGAAGTGAACGAAAAAAAGCGTGAAGTCATCCGGAATTTCACGTCCCAAAAACCGGATTACTGGATTTTGAAAAACGAACTGATAACGCGCTTGTTCGGCTCACGCTGCCAATGTGACCATGCGGAAGGCTTCATGCGGTTTTCGATGCTCGGGTCGGCATGCCCTAATGACTTGCTGACATAGGTGCAACTATATATTTTGGTAGCGTAGAATTTGGGAGACCTACGCAGGGCGAGACTGAACAAATAGCTCTCGCAGCCGTTGTGTAGGAGCGACCTCCGGTCGCGAATGCCACGGTAAGGCACCGATGGTTCTCCTCTAGCGCCACTGTTCGCGACCGGAGGTCGCTCCTACAGGGCGTCATCTCATTGCCTCGTGGGGAAACAAAGATAAAGCCTTTTTGGTTCCGGCTAGTCCGGCTTAGAGGTTTTCAGACTTATGGGGAGAGGATAGAGCATGCAGCATGAAAACAAGCCGTTGATCCTGATCGTGGACGACACGCCGACCAACATCCAGGTGCTGGCGGAGACGTTGCGCACCGATTACCGCGTCAAAGTCGCAACCAGCGGCAAAGCCGCGCTGGCTATCGCCAACCATCCCGATTCGCGCCCCGACCTGATCCTGCTCGACGTAATGATGCCGGAAATGGACGGCTACGAAGTATGCCGCCGCCTCAAGCAGGAATCCGCCACGCAGGGCATCCCGGTCATCTTCGTCACCGCCAAGGGCGATGTGACCGACGAAGAGCACGGCCTGCGCCTGGGCGCCATGGATTACATCGTCAAACCTTTCCACCTGGCCATCGTCAGGGCGCGTGTGCAAAACCACATCAACCTGAAAATGAAAACCGACCAGCTCGAATCGCTGGCGCTGATCGACGGCTTGACCGGCATCCCCAACCGGCGACGTTTCGACGAAGCGCTGGGGCACGAATGGAAACGCGCGCTACGCAACGGCACGCCACTCGTGCTGATTATGGCGGATATAGACCACTTCAAGGCATACAACGACAACTACGGGCACGGCGCCGGCGACCAGTGCCTGAAAGCGGTGGCGAAAGCGCTGGCGAATTCGCTCGAACGTCCGAGCGACATCCTGGCGCGCTACGGCGGCGAAGAATTCGCCGCCGTGCTGCCGGACACCGACGCGGAGGGCGCACGCCTGCTGGCCGAGCGCCTGCGCGCCAACGTCGCGGCGCTGACCCTGCCGCACAGGTTTTCCAGCGTGGTGGATCACGTCACGATCAGCGTGGGCTACACCTCGCTCGAACCGACGCACGATCAATCGCCGCTGGCGCTCCTGCAACTGGCCGACAAAATGCTCTACCAGGCCAAGGAACAGGGACGCAACCGGGTGTGCGGCTAGGCGCTTGAAACTTATCGTTTTCCTGATTGGAAGGTGGATGCGCTACGCTTATCCACCCTACCCATTTTCCGAGAACAAATTTACCCTGCCAGGGTTAACCCATCTTTGTCATCCCAAAACGGTATATTCGCCATTTTCCCCTATCAGGGTTATCGCAACACATTGATTTTCATATTATCCTAAGCTGGGCTAGCTGGAACCAAACAGATGTTTAGACAGGATTTACAGGATGAACAGGATAGAAAACCCATCCTGTCAATCCTGTTCATCCTGTCATTGTTTTTTTGCGGAAAGCCGC
>Ga0172380_10004576_pt1 | contig 17633 bp, 20 predicted proteins | sample Leawe162metaG_FD_119747 | JGI IMG/M metagenome (GOLD analysis project Ga0172380, IMG submission 119747) | Leachate microbial communities from a municipal landfill in Southern Ontario, Canada - Leachate well 162 metaG | ecosystem: Engineered > Solid waste > Landfill > Unclassified | place... | reverse complement strand
GTGGAGCCGGTGCCTGTGCCGATGTTGTGCCCGATTTTCCCGGCGTTCGTGACGACGACGCCGAAGCTTGCTTTGTTGAGGCTCAGATCGAACTTGCTCACGGCGTAGGTCGAGACGAGACTTTCGAAACGACACCAGAAGCATAGCGTGATGTCCTTGGTCGTGTCACCGCTCTTGAGCGGGAAGTTCGCCGACAGGTTCGCGTCCGTACGGAGCAGAAAGTCCGTCTCGGTCACTTCGAAGTCGCCGCTGTAGGACCCCTCCTTGTGAGTCGATGAGGAGACCACCCCGTCATTCGTGAGCGTATTGCCCTTGCCGCTGGAGTCGGTCTCCAGGGCGCCGTCCTCCAAGCGCCACCAGGCCTGACAATTCGGATCGGATGCCGGGTTATAGGCCATGAACCAGAGCCCTCTGTGCTGAGTCACCCATCGTAGTACTCCGCTCCATATCCGCCGGCGCCGTAGCTCCCCGCCGTGTTTTCGATCATGGTTGCCTCGAAGAAATGCCTGCCCTTGATCCGGGAGTCCGACCGGAACACCGCCGGCGTCTCGGGGTCCCAGCGGGCCAGCCAGGTCTGGCCTACCTTGGCATCCACGAACTCGAAGGCGTATTTCGACAGCTCACAATACACCAGGTAGAACCGCTCCATCGCGAGGCGGTCCGCCAGGGTCATGAGGGAAATCGTCACCTTCCACCGCCGGCGGCCCCGCGTGAACCGCGGCCGGACCTTGTTCCGCCCGCAGCCGAGCGGCATCGAGATCTCCGAATCCATCGGCTCCTCCCTCACGACCAGGTCCACTCCCTTCGACAAAGCCGGCCAGACCAGCGGCACGAAGCTGCTCGAGGAGGAATCGGAAGAGGAGGACGTGGAAGAAGAGGAGGAGGAAGAGGAGGGCGACGAGGACGTGGAAGAGGAGGAGGACGACGACGAGGAAGAGCTGCTGGAACTGGAGGAGGATTCCCAGGCCCGGAACGGGGCGTCCTGACTCGCCCCCAGCTCTGTCCAGGATACGCCGCCATCCGAGGACGTACACATCGCCCCGTCGGCGTAGAGCGTGTTACTCGCACCCACGCGGTAGTAGAAGAACACCGTGTCCCCGGTGCTGTACACGACGACGTGATATTGTTCCCCGTCCTCCACAGCGACCGCAGGGGAGAAGGGGAATGCATGAATCACCGGTTCTTCTTCGTCGTAGATGGATTGAAGGGATCGAGAACACGAGGCCAGCACGGTGCCTGAGGGCTTATTGCCGTAGCTCGTGTGGATTTCCACAACCACGTTCCCATTCAACTGGTCGCTGTAGGCTGCAACCATTCTCAGCTCGACGATTCCGAGGGGATAGTCGCCCGAAGCGATGAAGCTCTGGGATCTTCGCTCGGCGCTGCCTGCGAGGATGTAGAAGTTGGTCTCCGACCAATCCCAGTAGCTGTCTCGTATCACGAAGGACATGTCACCGCACCCCGATAACCGTCGGGTCACTCGCCCGATGGGAATAGGTCACCGCCAGATCCAGGCTCTTGCCCGTGACGTGACCGGCCTCGTCAGCGATCGGCGACACCGTCCCCACGGCGAGGCCTCCGTACATCGCATTGCCCCCGCAGGCGTCGTCGCTGCCCAGGGCCTCGACGATCCGCGACATCAAGAGACCCGCCCTCGTCTCGGAGGAATCCGTCTCGGAGTCGGACCCAATCGCCGCCACGGCGATCTCGAACGCCTGCTCCATCACCACATCGCCCGATCCCTCATACAACACCCGCCCCTCGCCCTGGACCACGACGGCCGAGGCATCCGCCGTGAGCGGATCGGACCAGTGCACCCGCTTGGCGCGGTAGACCGTGACGGCCGAGGCGACCTGCACCCGGAGCCAGTCGCTGATCCGCTCCAGGACCGTCTGATCCGCCGAGAAGGACGACGAACTGCTGGAGGAGGAGAAGGAGGAGGAGATCGAGGAACTCATGGCGCCCTCCAGACAAAAATGCGTTGGGCCACAGAGGGACACAGAGAGCACAGAGACGGAAGAACAAAGGGATATACTCTATCCTTATGTCTCATCTCTGCGTCCTCTGTGCCCTCTGTGGCTCTCTTTCTTTCCGCGCTCTCATCTCCGCAGACCTCCCCGCGTGCGGCCGCCCGTGTCGTGGTCCCGCAGCAGGATGCTCACAACGGCGTCGTTCAAGTCGAAGTCCATTCCCGCGGAATCCGCCTGGACCGCCGAGCTGCTCTCGTTGACGATCCGAACACTGAGGTTCTTCGGACTCGCGGCACTACCCGTCGCCGGCACGGCCATCCCGCGGCCGAGGGCCGCCATCTGACCCTCCGTGAAGACGCCCTCTGTCCGCTTGAGGATCGCCGGCACTTCACCCGGCATCAGACCCGTGTGACATCGGCGAGCGCCCCGGAAGACCGATGCGTCAACGTCCCGGCGGGGCAGGCTGTCCACACCCATCACACCACCGCTGTGCACGTAGGCCGTGCCGGAAATCCCCGAGCTGATGTCCGTGGCGCCCGTCGCCGTCCCCGCCGTCCCCAACTGCGAGAACCAGGAGCCGATGCCGCTGACCATCGGTTGTGTGATGTACTGGCTGATCGACTGCTGGGCGAGACTCCGCAGAAAGCTCTCCGCCGCATCCGCCGCGTTCTCGAAATCGACAGCGATCTCGGACAGCGTGTCACCGAGCGACTCCATCTGCTGATTCACGAACTCCGCGTCGCGGAGCTTGTCGAGGCCTTCACGGTACCTGTCGATCAGCATGGTCTGCATTTCGAGGTCTTCCGCGTAGCCGCGGCGGACCGCCCGCTCGTACTCGACCATGTCCGCCGCCCGGTCGTGAGACTCCGTGAGCCGGCCGATGATCTCCTGTTCCGTGTCGAGGGCCGCCCCGAGCTGACTGACCTGACTGCGGGCCTCCTGGGCCTCCTGGGCCGTCTCCTGAAACTTCAGGGCATCGAGGGCCTCGCCGTAACGGCTGACGGCGTCCGCGTAGGCGCTCGTCCCTTCCCCGAAGGCGCCCGCCGCCTGGTCCGCGAAGGCGAGACGATCTTCCGCTTTGTAGACGCCAGCCAGCGTCTGTTGCAAGGCTTCCGCCTGCTGGCGGACCTTGGCAATCGCCTGCTCGATATTGGCCGCCTCCTGGGTCCACTGGGTCCCTATCTCCACCGACGAAAGCGACGACTCGGAGAGGCCCGTATTCAAGCCCAGCCCCAAGTCCTCGGGGAGGATCGACTCCAGAGGGTTTGTCCCCTGCTCGACTGTCGTGCCTTCATACATCTGGCGGATTGTGTCGAGCAGTCCGCGATTCTGCGCCTCGGCGATCTTCTCTCTCGCGTCGGCGACGATCTTTTCAAACCGCCCTGAGTAATCCGGCCCGGCGTATGGATTGTCCGTGTACTGAGCGAAATCCGCCGTCACCTGCTTTTGGATGGCGTCGAACATGTCTTGATATCTCGGGGCCCCTTGCTGATGAGCAACCACCGTTCCGAAACCGCCGACGATCTGATCCTCATAGGGAGACTGTCTGTATTTTTGTTGGCCGAGCGCCGCCTCGTAGCGGCGTCGGGTCTCCGTATCGATCTCAGTCGCGAGCCCCTGGTTATACGCCCAGTTGCCAATCGATCTCTGGGGATTGGCCAACTTCTGGATCTCCTCCAACGTCTCGCTCACCGCAATTCCAACCGCTTCAAATACGGAGACCATGACCTCTCCAAACCCGCCGCCGGCCGTCATCGCATCCGTGAGAGCCTCTGTAATCCCCTCCACGTAGGGCGCCAGCTCGATGATGGCCCGCGTCTCGATCCCCTTGATGATACTGCTCATGCGGGCCCAGGCGTCCTTAGCCGCCTCGACCTGGCCGGCGTCGATCCGGCTGAACGTGATCCCGAGCCGGGCCGCCTCGGCCTGCGTGTCCCGCAGGGCCCCGGAGCCCTCCTGGAGCATGTTCACCATGCGGGCGCCCGATTCCCCGAACAGTTTGATCGCGATCCGGACGCGGTCCGCCGGGTTCTCGACCCCTGCCATGGCGTCCGCGAGTTCGTACAGCATCTGCTCCGGCGATTGTCTGGCCAGATCGGCGGCGTTGACGCCCAGCTCGGCGATCTCCTTGCGGGCCTCTCCCGTCCCCTGGGCCGCCTCGGAGGCCTTGCGGGTCATCTGCTCGATCCCCACGCGGAGCTGGTCCACCCCGACGCCCGCCCGGCTCGCCGCGTACTGGAGCGACGTGTAGCTCTCCGTGCTGATTCCCAGCCGGTCGCTCGCCTTGGCCGTCTTGTCGATCTCGTCGGCGACCTCGCGGATCTCGCTGACGACGGAGGAGATCCCGAGTACGCCCAGGCCGATCGTCAGGCCGGTCTTGAGCATGGACTGGACACCCGTGACCTCCTTCTCGATCTTCTTGAGAGAGCCGAGGACCCCGGCCGTACCGGCGGCCGTGGAGTTCTTGATGATGTATTCAATCCCGGATTGAATCAGTCCACTCGACATAAACCACCAGGAATATGCAGCCACAGAGGACACAGAGGACACAGAGTCGCAATTCGAGTTTTCAGTTTCCTTCTCTGTGTGCTCTTCTTTCTCTGTGGCTATCTTCCTTTCATTTCAGCCCCGCCGCCCTGTCGAACCGTTCGACCTCGTCAGCGTCCGACGGCGGCTCCTCGCGGTCGTCGATCGCCGGCAGGAGGAACTCCCGAAACTGCACCGGTCCGGACTTCGCCGTCCTGAGGCAGGCCACGATGTGCATCGTCATCTTCGCGATCCTCCGGTCCCGGCGACGCTCCCCAAACTCGCCGAGCCGATCCAACAGCCGCCAGGTCACCACGTCCCTGGCGGCCGTCGCCGCGAGCATCTCGTCCCGCGATCCGTAGCCCAGGTGCGCTGCTATTCGCCAGTCGCGGGCGGCGTCGGGATCTTCGGCGAGTTTTTTAGGATGGCCCCCGGCGACTCCTCCAGGAGTCCGTTGAGCTCCAGGACCGCGCGGGCGCCCCGCTCGATCAGGTGGGAACCCCGCGCGGCGAGCTGATTGGCGTCCTCCTCGCTGAAGAGCCGCACGCCCTTCTCGTCCACCGCCGAGGCGGCGAAGAGCCTCAGGGCGTAGAGGGGGGCCTTCTTGTCGAAGGCGTCCCAATCCGCATAGCTCATCTCCTGGAAGAGGATCTCGCCGCCCAGCTCGGGGAAGGGGATCGTCTTTTGCCTGAGTTTCTTGCTCTGACCCAGGATCTGCTGCTTCGTCAGAATCGACATTCGTTTCTCCTTTTCAAGTCACCGCCTCAACACAGGTGCAATCCTTCAGCTACGACGAACTCGAGGAGCTGCTCGACGAGGACGACGAACTCTTGATCTCCCCCGTGATCTTGATCCCGAAGTTGAAGCTCGCGAGATTGTCGTAGGGACCGGACAGCTCGGAGGAGTTCGGGTACCCCCAGAAATACCGCTTGTTGTTGTCGGCAAACTTCACACACCAGCACTCGGTGACGCGGTTCTTCAGCGCTTTCTCCACCTTGTAGGCGTAGGTCGCGTTGTAGAGGACCTCGCACGTGAACTGACCGCTCTCGATCAGGCCCGGCTCGTACGTGCGATGGTACCCGGTCGTGTCGGCGTCCGTGTTGTCGAGATCCGCGACGCTCCGTCCGGCGAAATTCCAGTTGCGAATGTGGCCGATCAGACCCGTCACGGACCCGGTCAGCGTGGTTCCTTTGCCCAGCATGGTTTTCTCCTTCTATGCGGCCTGCCGGCCGCGCCGTGATTTCATTTTGCCCAGAACCAGGGCCTTGATCCGATCCGCGAGCTCGACGTCGAGCCGGGCCAGGCCCTGGGCGGCCAGGGGCTTGAGAAATTCAAGGTCCAGAACGACGTGGGCCCGCTCGCGAACTTCATAGATCGGAAGCTCCGTCTTGTACCGCCGGCCCGTCGTCGGACTGGTTCGCCATTCCCGCCGAATTCGACCCAGACCATTCTTCTCGTAGCTGCCCCGCTTGGCCCAGCGGTACCGCAAAAACCCCCCGGTATGACCGCCGGGCATCGTCGCCATGAACGCGTGCAGATAGCTCCGCGATTGCCCCGAGGGGAAGATCGCCGTCACACCGCCGGCGGCCTGGGACGCAAACTGGCCCACAGGGATCACGCGGTTGGCTACCTGGAGCTGGCTGTTTAGTTTCGTCGCCGTCGCCCTGTCAATCACCATCAAGGCGTTGGCCTTTGCCTGTTTCCAGGCGAGTTCGGCGGCGAGCTGCCTCTTCACCCGCACACGGGTCCAACTCGTCGTGCGATTCAGGGCGGAGGGGGCTATCCGCCGCAGGGCGTTGGGGATGGCCGCAAGCGATTTCTCTATGGCTTCCACCGCCTGCCTGTCGTAGCGAACCTGGATCAACGGACCTTCCATCGACGTCACCCAATCAAAAGCCCCACGAACCCGCCATTTTGCCACTCGATCTCCAGGACCCGGGAGACCCGCGTCGCGCCGCCCCGCTTGGGCGACCACGTGATCGTGTCGCCGCCCGTATCGATCCCCGACGCCGGGCGACCGGCCGCCGCATCGTTCCGGAGCGTCACGCGGGCCAGGGGCACACTGCCGAGACCCGAAAGCCTCTGCGGACCCAGCCGCTCCACGAGGGCGTCTCTCGGTACCCCCGCGCCGGCCAGCGGCGTGTACGTGATGGATTCCGTATCCAGGAACGCCATCGCCGCCTCGGCCCCCAAACCCAGCGCTGTCGCGAAATCCGTCATGATGCCCCTTTACGGAAGGCCGGAGACGGCCCTGGCAATCACCAGGGCAATGCCGCCCCCGGCGGTGCCCGACCCGATGGCGACCCCGACGAGCAGGGCGACCTGGTTGGCGATCCGCCGGCCGTGGGGACAGGCCTTGACGTGCTCGGCGATCACCTCCTGCGTGACCTCGCGAGACACCTCCTTGATGACCATCCGCACGACCGGCTCGTTCAGCCAGGCCAGATCATTCCTGTCCGCCATCGACTACCTCCTTCACGAAAGCCTTCGTCAGGCGTCGATCTTCATCAGGTGTGCGAAGTAGGGATCGAACACCTTCTCGTCGACGTAGTCTTCCACCTGGAGGATGTCGCTTTTGGTCTGCGGCTCCCGATACATCTCGGGCACCAGCAGACCGTCCGCCATCTCGGTCCACCGGAGCGTGCGGCCCACGCACGGCGTGGTCACCGGCATCCCCGGACCGGAGGCGACCACCGCGACCGTGGCATAGTCGTCCGGCCAGATCTCGGAGCCGCTGAAGGTCTGCCCCTCATCGGCCGAGTTATAGACCGTGTCCCCGACAATCAGCTGCTGGAGGCCGACGAGGGAGGCCAGCCCCGCGCGGATCATATCCACCGTAATGGTGGTGGTGCCCTGGAAACGGGCCTTGATCGCTGTGTTCTTGATCATGTTCTGAACGGCCGACTCCCCGACGATCAGGGCGTTCGCCCGCACGCCTGTGTTCAGGCGGACCTTCTCCTTCGCAGCGACGATCTGGCCGATGATGTCCGTGGCGATGTTGTCCCAGGGCGAGCCCGAGTTGTCCGTGTAGAGCGTCGAACCCGTCCAGGTTGCCGTATTGAAGACCAGGTTCTTGACGCGAAGCTCTCGCTTCAGCAACATGCGGAGCTTGAGGATCGCGGTCTTTTCCAGATCAACCTGGAAGTCCTTCGCGTACTTGCGTCGCTCGCGGTCCGTGATGGCAATCTCCAGGCCCTTGTCCTGTGTGGCATAGGCCAGGTCCTCCCCTTCCATGTCGATCCGGTTGAACGTGCCGCCATCGGCGCGGGTGTCGTCGTCAATCCGGATGTTCTCCCGGGTGATGACCGTGATTGTGCCATCTTCCTTCGGCACCCCATACGCCGGCAGAATGGCATCCGCAATGAACGTCATGCCCGCCGGGTTGAATTCGTGAAAGGCCTCGCCGAGATCGGCGCGGGGAACAGCGTAGGTCCCGTAGGTAATCATCTGTCTGTCTCCTTACCGCCGCTGGCCCGGCCGAATGCGTTGTCAATGATCGGTTCACCCGGCGATTACGAGCCGGAGCTGGAGGAACTGCTGGAGGACGAGCTCGAGGACAGGCTCGACTGGAGGCCGAGGCCGGGATGCGGCCAGACCTCGAGGATGCTGCCGGACGCACTGGCCTCCTGAACCGCGGTTCCGATGATGAGCGTCCCCGTCGCCGCAACCTTTCCGTCGTTCGAGGCGTAGACCTTGCGGCCCCGCGTGATCGCCGAGGACGCCTCCATCCGGCAGGATCCCCCGTGCATGTAGTCTCGCACCGCCACCGGGGCCCCGCTCGCCGCCTTCTGCTGGGTCACGCCGATCCCGTAATCCCCCGAGTCGGCGTACTTCACGGTGCCCGAGGGGGTGATCAGCACACGCCGATGTTGCTCCACGGCCTCGCCGGCTTCGAAACTCGCCGGACTGTTTCTTTGATTTGCCATGATGAATCTCCAGTTCAAATGGATGTTCTGCTCTGTGTGATTTCCGCCAATCGGGTCAGATGGTGACCCGATCCTTACCCTTCTTCACCGGGCGGGCGTTTGTCTCGGCGGCTTCGAGGAACCGCTCGTGCAGAGCCGGGTCCTTCGCCTGGACGGCCTTCATCGCCTCTGTCATCGAGCACTTATGCTCGGCCGCGTACTGGCGGGAGGCCGCCATGAAGTCCGGACCCTCCTGTGCGGACTCGTTGCCCTCGCTTCTCTGGGCCCCGATGCGGCCGTCGGCGCCCGTGGCGGTCTCGGCCCTGGCCGCCCTCTTTTGCCAGATGGCATAGGACGCCTTCGCCTGCTCGACCGTGACGCCGCTCTCGTAGCTGGCCACGGCAAATTCCAGATCGTTCGGAAACGCGGCCTTGAACTCGGCGAGTTTGCCCCGCTCGGCCTCACGGCCTTTTGCCTCGCTCGCGGCGGCGTCCACCGCCGGCAACTCATTCTTCTGAGGTTCCATACTGGATTCTCCAATAGAGGTGATTGACGATTGACTGTTTGGTGTGGACGACAGGGACAAGGCCGGCTCTTCGCCGAGCCTGTCGATCAGCTTGTTCGCGAGCGCCGCCTTCGCCTCCCACAGGCGGCCGGTGGCCAGGGCCCGAGCCTCGGCGGGCGCCATGCCTCGACCGTCGGCCACGGCTGCAATGAAATTATCGGCGATGCCCTCGATGACTTCTCGCGTCGCCGCGATCTGCAAATCCGTAATCGGGGCACCCGGAACTCCCATGCCCTTGTGCTCTCCGGAGGCGATAACATGGACGGTCACCCCTTCCTCCGCGGCCATCTTGCTCATGTCATAATAGACCATATAGACGCCGATGCTGCCCACTTCGGCGTTCAGATCCGCCCGGATCGAACCGGCCTGGGAGGCGAGCCAGTAGGCGGCCGAGGCCGCGAGGTCCTGCACCCGTGCCGTCACGGGTTTGCTGTCTCTCGCCATTCGGATCGCCCTCGCCGCCTCCAGCAGGCCGGCTATGGTTCCGCCCGGCGAATCCACCTCCAGGCGAATCGACGCCACTTGCGGCGAGGCAACCGCCTGGTTCACGAGCGATGCGATCTGACCGTAGCTCGATGCGTCGATGCCGAAGAAGGCCAGCCACGGCGGGACGCTCTTGAGCAGGATGCCCGAGATCGGGATCACGGCCACCCCGTCCACGATGTTGAGCTTCGGCGGCTCACGAGTCACTTCGATCCTGGATAACGCCTCGATCCGATCCGCCAGCGGCGACAACCTCGCGAAGAGGGCCTCGCATCTCGCGGGCTCCATCGCCCAGGGCTCGGCCGCCCATTCCGCCAGGACACCGGGAAGTGTGCTGTCACGTCTCATCCGATTTATCCTCCTGTCGCGGTTGCCCCGTCGTACTATCCTCTGTTTTGTCCTCCTCGGCCGCCTCGCCCTCGCCCTCGCCTTCGGGTCGGTTTTCCTTCGTCGTCGCCGCCGCGGCCGCCGGGGCGGCGAGCCCGGCGAAGATCTGCCAGGGCACCTTGGCGCCGGGGAATTTGTCCTCGATACCCGCGGCGATCTCGATGGCCTCCTCCACCTCCGCACGGCGGGTGCTCAGAACGTCTTCCCTATCGAGCTTCTGGCTCTTGCAGACGTGGGCGTGCGTGGTCATGGACCTGTCCAGCTTGGCCGCGTAGGCCTCGGCCTCCTCTTTCTGGTTGAGCCATGGGTAGGTCGGCCGAATCCACTCATAGCTGGGCGTGTCGTCGGACCGAACCCCACTGACGAGTTCGTCCATTGCCTCGGCGCCAATCTCCGTGGACCAGTGGGACAGCTTCCAGGCGAGGATCGGCGTGTAGAACTGCTCTTCGAGCAGGTCCTGGTACGTCTGGAAGGTCTCGAACGCCTGCTCGAGCACGGCGCGGCTCTGCGAGTAATTGCTCTTCGTCCAATCGAGCAGGATGATCTCCAGCGGCAGGCCGGCGGGCAGACCCAGGAGACGCAGGAACATCCGCACGCTCTCCGGGAAGTTGACGCCGGGGATCGTCCGGTTGACGCCCTCGATCTTTTCTCCCGGCTCCCCGTGGAAGAGCAGCGCGTAGTCGAGCTCCGTCACCCGCGTCGTCGTGTCGTTCGCCTCGTCGTCGGATTTGTTCTCGTCGACGTTGCTCTCGATGTAGCCCATGGCCGGGCCGCCCTCGCGGGTGATCGAGACCGCATATCGCGACAACTGCTGCCAGGACACGGCCTCGCTGGTCATGATGTCGAACAGCATGTGAATAATGGGAAACGCCGACTGGAACTGGGGCACGCCCCGCGTCTGGCTCGGGCGGGTCGGGTTCGTCAGGAAGAGGAAGTTCACCGGCTGAATGCCCATCGCCTTGCGGACGTCGACGCGACCGCTCGACGTATACGGCGCAACGTAGTAGTAGATCGGGGACCCGAAGTCGTCCTTCGAGATTCCATCCGTCAACTGCGCGTGATCGATCTGCTCGGCCTCAATCAGGCGGATCGTCGCCTTGTCCGTCTTGAGCACGCCCGTGTCCCCGGCGACCAGAACCTCGCGGCAAATCTGGCGGATCACCTGGGGACCGGACAGGACCCCGCGAATTTCGGGCCGGCGCCACCACTGCCGCCACAGTTTCTCCAGCGTGCGATTGGCCTGGCGATCACTCGTTTTGACCCTCAGGCCGAACCCGTTGCCCACGATGTAGGCCACCATCCGCTCGACCATGCCCACGTAGATTGCGTTGTTCCGTTCGAAGTCACGGCTCTGGGCGAGCAGCCTTTTGCGGTGGAAATCCAGGTGGGCATCGCCGCTGAAGGACAGAAAGGCGCGCCCGTCCGCCGTCGCCGTCGTCGCCGATCGGTAGCCGTAGCCCGTGAATCCATAGGTTCCCCGATGCTGGACGACGTCGAGCCGATCCGTGCCCGGGCGGGGCGCGTGGGACACCTCGCGCCGGATCGGGCGGCCCGTAGAGTCCAGGATGGAAAGCTCGCGTCGCATCAGTAGTACCGCGATGTCCCCCTCACAAAACTGGCCCGCTGGCGGGACGTGTCGCAATTGACCACGATGGATTCGAGCTTCGCACGCAGCGGCTCCAGGGAGGCGAAGTTGATGCTCTGGTCCGCCGCCGAGATCGTCTCCGGTTTGCAGGCCAGCAGGTACAGGACCGCCTCGTACAGGTCCGCCGCCAGATTGTTCGAGGTCCACCAGCGAAGCGAGGCCTTGTACTGGGTCAGGGCGTCCGCCAACGTGCTCGTTCCGGTCAGTGCCATATTCGTGTCCCGTGCCCCGTGGCTCGTGATTCGTGTCCTGCCGCTCGGCCCCCAAAGAAAAAGGGCCGCGCCGTCAGGGGGCCAGCCCTGGCCGACGTGGCCCGTTGCTCAAAATCAAAGAGGCCGGTCCGAACCCATTGGTCCTGGCCGACCTCTTTCTGCAGACCTCATCAAAACCAATCCGCTACATCACCACAATCCCCCTGCAAGCCCTTTCTCAAAAATAGTTCCAGAATCTGGAAGAATCTTCACCTGCGGTGCAGGTAGATCCATGCCTGCACAACACCATTCAGCAGCAACAAAACCGAGAGTATCCATATCCAAACAACCATCGATTCATCTCCACAACGGCCGGATCGCGGTCTTGCGCTGCTCGCTTTCGAGCCGCTTGGCCTCGTCCGCCAGGATGCCGCGACACAGGCCCTGCATCGCATCCACGACACAATCGGCGGGGAAGTCCACCTGCACCGAGCGACCCCGGAGATCGTCCGGCGGCGAGTCCTTGACCTTGCGGTGCACCGTGACCAGATACCGGCCACAGTCGAAGGCCTCGCGAAGGGCCATCACCAGGCAGGGATTGGCCGCGATCTTCCCACGGAGGATCTCGTCGAGCACGCCGGGATCGGCGGCAGACGCGGCCGGCGACTCCTTCCTTGGGTCTGGAGCCTGGTCGCTCATCGTTCCCGATTCAGGTACCTCATTCTTCTCGTCCATCAGTCGAATCTCCTTTTTCCGGCGCTACTGGGACGCCGTGGACCTTATTGAGATGCTTCGTCAGGTCGCCCCGACGCTTGTACGCCATCTGGCAGTGCGGGCAGGTAAACGACGCCGACTCGTCCACCGGGTCATCAACCTGGGACTCCACGGCGACTCCCTTGACGCTGAACCGCACCTTCGTCGCCTGGCACAGGGGCGTCCGGCACCGCCGATATTGGATACCCCTCACGGAGTCGGTGTGCGTCGCAATACTATTGAACGTCTTGCACCGCGGGCACCTCCTCGGCGGGAAGACCCACTTGTTTGAAACCTCATCCTGTTTTTCTTCGTCAGCCATGTCGAATCCCTTCAAGTTTACGATTGTCAGTAGCGTGTTCGGATCGGTTTGCGGCCCACCGGCCGCCCCTCGGGCTTCGGGCCGGCCGTGGCCCTCGGATCGAGCCAGCGGACACCCACCTTCTCCGCCGCATTCCGCGCGTGGACCAGGCAGTCCCACCAGTGGTTCGCCCCGCCACCCTTGTTCACCCAGATCGTGATCCGCCGGCCCCGGACCGGGATCTCCCTCGCCTCCTCGCTCGTCAGATGATCGAGGAACTCGTCCGTCGTGTCGGCCGGCAGGTGCATGTAGCCCGGACCCGGCTCGGCTGCCAGGAATAGCATAGAGTGCAAAATGCCCTTGTAATAGTCCTCGTTGAAGTCGTATCGGAGAATCTGCTTACTGCAATCCTTGAACGGCTGCATGATCCCACGCCGCATGTGCTCGGAGCCGCGGGAAGGAATGATCGGGATGCCCTGCCGCTGGCACTGCCGGCAGAAGGCGATCGCCTCCTCCGTGTGATAGGCGCAGTCAATGCTAGTCATCGCCGGATGCGCCCGCCGCGAGGGGTCTTCCGCCAGGGGAGTTCCGCTCTTGAGATAGTCCTCAAGGGGTCCCCAGTTGGCGAGCTGCTGTGTGTCCCCGGTGTCGATCCGGGCGTAGAACGTCACCCAGCACTCGGAGAGATCGCCCCAGGCGACCTCCGCGACGTAGAAGTGGTCGAGCTGCACGTCGATGCCCCGCGTCGTGAACAGGACCTGCTGAGGGACACCGCCCGTCGGGTACTTCGGATCGATGTGCGTGCGGAGCTGCTCAACGGGTGTGGCCTTCGCCGTTTCCCGCCAGGGCCCCGCAAGCTGGTTATTGATGAAGTCCTGAAGAATCTTGACGTTGCCCTGCCGCTTGGCGAGTTGGGCCGCCGCCCACTCGGCCGCCAGACCGTCCATCGTCTGGAAGATCGGGTGCAGCATCCCCGCCCAGATCCGGATGCTCCGCACCGGCCCTGCGGGCCGGCCGCCCTCAATCCGGCCGTCCTGAACCACGTGGGCGCCCGCCTGGACCCACTGGCCGGCCTCTACGGCCTGCCATCGCTGGTACTCCGTCCAGCGGCCTTTGCAGTGCGGGCAGACGTAGCGGGCATGGCCGCCTCTGGTATACTCCTTCGGGTCGAGCAACCGACCCTGATCGTCCTTGTCGAGCTCCACCCGCTCCCATGCCATCTGATGCCACCGGCCACACTTCGGACACGGGACATGCCAGTCGTAGGGATCGCCCTTTTCCCACTCCTTCCAGAAGAGGTCATCCTCGAGGACGGGACTCGAACAGCAGTAGGTCTTCGCATTGAGGGTAAAGCCGCGCTGACGCCGCTTGCCGAGCGAGATCGGGTCCGTATCCGTCCCGACGCTTGAAGGGTACTTCGTCGGCTCGTCGAAGACGACATACCGGATGGGTCGGTCACTCAAGGTGATCGCCGAGTTCGCCCAGGCGATGTAGAGGATCATGTCGTCCATGATCGTCTCTTTGCCGATGTTGAAGTTCGCGAGATCATTGCCAATCTTCTTCATCAGCCGCGGGCACGAGCGGAACATCGGACGAATGCGGGTCGCAAGCCGCTGGGTCGCGACGTCCTGGGTCGGCAGGACGACGAGGAAGGGACCTGCGTCCACGTCCGCCGCGTAGCCCAGGGCAATATTGGCGAACTCCGTCTTGCCCGCCTGCGTGCAGGCCGCGGCGTTGAGCTGCCGCATCGAGCCCCCACTCCACCACTTCATCGGCTCCAGCCAGAAGGGGACATAGTCCGGAGACCAGCGTCCGTGGATCTGGGCGGTCTCGCGGGGCAGGACGTAGTGCTCCTGAGCCCAGACCACCATGTCGGGCTTCGCCCGGGGCAGTATGATCTCCAGCTCCTCCGCGAAAAGGCCAAGCGGCTTGGTCCGTGGTTCGTGACTCGTCGGTCCCGAAGGGCCGCTTCGCGTTCGGCGTCGCTCGATGGCCATCAGAACAGCCCCTTTTCCACCTTCTGCTCCTGAATCCACCATGCGGCCAGACCGATCCCGTCGGCGATGTCCCCGCCGCCGTCCTCGCCGAGATGGGCGCCATATTCCGGGTGGGCGGCCGCGATCGCGAGCTGCCGGTCCTTCTTCGGCACACCCCGCGTCCAGTCGTTCTCGCAGACCGCCGCCATCCGGCATTCCGGATGACCCTGTGACCACTGCCAGGCCGCCAGAGCAGCCGCCCCCACGCCGCAGCCGTAGACGGCCAGGCCGGCCCCGAGGCCTCCGTGACGGTTCGTGTTGACCTTGCCCCTGGTCCACTCGACCAACAGGATCGATGGCCGCAGACGTTCGAACAGGCGGACCAGTTCGCCGTGCATGGCGATGATCCGATCGAAGCTCCCATCGCCGCGGCTGTCCGGCAGGATGATCGCCCCCTCGACAAACTGTCCGCCGGCGGTCAGCGCCCCATAGCCGATCACCGTCGATGAGGGATCGAGGCCCAGAATGATGGATGGTTTATGATCGATCATTCTCGCTGTTCACCCGTTTCAGATCCTCTGCGAGATAATCGAGAGCTTGTCCCGCGATGGGCCACTCACAATTCCACGGGCGAGCGACCCGAACGGCCTGGCCGCCCACCTTGCGAAAGGCATCGATGACCGCGTCACTGTCGTCTACCAGAATCGTCCCGGGCTTGGCCAAGAGATCCTTGTGCGGCGTGAAGATGTATCGCCTCGCCCACCGGTCATCCAAGTGTTTCTCGATCCAGCGGAGCTTGCCCATCGGCGACGAGGATTCGTGCGTCGGCGAAGAGCAGATCCAGACGTGATCCTCACCCACCGCCCGGATCACGGTTTGCAGAATTGCCTGGCCGTCGCGCATCCAGTCACAGGCCTCCCAGAAATCCGGCCCGAAAAGACTGAACAGATCAGTCTTCAGGCCGAAGATCTTGCCCACGTCGTACTCACCCCGGATCTGGTCAGGCCGATAGGGCACGTTCAAGGCCTTCGCCATCGCCCCGACGAAGTCGACGAGAACACCGTCGAGATCAACCAGGGCAAGCAGTGGCGGTGACTCTCGCTCGCAGTCCGCCGCTCGGGCTTTGCAGATGCCTGCCAACTGATCCTCCGGGCGAATCCCCATGCGCGGCTCGTTCGTCCCCGGATCATCGATGGTCAACTTGCTGATGGTTTCCGTCGTCGACGCTCCCTCCACTTTCGGCGCGATGACCACCCGGCCGCCGTACCTCTGCACGACGGCAGCGCCGACGACGCCGTCAGGCGAATAGTCGCCGCCCTTGACGAGGACGTCGGGCCGGATCAACTCAACCAGCGGCTCGACACTCGGGTCCTCTGCCGTTCCAAACGGGACGACGTAGTCGACGCCCGTGATCTGAGAGACCATGAACATCCGGTCCTCCAATTTATAGACCGGCCGATGCGGACCTTTCAGGACGCGAATCGATTCGTCCGTGTTCACGCCGACAATCAGGCAGCTCCCCTGCTTCGCCGCCATCTTCATCGTCTCGAAATGTCCCCGATGCAGGACGTCAAAGCAACCGTTCGTCAATACAACCTTCTGGCCGTTCCGCCAGGCCTTCTTCACAAATTCATGGACGATTTCCCGCCTTATGATGGTTCCCATCTTGTGTTACTCCGTCGCGTTTTCCGTTTCCCTTTTTATCGCCTCCGCCCATTCGCGGCGGAGATCTTCTGTGAACTTCTCAAGAACGGGTTTGATCTGCTGGCGGGTCTTGCCCTCGAGCACGTGGCTCAGCTCCTCGGGTTTGTGCTCCAGCACGGCCACCAGCGCCTTTTCCCGGGCGAATAGACCCTCCGTCACCGCCTCGACTTCGACCAGCTCCCCCTTTCTCTTTCGGAGCTCCAGCTCCAGCCGCTCGGCCTTCACCGACGTGAGGGGATTCGTCCCCGGCGACGCCTGGCCGGAGATCTTGGCCTTGGTGAACCGCTCGAGCCAGGTCACAAACGCCGGCATGCTGTATGTGTGATCGGCGTTGCGGGGCAACCCGTGCTGCTTGTGCCACCGGAGGATCTGCTGGCGCAATACACCCGTCGCCTTCTCCATCTGGGTGGGACTGAGGCGCGTGAAGTCCACCAGGTCGGCGCCACCCTCGCCGGCGTGGACCTCGGGGAAGAGCTGCTGGAAGATCGCGGCCGCCCGGGCGTCACCCTCCGCGACTTTCTTCGCCATCGACTGCTGCTGCTGGAGCCAGAACTCGAAGCGACTCTGTTCCCAGAGGTCGCGGACGATCCGGTCCGTCGCCAGGATCGTCACAAACTCCCCCGCCGCCAGGCCCAGGGCCCGGTCCGCCTTCTCCGCGACGATCATCGTCGTCGAGGCGATCTCCTGAACCCGCCGCAACAGTTGGCCGCGATCCCACGCCGCCGTCAGGCGTTTCGATTTTTCCAGCCGGGCGGCCAGGTCTACGACGCCGAGCCGCTCACCGGCCTCAGACATCGAGGCGGACACCATCGCCGCCTGTCGGACCGTATCCGGCGCCAGCTTGGACCGCGGGACCGGGGCCTGGCCCGCCTGCGCCGCATCGGTGTGTTGTCCTTGTCCTTCCATGCCCCTTTCGTACTGCCCCAATTCGGCGACCTCCGCACGGGTCAGCGGTTTGTTCTCCCGGATCTTCTCCAGCAGGAACAAATGCCGCCGTTTGCCGGCGATGGTCAGTGCCGATTCATCCACCAAAACCCCTTGTCCTTTGCTCCAACGGTCCTTACACTGTCACTCTCTGTCCCTGGTGACTACGTGTCACTAACGCCGACGCGTCAAAATCGCCTGCCATGACAACCCTCGATCATAAACCCATGCCCGTACACCGTTTGTGCACGGAACACATTAAAAAAAATCCTGCAAGCAGACGCTTTTCGCCCTCGATTGAGC
>Ga0172380_10004575_pt1 | contig 17634 bp, 16 predicted proteins | sample Leawe162metaG_FD_119747 | JGI IMG/M metagenome (GOLD analysis project Ga0172380, IMG submission 119747) | Leachate microbial communities from a municipal landfill in Southern Ontario, Canada - Leachate well 162 metaG | ecosystem: Engineered > Solid waste > Landfill > Unclassified | place... | reverse complement strand
GGCTTGTTGGATCCTTTGATCTGCTCCATGGCAATCTCTTTCTCTTTGTTCAAAATCTCCTCCGGTATATCTTTTTCGCTGGCATACATCGGAGAAGTTGCCGCGATCTGCAAGCAAATCTCATGGCCCAATTTCGCAAAATCTTCGGAGAGAGCGACAAAATCCGTCTCGCAACGAAGATCCAACAAAACGCCTACCTGGCTTCCGGGGTGGATATAGCTGACGATCGTGCCCGCGTTGGCCGCGCGGTCTCCCTTCTTTTGAGCAATGGTTTTTCCTCTGGCTTTCAAGACGTCTTTGGCTCTTTCGATATCGCCGTTCGCTTCCACCAAGGCTTTTTTGCATTCGGTAACGGAAATGCCTGTTTCCTCTCTCAATTGTTTGATTTGATCGATGGTTACCATAGATTTTTAGAAAATTTTAGAGTTCTCTTATTATCAAGGTCATCTCCTCGCTTTTTGGATCCTCGGCAGGCAAATGAAGGCCGGACTTCGATCTGATATTTGTCTCCATTCTCTTTGTGACAAAGATCAATGCCAATCTGGATATAGGTCTCTTTTCAAAGACGGAAATGAGGAAATGTCCCGCGGTTCTAGTTTATTTTTCCGCCGAAGTTCGAGTATCCGGCCTGACTTCCGCGACGACTTCGCTGATCTTGTTTAAAATATATTTAACGGAAGAGATTGCGTCGTCGTTGGCCGGGATAGGATAATCGGCCAGCATAGGATTAACATTTGTATCGGCTATAGCGATAATTTTAATGCCCATCTTTCCGGCTTCGCTGATCGCTATGGAGTCTTTTTTCATATCCAAAACAAATAAAGCGGCGGGAAGTCTGTCCATTTCTTTGATACCGCGGAATTTCAAGTTCAATCTGGCAATCTCTCTATTCATCATAGAGCGTTCCTTCTTGGTATAATTCTTTTCATATTCGGCCTCCTTGGTTTTATTTTCCAAGTCCTTGAGATATTGCACTCTTTTTTTGATCTCATCAAAATTAGTGAAAGTGCCGCCTATCCATCTTTCTTTGACGTAAGGAAAGCCGCAATCTTTAGCGGTTTTTTCCAATAAGTCGCGCAGATGGACTTTTGTGCCGACAAAAAGAACGGATTTTCCATCCATAACGTTTTTGCGGATCAAGTTCAAAGCATCCTTTAACGCTTGCGCGGTTTTATCCAAGTCGATGACGTGGACAGAATCTTTGACTTTTAATATGTACTGCTGCATCTTGGGATGAAGACGCGAGGTCTTGTGCCCAAAATTAACTCCAGCCTGTGACATTTCGTCGATTGATATTTGAATATCTTTGTTCATAGTTATTTGATTAGTTTCTACTGCCATAATGAAAAAATTATAGCAGAAGAGAAAATAAAAATCAACTCCGCTAGGAATAATAGATTTCTAGGATGCCTATATAGAGTGTTATTTATGCGACAGACAGTGAAATTTTCGCCCGGAATTCATTTCTAGCTCTAGTAAGTCCCTACTTGGCGAAGCCAGAAAAAGGAATAACCGATCGGAGATAACACGCACTGCCCAAGACTATTGCAACTTCGATCATAATCAGGGACGCCCTTCGCTTCATAGATAACATGGTTATAAGGAAAAGTCGGAGATCCCAAAATTTTTAATGATATGCCATCAACAGTGGGGCGAGCTATTCCGCTTCCATGATCAACAACGGTCATTGCGCCATAAGAGTTAAAAGATATTTTCCAGCTGTAGCTTCCGTCATCGAACAAATAAAGATATGTGCCGTCAGATCTTGCTCTACTTGGCCTATAAGTATTAGAAGCAGGAAGAAAAGATATGCCGGAGCCGCAAGCTCCGATAGGATGGAGCTGATAAACAGTCCCCGTTCCTTTTCGACAAGATAAAAGAGGAGAGTTGCAACCGTAACGAGCATAGCTGGTATTGTTCAATGTGCAAAATTCGCTGCCCACAAAAGTCTGGCTGATAGTTCCATCTGCCCAATAAGTTCCGCCGGTAGCTACCGGGGTCAAATCGCTCATATTAATTCCTGCGCTAAAAACAGCGGGGTAGCCAAAAACCGCTGTCAGCCTATTGGACCCCGGATCATAAGACATATCCGCCACCGTTCCGCCGCAACCGTTATAATCCCCGGCGCAAGGAGACAGATCGATTGGGACCGTATCAGTCTTTCCTGCTGATCCTCCGCCTCCGGCCGCGCTCGCCATTGTCGCCCAAGTGCTCGAAGCCACGCAACTGGTTCCAATGCAAAGCTGGCCTCCATCGGCAATCGTCACTTTGCCGTCCGACTGGATCGTCAGGATATGGCTGCCATAGGAATTGGCAAAACGATTGGCGTAGGTATATGCGTCAAGGTAAAAGTTGCTTCCATCGGCCAGGAACCCGAAAGATGATTGGCCGTTCTCATTGTCCACCAATCTGATGGAAGGCAAAGCGCTTTCGACGACAGAGTCTTGATAGCCGTAACTGCTTTGGAGGATGTGAAATTTGGAACCCGAACTTGGAGAGGCCGTGCCTATCCCGACAGGGCCTGCCAAAAGCGTCTGTCCGGAAGGATTGACATAGTAGTTGTAGTTATCAAAGTCGATGAAAGAAGAAGCTGTCAGATTGCCGGTCAGGGCCAAAGCTCCTGTCTTGGTTTGGGCGGTGCCTCCCGTGTTCAAGGGAGCTGCCACGGTTACGGGCATGTGGTGCCGGTCGCGGTTCCGTCCAGGCCAGGGCGATGTATGTGGCCGAAAGGGACAGGACTATGGCCGAAGCGAGGATGGCCAGGGTGCGGGACGATGGTTTGAGAAACGGCATAAGGTTTGGAATATTAGTGATAATGTTGGAATTAGAAGATCGAATGTCGAAGGTCGAAAATCGTTACGACATTCTACTCTCAACGCTCGAACATCGACATTCTACACTCGAATATCGACACTCGAATATAAAATCAATTTTACCATTACCGCCTAAAAAAGAAAAGCCTTTAAAGGTGGAAGAACGAATTACTTCCGGCATTCATCCAAAAACTAGGCAGTATCTGGCCGATATCCGTTTAAGCCTTGCAAATTTTCCTGTTTTTGCTAATATTAACAATTGTAAATGAGTTCAGGAGGTCGATAATAGAAAGTCGAAAGTCGGAACGACGCTCGACCTTCAACCCTCGACGTTCAAAAATATATTATGAAAAAAGAGATCCATCCAGCTTATTACCCCGATGCCCATATCCGCTGTTCTTGCGGACAGGACTTCAAATTGGGATCGACCAAAGAATTCACCGAGGTCGAAATTTGCTCCAAATGCCATCCTTTCTTTACCGGCGAGCGCAGAGCTACCGCTAAAGTGGGACAGGTCCAGAAGTTCAAGGACAGAATGGACAAAAAAGCAAAGAAGTAAAACAAATCAATTTTTTTATGCCAGGAGAAGCAAGCACAATTAATGCAGTCATCTTGGAAATAAGAGCCGGCGTCGGAGGAGACGAAGCGGCTCTTTTTGCTTCCGACTTGCTAAGGATGTACACCAGGTATGCCCAAAACCAGGGATGGGGAACGAATATTTTACACTCCAACCAGACGGAATTGGGCGGCATCAAAGAAATAGTCATCGAGATCAACGGACCGGGAGCATATGAAAATCTAATGCACGAAGCCGGAGTGCACCGCATACAAAGAATACCAAAAACGGAAAAAGCGGGCAGGGTCCATACCTCCACCGCCAGCGTTGCGGTATTGGCCAAACCGGACGAGACTCAAGTGGTTGTCAGGCCGCAAGACCTGAAAATAGACTACTACAAAGCTTCCGGCGCGGGCGGACAGTATGTTAATAAAAGAATGTCCGCGATAAGATTGACCCACATTCCCAGCGGAATGGTTGTCACTTCCCAAACCGAAAGAAGCCTTATGCAGAACAAAGAAAGCGCGTTAAGCCTTTTAAGGGCCAGGTTGCTGGAAAGAAATGAAAAAGCTCTGGAAGAGAAAATCGGCGGAGCCAGGAAGAGCCAAATCGGAACAGGATCGCGCGAAGAGAAAATCAGAACTTACAACTTCCCCCAAGACCGCATTACCGACCATCGCATCAACAAAAACTTCCACGGCATTGAAAAAATAATGGACGGCAAGATGGAAAAAATAGCGGAAGCGATGAAAAAAGCGGGAGCGTAACTAGCTTGTAGCTGGTAGGTAGTAGCTTGTAGGAGTTTTGTCCGCTCTTGAGCGGACAAAAAACGCATCATATAACTAAAAACCACGGGGCATACCCGTGGTTTTTAGTTATAAATATAAATTCCTTTCCTGTCTCCGCCAGGCGGAGACAGGGCCTCTACAAGCTACAAGCTAATTCCTACAAGCTAGACTACTTTCCTTCAATGGCCGCGATATCGTCGGCATATCCGTTGGCGATTGCCATAACGTTGTCTCCGTAAAAACGATATTTAAGATTGACGCTTCCTGCAAAATAGATCATCGCCGCTCTCCATTCGCTGTTATACGTTTGCGCCTTCGCTCCCGAATCAGCAGCATAAAGACCGGTTGCGATAAAAGCATCGTTAATATTCCACGGATTTCCCGGACGCTGCAAAATTGCTTCCAAGCGAGTCCTGTAAATATTCCAAGTCGAGGGTATGAATTGGCCCGGCCCCATCGCTCCGCCGTATCCGCCCACGCTTGCTATAGGACAAGATACTAAAGTTTTTGCCGGATCTTTGTCCAGGTCGGCGCAAATCTTTTTGAACGGGTTTACGTCTCTGGTTGGCTTCATAACATTAGCAATGCTCTGGCCCGTGGCGCGCTTCCCGGCTCCGGTAGTAAAGTTAGTAACATAACATTGCCCGACATTTTTTCCCAAATTGGACTCTTGGGTTAATATTGCCAATAAGAAAGCCGGCCTTACTCCGGTAATATTTCCCGCGGTCTTTGCCATTTGGTAAGCTTGCTCAAAATTAGGCGCGTCGGTATCGGCAACTCCCGCCAAGTCAAAGATCCTAGCTTTGATCTCGGCCGCTTTTTTCGCCAAGTTCTGCTGTTCTTTGACCTGCTGATTGTATTGCGCCTCGGTCAATCCCAAATAATACTCTTTATCCTTTTTAGTTTTGGAATTTTCCTGCTTTTGGATCTCTCTTACCGCAACGGTATTTTTCAAATCCTCGGTTTTATTCTCCAAAGAAGATTTTTGGTCCTCCAGATAATTTTTCATAGTTCTTATCTGGTCAAGAAGGTCCCGGCTCTTGCTGCTTAAATTTTCCAGATAGACAAGGTTGTCGTAAAAATTGGACAGAGTATTGTTGCCAAGAACCACTTCCACGTCCGATTTCTGATCCTCCTCAAATGTCGCCTGCAAAACCAAGCCGAGTTTTCTCTTCTGTTCTTCTATGTCGTTGCTAGTTTTATCGATGGATCCCTTAGTGTCATCTATTTGGAACGTGAGATCCTTGATGGCCAGATTCGATTGGTTTATTTGATAGCTCATATCTTTTATCTTTTGGTCCAACCCGCCAATCTGCGTTTTTAAGGTCTTCTTTTCCTTGGCCGTTTGAGCTACTTCTTTCTCGACTTCGGCTTTTTTAGCTTCAAAATACCCCTGGCAATCTTCCAGTATTTTTCTGCAATCAGCCTTCGAAACCTTATCGCACTCCGCCTCGATCTTGGCATCATTTTCACAAACATCGCCAAGGTTCAAATTAGTTTGCTGGGCGGAAATAAAAAAGACCGGCAATAGAAAACCGGCCATTGCCGATAAGGCAATCATCTTTCTCAAATTTATGTTCCCTGAATTTGCAAAAGACATTTTTTGATCTGGCAATATGCGCTCCGCCGGCTTGCCTCATGGCTGCAAGACCAGCTTGGAACGCAATTGACGGAGTAAACTTAAGTTCGGACGGCGAATCGCGCGAAACGGACGGCGATCTATTTAGCGTCCTCCTCCGGCTCCTCTTCTTTCTTCTTCTCTACTTTTTCAATAGAGTCAACTCCTTCTTCAACCGGCTTGGCCAATTCTTCTTCAACTTTTTCCGGCTCCATCACTTGGGCCACCACTTCCTCGATATTTCCAACTATCTTCACGTTCTCCGGCAGAGAAAGGTCTTTAGCCAAAATGACGTCTTCAAATGTCTTCAGACTGCCGACATCGATCTTAATGGAATGGGGAAGATTCTGGGGAAGGGATTTGACGGTCAAGCTTTGGACATTTTTGATCAATGTGCCGCCTAATTGCAACGCCGGCGCAATTCCGACGAATTCCAACGGGATATCCGCTTCCAATTCCTTGCTCAAATTCGGCTGGTAAAAATCGACATGGATAGGTTCCGAAAGGATGGGGTCGTTGGCCACGCTTTTGATCAAAACGGCATATTCTTTTTTGGCGGCTCCTTCTATTTTTAAGCCGATCATCGTATTTTCTCCGGCTTCTTTTAAAACCTTTCTGAAATCTTTAGCGTTCACCTCTATCGAGATGTTCTCAATTTCCGGACCATACAAAATTGCTGGAACAGTTCCGGCTCTTTTCAAGTTCTTTGTTTGTTTTCCTTGGATTTTTCTTTTTTTTGCTTCAAGTGAGATCATAATGGTATTTTTATTTTATCTTCTGTCCTGCCTCCATTGTCTTTGTCGCGGAAATAAAAATCCGAAACGGAACAAATTGGAGAAAATTGAGAATCGCGAAACGATTCCTATTTGATTAAAAATTCGTTGGAATAAAAAACTTTATCTGTCCTGAAAGGATCTCCTTCTTTGCATCCTATGCAAGCCGGCAAAGCCAAGCGATGAAAGTCTGCCAATAAAAGATTATCCCAATTCGTCAGATCTATGCCTCGCCCTACAAGATTAAAGGCTTTAACGCATTCTGTAGCGACTTCCTGGCGATTGCATTTGGCAAAAGGATAGTTTTCCCACGTTCCGTCTTTCTTTTGAATATAGTAAGGATAGCAAGAAGAGAAGCAGACATCCTGCAAGGCGTAGCTCTTTATGTTCAGCCTCAAATTATCCTCTGTTTTGGCATATTCAGACTGCTGGGTAACGACCACGAGCCGGTCGCCCCAAAAGAACCATGCTGCCAGCCCTATTGCTATTATCAAGAACACAGCAACAACCGAATAAGCTATTTTATTTTTGCTTATCGAAAAAAGATCCTTTGATTGTTGCATATATAATTTACTACGATCTTACCCCGGCCTTTAAAGCCAAGACAAAGGCTCGTAAACTATTTTTTGATTATAAACCTTTTGTCTAATTCTTGCAATACTTCAACGATCTCGCCGTATTCCAGCTCGGAATAAGGCAGCATCGCGGGTCCGAAAAATCCTTGGCGCCTTAATTCTTCCGCTTTGCGGGAAACCTGCGTCCTGATATAGTCCCAATAAGGATGGTCGAAAGCATCGGCCGCCTCGGTAAGCTTGCCGTCGTGTATGGAATAAGCGGCGGCGCTGACTATCGGAGGGCCGTCAAAAAATGAAATATCGGAATTTTGCTTGACGGGCATCAAAGGACCATAATGCGATCCTCTCATAAATCCGGCGACGAAAGCGCCGATAGACCAAGGAGACAAGACCTCTCCTGTTCCCGGGAAATCTTTTTGAGTCCTGACCAGCATTACCGGATCGTCTTTGCCCGTATATTTTCCGGCTATGTTCCTTAAACGGGTCGTGCTGACAGCCACCACTTGCTCTCCGCTGGCGCGGGAATATATTCCTTCTATAAAAAATCTTTCAGTGTCCCTTAAAAGGACGGCTATATCATAAATATTTTCAGGAGTGTTAAGCTCTATGATCCTGTCCGCTTCGGTGTAGCTGGCGTCCAATATCCTGAAAGTGAATCCCTCTCTTAATTTGGAAGAAATAAGCAGCCCGGCGTTGTGCATCGGATCGCAGAAAGATAAATAAGCCGGCATATTGAAAGCTCCGGGATCGGTTTTGTCCGCCGCAAAAAATAAAAACGGTTCCGCGGACCTTTCTTCAAATTCCAATTCGGCTACAGCCGGTCCCATGCCCTTAACGCTGCCCTTGAAATCTTGCTTCAGAAGATCCTGTTTGGCGCCATAAAGTCCTTGAGAAGCGGCAACTTTGCCTCCGGCGAGAAAAGCCTCCCAGCAAACCCTGTGCACCTTCTCGTTCAGCTGGCCTCCCGTATGGGTGGAGAGGATAGCAATGTCGTCCCCGGTATAAGTAATTTTATAGTCGATAAAAATTCCTTTGCTTTTCGATCTGATATAGTCTTGCACCGCGGCAAAAACATCGTTAGACGGCTTGATATGTCCGCCGATGCTGCCGATATCCGCTTTGATCGCGCTAAGTGTGATCTTCATCAAAAACTGGCGCTGGCAACCTGCGGCGAACGATGCAATAGCGCCGCCATCGGCAAACCAACGAAATTTAAATAGTTATACCCTTTCCTTTCGATAATTATACCAAAAAAATAAAAAGATAAGAAAAGCGGACTTATCCACTCCATTCGAATGTCGAATGTCGAGAATGGAATGTCGTTACGACCTTCTACCTTCGACTCTCGAATATCGATTTTCTCACCTTAATTCCCTCTTTCTCGACGAGATAATTGTCTTTTTCAGACAGCAAACCGGTTGTCGCTCCTCTGACAAGAAGAGCGTATTTTGAGTTGGCCAGCCCTAATTTTATGGAATATTCGATATCCCCCGTTTTTATCAATCCGGAGACGAAGCCCGATCCGAAAGAATCTCCCGCTCCGGTCTCGTCGATCACTTTGAATTTTTTTAATTTTGCCTCGTATGCCTTTTTGCCATCGGTCACCGTAACGCCGTCTTTCCCCTTGGTCATTACGTTTATGCCGGCGTGCATCCGGAACAATTTTAAAACTATTTCTCTCTCCTCGTTATATCCGATATTTGTAAGGATAGAGGCTTCTTCCTTGTTCAAGATCAGCACGTCTATTTTTTCCAATATTATCTTCAATTTGGGTTTGGGCATTTTTAGCTGCGAATTGCCGAGATTAACCGCTGTCTTCACCCCGTTCTTTCGCGCAAGATCCAAGATGTCCTCGGTCGCACCGCTTAACTTTCCCGATAACGGCGCCAAATAGAACCACTTGGCCTGCAGATCTTTGGGCAGATCTTTCCCGCTCAAGAGCTCGGAAGCTCCGCGATAAGCTAAAACCGTCCTGTCTTCCGTAGCATTGTCCATTATCACCGAATTATTGGTCAGCTTTTCTTTTGTTGTTTTGACCAAGCTCGAGTCGATGCCTTGCCCGTTCAAATATTCGATTATTTCTTTTCCCGATATGTCTTGCCCGACCATCCCGCAATAAGCCGTTTTAAATCCCTGTTTTTTGAAAGTGGCGGCCGTGTTCACCCCTCCTCCGCCGAATCCAAAATACATATCTTTAACATCCAATTTTGATCCCAAATTAAAACAATAAGCTTTTCCGGCAATGGATTTGTTATCTTCCCTGATGATATTTTTTGGCATCAGCACCTCTATATCCAAGGCGGCAGAGCCGAAAGTGACGACATCAAACATAATTTTACAAGATAATTTATTTTCAATTCGCGCTATTGGCGGCAAAAATGTCCGCCCTCATTGCGAGGGCGGACATTTTCTGCTTTTTTATTTCTTCAAGTTCGACAAGCTGAATATTGTTTTCATTACGGAATCCGGATTGAGCGACATGCTTTCGATCCCTTCTTTCATCAAGAAGTCGGCAAATTCGACGTAATCCGACGGCGCCTGGCCGCAAATACCGCAATATTTTTCTTTTTCTTTGCAGGTCTTGATGACCGAGGAGATCAATTTCTTTATAGCCTCGTTTTGTTCATTGCCGATATGAGATAACGTTCCCGCATCGCGGTCGAGTCCAAGGGTCAATTGCGTCAAATCGTTGGAGCCGATGGACATGCCGTCGAATATCTCTAAAAATTGTTCGGATAAAAGGACATTGGAAGGAATTTCGCACATTACCATGACTTTCAAACCGTCTTTGCCTTTTTCCAGGCCGTTCTTGGCCATCAATGCAAGAACTTTTTTGCCTTCTTCTACCGTGCGGCAGAAAGGGATCATGGTCCAAACATTGGTAAGGCCGAACTCTTCGCGGACTTTTTTGAGAGCCTGGCATTCCATTTCGAAAGCGGGGCGGAAAGTCTCATCATAATAACGGGAAGCTCCGCGCCAGCCGATCATCGGGTTGGATTCCACCGGCTCGTATTGTTCTCCGCCGATCAAAGCCCTGTATTCGTTAGTCTTGAAATCGGAGAATCTCACGATCACCGGCTTGGGATAAAAAGCGGCGCCGATCTGGGCGATCCCTTCGGCCAATTTGTTCACAAAAAATTCTTTTTTGTCTTTGTACCCGAATGTGGCTTCTTCGATCTTGGCTTTTTCTTTTTTGTCTTTGATCTTGGCAAAATTATATAAAGCCAAAGGATGAACTTTGATCTTATCGGCAAAAATAAATTCCACTCTGGCCAATCCCACTCCGGAGTTGGGCAAAAACGAAGATTTAAAAGCCGCGTCCGGCGCTCCCACGTTAAGCATTATTTTGGTATCCAATTTGGGCAGAGTTTTCAAGTCATATTTCTTTATCTTGAAAGGAACTATCCCGGCATAAACACGGCCCGAACCCTGGCTGCAATCGACCGTCACTTCCTGTCCGGTCTTCAATGTTTTAGTGGCGTTCTTTGCGCCAACGATGCAAGGGATGCCCAATTCGCGCGAAACAATGGCGGCATGGCAAGTTCTTGAACCTTCGTTGGTAACAATGGCGGAAGCGATGCGCATGATAGGCATCCAATCCGGATCGGTCATATTGGTGATCAAAACCTCTCCGGGTTTGAACTGGCTGATCTGGGCCACATCAGGAATGACCTTTGCTTTGCCTTGTCCTATTTTATTTCCAACGGCAGTCGCTTCAATGATCGGAGCGGACTCGGGTTTGATCTCATACTCCTGATAAACTTGATCTTGATTTTCCTGGGAATGGATTGTTTCCGGCCTTGATTGGACGATGAAAAGCTCTTTGGTCTTTCCGTCTTTTGCCCATTCTATATCCTGCGGATGCTGGTAATGCTCTTCGATCTGGCAGCCCCAAGCGGCCAGCTTCATTATCTCATCATCTGTCAAAGAGAATTTGGCCTGATCTTTAAGGGCGACCGACACTTCTTTGAGTCCCGAAGCAGCATAAATATATTTTTTGTCTTTGCGGCCTATATTTTTGACGATGATCGATTTAAAACCTCTTTTCATTCCGTCTTTGGAGACGTAAAATTGATCGGAAGTAATGCGGCCCTTGACGATCAATTCTCCAACTCCATAGATCGAACTGATGGAAACCACTCCGCGGAAACCGCTTTCGGTGTCAAGAGTGAACATAATTCCCGAAGACGACAGATCGGAACGGACCATCTTCATCACCCCCACGGACAAAGCGACCTTCAAGTGGTCGAACCCTTTTTCCTCGCGGTAAACGATCGCGCGGTCCAAGAAAAGCGAAGAAATACATTTTTTGGCGGCATCGAGCAAAGCCTTTTTGCCTGAAATGTTCAAATAAGTTTCGTGCTGTCCGGCGAAAGAAGCATCAGCCAAGTCTTCGGCCGTGGCGGAAGACCTTACCGCCACGTCCACGTTCTTTTGTTTGTAATATTCGCAAAGCTTTTGATAATTTTCCGTTATCTCTTTTTCCAGCTCCGGGGGAAATTCTCCCTTTAAAATAAGGGTCCTTATTTTTTTGCTTGTCTCTTTCAAAGATTTCAGATCTTTATGATCAAGCTTTTTGAATATCTCGGGCAGCTTTTCGTCGATCTTGTTATATTTCAAAAAATGCCAATAAGCCGCGGAAGTCAAAGCGAAACCGTTGGGAATATTAACGCCCAAGGATGTCAGTTTGGAAAACATTTCTCCCAAAGATGAATTTTTTCCTCCCACCAGAGGCGTATCTTGTTTACTCAGCTCTCCGAACCATAATAAGAACTTTTTGTCTCTTGCTGTTTGCGTATCCATTGGTGTGTCCATAAAGTTAAGGAATTTAATTTTAATTTATCTTGTTAATCGCTTTTATAAAATAACGGATCGCCCGGCTTCAAAGCCGGTCTTCCGTTAAAATCTCATTTGAACATCTTCGACAAAGTGCCATTGTTCGCAAGAAGAACTATTCCCAAGATCAGAAAAAAAATGACAAAAATAATATCCAAAATGAGAGTGAACGAACCTTTTTGATCTTTTAAAAAATTGCTGGACATATCCGGTTACGATCTGGATTTCTCTTCTATGACTTTGATTATATCGGGATTGGAAACGTTCGACAAATCTCCCAAATCCTGTCCCATAAAAATATTTTTCAAAAGCAGCCTCATAACTTTTCCCGAACGGGTTTTGGGCAGATCGGAAGAGATGATCACTTTTTTGGGCGAAGCGATCGCGCCTATTTCCTTTCTGATCTGGTCCACGATCTCCTGCGCCAGGTCCGATTCGCTTCTGTCCGAACGGGACACGGCGAAAACTATGGGTACGTCGCCTTTGATCGGGTCCGGAACGCCTATCACCGCGGTCTCGGTAAAATCGCTCAATTTTAAAACCGCTCTTTCCATTTCGCTGGTGGTCAAGCGATGTCCGGAGATCTTGATCATATCGTCGGCTCTTCCCGTTATTTTTATCAATCCTTTTTTATCTTTTATGGCCGTATCTCCCGGAAAATAAATTTTATTTCCGTATTTGGACCAATAAGTATCTATATATTTTTTGTCGTCATTGTATATCCCGGTCAAAAGAGAGGGAGCGTATGGGGGCAGCAAGACTAAATTTCCTTTCTCGTCGGTTTTGCATTCTTTGCCTTGCTCGTCCAATATGGCGGTTTTCATTCCCGGCAAAGGCAGTCCGACAAAGCCCGGCCTGAACGGCCCGACCCCGGGTAAAGAACTTACCATAACGCCTCCGGTTTCCGTCTGCCACCAGGTATCGACTATGGGACATCTGTCTTTTCCTATCTCTTTATAATACCAATGCCAGGCTTCTTCATTCAGCGCCTCGCCGACGGATCCCAACAGCCTTAGAGTGCTAAAATCGTAAGGCTTTAATACCTCCGTTCCGTATTTCATAAACATACGGATAGCTGTCGGGGACGTGTAAAAAGTCGTTATCCCGTGCTCCTGAATGACCTGCGCCCAGCGGGTGGAATCAGGCCAGTCTATCGCTCCTTCAAAGATCAAAAATGTCACGCCGTTAAGCAGCGGGGAATAGCAATTATAAGTATGGGCGCTGACCCAGCCCATATCGGCCGTGCTCCAAAAAATATCGTCCTGCCTGTAATTGAAAACCCATTTGCCGGTCCAATAAGCCTGGACCGTATAACCGCCCATCGTATGGTATATCGGCAAAAATTGTCCGGCGGTGCCGCTCTCGGGGAGGATGAACAAAAGGTCGCTGCTGTTCGTATCTTCAGCCGGACAAAAATCTTTTTCGTCCTTGACCAGATCTCCATACCAAACATCCCTCTGGCTATTCCATGGGATTTCCCGGCCCATTCTTTTGATGACAATAACCTTCTCCACCTTGGTTCCTTCTATTCCCTGATCGGCCGATTCTTTAAGCGGTACTGTTTTATTGCGCCTGAAATAACCGTCGGCCGTTATCAATATCTTGGCTCCGGTATAATCCAGTCTGACCTTCAAAGCCTGAGCGGAGAAAGCGGAAAAAACAACATTGTGCACGGCTCCGATGCGCGCGCAGGCAAGCATCGCGACGATGATCTCGGGGATCATCGGCAAATATATCCCGATCACATCCCCTTTCTTCACTCCCATTTTTTTTAGGGCGTTGGCGAAACGGTTGACCTGGCGAAAAAGCTCGTAATAGGTTATGTATCTGGACGCTTCTTCGGTCGGCTCCGGCTCCCAGATCAAAGCAACTTTGTTTTTGATCGTCTCGAAACCCAAAGGATTGTTCTCAAAAATATTGGATGTTATATTTATTTTCCCTCCCTGGAACCATTCGAAATGCGGAGGGTTATGGATGAAAGTTTTGGACCATTTTTTGGACCAAAAAAGTTCTTTAGACCTCTTTTCCCAAAATTTAACCGGATTGCCGGCCCCTTCTTTATAAAGCGCCTGGTCTTTGGACCAAGCTATTTTTTTGAATTCTTCGGTAGGGTAATAATAATCTTTTTCTTCCATATTTTTTCTTGAAATACGCGCTGATGATACATCAGCGCACTATTTAATTTCCCGAAACTTCATTTATTATAGCCCAAATAAATTCCTCGGGAAACCCCGCAATTTTACACAGCCTGCGACGAGCTTGCATATTCTTACTACCCGGAAAAAATTCACCCTCGTTAAACATTTTTCGCGAGGCGGAAAAGCTGCCAGCCGCAAGCTGATCCCTGCAAACTAAAAAAGCTGCACAGGTGACACCTGCGCAGCTTTCGGTTATATCCTTTTTCCTATAAAATCGGTGAAATCCGCCAAGCGGCAGGAATATCCCCATTCGTTGTCGTACCAGGCAACGACTTTTACGAGATTTTCATTGGCCATGGTCAATGGAGCGTCCAATATCGAGGAATAAGAACATCCGATATAGTCGGAGGAAACCAGCGGAGCTTCTTCGACTTTGAATATTCCTTGGAATTCCGGCCTTTTGGCCGCTTCTTTGAAGATGTTGTTGATCTCTTCCGCGGTCGCTTTCTTCTCGACCTCACAAACCAGATCCACCACTGATCCGGTCGGCACTGGTACGCGCATAGCGATACCGTCCAGCTTTCCTTTCAAGGAAGGAATGACCTTGCCGATGGTCTTGGCTGCGCCAGTGGTGGTCGGAATAATATTCATGCCTGCGGCTCGGGCTCTTCTCAAATCTTTATGGGACACATCCAATATTTTTTGATCGTTGGTGTAAGCGTGGATCGTGGTCATAAAACCGCGCACGATCTTAAGATTTTCATCGAGCACTTTGGCTACGGGAGCAAGACAATTTGTCGTGCAGGAACCCATATCCATAACCTGATCTTTTTGCGGATCGAACTGGCCGGCGTTTATGCCGAGCAGATAAGAAGGGACCTTGTCCGGGGTCTTGGAAGGAGCGGACATGATAACTCTTTTAGCTCCGGCCTCAACGTGTTTCATCAGGTCTTCATATTTAGTGAACCTGCCGGTGCATTCCAGAACGATGTCCGCCCCCAGATCTTTCCAGGGCAACTTTGCAGGATCCACTTCGGCAAAAGTTCTTATCTCGGCATTGCCGACGACAAGAGAGCTCTCTTTGACCTGGATGTCTTTATCGTATTTTCTGTAGATCGAATCGAATTTAACCAAATGAGCCAAAGTATTGCAATCCGCCAGATCGTTTATCGCAACGACCTGAAGATCGGGATGGCTATCCAAAATTATTTTTAAAACCGCGCGGCCGATGCGGCCAAAACCGTTGATCGCTACTTTTGCTGCCATAAACGTCTGCCAAACCCGGGCCGAAGCGATCTTTTACTTTAAAGACCGCTCTTCTCCGCAATTTGAGATTCTTATCTTATTATAAGGCCGATATGATCGGCTATTTTATATTCAACAATTCGCAAATCCTTTTTTTATCGAAACCGGCAATGAACTCTTCGCCGATGGCGATCACAGGCACTGCCATCTGGCCGGTCTTTTCGACCATCAGATTGCGGGCCTGGTCGTCTTTGCCCACATCGATATCTTCGAACGCCACATCCCTCTTGGCCAAAAACTGCTTTAATGTTTCGCAGTAAGGGCAGGACGGCGTGGAAAAAATTCTGACTCTTGGTGTATCCATAATTTGTTTGATTATATTTGATTAATTTTGAAAATCGGGGTGTCCGCGGCTTCCGTTATTATTTGGCTTTTCCCTGGTTCTTAACTTGCTCGATCCGCCTTTCTACCTCCGCTTGGTCTCCCAAATAATAATGCTTTATGGGCTTTAAATTCTCATCGAGTTCGTAAACCAGCGGCACCCCGGTGGGGATATCGATGTTGGATATATCCTGGTCTGAAATTCCATCAAGATATTTAATAATGGCCCGCAAGCTGTTGCCGTGGGCGGAAACCAAGACTTTTTTCCCCGCTTTTACCGCCGAAGCGATATCCGACAGCCAATAAGGCACGCACCTCTTGCAAGTATCGCAAAGAGATTCGGCGGAAGGAAGATCTTCTCTCAAAACATCGGCGTATCTGCTATCATTGGCCGGATGAGAAAGGTCTTCGGACGCAAGCTCCGGCGGTCTGACATCGAAACCTCTCCTCCATGCAAAAACCTGTTCTTCTCCGTACTTTTGGACCATCTCTGCCTTGTTTAATCCCTGCAAAGCCCCATAATGCCTTTCGTTCAGCCTCCAGGAATTACGAACCGGTATCCACATCATATCCATTTTATCCAATACGATCCAAAGAGTCCTTATCGATCTTTTTAAAACCGATGTGAAAGCGATATCAAAAACAAAACCTTCTTTTTTCAAAAGCTGGGCCGCTTCCCGGGCTTGGATAATTCCGTCTTCGGACAGATCTATGTCCGTCCAGCCGGTAAAACGGTTCTCTTTGTTCCAAAGGCTTTCGCCGTGCCGCAAAAAAACAATTTTGTACATATTAAAAATTTTTATTTCTTTTTTAATTGTTCCTCCATCTCGTCCATTCTCTTTTTAAGCTCGGCCATTTTCAATTCGCGGCCGACTGTAAGATTATACCATCTCTCCAGCTCCTTGGCTCTTTCCTCGGCGATTCCCTTGGCTTCTTCCAGCTCCTTGGTGCGTTCTTTGACCATGATACCCAGCCGCTCTTTCTCGCTGATCTCGCGGTGCACGCCGCGGACGGCCAGCCAGGCAAAAATAAGTATCAATCCCAAGAAAGAAATTCTGATAACGGCATCATCGGCTCCTTTGGAAAGCAAAATATAAACGAAGATAGTGAAGACCACTAACGCCGCCAACACATCGACGATAATGACTTTGGCGTTCAAAAGGCTGTGCCGCGTAATGGCATAGGTCAAAACAAGTATCCAAATGACCGGGAAAACATAGGCTATCGGAAAAACGCCTATCTTATATCCGGGAAGAAATGCCAGGGAGCTGGCGAACAAAAATAGGAAAGAAAAAAAGATGTATTTGCTCTGGACTCTAAGGACCGGATCGGCAGATCCCCTCCAAAGCTTAAACATTTTATAAAAGAAAATAAGCAAAAACCCGACGAAATACGCCAGGAAGAAATTATGCCCGGGCTGGGCGATGCTGTGGCAGCCCCATTCGTATTTGAACGATCCAAAGATAAAAAGCTTGGGGAAAAACCAAAGAAGAAAAAGGAAAGCCGTTGCCGTCAAATAGCCGATCGGCAACAGAGCCTTATAGGATATTCTTTTTTCTTGGCCCATTATCAACGCAAAATGGTAAAGAAAAATAGGTATGAACACCACTCCGCAATAGACTACTTTGTCCCAGAAATAAGCGACCGAGTCGATCTGGCAGTTATTGAGCATCGGCACGGTGGCTCCCAGCCAAATAGCGACCGAAATGGTCACCAGCGCGAAGATCTTGTTGATCGAAGACTTTTTATCCTGCAACCAAGTAAAGACTCCAAAAAAAATACTTAAAACCGCTCCAGACCATAAAAAGATCGTGAGTACTTGGAGAACTAAAGACGGAGGAATATCTATCATAATTTGGCCTGCAAATCGCCGGCAATTTTTGACAAACGATTATATTTTGCCGTTCGCTC
>Ga0172380_10004574_pt1 | contig 17636 bp, 20 predicted proteins | sample Leawe162metaG_FD_119747 | JGI IMG/M metagenome (GOLD analysis project Ga0172380, IMG submission 119747) | Leachate microbial communities from a municipal landfill in Southern Ontario, Canada - Leachate well 162 metaG | ecosystem: Engineered > Solid waste > Landfill > Unclassified | place... | reverse complement strand
TGCAGAAGTTACAATCAGAGTTAAAGAACGTACCTACGGATGCTCCACAAGTCTGTAGCTCTACAAGCGGCGGGTTAAACAGAGAGGAAACTCTCAGTGCCCGTGTCATAGTACTGGGTTGTAACAACCTCGAAGTGGATCAACCCCGGCATACAGGGGGCCTTAAAGGCGTTGTGTATGTATTATCAAAACCACTCATGTCTTGCTTGCAAGGCTTGGGTGGTTTATTTTAACTTAAAAACGGAAGGCATTCCTCCTCGGAGCAAGCTCGCGGGGTATCCTGCTTGAAAAATGAATGAAGCATTAAATCTTAAAATTTATGAACTCGTATAAAGTAAGAGAGCTTATCGAAGAAGGACTTAATCTTGAAATCCTTAACGATGAATTAAAAAACGGTATCCAGCTAATAAGTAAACTTAGTGGCGATTATGCTATTGAGGATGAAACAGCTCATACTTTGGATGATGAGATATACAAAGATATTATGCTCAATTTCAAGGAAGCTATCTCTGAAAAGACAAAAGAGAGCCAGGCCAGTAATGCCGTTTCGGCTATTTCAGAAGAACCCGCTGAAATTCCTGCTGCAGTTGTTGAAACAGTATCGGAAAATCCTTTCATTGGTGATGCATATTTCAAGAAAAATCCTGATAAGGTTCTGGGCGAACAATCGCTTGGTGGCCGTTTTGGATCAAGTATAGTTGTCTCAGGAAGCAAAGAGGCAATTGACGTTATTGACGCGCCGGCTATTCCTAAGATATTTACAAAATTCAATGAAGATATTGCTACAAGTGACGTTCCTAAAGAACAGATAATTGACAAGGTTTTTGAGAATTATGAAAAGGATAAAAAAACTGCACCTACCAGGAAACCAAGACAGATTGGTAAACAAAAAAAGGAGATAATCACAGAAGAACAGGCAGACAGGCCAGAAACATACACATTCCGCGAAATTGTTGAGAAATACAATCCTGAAATATCCCGGGAAGAACTGGAATCATTCTTATATGCAGATCCAGCTATTCCATTCAAGAATTATATCGACGAATTTCAGTTCACGAAGGAAAATCTGATTGATAAAGGATTTCTTTTCTATCATGATGGTAAACTGGAATACAAATGGGTATACCTTTCCGGAGACATGAATGACAAAATGACTTTACTTAAAAGGGATGAAGATCTTATTCGATCACAATACGGTCAAAGTGTATTTGAAGCTCAGAAAGATGCCATATTATCTGCTATGCCAATGCAGATGGATATTGGCCGTAGTTCATCTGATGGGAATGTTATTAGCCTTATACCGCATTCAGAATTCGCTAAATCATTTATAGTAAAGGGCGAAGATGCTGTTTTCATTATGAAGCATCAGAGTTACAATGCCAACACTGCATATACATTATTCAGCCTATTTATTTTATATCTGAGTCATTTAATGTCCCGGGAAAGAAGTGCATTCTTGAATGCGGATCCGGATCATGTTACCAAATTTATACTTCGCAAAAAAATAGAGGTGGCCAGTGCGTCCAAATCAGCATCATCGCAGGAAAAGAAAATAGCTAAAAAGCGTAATAGTGAAGCAAAGCAGAAAGCAAAAGAGATTGCTGAAATGTTATTCCAGAAAATGATCTATGAAGAATTGACAACCGAATGCAAGATGCGATTCAAGATTGTTTGGAATGAGCGATATAATGCAATATCATTGCCCAACTATAATAAAATACCTGTTGGATTCTCTATTTCAAAGTTTATAGGAAACCAGAAGCTTGTATTGAATTCAACCCAACGCGAGTCAGTCGCGTTCGTAAACTATATTAAATCCGGTTGTTTAGCGCTTGAAGTCGGCCTTGGCAAAACGATAGCTGCCTTAGCTTGTATATCACAAGCTATTGAAAACCGTTATGCAAAAAAACCTTTGGCAGTTGTACCCAAGAATGTTTATTATCAGTGGATAAAAGAGACAACAGGCAAACAAGAAGAAACGCTTGAAAAATATGTTGGTGCATTGCATCATTATCCTGCAGTAAGGGAACTTTACAATCTCAATGAGAGAGTTGTTTATAATACAAAGGAATATACTGATGCTGAATTAGCGAATATTAAGATTGCATTGAAAAACAGAAATATTGTAAAGGAACAGAATGTAGAGATAAATAAACATAAAACCGTCCCGGAAACATTATTCACATCCGAAAATCCGCTTCAGAAATACGCCAGTGAGGCTCAGAACTACGCCTGGAATTATATCAATGATAAGATTCAGGCGATTGATGATAAGTACCAGGAACAACTTAAAGTTGTTCAAATGACAGGTAATGCAGAAAAGCTTATGAAAGTTCAAAGATTGATAAGTGAAAAAAAGATGGAGTTAAGGGATTCATTTACCAAGACTTTTTCAAGAATATATAATAACCTGGTCAAAGAAGAATACACTTACTTGGTTTATATGACCGGAAAATTCCCGGAGGTACCGGATGGGACTATTACAATTGTTACTGAAGATGCCCTTAAGATGAATAAGATTGGCACCAGAAATACTGATAGTATTGCTGAGCGAATGTATAATATACTATCTCAGGGTGATGATATGAACGATGATGGTGATTATGATGAAAGGTCCGGGACTAACCTAATGGAACGTATTAAACAAAGAGTTGAATCCAGGTTGGGTAATTCTAAAATAGCAATTGAAGATCTGGGTTGTGATATGCTTATATTGGATGAAGCTCATCATTATAGAAAAATATTTACAACCCTACAAGGAAAGGTTAAGACCGGTGAAGGCGGAGAAGTCAAATCAAAAATAACTGAGAGTAAGGATGGTAAAAGGACAAAAAAAATTGAACGTGAAGAAAAGAATTATGATCTTGGATCCGGACAACCGTCAGGGGTTGCTTTAAGTGCATTTTTCCTTTCAACATATATCCAGCAAACGAATCCAACTGGAAACGTAATCCTATTAACCGCAACTCCTTTTGAGAATAATCCTTTGGAGATATATTCAATGTTATCCTTGGCTAATTATACTGTACTTGAAAAGGCAGGATTCCAGAGTATGCAAGAATTCTTTGATACTCACATGAAGGTTGACTATGGATATAAAATAAAGATAAATGGAGTTGAAAAGGATACTATTTTAAATGGTTATGTTAACCTTGTTCAGCTCCGCACTATTATCCGAAATGTAATTCTGCATCGTACAGGTGAACAGGCAAATATCCAAAGGCCTGAAAAGGTAGTTGTGCCTTATACAAATACAGGATTGTTACCTGAGAATATAAGTGAGATCAAAACCACATTAATTCCTAATGATGATCAAATGGAGCTCATGAGTAGCATTGATCTATTTATTGAGGGGATGTTGACGCTTACTGATCTGCAATCGCAAGATATGGAAAGGTTCTTAATACAGGAAACACTTAAAGAACAGGAAGAAATTGAAAGGCAGCAACGTGAGGAAGAATCAATAAGTGAGACAGAAGGTGAAGCGGAATATGTTCCATCCGAGATCCCGGCAGAGGAAAAAACAAATAATATCACGGATACTACTTTACAGATAGAATCCGAAGAGATTGGCACCAGAATAATTCAGGCTATTATGCTGAAACGCCAGGTAACGCTATCACCTTATCTATTAAAAACACGTCGCCAGGCAAATATCGATCCAACTGCAGAAGAATTGGTTGAATCAAGTCCTAAGCTGAAATATATAATGGCTTGTATAAAAACAGTTAAAGAGCATCATGAAAAGAATAATACCCCGGTTTCCGGTCAGATAATCTATTCAGTAATCGGTAAAATATTCTTCCCTAAATTTAAGGAGTATCTTACGGATCCTAAATTTGGTATTGGATTTAAACCTGAAGAAGTTGCCATTATATCCGGAGGCATGACCGATACCGCTAAAGAGGATGCTAAAAGAGGATTCAATGAGGGTAAAATAAAAGTGCTTATTGCTTCTAAATCAATCCAGGTAGGTGCCAATTTGAATAAAAAATCAACTGTTCTTTATCATTTATTCTATGACTGGAATCCGACTGATAATGAACAGATAAATGGTCGTATTTGGCGTCAGGGAAATGAATTCGGCGCAGTACGCATTGTATATCCAATGGTTGAAAACTCAGTGGATCCATTCATATTCCAATATCTTGAAAACAAAACAAACCGTATTAAGGATATTTGGGATATTTCCGGCGTCAAATCACAATTGGATTTAAGTGATTTTGACCCCAGGAAAATGAAAACTGAGGCTATGACGGATCCGGTAAAACGCGCTAAGCTTGAAATCGAGATCATTAAAGATGAAACCCTTAGTGATATTATGCTTACAGAGAATAAGCTCAGGGAAATGAGGGAGATCCCGTCAGCAATTAATAATTTCAAGGAGCATATATTAAAAGCAGCTGATTATATCAGTAATTTCCATTTTGGTATTGCTGCATTCAGAGAATCAGAACTTTTTAAAGAATTATCTGATAAAGAAGCTGAGATCCGTGATGAGATTGAAAATATTCAGGAACCCACTAAAGAGATTGAGCGTGATCGTGATAATAAAATTTCTGAAAAACAATCACTGATATCAGACCAACAGGACCGTATTTCTAGTATTGATACTGAGTTACAGACAGAACAGGCAGCCATTAAGGTAAAGATTGCTGATGCCGCTGTATCTGGCGATGAAAAGCTGTTAAAAGAGCTTCAGGAAAAATACAAAACACTTCCGGCTGCATCTGAGACTGAAAAAGGATCCCTCATAAAGGAAGTTGCCCGTATCAATAAAGAAATTACAAAAATACAAGCTGAGGCTGATAAGAAAATAAAGGCCCTTGGCGATATTCCTGAAAAAATATTGAAGCTTGAAAAGAAGATTTCTTCAATTCAGGAAAGTTATGGTAAGAAGATACAGGCAGTTAAGGACCAGGCCAAGGCTAAAAATGAATTAGCAAGAGATGGCTCCCAGCATGCAAGTTTAAAGGAATATTACACATTCCTTATGCGTGAATCTACATTCGTTTTGAATTATTTAAAGGACCCCATGGCCGAAGGCAAGAGATCTTCTAGTATGGAAACTTTCTTTTATAATTCTGAACGTGTTTCTATTGATCTTAACACATACAAAAATAGTAAGAATGAGTATGAAAGGATAAAGATCAAATACCTGGACCCAATGGGTATCACTGATGAAAATGCAGAGCAAGTTGTTTTAACATATAAAATGAAGGTTGAAGAATTACGGACAAAGCTTACTGAAATTGACAACCTACAGAGTGAATTAGTAGATAAATTCACGAAGGAATATTATACCAGGCTCGCAAATGCGAAAACCCCAGAACAGTGTGCTCAGGATTTTGCAATGCTTAACTGGTTACTGGATGAAAAAGTTGAACAGGTATCTACAATTGATGTTGAGGCAATTGAAGTAAAAGCTCCGCAGCCTGTCGCTATTGATCTGGATTACATTGCAACAAAGATTGAGATTTTCAAAATGGCTCTGGAAACGGAAACCGATAAAGAGACCATTGAATACTTGAAAACCAAGATCGAAATATTCGAAATGGCCTTAGAACCAGAACCTAAACCTAAGTCAGATTCAGTTAAAAAAGTTAAGGTTACACCTATTTCTGAGCCGGCTGAATTCCGTGAAGGCGGAAGGGTATTAAGTAACGGACAGGTATTAAGCGCCGGTGCATTATCTTCTTATGTTGACCTTGTGGATGAAAATATGATGACTAAGGAAGAATTTGTAAGATTCATGAGAAGCAAGGGTTATAAAATAATGCCGAAAAGTGTATATAATGAGATCAAGAATGTTGATTCTTACGATTTCATGATTAAGATTCTCGATTATAATAATCTAATCTAATATAAAAGCCATGATTAACAAGCAAGAAATTGAGGCCCAGATAGCCAGATATGAAAATGTTCTGGCAAAAAGTACTGATGAAATGGAGAGGGGTACTATTCAGGGGGTCATTGACAAGCTGAAAAAACAGGTTGAAATAATAGAAGAAGAACCGGCAGCGGAAGTAGTTGAAAAGCCTAAAAAAGAAAAGGTACAAAAACCGGCTAAAGAGAAAGTTGAAAAGAAAAAGCCGGTTGCAAAGAAAGCAAAAAAAGCCAAAGAAGCTAAGAAGGCGTCTAAGCTATCTGATCTAACGAAAAGCCGTAGTGCTTTACTACCTTCAAAAAAGGAAAAGAAAGCCAAGTCTCCTAAACCTGAAAAAAAGGTTGAAAAGACAGTGAAGATCAGTAAGGTAATGCCTGTTGAAGAAAAAAAGAATGTTGAAGATATTCTTGAAAGTGAACATTATAAAGTAATTTTTAAACAGGTTGGTGGTAAAAAGATCAAAATAACCGTTAAAAACAGTGACCGGGTTGTGGCTAAAAATAAGGTTGATTCTGCTTTCACTACAATAGCCAAAAAAGTTGTTGATAGTGAGGAAGAACGCAAGAAATATGCCGATGATATAAAGGCCCTGGATAGCATGAAGGGAATTGTCGCTGAGCTCATTGAGAACATTTATAAAGCTTTCAATGCTCATAAAACTGATCAACTGAAAAGTTTGCTTAAAAAATTGAAAACCATCTAAATATCAAACAAATGAACAGAATTGAAACGTTTTTAAGTTCGTATGACATGTCTTTATCCGATTGTCACCCAGATTGGATTGAGATGGTTGATGAGTACAATGGAATCAGATCTGCATTACCTGAGAACATAAGAGAGCAGAAGGAGAATGCCATTATTGCTTTATTCCCAAATTACCACACTGTTGAGGATGTTGAAGTAGAAAAGAAACCAATAATTCCTGTGGAAACTAAAAAGAGGAAGCCTGCTGCTAAGGAGAAAACACAGAAACAGGTTTACAGCCATGACTTTGATGCTAAAGCATTATTAGAAAAGGCTGATAATGTATTAAAAGATATTGATTAACAAGCGTATTTTCTTCCTCTCCTTTCTTCTGGGTTTATTTGGTTGGCCCCCGGTTTTTACGACCGGGGGTTTTCCGTTGTTGAAAAGTATATCTTAATATTATTTTTATATGATTGAAGTATATTTAAATTTGTATGAAATCATATTTTAGAATGGTATATAAGTTTGATGTATCACCAATACCAAAACCAAGGATGGTTAGCAGTGACAAATGGAAAAAAAGACCAATTGTTACTAAGTATTTTGGTTATAAAGATGAATTAAGGTTGAATGCTAACATTGCAGGATTAAAGCATCTTACTGGAAAGTTGGAATTGAATTTTATAATAGCAATGCCCAGAGGTTGGTCAAAAAAGGAAAAAGAGAAAATGGATCGAAAGCCTCATCAACCCGAGAATGGGAAAGATATTGACAACCTAGCAAAAGGAATTTTGGACATATTTGAAACAAATGATTCATTCATTTATGATCTTCATAGTACAAAACATTGGGGTTACAAACCTCAAATAACAATAATCACACATGATATCGATTAAAGGACAAAAAGTAGGTATTCTTCGCAAAATCCTAGAAGTAGAAAAAACAACTCAGACTATTTTGTATGGAAATATTGTGAAAGAGTGTGAGATACTTGGGATCAGGCCAATTACAAAATCTGAAATAAGCCATCTTAGCTATGGTGATAGGCCAGACCGCAAAATTTCAACTTATATTAAATTGTTGATTGGTATTAATGCTATCAGAAGGCGCACTGAGCCTTATACACTCGAAGAAATCATCGAAAAGGATGAAATTATAGAATCAGCAAGAAAATCTTAACCTTAATAATAATCTATATGCCAACAGTTTATAAATTAGTAAACGGAGTCTTGTTTAAAGATGATAAAGCAGCATTTTGTCCTGAAAAAGGCGTTGTAGCTGTCAGTTACATTGAAGAACCTAAAGTCGGGTTAGATTTCCGCAACCAAAAACCACAAGTGAAAACGAACATGCAGTATTTCTACTGTATGGAAAATTGTGCTAAGTTTGTGAAAGAATCAGTTAATGGATCTATCAATAATTATGGCCATCTTGCCTGTTGTGGAGCTAAATTTATCATTGATAGTGAAGAAACAACAGGATCAGAAAAAAAGGACTTAACTGTTAATTAATAAGATATGCAAATGGATGATTTAAAACCGTGTGTTAAATTAACACCAAAAGATTTTACCAGATTATTAATGCCATTCGCAAAAGGAACCGAGACAAAAACCGGTATTTCAGCTATAGCCATACTCGCACAAGCCGCATTGGAAAGTGGTTGGAACAAAGCATGTCCACAATGGGCTTACTTCGGCGTAAAGGATAATGATGGAATAAATGGTAATGAACAGTTGCTCACCACAACTGAATACAGCCGACGTGCTGACCTTAAATTCCCAGTCATTATTTCTATTACCCCGGTGATCCGTAATGGTCAAAAATGGTTTAAGTATCGTATTAAGGACTATTTCAGAAAATATAATACACCTGAAGAATGTTTCACTGATCATGCCAATTTCTTCTTTAAATATACTCGATATGCCGCCGCGTTGGGAGTTAAATCGGATCCATACAAATTCATTGACGAAATTGCAAAGGCCGGGTATGCAACAGACCCAAATTATGCGACCAGTTTAAAATCGATTGCAAAAATGATCGAAAACTCTTTGAAATAATTACTGACCCCTTAAATCTACCATCATGAATAAAAGAATATCTAAAACGGAATCCTTTAACAGATCAAAGGCCGAGTATATTGACTTTTACCAGCGGACATTTCCGGTAAGCCACATGGTCTTTTCTGTATTGGAAATAGGATTCAATCTTGAATCCCTAAATGCCTTACAGAATATATTCCCAAATGCCTTAATCAATACACTTGACATGATTGATAAATTACCTATGTCAAAGACTGATATTGAAGAAAAAGGCTTTTTTGTTTATGCAATGGGTAAAAAGCCTGATGGTAAAGATGGGTTAAGCCTTATGTCAATATCAAGCAAATTTGATATTATAATTGATACTGGTAATGTTTATCCCTCTATAGCCCGCCAGATGGTGTTTAATCATCTTTATCTTAATAATCTTAACCCACATGGATTATATTACCTGGAAAGTATTGATAAAATATCAAAAAATGATAAAGATCCCGTAGATCAATGCTTGGCTTTTGTTAAGGCTTTATTTGATTTTGATCGATCATTTTGTAATAAAAATATAAGTAAGGAGTCAATCAGTAAATTGATTGATATTACTGAATGGTGTGATATGTCCAAAGACGATAAAATTGCAGGATTCAGAAAGCAGAAAGAAGCAGAGGTTAAATCAAAGAAGCCGACACTACCATCTACAACTAAATTTGCATCAAATGCTTTACAAAATAAGCAGTCTGCTGATAATAGAAATGATAAAGAATCTGACATTCCAGATATAAACATTCAGTTCTTTAGTAAAGAGCCATTGGCCATTGAGAGACGCGAAGTGTTTGGCCCAGTTCATAAAGATATTCTAGCATCATTTTTTGGCAGTGCAATGGAGTCTCCTGAAATATATGAAATGTATGGATCTAATAGCGATTTCTATATTGCAGATATTGATCCCTCATCTGACAAATTCCGACTTGAAATTGCCAGGTCTATGTTCACCCTATGTGTTAATGATGCCAGAATATTTGATGCACTCTTAAATAAAACAATACCGGTAATTATTACAGATCATATTATTGCTGATAAAAATTCATCTATTGATGCATTTCCATGGAAAATAGTCTGTACTCCCTCCAACGCTTCATTAATAATAGGGAATGTGTACAGGAATTCTGATGGGATGAGCCAGTATATTAACAATGGCCAGAAAATACTAAAAAAAATACTGAAATGAAAAATGCAATAATTATTGGCGTATTCCTATTGATAGGAGTATTCTTTGGAATTATTCTGGTGAATAAAATAAACAATAAATATCAAGGGAAAATTCAAACTAGTCTTAAACAAGAGATCGGCGAAGCTATAGCCAAAGAAGCCAGGTCGGTAATAAAGGGTGAACTTAAGGGGTTATACCCGCATGTGGATTCATTGGCCGCTGCTTCTGGTATAAAGATCAGAAAGATTGAGAGGACCACCATCATTGATCACAAGATTGTAATTGATACTTTGCCGGTAACCTTAACTTCTGATACGGCTAATAATAAAATTGTTAAGATGTCAGCGAATTATAAATGTCTTGAAGCAAAAGGTATAATTGATTTTACCAAAACAAGTTTGACTATTACAAAAGATGATGTCAATAAAATGCGCGTAATTCTTACTGATGTAGAGGTAAAAGACAAATTAACTACTTTATATTATTTTGACAGGGAAACCAAAAGAATACTATTTTTCAATCTTAAAATAGGCCGGAAACATTATTATTCAGAGACACATTCTGATTGTAATGCATCCACCAAGACCGAAACAATTAATTTATTAAAACGATAATTTATGAATATTCTTGATGTTTTAAAAGAGATGGGTATTACTGACCTATCAGTGTTGCCGGGAAAGACGCAACGTAAGTTGAAAGACTATAACAAAAATCTAAATTCTGCCATTGGCAAAAATAAAGCGACGGGTAAAATGCATCCAGGTATGCAACAACGTCTTGATGATTTAGCTGAGGATATCATTCTCGAGGCTAAATTATTTATTAAAAAGAGCCAGGAACCTCCGGCCAAGACACAGGCTGAAATTGATGCTGAAGAAGCTGAAAAGAAAAGACTCGACGATGAAGCTGAGAAGAAAAGACTCGACGATGAAGCTGAGAAGAAAAGACTCGACGATGAAGCTGAACAGAAAAGACTTGCCGATGAGCAAGTAGCAAAAAATAAAAAGGGTAAAGGATTTGCGAACTGGCTTTTTGAGGATTGATTTATGGACCAGGAACAATATGCTAATCTTCGTAGGTCAACACCTATGATAGATATGATTAGACCCTTATGGGACTATTCTCAATATCATCGAGATTCCTGGAAGGATATGAATGTTACAGTTTTAATATGTCAGCGTAAAACAGGTGACATAACAAAACTTTGCTTAGAAAGCTTGCTACGTTTCTATCCGGATATTCCAATTTTGATAGTCGACGGTGATTCTCAGGATGAATCTGTTTTATATTTGGAGTATAAGGCCATACTTCATCCAAATATAAAGATATGGCATCACTCTGGCCCGAATTCGCATGGCGTTACTATGCACGAAGCCATAATGGGACATATAACCACTGAATATGTTCTCTTGATGGATTCAGATATTATTTCTATGCGTCATGGATATATTGAAGGCATGCTGCAGCAGTTGATTAACGAAAAAATGTATGCTACTGGCAGTTTGATGCTTCAAACTAGGCGTAATTATGCTATTGGAATACCGGATGATGAGAATGATGTTTTAAGATACGCTCATCCCAGCTGTTCCCTTTATCATGTTCCCACATACAAAACCCTGGCCCCATTCACTGATCACGGAGCACCATGCATATACAATATGCTTGATGCCGAATTGAAAGGATTACAAATAGGATATTGGCCGGTTGATAAATATGTTGCTCACCTTAGTGGTGCCAGTTGGTGTGTGCCAAGAACAATATGGATATATGATCACGACGTACCTGTAAGGCCATTTCTAACATTCATTGTTACAAATGAAAAACAAGTTTTGGAATTAGCCAACCAGAATGACCATGATTTTGATATTGTCCCTTTAGGCAATATGATATCCACAATTGTTATATGTCATGACGACTGCATTCCAGTATCCATAAATAACCAGCTTTATGACATTCGTTTTAGAGTTCATGGTGATTATGTATGCCTTCTTGATCAAGAAGTAGTAAGGATTGATAATGTGATTGTCACTCATATCAAAGAAGCTGTTATTGATCTGAAGGCTCCTGATGAACTTAACGTAGGCGGTTTGAGAATAGTAAAAAGGCATACTTGGCAAAGGAAAGACTGTTTATCATGAAGTTGAAAGCATTCATAATAATCTTTAACCGGCTTACCTGGCCAAAGAAGCTTGCTGAGAATTTGGCAGATCTTGGTTGTGAAGTTATCCTACTCGATAATCATTCTACATACATGCCATTGATTGAATGGTATATGAATTGTCCATTTAAGGTTCATCGGTTGGAAAAGAATTATTTAAGTAGTGTTTTATGGAGTTCTGGACTTATTTCACAATATCCGGATCAGTATTATATTGTTACTGATGGTGACCTGGATATAAGTCAAGTTCCAGCTGATTTTATAGATTATTTATATCATGCGCTAAATGATAGTCAAGCATATAAAGCTGGACTATCTCTCGAGATAAATGATCTTCCGGATAATGAAATGACCCGGGCAGTTATTGAACATGAAAAAAGATTTTGGGAAACTCCCGTTGATAAAAATGGCTTTTATAAGTCTGATATAGCTACAACCTTGGCTTTATATGATCAAACCAAATATTCCGGTGTATTCCTTGATGCGATCCGGTCACCCAGGCCATATACAGCCAAGCATCTTCCTTGGTATCTGACCAAGGAGTCTCTGACTGATGAAGAAAGATATTTCACCGAAACAACTCAATGGGCCGGTTGGCACCAATACTTGAAATAAAATGATACGCGGATTTTTCCATATTTTAATGATTAATAATTATCTGGATATCGTTTCAGAGCAATTAAGACTAATCATAAAATCAGGTCTATATTGTAAGTCTGAATGTATCTATGTGGGTTGTCTGGGATCACAGGAAGAAAAGTTAAAACTTCAAAATTTATTTCATGATTATATCAAGATAAATATCGTATCGCATGATACTGTTCTTGAAAGATATGAATTTCATACCCTGAAAATATTAAGGAAAATAGTTCTCTCACAACCTAATTTCTGCGGATTTTATATTCATACGAAAGGGGTAAGTTATCCTGATAATGAAGGCGGAAAGTACTGGCGTGATTATATGAATTATTATATACTTACTGATTGGAAAGAAGCTGTCAGGCAATTGCATAATGGGTATGATACATACGGTGTAAAATTACTTTATCCGCGTGATACCACTATAACTAACCCAGTAGATAAAATGCATTACAGTGGAAATTTCTATTGGTTTAAAAGTGAATATGCTAAAAAATTAGTTCCTATAGAATCGCTCAATCAAAAAGATCGATTTGAAGCCGAGATGTATATGTGCTCAAATTCTCCAAAAGCGGCTACTGGATGTCAGGATTTTGTTGATTATAATACAAAAGGTATATTTAAACCACCCGAGAGATGAACAAAAATTATTGTTTTACATTGTCCTATAATCTGTTTTCGGAAGTTGAAATTGCCACTAAATTGCTTTATGATCTCAATGATAAAAGCGATTTCCAGCATGTTATTGTAGATCTTGACTTCCCATTGGAAAAAGGTGATGAAATACCCGGCGATATTGTTTTGGCTCAGCGGAGAAACAGCATTAAACTCAAACATCTGGCCGAACAATACGGTTCAGAATACATGCGGATCCCAAATGTCGGAGTTAGCCAGAATTATACTAAGGTATATCAAGCACTTAATCTTGATGATACTGACATTATGGTAGGTGTGGACCCGGATGAAAGGCCTCAGAATCAAAACTGGGTCCGGGCAATGGGTAATGTCATGCGTTCCGATATGAAAATAGCAATGTGCTCACTCATGATCACCGCACATAAGGATTGCCCTTCAGGTTGGGCTATGACAGAACAGGTAATTAATTCAGAACGGTGTTATATTATGCATGGCAATATTAACTGGGCCATTATTGGGTTAAATGGTGAATTCTTCAATAAAATACATGAAATGCCGGTCCCTTCGTTAGCGGATCGATACGGATATCTGGAATGGGCTCTTTATGCCCTGTTCTCAGAACATGGTTATGATTGGGTAGTTATGTCTGATTATTGGGTCGAACATGAATGGTCCTGCCCGATATATAAATCATGGAAAGATTATATTATCTGGGAAAACAAGTCACCGCATCAGATTTCTTTTGAAGATTTCTTAAAAAACAAAAAAGCCAATTCATGAAAACTAATATTCCAGATGAATATTGGACAGGCATAGGTCTACTTGAAAATGAATGTCCCTGGCTGGTCCCTGAAGCCATCAGGAAATTGGAAAGTATTGATATGAGTGCTATGAATGTTTTGGAATTCGGAGCAGGAGGGAGTACTCTATTTTTCGCACGTAGGGCTAAATCAGTTATATCATTTGAAACATCAGAAGAATGGTATAAAAAGATAATGGATGAGATTGTTGCGAAGAATATAAACAATGTTCATATTTCTTTAAACATTAAAGATTTGGACTTAAATAGACATTACGATATTATCCTGATTGACAGCGCCGGTAACAGAACTGAAATTTTGAATTTTGTGGAACAGTTGGATTGTTCTGACATAATTATTGTGATCGATAACTATTATGATTATAATATGATAGTATCAGGGGATGCAAATGTAGAATTGCATGATGATTCACACTGGAACGGAAAAGGAACAATGATAATTTATCCTGATCATGATTAAGATATGTTGCCGGTGTAAAAATGAATTGGATTCATCTTGTTTTGATAAGGATTGCCATAATAAAGATGGTTATCAAGGTCAATGCAAATCTTGTCGTAGGATATCGAGAAGTAAACCGAAAGCCCAGATTGTTGATGTCGATGGCGAAATTTGGAAGGATATAATTGGTTATGAGGGTTTATATCAAGTATCCAATAAAGGTCGTGTTAAATCTTTGGATAGAATGGTTCTTTCCAGATTTGGAGATAGGCGAATATTAAGAAGGGGGAACATAATTGTTCCTACTGGCAAGAAAAGATACTTATTGGTTAAATTGTGTAGGGACGGAGAATTAGTAACCAGAAGTCTTCATAAAATTGTTGCCATACACTTTGTTGACAATCCTTTTAATTTACCTGATGTTAATCATAAAGATGGCGTGAAATCACATAATTGGTCAGATAATTTGGAGTGGTCTACGGAATCAGATAATCAATTACACGCCATAAGAATGGGATTACAAAAAACAAAATTATCTTTGGATGATATCCATAGATGCCAAAAAATGAGAAAAGACGGCATGAAGATTATTGATATAAGTAAGATAATAGGGGGTGTTTCTGCGGCCCATATAGGTAGGATAATATCGGGTAAGCACATGAAACGATTTAACATATAAATTATTATGGAAAGAAATTTCGTACACACTTTGGCGTACAATTTGGTAACAGAAACAGAGAAAGCAACGAGGCTTCTTTATGATCTGAATGATAAAAATGATTTTACCCATATTATTGTTGATCTCGGATTCCCATTAGAGCAGGGTGATATTATTCCTGATGATATTAACTTGGCAAAGCATAGGAATAGCATTAAACTTAAGGATCTTGCATCCGAATATGGATCTGAGTACTTACAAATGCCAAATATAGGATGTTCTCAAAATTGGACAAATATTTACAAGGCTTTGAATATGGACAATAGTGATATTCTGGCCGGCGCGGATCCAGATGAACATCCAATCAATAAAAATTGGATTCGGGCTATGGGAAATGTTTTGAGATCTTCAGATAGGATTGCACTTGCTTCTTTGATTATGGATAACCAAGTCCCCTTAATGAAAGATTTCCAGATAAAGAAGAAGATCATAAATGGTGAACAAGTATACTGGCTTGCTGGTCTAATTAATTGGGCTCTTATTGGTATAAGTGGAGAATTCCTGCATAAAATCGGCGAGATACCGCATCCAGAGATAGCACCTATCTATGGATGGATTGAATCTGAACTGTATCCATTGATTATCACAAATTATTATAAATGGGTATTTCTTCCTGATTACCAGGTCCACCATACTGATTTCGAGCTTGGTGATCCCGGCACGTCATCTTTACTTCGTGAATGGAAAAACGAAATTGTTCTCAAAGTGAAGGAAACCGGGCAATCAGATTTTTGTGATTGGTTAAAAAATAAGAAATCACAAAATAATAGTAATCAATAACATAAAACATAAAAAGATGAAAACTAAAATCGTAAAAGCATGGAAAGCATTACAAAGTTCAAAATTTGTTCTGCTTTTTGTAACTCTTTGGAGTAAATTTGTTGCCTTATTCCATAAGGTGTTTATTCATAAAACATACTATAGGCCAGTCATCAATAATAGTTCAGAGTATTTCAAATATCTTGTGACCGAATATAAGGATGTGATGTTACAGCCATTTATTATCACGCTTGAAAATACCGGAACTGAAATAGTAAAAGATGTGGAAATATTGAATGCGGTTAAAAGATTTAAACTAAATTTCAATTTAGGATGGGAAGGAAGCCCAGAACTTAAAATAAGTTATGGAATACCTGGAATTTCCTATGAGGATTTTCTGGCTAGTTTATTATCTTACAAATATGTTATAAATCAAATCAGATTATCTTACAGTAAGATTGTTCCTATAGAAGATTTCATGATGACTTATGAAGGAAAAGAAATAAATGGAAATTCGCATTCATTTCCTATTCTTACCCTTCTTGATAAGAATCAATATGTACAAACAGTAATTGATATACATAAAGAATTTAATATTGATTGTTTCACATCGCTTAAGATCAAACAAATTCCGCCCCTTACAAAGGTTCATATTTATTTATATCCTATATTAAGATATTAATTCATGCAGCAACGGCCAGACATACGTAATTTCTTTGATGAATTCTTTGAAAATTATTTACCATTAAATATTATTGAATTTGGAACCGGTGATGGTGAGTTCATCGATATAATTTGCCAGTTGGTCTATGAACGAACGAATGATGTTAAAATATATTCATTTGATTTAAACAGGCCTAGAACTGTCACTAATCCATACGTGGATTATTATAATATGGATATTTTCAATAATGAAAAATTCATATCGAAATTACTTGGAAACGTTCTTCTATTATGTGATAATGGAGATAAGATACGGGAGGTAAAAACATTTGCCAAGTACCTGAAGAAAGGTGACGTTCTCATGGCCCATGACTATGCCTATGATCTTGAATCATTCAATAAATTCAAATTCTGGCGGACCTGTGAGATTACTTTTGCTGATATCAGAGATTCAGTCAGGAAATTTCAGCCATTTCAACAGGATTTAATGTTGCAGGCCGGCTGGTTATCACTCATAAAAATGTAATTATGGAATTGATAAGGGCAATAAAATTCGTCTGGCATTTACCCATGATCATATTAACTGTTATAGCCATGTTGATAAGGCTATTAACAACGCCGGAATACAAGAATATAGCACTTTCATATTCTCAACATTTAGATGAATCAGCTTTTGATTATCTTTTCCCCAATATGAAAAAACATAAAACACTCATCAAGGCGATGTCATTATTTATTTGGGCAATTATTATTAAAGTGCTGTTTCTATAGTCAACTACCACGTAGCATAGCTACGAGGCATGAATCGTGAGGTTCATCGTAAGAGTTGATTAGAGGGCTTAATTTAAAGATTATGCAGAAGTTACAATCAGAGTTAAAGAACGTACCTACGGATGCTCCACAAGTCTGTAGCTCTACAAGCGGCGGGTTAAACAGAGAGGAAACTCTCAGTGCCCGTGGCATAGTACTGGGTTGTAACAACCTCGA
>Ga0172380_10004573_pt1 | contig 17643 bp, 25 predicted proteins | sample Leawe162metaG_FD_119747 | JGI IMG/M metagenome (GOLD analysis project Ga0172380, IMG submission 119747) | Leachate microbial communities from a municipal landfill in Southern Ontario, Canada - Leachate well 162 metaG | ecosystem: Engineered > Solid waste > Landfill > Unclassified | place... | reverse complement strand
TGTAAATTCATGGTGACCTTTTTTATGAATTTTTCAGAATAGACAACATCAGATTTCATTTACAAGTATCTAGTAGATAAAAATTTAATGATTCAGTTTTCGAACATAAAAATAGCGTATTTTTTATGTTCGTTTTTCATTTTTAAAAAAAATTACGGAAAATTGGTCAAATTTTCTTAGAAAAAATAGTCAAATAAAAATTTTTAGTGTAAATGTTTTCTTGGATCATTAACCTAGGATATTACAAGTTATGGCATTAACTGCATTTGATATATACGTCATCATTGGCGCAACCATGATTAACTTGGGAATATGTATGTATTTTTGCCAAAAGATTAAGAAAACTAGCAGGAAAAAACTCTAAAACATGATTGAATATTTGATAACTCAAAGATTGCCTGATAATGGCAAAAAAGTTCTTTGCTTTGGACATCATACCCATTGTTGCAAAGAAGATATGGATAAAAACCCGGCATGGCATGAAGTTGTTTTTTCAATTCGTGTTCATACATACAAAATTAAATCTGTAATACCTGATGATCCTGAGGAATCAATATTAGAATATTATAAGGCATCTGAGCATTGGGAATGTAGTCCAGAATTTACTGATGGTTTTGTAATAGGAGTTACAAGATGGAAAAAAATAAGTGATTAAATATGACTGAATTAAAACTGCTTAAATGGAATTTAGAAACTAGGAAATTGTCTTCTCTTAAAGATAATCCACGCAATCCAAGGAAGATATCAAAACATGATGCAGAAAATCTACAGACATCTCTTGAGAAGTTTGGTCTTGCAGATAAGCTCATATGTAATATCGACGGCACTATTATTGGAGGTCATCAGCGTAAGAAAATCCTCAAGAAGATGAAATTAAAAGAAGTTGAAGTACTCATCCCTGAAAGAGAATTAACCGAAAAAGAATGCGATGAGCTGTGCCTTCGCTTAAATCGTAATCGTGGCGAATTTGACAATGAAATATTGGTTAGTGAGTGGAATGTAGATGAAGTTTTTGATGCAGGGTTTTTAACAGAAGATTTGAATCTAGAATCTATAGTACCAAATATGATAGAAAAAGAGGAAGAACCTAAGCAAAAATGTACACTATGTGGACAGAAAATAAACAAAAAATCAAAAAAGGATCGATTAGTAGATGGCTAGACCTCTCGCCCCGATTAATTGGAAAACAGTAGAAGATCTCCTGATTGCAGGATGTTCAGGAGCAAATATTGCCGGATATTTTGGACTTCAGCCTAACACTATTTATAGAAGATGTGAAGATGATCATGGAATAACATTTACAGAGTATTCGCAGCAATTCTATTCAAAAGGGGAATGTTTATTAAGAGCGCATCAATTTGCTAAGGCGCTTGGTAAAACTCAAGAGGGAGATAATACACTATTAATTTGGTTAGGTAAGGTTAGACTTAAACAAAGAGAAGAGCATAACGTTTCAGAGGAAGATAAGCAGCAATTGAATGCAGTTATTGAATTTATCACAAATAGACAGAAAAATAATCAAACATCCTCTGATTCTTCTGAAGAAAATAACCCATAGATGATACTTAGTACGTATCCCATATCTGCATTTGTTACAAAGCTGAATTTAGCATGAGAAGGGAGTCTATCTATTGCATTGATCTGTTCAGCAAGCATTTTAAGAAGATCATCTCTCGTTAATTTGGATTCTTTATCTTCACTCATAATCTCTCTGTTGTTATCTTATAAATATGCTAGAACCCTTCAGTAAAAAACAACTTAAATTTGATGAGTTAAAATGGAATCTGAAAGACTTGAAAGAGTAAAAAGAAGCAACTTACACATATACGAAAGGGATAAGGATGATGAAATTTTAAGAGAAAGAATATTTAAACTTTTAAATGACAGTTCTTTAAAATCGTATAATTATGTAGATGCATACTATTATGATTTCTCTGCTCTTCCCGATAAATTGAAGGGTAAATTTTATAGAGATATGTATCTTTTATTTGGTATTAATGATCTAGCTCAAATAGTGACAAAATGGGTTGAAAGATATGATTTAGATAGTCACCATTCCGTAATTGATGGAAAAGTCATAAAACCAAAATGCTAGAGCCATTCTCAAAAAAACAACTACAATTCATCATAGAATCTACTAAGAAGTGGAATATAGCCCACGGTTCTGTTCGCTGCGGTAAAACAGTAGGCACCCTCTTCCGCTTTATGCATGCTGTTGATCAGTGCCCAGACAGCAAAATCTACATGGTAGGACATAGTTCAGATACTATTTATCGTAATGCCGTGAAACTCCTGTTCGAAGACCCTATCTTCTCCATATTTAAGCCATTTTGCACATGGAGTGATCGTAAACTCCACTATAAGGACAAGACTATCACAACTCTAGGGGCTAAAGACGAAGGGGCTATCGGAGCCTTTACGGGTCGACATGGTCACTTGGATACTGTGACGAAATCACACTTTATCCTGATTCCATCATAGATATGATTGACACTCGTTTAAGCGCAGATCATAGTATTGGTATCGCTACCTGCAATCCTTCACATCCTGAACATAAGATCAAGAAATGGATAAATAAGGCAGAAGATGGAGACCCCAATTATTATTCTCTGCATTTTACGTTGGACGATAATCCTTATGTCCCTGAGACCTATAAACAGCGTATTCGGAATAGTCTTAGCGGCCTTAATTACAAGCGAAATTATCTGGGTCTTTGGGTTCTCGCGCAAGGTGCCGTCTTTGAATTCTTTGATAAAGATATCTATGTATTAAAAAAACCTCCTAGAGCCGCAGAATATTTCATTGCTGGTATTGATGTAGGCACGTTAAATGCTTTTGCTTGTGTAGTTATTGGGGTAAGCACGGGAAGATCTACTCAGATGGGGAAATGCCTATGGATTGAAGATGAGTATTTTTGGGATAGTGATAAAGAAGAAAGACAAAAGACCCATAGTGAGTATGCAGATGAACTCGTCGATTTTCTATACCCCTATGGTGTAAAACAGCTTTACATTGACCCATCAGCTGCGGCATTTAAAGTAGAAATGAGTAGACGAAGAATGCATACAATCAATGCGGAAAATGATGTTCTTGAAGGAATAAATGTGATGACATCCGAGATGAGAAAAGGTAATCTATTCGTTCTTGACAAGTGCAAGAATATGATACGTGAGATTCAAGGGTATGTCTGGGATGATAAAGCAGCTAAAAAGGGAGAAGATGCTCCTGTGAAAAAAAACGATCATTGTTTGGATGCTTTGAGATATTGTATGTATACACATAAAGTTCCCACATATAATTCCTATAAAGATGGTCATGATCCAGAGGATTATCAAAGAAATAGATTTAGTCCAGGTCCCAGAAGGTTTTAATGGAAAACGAAGAATATAAAGAAATATGGAGAAAGCTAAGCGTATTAGAACAACATATTATTAATTTAATCATCCCAGTCCAAAATATATCTACAGCATTAAGATCTCCATCTGATATTCATCATCTCTTGAGGCTTTTACAACAACCTTTATCCATCGATGATAGTAGACTCTCGCGTGTTCTTGAAGAATTCAGAAAGACTATCGATCACTTTGAATCAGGGAAGGATAAACTTGATATTGTGCAGACTTTATCTGAGATAAAATACATAGGAAAACGGCTTAATCAGATCGAAGAAACACTTTCCAAAATGGAAAAAGAGGGCATTAAGAAAAACATAAACCTTGATATCTCTTGTGATGGATATGAACTCGTAAAAAAACCAAGGAATTTTGATAAGGAAGAGGCGGTTAAAGATCCTCATGAAGATATTCAAGAAATTCTAAAGAGTTTGAAGAATACAAAAGAAGGAAATATTATCATTCACAGATTGGGTTTGTTAGGTCATGGTAAGAAAACATATACTGCGATTGGTAAAATAATGAATCTTTCCAAAGAAAGATGCCGTCAAATATATTGCAAGGCATTAAGAAAACTCAGGCATTCTACACGAGTTGGAAAAGTTAAAGCATGTAGTCATATTGAATTGAAAAAAGAAGTTTTAGGAGAATGAAGACATCAACACTTTCTTGAAATAATTAAAATTTTAGTTTACTCTGACCTTTCCTGCATGCGGAGGTCTCTATTTCTTTCTATTACCCCATTTTCAGCCCTGCACAAGAACCCAGTCAAACCAATATCCGCGGTTGGATGGATGCGCTTTACAGCAAATTCCAACCCATTGAACAAAGTCGTTGGAATGAGGCTTCTATCGATACTATGTTCTATGCAGGTTCTCAATCCTTAAGTCCCAGAATATACAATTTCGCCCCAGGATGGTCACAAGAGCAATATTATTTCAATATTGTACAACAGCCTGTCAATATGGTGACTGGTTATGAAAGGCAGCATCGCAAAGGGTTTATGTACCAAGCTAGTGAGGGCGGCGATAATCAAACTACTGATCAGTATACACGCGTTATCACACATGCTTGCAATGTCGGATCTATCCACCAACAAAAAAGTAAAGCCAAAGAGCTCTCGGCAATATCTGGACTAGTGATGGCGCAGCCTTATTTGGATTATACTGATAAAGATGCTGCTCAAGGCACACTCAAAGTAAAGATCTGGGAATATAATTCATTTATCGTTGATCCCTTTGCAAGAGACCCCTCATTTTGTGATGCACAGTTTATCTGGTTCCAAGAATATATAAGCAAAAACGAAGCAGAATCGAGATTTCCTGGTAAAACCAATATTGTAAAACCTATGTCTGGATCTCCTCAAGGATATGGCTCTTTTTACTTCCTTCCTGAAAATTACAATATGGCCCGCAATGATCTTCTTGTACTTTCCTATATATGGTACAAATGGAAAGGAAATAAGAAACGCCTTTACAGTAGATCTAGAAATCAATTCTTTGATTTTGGAAAAGAAGCCAACCTGGATATGATTCTCTACAATATCCCCGATTTGGAACTTGTCAATGTAGAATGTCCCGTTTGGAAGCTTGCTACAGTTCTTAACGATCAACTTATGTATCTAGGAGAAAATCCCATTGGTGATATTGGCTTTCCTTGTGTTCCTTATTATTGGAACTATGATCCTCATATCTCGGACTACCGATTAAGAACCCGTTCTTTAATATATCCTATGCGCTCTCCTCAGGTACTATTCAATTACAAGGTGATCACGAATAACGATATCGCAGCAGCTGTTATCAACAGTGGATGGAAGAGAAAAGTAGGAGCTGTTGCCAATGAAGACAATCTTAAGAAAACACAAGCGGGGTGGGATGTCCTTATCAACGACGGTTATGAGATGACAGATGTGGAGAAAATCCTTCCTACAGCTATTCCAGAATCTGATTTAACACTTGCTGAACAAATGAAAGGGTTGATGTATGAAACCTGTGGAATACAACTTGAGAATTGGTCTGGACAGCAAGATAAACAGATTTCTTCTCTAACAATGATGCTTAAACAAGCTGCTAATTTGATGGTGTTTCAGAAGTTTTTTGATCAGTGGGATTATTCAGACCAATTATTAGGTGATAAGCTTCTCAAGGTAACATTAAATAATTGGAATGAAGCTAAAGTGAGTCTGTATCTTGGGGAAGAGCCCACGCCTTTCTTCTTTTCGCATATATTTTCTAATTACCAAACGATTGTGGAAGAGGCAGATCTAACACCTACTCAACAAAATCTCCAAGCGCAGCAGATGATTGACATTAATGCAGCTTTTGGAAGGGAGGTATTTACCCCTTCTCAGATTGTGCCAAAGCTTAATATCACAGGAAAAGGAGAGATTGTTCCTTTGTTGCAGAAACAAGAGCAAATGCAACAACAGCAGCAAGCAGATGCTGAGATGGTGCAACATGCCCTTGAAGATGCGAAACTTAAAGAACTTTATAGTAAATCAGTTTCCAATATAGCTACAGCAAGGGAGCGTCAAGGACGCAGCGAAAGTAACATTGGACTCTTCGAAGAGAGATTATCAATGATAGCCCGTAACCGTGCGATGGCAACGAAGGAAAAGATGCTTGCCCTTGAAAAATTGGTGGAGACAATGCATAAGTATGGTGAGCTGGAAGCGCAGATGGCAAAATACGATATCGAGCAGGATCAAATTAAAGAGCAGAATATTGAAGATCGTGAAAAAGTAGATGCTAAAATTACTGCAGAATCGACGAAATTTCTAGAGCAGATCATGCAGGGAATGTCTTTAGGACAGCAACAAACTTCACAAAATCAAATGCAAAGATTATAATTGCAATTAAAGGCCGTATTGGCCAAGGAGTAAAAGTTATGGCAGGCGGACAACTGATAAATGACCACGGGAGCTGGGCTGGATCTTCTTCGAAAGATAACCCACTTCCTATGAATAGCAAAGAAAAGTACTACTCTTCAGCGGAGGGAGTTGGAGAGCTTAATCCTTACGAAGATACTGATGCTGCTATCAAAGCGCAGCAAATGGCCAATAATCGCCAACAGCGTAAGAATAAGTTTGGTCCAGGACAGAGAAATTAATCTCCATATCAAATCTTTTTAGCATTGAAAATGTTAAAGATTAAAGTTTATGCCCTCATACGCACATTTGGGGGCATTGCTTTGAACATTATATCCATTATCAGACTATATGAATCGAAAACAAAAAAAATTAAGATATATTCGCACAAAAAATGCTTATCGTTTCTTCAGAATTCCTTTACTCTCTGCAAATAGTATAACGATTTCAGGAAAAAGTTATTCATTCAAATTTGAAGATGTTGCAGGAAAAAGAGGAAATGTTTTGCTTTTTACAAATGAATTTTATAATAAAATTTTCTAAATGACAGCTAAAGAACAAAAAATCATTGAAAGAGCTTTATTCCAATTCGGGAAAGTAACTGCTCCATTGCTCATGCGAAAGTTGAAATGTGATTACCAACATGCTATAAAGATCATGAAGATATACCATAAGAAATTCCTGTGATCATTCAGCTCCAACCTCAAATTCGTATGCATACCCCGAAGGGCCTAGGATATGCTAATTTCCTTGTAGATCGAGGAATGGACTTCGATAATGAGTGGATCGTGTTCTTAGATAACGGCGAGATCTGGTCATTCTTAAACTCAAAAGTTCGAGTTGAAAATAATATTACATATGATAGGGTCGATGATGTTACTATGTATATGGGTACATTGAAAACACCCCCTTTGTATGAAAGATCAAATGAGGAACGCCATGAAAACAGGATTCAAAGATCCCCTTGCTATCAAAAATCAGAAACCTAAAGACAAGCCAGTAGATGGAAAAGATTCACCTTGGGATTATCGATGCCCACAATATGATCAAAGACACAGTTGTTTTGTGAATGCGGGGACTTATTATGGAGTAGGGGTCAATCAGCCAGTAGGTACTAAAAAGTTCTCCAATGCTGAAGTTGTGCCAATGGGTAAAGTCAATACAATGAATGTTGATGTGAGGCCATACGAATGAAGAAAAAAACTAAAGGGAAACCTATAACACCATTTCATACTGCAAAAACAAAGATTGGAAGCGGGGATTATTATGGCGAAGGTGTTAAGAATCCTGTGGGGAGAGTAAGAGAAACATCGATGGTTCCTAAGATTTCCAATAAGAAGCTTGGTAAGGCTCCGAAGTCTCTTGCGTAGCATAGAGTTTTTTCATCCGGTTTTCTTCATCCTCGCATCTTGCGATGTCAAGCATAATCTGCTTTAATCTTTCATCGGGCAAGTCTTCAGGGTGAGCCGATTCTAATGCTTCTCGATTATTGAGAAACTGATGTATACTCCAGATGACTACTTCATTCTGTACCAAATTACCTTTTTTATATTCGTTCCATATTTCTCGTGCCGGAATATCCCAGCATACTTCTACGATATCGCTATGCGATTTTGCCCTAAATAGGTACGAGTTTGTTTGTGCTTTCGGTTTAACAAGACGCGGTTGCCATAGTAATCGTTTATCTATTCCATTTTCCGTGGTTCTTGCATGAGCAAATATATACACATAAGGGCATCTTGCTTGTATTGCAAGAGATCGTGGATGGCGTTTTAGACACTCTTCGCATCCTTCTGCGATTATTTGTGATTGATCTTTTTTTAAATGCTGTAATCGGTCATGCGTCTCAAAGAGATTTATCTTCATATTGGATTGCCTTTAAATTAATTAAAATTTTAATATACACATCAAATCAGCTAAGCGTCAAGAGGTAATAATGACAGATCAAGTAGCAGAAACTCCCGTACAACAAACTTCCGATAAAGAACTAAACTTTCGTAAACAAGAAGCTATGTACCAACGTATGCTTCAAGAACGTGAAAGACGCATCCAAGAACTAGAGCAAGAGCGGCAAGTTGCTAAAAATGTATCTCCTAAAGTAGAAGATGATGAAGATGATTCCGAGCCTTATGTGGGTCATAAGATACTTAAGAAGAAACTTGCTAAAGTGGGGGAAAATACTCAATCTGAGATCCAAAAAGCCATGGAGATGGCAAAAGAAGCAGCTAAAGAAGAACTGAAACAAGAAATGTGGTTAGAGAATAACCAAGACTTCTTTGAGATATTAAAACTAGCTGATAAATTTGCAGCTAAAGCCCCTAAATTAGCAGAGAATATCCTTAAAATGCCTGATAACTTTGAAAGACAAAAGCTCGTATATCATAATATCAAAGAGCTCGGTATTGATAAACCAGAACAGAAGCAATCAGGAGTGCAGGACAAGATCGATGCAAACAGAAGATCCCCATACTATCAGCCATCAAGTGTAGGATCAGCTCCATATAATGCAACAGCAGGAGATTTTAGCCAAGCAGGGCAGAAATCAGCCTATGATAAAATGCAGGAGCTTAAGAATAGGTTAAGTATTGGATAGGTATAAAGTTGCCTATGTACCTATTTTATATAAATTTAATGCAATCTAATTCAATCAAATGCAATATAATACAATTCAATCGAATTTAATATAATCAAATGCAATATAATACAATTCAATCCAATTTAGTAAAATTTAATTTAATGGAAAAAAAATTATTCATCTAAATATTTGTCTAAAATGCTCTTAGCAGCATTGATATAATTAATCGCCTTATTAAAGACATGATAATGCTTGGTTTGATCATTTTCATTTAAGTCGCTGACATCAAGTTCCTTAACACTAATAAATTCTAATTTTTCTTTTTTAGATCTCTTTTTAGTTTGATGATAAAAGTTAGGAGACATATTTTGTTTTGGTAATATGTATATATTTCCTTTTTTACCCTTAGAAAAAAATTTATTTTTACTCAAACGAGTTTGTAAATAAAGATAAGGACCTCGAAAATTCCAACTATGATCGTCTTTATGACCTATTAGTTCTTCGAGTAATGATACTGGAATTATCTTTCCATATCCAATGTAACCTCTTTTATAAAGTGTGTCGTATAAATCCATAAACCTCCTTAATCTTATGTGTTTATTGACTTTTCATAAATTTAATTCAATTTAATTCAATATAATGGAATGTAATGTAAATCAATCTGATTCAATATAATCCAATATAATATAATTCATTATAGTTTAATTTAATTTAATGGAATTTAATCCATTTAAATGCAAAAAAATTTAATTTATATTCTCTTTTGAAGGCGTTAAAATCATGAATTATTTAGGCATACGCATAGACCAATCTGTGATTTATTTCTTTACTTTAAATTCTTTTATTTCAAATTTGCCGTAGGCGCCCTTAGCAAGTCCTGGTCTAAGAGAACCAATTCCATATTCAACGCCAGCTGTCTCAATAATCTTTTCTAACTTAGCTTCATTCATAATTTCAGTATTAAGAAATAGATCAAATGTACATTCCCATTTGTTAATTATGGGTTTAGTACTAATGACACGTCCCCCATTATTCACGACAGAACATTTGAAAATATGAATTTTTTCCCCTTTAGAATTTGATCTTTGCCAAAGGCTATCAGGTGTTTCTTTTTCATATCCAATCAATGGTGTACCTATATGCTGATCTAAAGTGATAGCTTTAGTCATAAGACCCATTTTAAACTTCTTGGCAGCAGTCCGGAAGCATCCTAAAAGGCATTTACTTGGCATAAAGAAACCAATTTCATCATTGTAATAAAGAGCGCCTAACCACTCTATCTTGGCCATAGCCAAATGATGTGTTTCTTCTTTTTTACGATTAGAAGAAATTTCTTTAAATTCCTTTGTCAAAGGATTAAGAGGATCACAAAGTGTATCATTGCTCATGATTAAGGGGGTTAAACTTGATAGGTGTACTGTATAACATTTCAGTGTAGACATATATCTCCTTATGCAAATGACCTAACTTTAGAAAAATATAAATTTTAAGTCAAAAAATTTTTTTCATAAAAGTTAAAATTTTATTTTATGTGTTGACAAACAGACTAAATATTGGATAAAAGTATTTTGCGCATTCACAATTAACCTCCGTGGTTAATGTTGTATGGTCAATGTGGCTGTCACCACATTGGCCATTTTTATTTAAAAAATTCCCTTACATAAAAATAATGAGATGGTATAGTAGAGTTACGCCTATGCAAGCGTAATCTGCATCCGCATTCATGCGTTAAATGGATTCGCGTAAGAGGAAGTCGCATCCTTATTCAGATATGACCGAGAACGGACGTAGTACGTTTTTCGTCCACGGATCGCCATGTCACTCTAACATGTAACCAAGAGGTTATATGATCACTACTACAGGCAATTTGGGCCCTATGATATTGCAGTCGCTTGCGCCTGCTATGCTCTATGTCCCAACGCCAAGTATGAATTACATTACTGTCTGCGATAAGGTTTCCATGCCAGCGCATGGTGGAACTACTTGCAGATTTATGAGGCCACGAGCCTTAGTTCCCCCAACTGTTCAACTTGGAAACTCAGGAATTGATCCTGCAGCCCAAGTTCCACAAAGGGATATCATAGATGCACAAGTCGCCTTTTTTGGTACTGGCTGCATTTTTGATTGTGCAGCATGTTTGATGGCAGCATAAACTCATTTTTTGAATCAATGAGCAGGTAATTTTACAGGATCAAGAGGGAGTTCTCGCTTGGGTATCTGAAAGATTAGCTGTTAGCATGCGTCAAGCCGAGGATAAAGATTATGTCCTCGATAAATCTAACCTGATTGACTTGGAACCCCTCATTACAAAGAGGGCAACAAGGGGCAAGTGTTTAGTTAGGATTAAAATGTTCGATTTCAGCTTTAAGAAAACCTTTAGCATTGAGACCACACATCTCAATTCTAATATCTTCTCGAATAGCGATGATTTCGGGATTAAGAGGTGTATGCGCACCAAATCCCTTTTGGGTCTCAAAAGTTTGTCGAAATTCGATCATCAATTCAGCCTGTCTTTTCTTAAGAACAAGAAATGGCAAAATCTGAGTGCAGATATCGACCAAACGATGGCCTTGAACAACCCATTCATAAATCCATCGTTCATGAGTAGAATTTTTCTTAAATATGGATCGGCGATGCTTTTTAGACTTATTGAGGTTACCAAAGTGTTCTTCAATCCAGTCAAAAAGTTCTTTTCTTGTATTGGAAATGTTAAGTACGCCCCTGAAGGCAGGATTTTGATATCTGTTATATTTAGCAGGATTAACTCGATAAATACAAATCGAGCCTTCACCGTCTACAATTCCGGCAAGATATGCGAGTTTGAGGGGATCGTAAATGATCTTTTCATAAGGAATTTCGGGCATCTTCACTCTCCTTTGTTATGTGTGTAGATGGTTGTATATTGTCGCATAAACCTAATTAAATGTACAGCCTGAACGAGTAAGCGGTTAGACTCTAGAAATAGAGATGCGGTACTCTGAACTCGGACTATAAGTAAAATCCGAGAAATAGGCAGAAATGACCTATTCACGCAGTAATGCGGGGTAACAGACTGTTAATCCTTCGCGACTACATCGTCTCCGCAGCTAGCCAAATTATGGCTGGTGGTGGTTCTAATGGCGACAACCCCACTAATCTCGGTATGTCCGATTTTAGCTTGGTTGCAACTACTCTTGATACAAATAATTCCTTTAAATTTGTATCGGGTATCGAAGGAATGGACCGTTTAGGTACAGGCCCCGTAAGAGCTGCATACTTTATGCTTAGCTCTACTGAGCTTCAAACCGACATGGATGGTCTTGTTGGTCAAGGATTCAAAAACCAATGGGATTATCCCTCGAATGCTACTGCACTGATCACCGAATACGGTGCAGCATTCAATATCCGTGTGCTTACAAGTTCTGAAGCTCCAGTAGCTAGAGGCGCTTCTGCAAACGGAAACGATCTGTATTACAATACAGTCCTAGGAAAGCAGGCGGTCACTCATATTAACCAAAACGGTTATTCCATGAAGCTGATCTACCGCGATCCTTACTATTCTGGAATGCTTGCTCAGAACGCAACTTTGGCAGTCAAATTCTGTCAGGGACAAGCGATCACGCAAGATACAGCTATTAGAAACCTATTGTCCACTCGTCTGAGTGGCTTAACCGTATAAGGAGGTTTCCAATGACTGAATATAACAGAATGGCAAAAGGACGATTCACATCAACAGGACAAGCGCAAATAGTTAATTTGCCTTTCAAGCCTGATTATGTTGAGTTGATCAACCAAAGTGTAATGACAACACCAGCAGCCAATTCATGGACGAAAGCCTATTGGGATTGCATTATGGGTCAAGGTACAGCATTATTAGATGTTGTTACTTCTATTGGTCCTGTTGTAAATACCACTGATTCCGTAGCAACAAATGGTATCAGCACATTTTCTGCTGGTTTAATGCTTCAATTTGGGGCTGATCAAGCTGTATCTACAATAACCAAGGCAGATCCTGCCGTAGTTACATCCGTTAGTGCCCATGGCTTAAAAAGCGGTGATGTCGTTGTATTTGAAAACTTGTATCAGACAGCAACAACAGGGATGCAGCAAATTGCGGGCGTTCACTTTACTGTGACTGTTACAGGTGCAACAACATTTACTATCCCTTGGAATACAAACCAGTCTAATTACACTGCATATGACACAGCGACTGCAACTGTGGATGGGAACTTTAAAAAGGTTCTCTATCCCTATTTGTATGCTCCTGGTGTTAATATAATCAGTGCAATTGACTTGGGAACAACAACTACAGTCCACACAACAGATGCCCATAATTATGTTGTTGGACAAGAAGTAGCGTTCCGTGTTCCAACTGCATGGGGAACTCAACAGTTAAATTCTTTACCCAATCAAACAATTCCAGGATCACCGATCTATGGATATGTGATTGCGGTAACAGATTACAACACTGTTGTTGTGAATATTGATTCTAGTGCCTACACAGCATTTAACAGCAACCAAACTTTTACAGGGTTTGTTGGGCAATCTTTTGCTCAAATTGTAGCTGTTGGTGATGTCAATACTGGTGGAGTACAGATCTCTGCAGGATCTGCTCTATATCCTCCTCCTTATGTTGTCCCAATTGGCACGACAAGAGTCAATACTATTAATGGACCAGCTATCCAAGGGGCGTTCTTTAACAACACGTCACAAGGATTTATTGTTGGATCTGGTACAGGCGTAACAAATACTTCTGTAATTCTTGCAGGTACGGAAGGAAATCTAATTTTATGGAGAGCATATCTTCATGATATTGGAAGTTGTAATTAAAATTTGATTATTGCATTTTGGGTGGGGGACAAATTGTCCCCTCCCTTAGGTAAAAAATGCCTCAAAACCAAGTAATTACTTATCCAGTTCCTTATTTCAATAACAATATCCCTATTGTTTCTGAGAACTATAAACCAAGTAGATTTGTCATTTCTAATGTAACTCTAGGACAAACAACAATTGTAGAAACTACAGAAGATAATAATTATGTAATTGGGCAATTAGTCAGGCTTTTTATTCCTGATGGTTATGGATGCGTCCAACTATCCGGAAAAACCGGATACATCATTTCTTTCCCCGCATCAAATCAAGCAGAAATAACCATCGATTCTTCACAGAATGTGAATCAATTTATTGCAGCATCAGAAGATAACTCACCAGCTATTACAGCTGTTGGTGATGGTAATTCAGGAGCTATAAATTCAAGTGGAAGAATAAACCTAGGAACAACGATTCCAGGAGCATTCATTAACATATCATAGGTACACCATGAAAGGAAAACCAAGTCTTGGAGATAAAGAGTTAGATAAAGCAGAAGCACAATTTGATGCTTTTGAGCAGAACATCAAGGACCTTACTCTTGATAGGATGAACGAAGCTTCCAAATTAGAAACGGAACCTCAGACAAAGTTGTCTCAAAAAGAATTAAGTAATGCTCAAGATATTTATATCAAGCCTAAAAGAACGATTGGTTCCAAAGAAAAATTCAATGAGAAATTTCGTGAAGCTTATAACTACGATAAAGAATATGTCAATTTTATTGCTTATCATAAAGAATTAGATGGTGAAATCATAAATATGTGGACTAAACCCTATGCAGGAGTTCCAGCAGAAGAATGGGAAGTCCCTACAAACAAACCTATTTATGGACCACGGTATCTTGCAGAGCAAATAAGGCGCTGCACTTATCACCGTTTAACTATGCAAGATACTGCACCAGTTGGTCAAGATTTTGCAGGAACATATCAAGGGCGCATGGTAGTTGATAAAATTGTACCTAGACTTACTGCAGAACCCGTCATTAAACAAAGATCAGTTTTTATGGGATCGAACACGTTTTAAAATTTAAGGTAATAAAATGTTCTTATTAAGCGATATAATAACTTATATTAGAAGGATAATTAAAACACCTTCTAATGCCGTTATTACAGATAGTTTAATAATAGACTACATAAACAGATTTTGGGTAACTGATATAGCTGCACGTATCCAACTTTTTGACATGAAAACTAAATACCAGTTTCAGACACAACCAGGATACGATCAATATAACATGCCTTTATATGAGATTCAAATAGAGCCAGGAGATCAAAGCATCAATCTTTATCCTGTATACCAAGGATTCATGGGACCTTGTTATATAAATGGTGTTAAAGTTGAATTTTTTACTGACAAAAACACATTTTTCAATACTTGGCCTAATGTTGTTCAACAAATGAATGTTGTAGTGCAAGGTAATGGCACAACAGGCCCTTATAACTTCCAGTTCCCGATATCTCCTAATAATACGATGCCAAATCCTTTAAATACTCCTTTCAATTACATATTGAGAGGGCATGTGGATATGACGGGCATCATCGCTTTACAACAAGTACCTGGCTATGGCGGTTACTTAGACCCTCCTATCGTAAATAACGCACAAGCTACAGGGGTGAATAGCACAATCGCAGCAGCTCCTGTTGCTAATGTTTTTCCCGCAGTCTATATCACCTCTAATGGAATCGATGGCTCAAGCATTGTAGTATGTGATAGCGGGCAGTTCCTTTCTGGCAATCAAAATCTTGGATTGCTAATGCATCAAGGGACTAATCCCAAAAATAATACGGCATTAACTGGAGGATATACTACATCCTTTGCTATTACCGGAGTTACACAAGCTGCACAAGCTGTAGTAACAACTACTAGCACATTTGCAGTAGGTGAAATTATACAGATAACCGGTGTAGGAGGAATGACTGAGTTAAATGGGAGATTTTTTACAGTTTTAGCTAATTCCGGAGCAACAATAACTATAAATGTAAATTCTACGGTATTTACAGCCTATACCGCAGGAGGAACAGCTACAAGTTTTAGGAATTTGATCAATTATATTACAGGAGAAGTAATCAACCTCACATTCCCAGTTGCTATTCCTCAAGGTGTCAATATCGCTGCTCAGTGCTACTTCTTCCAGACTGGATTACCTAGAGGAATTCTATTTAACAATAACACTCTTACTTTACGCAGCCCTCCTTCTCAGCAATGGCTTGTTGAAATAGATGCATATCTTACTCCAGCAGGATTTCTTTCAACAGGGCAAGCTATTCAATTTGCTTACATGTCCGAATATATTGCAAGAGGAGCTGCAAGAAAGATTCTCACTGATACAGGAGATGTTGAACAATTTCAATTCTATGAGCCACTCTTTCTTGAACAAGAGCAACTTGTTTGGAAGAGAAGTCAAAGACAATTTACATCCACAAGAACCCCCACTATCTATAGCCATGGAATGAGTCAAGGATCACAAGGAATAAATAGTCTTGGTGGAATAACCAATTAAGAGGTCTTATGAGTTTTGTCTATACAAATACCGTTCCCAACCCTCCAAATTTACCTAGTACCGATGTCAATGCTATGCAAACAAATACTGCGACTATTGATTCATGGGTACAAAGAGATCATTTTGGTTTTAATAATTCAGAGGGGGGATTGCATCAACAAGTCAGCATGGCTAATCAAGCAGCTCCAGGAATACCGGCAAATATGGATGGGGTTCTGTATGCAGATGCTAATGGGGGAAATTCCTGGCCCATTTGGCAAAATACTTTAGGAAGTTTTCAAATAACAGGTAGTGCAGCTGCTACTAATCCTTCTGTTCCAGGAGCAAATGGATTTACTTTTCTACCAGGAGGATTTATTTTCCAATGGGGAATAGTTTTAGCAGCAGTAGGAGGAATTATAACACCTGTGTTATTTGCAACATCCAATATAAATTTTCCAACAAATTGTTTTATTGTGAATACCACATTAATCCATAGTGTTGGCCCTATTCCGGCAGTTCCTACGGTAGCAGGATCGCTAACAGTTTCGGGTGTTTCTAACACAGGTTTTAGCTATTTGAAATTAAGTACTCAAAATAGTAGTTATTTAGCTTTCTATTGGACAGCAATAGGCAATTAATGGGAGAAAAGCTTGTCATAGGACCTTTTAACAAAGGATTCAGAAACGATCGACCTGCTTTCATGATCGATAATGACTCGTTTCCTACACTGATTAATGCTTACCAATGGAGAGGAAGAGTAAAGAGAAAGCGTGGTACTACTCTACTTGGAAGACTAACTCGGTTAATAGAAACACAATCCATTGGTGTTACGGGTGCTTCTATTTGGATGTTTAACATCTATACTGTATCGGGGATTATCAAAGAACCCAATGCCACTATTAAACCTGGATCTGTTGAAATATTCATAAGTCCAGCAAATTCCACAGGTAATCTCGTTGCATCACCACTAACTACACCTCCAAACATGGCTTACACTCTAGCTACTGATGCTGAAGTTTTCGCCGATACTATTGCAGGACTTCGTGATCATGATGAAGTTATAATTGCTAATGCTACTGTAGTTCCTGGTTCAGGACCTAATTTAGTCAATGGTACTTGGATAAATATAGAGATTATCCCTGCTAATACTAGTTTTAAAATTCAAGTTGATTCTACTTCTTGGGGTAGATGGTTAGCGGGAGGAACGTGGACTAAAATTGGCGGTGCTATAACCTTTATAGATCAAGGAGATGGGACTCTTATGAGTTCAACTCCTATGAATAGTGGGATTATTAATTATATCACTGGTGAAATAGAACTTACTCACACAGCTGGCGCAGGAGTTGCAGTAAATGCGACATTTGAATACTTTCCTATGCTCCCTGTTATGGGTCTTGAGGACTTTAACTATAGCTCTACTCAATTTCCTGGCACTATTGGTTTTGATACTACTTATTCTTATAATATTTCTCCTGTCCAG
>Ga0172380_10004572_pt1 | contig 17646 bp, 14 predicted proteins | sample Leawe162metaG_FD_119747 | JGI IMG/M metagenome (GOLD analysis project Ga0172380, IMG submission 119747) | Leachate microbial communities from a municipal landfill in Southern Ontario, Canada - Leachate well 162 metaG | ecosystem: Engineered > Solid waste > Landfill > Unclassified | place... | reverse complement strand
TTAATTGAAATAGATAAAATATTTTTAAGGAAGTTCTTTTAGGAGAAGAATAACTTTTTTTTTGTTTGTAAGATATTCTTAGTTCATCTTGTTTCCGAATTTGATATGTGAGATTTATAAAATATTCTTTGCCGTTTTGGAAATAATCAAAGAGAGAATCGGGTAAACTTCGTTTGAAGAAATCCACATAAGCGTCTATTCTGATTGATGCAATAATTTCACTTTTGATACCTAAATAGTATCCGGTTTCATTATTAGTGTTGTCTCCTTCAGCGAATGCACCGGAATAACTGCTATAAAAATATTTAGGAAAATATCTGATTTTGCTATATAAAAAATTGTTCCCTGAAAGTCGGAGTGTAATTGAATTAGAAAATGCAGTTGAATTTTGGTATGCGGCTTCGCCTGAAAAACCGATTCTATTATATTTGCTTTTATATGATAGGGAATAAAAATTTTTATTTTCTTGATTATAAAATAAAAATCCTGCTTCGAGGAAGTCCTTACTAAAATAGTTTACCATACCGCCATAGAGAATTTCTTTATTAATCTCTTTCTTTACTATTTCATTTTCGGTTCGATGAAGTCCGGTCGAAGTTTTGTACCCGTCCAATTTCCGATAAGAATAAAATGGCGTGATGTTAAAATCACCAAATGAGAGAGTAGATGCTGCACCGGAGAGGAATGTTGTTTCACCGCTTCCGATATATTGATTTAGGTTATTCTTATTCTGTCTGATTCTAAAAATATCATTAGAAGATTTATAGGTTCTAAAAGGACTCCACAGAATTAATCCTTCTCCAAACTCGACATTATAACTACCGAGAATAATTTTAGTTAACGGATGAATATCCTTGATCATAAAAGAGAGATTAAGGAAATCAAAATAATTATTTTCACCTGGGTCTTTTTCGGTGGTAATTGCAAAACGAACTTTTCCTATATCAGCTAATAGGCGATTATAAAATTTGTAACTATTCCCTATATAGTTGTTTGGCAGTGGCGGGAAAAATTGATTCTTAAATCGTGACTTAAAAGATAATTTTTTTTCTTTAAGATTTACCGGGATAGTATATATTAAATCATAAAGGTCATCAAAATAATTTGCTTCAATTTGATCTGAATCAAAAAAGATTTCAGTGAAAGTGGAATCACATATAATATTTGTAGAATCTATTTGCTGAGCAGATAAAATTGAATAAAATAAAAATAGAATAAGAAATATTCTTGTGCCTGTCATCAATCAAAATTAATTGTGATTGATAGATTATGAGTTAATTCAAAAACTTCATGAGTAAGAAGAGCATAATTTACAGAGAGTACTCCTTGATTAATTCCCATTCCGAAAGTAAAAGAAATCGGTTCAGAAATATATCCGCATCGCACGGGTAGGTAATTTAGTAGATAATATTCGCATCCGATTCTGAATGCTTCTTTTTCATTGTAATATTTATTTAATGCTGCTGATAATTGCAATTCATTAGAGAAAATGTATGTCGTTCCTAGCCAATAGCTTTTATCTAATTGATTATTAAAATGACGGTAAGAAGAATTGGTAATGTTTTCTATGCATCCGCCGACTTTGATTTTTTTACTAATGTTATAAAATGCACCAAAATTAACAGAAATTATTCCATTATTCCCATAGTTAGAAATTGAAAGTGAATTATATATTAAAGAAGTACCTATTGAAAAATTGTCAATTATATTTTTGCTATATGAGATAAGAAATTTCTTTTCGGAATAAAGATCGAATCCGTAATCACTATACCCAACTGCAAAGCTTCCTAATTTTGTAGGTAAATTAATTGCAGCGTGGAAAGTGGAAAGTTCTTTTACTCCGAATGGAGCAGGAGTATAACTTATGCCTGATTGAATAATTTTATTTTCGGAAATTACAGCAGGATTACTAAAAAGTGAAAAAGAGGTAAAACAAGACTGAGACGATGAATAACCCATCGCATTAAACTCTGCACAGGCATACGACTGAGAGAAACATTTTACGCTTGCAAGGAGTAAAAATGTTATATTAAGAAAGAATTTCATCGGAAATTCTCAAATTTTGATTGTTAAATTTAACTCAATTAGATATCTTTATCCAATAATTCCAAAGAGATAAATATGAAAAAAACATTATTAATTGTTTTTGTGATTTTTCTAACTGCATCCGTGAGCGCGCAAGAACTTGATGTAATTGTTACAGTGAATTACGAGCAATTACAGACTATCGCTAAAGAAAAATTGGAAAAGTTTCAGCAGCAGGTACAGGATTATTTTAATAGTAATAAATTTACAAATGGTAACTGGGAAGGCGAAAAAATAAAATGTACTTTCAATGTATTTTTTACCTCTTCAGATAACTCAACAAAATACTCTGGGCAGGTTGTAATCACGAGCCAACGACCAATCGAGAATATGCAAAATCATACATTAATGCTTAATGTACTCGATAATTCATGGTCATTTAGATATGAAAAGAATCAGGCGATGTATTTTAACAATGCTGATTTTGATGGACTTACAAGTTTTCTTGATTTTTATGCTTTCTTGATAATCGGATTTGATATGGATTCATATTATCCTAATGGAGGAACGGACTTTTTTAATAAAGCTTCAGACTTATCGGTTAGGGGAGCTTCGAGTCAATTTTCTGAAGGTTGGCAGAGCACGAGCAGTACATATAACCGCCGCGTTTTAATGGATAATATTCTTAATGCTCGTTATCAACAGTTCAGACAAGATTATTTTGATTACCATTATAATGGAATTGATCTATTTAATAATCCGCAGACAAAAAAAGAAGCACTAACTAATATTGCAAAATTGGTGCTCAACTTAGATAAAGCAAAAGATGTAATCGATCCGCGAAGTGTTTTAATGAAAGTATTTTTTGATGCAAAGAGTGGGGAATTAGCAGATTATTTGAAATCATATTGGGACAAGTCAATATTCGAGAAATTAAAGAAAATTGACCCACCCCATTTATCAAAATATGATGAAGCCTCAGCCGAAGTTGGTTCTATCGAATAGGGCGTTATGGAATATGCTATCGATTAGGAGTTATGGAAATAATTTTATCATCCTGGTCGATAGTATTAACTGTATCCATACCGGAGATTACTTTTCCGAATAGACTGTATTTTCCATTCAGGTGAGGATAATAACTGTTCATAATAAACCATTGAGAACCTTCAGTATCTTTACCTGCGCTTGCCATTCCGATCATACCCTCTTTGTAAGGTAATGTAGAAGTCTCAGAAATAATATCATAACCCGGACCTCGCCAGCCAGTGCCACTTGGATCACCAGTTTGTATAACAAAATTTGGTACAACTCTATGGAAAATAATATTATCAAAAAATTTCTCATTAACTAATTTTGTAAAACTGCCAACTGTGATTGGCGCAAGCTCAGGCATCAATTCAATTACGATATCACCTTTATTAGTCTTTACTAAAAACTTGCTAACTGAAAAACTATTTTTCAATAAATCTTCAAAGAGAGGATTATTTTTCTTTTCAGTTTTTATTCCCTTTTGGGATTCAGCATAATTTTTAATTGAAGTTACATTTGATTGAGATAATTCAAATAGTACTTTGTCTTGAAATTCATTTCCGAATTTAGAAGAAAGACCTCCCAATGAGGCAATGCTTTCATAGTAATCGCTATTGTTTTTGTATCGCTTGATTTGCTCTAAAACTATTGACTTAATTTCATTCCCGAAAATTTGGATGTAATTTGAATCAAGCCCGTCAGCAATAATAGAAATTATCGAAGGGAATTTACTATCTAATAAACCTAGTAATTTATCAGTATATTCTTTTGAAGTGGCAAGTTCTTTTTGAAGATTTAAAAATGCCTGAGCGCTATTCATTATATCTTTTTCATTCACTTTTGAAATATTTTTAGAAATGTAAGTGTAATTGAAATCTGGCGAAGTTTTAACATCTTCTAATACACGAACAATAAAAATATCTTTTACATTATCGGAATTTTCGTTTATATAATTATATGCGTTTGCAGTATCCAATTTGCAAAGAGAGATAAAAAGTTCACCTTTAGCATTTGTAGTTAAATCTTTTTTTAGATAATAATTAATTCCATTTAGAAGGAAACTCATACCTAATGAAGTTGTTTTTATGTTTCGCACAGAGATAGCAGTCTGACGGGATACATTAGGATTATTATCAATAAGTAATCGGAGGATCGGTTTGAAGTTTTCAAGTGATAAATTTGGTAATAAGCAAAGACCTTTAGCAGCTTCCGCTCTAAGTCTCCAATCATTATTTCCTAAATATGTTAGCAACAATTTTTCTTTTTCTTGAATATCAATTTTAGGAATAAGTTTAATAGTGTTTATAACAATATCATTGTCTTTCGATTCTAACAATTTTTTATAATTAAATTCCTTTTCTGTAATACCGGAAGGAGTTTTTCTAAACAATGTAAAAAGTGCTTCTTCAATATCATTATCGTTATTTGACTCATTAATAATTTTGAGAAGAATTAAAGCTTCCTTACCTTCTAACGAAAAACTACGTAATTGAAAATTAAGAATGCCCATTGCAGATTTCATTGCGTAAGGGTTAAATTTTTGAGAAAAGCGAATCAATTTTTCAAAATCAGATTGATTTCCGGTTTTGCCAATTGCTTCAATAATTTCGCGGTAAGAATCTTGGTTTGCGTCAATTTGAAGCTGATTAAATAAAAGGTTGATACTACTGCGGCAATTACTAATACCACCAAGAGCAAAAGCCGCTTCTTTACCAAATTTTGAGAAATCAATTTTTTTTATATCATCGACAAAAGTGGAATCATTTGAATTATATAAAGCAATTAAAGCAGCTTTTACATCGTTCTCATTATTGCTCGATAAATATTTAGTTATAATTTCTTTATCAAATGTACGATTGGCGGCAGTTAAAATAAGATCACTATTATCGTAATTGAACTGCGCTAATAAATTAGCAGAAACAAACAAAAGAACAATAAGTAATTTTTTCATTTCAACTCACAGTCATAAACTCTGTAACGTTTATATTCAACACCTTTCATAGCAAGAGCACCACGGACCATCATATCATTATCTTCAAGAATCCAGCTTGCTTCTCCTCGATGAATATTAAGTTTAGCAGCTCTATCCATTGCTTCAATATAAAAAACCGCATCCAAACCTTTCTTTTGAAATTCAGGAATAATCCCGAGAGTAATTACTCTACTCCAAGTAATTTTCTTTTTCATTGTAAAAAGTTTAATCCAATTAAAAGGGAAAAGCCTGCCGTTCATATATTTAAATATCTGATTATAGTCAGGCAGCACCAAAGCGAAGCCAATTAATTCACCTTTTACTTCACCAAAATAAACGAGGGATGGTTCTACTAATGGTTTTAGGTCTTTAGCCATTGCATCAATTTCACCATCAGTCATAGGAACGAAACCCCAGTTTGGAGCCCATGCTTTATTATAGATATATTTTACTTTCTCTAAATCTTTATTAAATTCCTTAGGATTCATTTGATGGATTTTTAAACCGGCTCTTTCCTTTGCCAGTTCTGCAACTCTTTTTACTTTTTCTGCAGTTTTTAAATCTTTCGCTTCGATACTAAAAGCAAGTAGATCCTTTGCTTTCTTAAATCCAAAATTATCGACAAGTTCTAAATAGTATGGAGGATTATAAGGCATAAGTAAACGGGGGTCATCATCAAATCCATCAACTAGCATAGCCCATTCATCGTTAGAAGATGGATTAGCAGGACCACGCATCACATCAAGTCCTTTATTTAATAGCCAAGCTTTTGCGGTATCAAATAGTTTATTAGCTACATCTTGATCATTAATGCATTCGAAGAAACCGAAGAAGCCAACCTTATCGTTATGATATTGATTATGAAGATCATTTTTAATTGCTGAAATACGTCCAACAATTTTATTATCACGCCAAGCGAGGAAATTATCCATTTCAGCATGTTCAAAAAAAGGATTCTTCTTTTTATCAAGGATATGTTTTTTATCATATAAAAGTGGTGGAACCCAATGAGGATATTCTTTATATATTTCCCATTGGAATTTTAAGAATTTGTTCAAATCGGATTTAGTCAGTACAGTAGTAATTGTAATTTCACTCATTATAATATCCTTAAATAAAAAAAGCATACCCGAAAAAATATCAAGTATGCTTTATAAAAATAGTTAGCTCAATTTAAATAAGACCTAAATTTTTCCCAACTTTTGTGAAAGTTTCTATAATTTTTTCCAAGTGTTCTCTTTCGTGAGTTGCCATATAACTGGTTCTCATCATTTGGCGACCTTGAGGAACACCTGGGGAGATAAACACATTTACGAAAACACCTGCATCATATAATGCTCTCCACATTTGGAATGCGATAGCATCATCACCAACAATTACAGGAACAATAGCAGTTCTGCCATCGATGATTTTGAAACCGGCTTCTGCTAATCCTTTTCTAACAAAATCAGCATTATTGATTAAGTTTGTTACTCGTTCAGGTTCTTGTTCTAAAATTTCTAAAGCGGCTAAAGCCGCAGCAACTGCAGCAGGGGTAGGGGATGCGCTGAAAATTAATGCAGATGAATGATGTTTTAGGTAATCTATTACTTTTGCTTTCCCGGCAACGAATCCGCCTAATGAAGCGAAAGTTTTACTGAATGTACCCATTGTCAAATCGACATCAGATTCTAAATTAAATTCACTTGCTGTACCTCTACCACCTTTACCGATAACGCCAACTGAATGTGCATCATCAATTAATGTACGAGCATTATATTTTTTTGCTAAATCTACTAATTCAGGAAGATGAACAATTTCGCCACCGGTACTAAATACGCCATCACTTACTAAAAGTTTCGGAGCATCGAGAGGAAGTTTAGATAATACTCTTTCTAAATCAGCCATATCATTATGATGGTATCTTACAACTTCGATAGTTCCACCTTTAGCCATCATATTTCCCGCAACGATACAAGCATGATTATCTCTATCGGAAACAACATATTCACCGCGACCAACTAATGTTGGGATAATCCCTTGAGCTGTTTGATAACCTGTGCTATATAAGAGAACGGCTTCAGTCCCAAAAAACTTTGCTAATTTATATTCCAATTCTATATGTAGATCAAGAGTACCAGTTAAGTATCTACTCCCCGAACAACCGGTGCCATATTTATTTACAGCATTAATAGCTGCTTCTTTTACTTTAGGATGTGCTGTAAGCCCCAAGTAGTTATTAGAACCTGCCATTATAATTTTGCGTCCTTCGATTTGAACTACAGGTCCTTCGTTCTCCTCAATTGCCCTGAAGTATGGGTAAACGCCCATTGCCTTGATATCATCAGCTCTGGTAAAATCGTAACATTTTTTGAATAAATCCAAAATTATCCTCCGGGATATTAACTATGGTAGTCTTTTTTTTATTATCTTACTATTTATCAAAAATTAGCACTTAATTTATTAAAAAAGCTCATAAAATCAAATTATTAAGAGAATGGAAATTAAGAAAATGAAATCAGTAGTAACAGGTGCATCAGGATTTGTAGGAAGTCATTTAGTCGATTTATTACTTGAGAAAGGGCACGAAGTAGTCTGTTTATTAAGAAAAAGTTCTTCAAGAAAATGGCTCGAAGGTAAGCCGGTAGAAATTATTGATGCAGGATTATTTGATTATGATGCACTTAGTGCAGTTTTAAAAGATGCAGATTATCTATTTCATGTAGCGGGTGTAGTTAAATCTAAAAATGATGATGGATATACAAGAGGGAATGTAGAGACCACTAAATCGCTTTTAGAAGTAGTTGCAAAAAATAATCGTAACATAAAAAAGATAGTTATTGTAAGCAGTCAAACAGCAGGTGGTCCATCATATTCAGAAAAGGCACGGATTGAATCTGACACACCAACACCAATTACACGTTATGGAAAGAGCAAACTCGAACAGGAAAAATTAGCTCATTCGTATATGGATATTTTACCGATTTCTATTGTCCGTCCACCCGCAGTATATGGTGAACGGGATACTGAAATATATCTTGTGTTCAAAACATATAAACAAGGATTAATGACATTAGTTGGTTTTGATAAAAAGAAACTTAATCTAGTATATGTTAAAGATCTAGTTTATGGAATATATCTCGCTGCAATATCCGAAAATTCAAAAGGAGAAACTTATTATATAGGTTCTGATGAATTTTATGATTGGGATTTAGTTAGCGATGCAATTAAAAATGCTTTTGGAAAAGGAGCAATTAAACTTAGAATACCTCATTCAATAGTATATGTCGTAGCATATATAGCACAATTCTTTTCAATGTTCAGTAAGAATGCTGCAACTTTTAATGTAGAAAAAGCAAGAGATTTTGTTCAGAAATATTGGACTTGTGACATATCTAAAGCGAAAGAACAATTAGGATATAAACCGCAATATACTCTTCAAGAAGGAATGAATAGGACTATAAAATGGTATAAAGAGAATAAGTGGCTTTAGTTATTTTTAGCACCTTCTTTTACCCAAATTCTAATCGCTGCAATTTGATTAGAGGTTAAGCCCCAATAACCAAGAGGGGGCATCTGATCAACATAGTTACCTTCAACAGCCCAGACAAGTTTACTATTATCGGGTAGTCCCGGAGCTACAACTAAATAGTCGGATGTAGCATTAACATACGAAGTAAAGCTCAGATTACCAGCTCTAATTTGGTCATCATGGCATCCGGCATTTGCACATTTAGCCGTGAATACAGGTTGAATATATTGATTGTAACTCACGTTAGATGAAGGAATAATTTTATTATCCAATTCAAAAACATTTATTGTATCATCGCAGCTTGTATTTACAATTAAAGCAAATGATGCAAAAAGAGCTATGTTAATAATTTTCGATTTTATTTTTATGGATTTCATGCTTACAAATTTATTTTTATTTGTGAAAAGATAATAATATTTTTTTGAATTAATAAGGGTGAAAAAAAATCCTATTTAAAAGATGAATTTTTATTGGTGTTAATTTTATTATAGCCGATAAGAATTCTTTTACATATTTTTAATAATGAATATAAGAAGAAGCTAGTGAATATAATTAAAAACAATTCAGATCGCCTTCAGAGAACAAGTAGAAGGAACGCAGTTTTAATATCAAGACTTGTTCTTGTCCTATTATTTTTAATAGTCTTCAACTCTATTGTATTTCATTATTTAATGGAATATGAAAATCGGAATTACTCATGGATAACAAGTTTTTATTGGACTACAACAAATATGTCCACTCTTGGACCCGGAGATATAACTTTTCAAAGTGATATGGGGAGGCTATTTAATGTATTCGTTTCTTTTTCAGGACTTATATATATACTTGGATTAGTTCCACTCACATTCGTAAAATTATTTCAATCACCAGAAAGAATACACAGGGATTTAAGGGATACTATTTCTGACCATATTATTTTAACACATTTTGATCATCTATCTACATTACTAATAAAAAAGTTAAAGCAATTTAAGATCTCTTATGTATTAGTAGAACCTGAACTCAAAAAAGCATCAGAACTAATGGATATGGGATTCAATATTGTATCTAGCGATTTAGATGATGAATATACATATGAAAAAATTAATATTAATAAATCGCTCGGAGTGGTTTTAACAGGTAATCACTTTTTAAATACGTCCATTACTTACGCTGTAAGGCAGTCATCTAAAACCATACCAGTAGTATCAACTGCAGACTCAGAAAGTGCAAGTGAAGTTTTATATTTAGCCGGAGCATCTAATGTAATTAGACCAGGTGAAATGTTAGGTAGATTATTAGCACGAAGAATAACGGCTGGTAATGCACTTGCTCATAATATAGGGCAATTTGGAAGACTTAAAATTGCAGAAGCAACGGTTAAAGGAACACCGCTTGTAAATAAGACTTTATTAAATTCAAAATTAAGAGAACTATCGGGAGTTTCCGTAGTAGGTATCTGGGAAAAGGGAAGTTTTGCAACGGTTGATGCTAATACTATTATTTCGGAACGTGCTGTTCTAGTTTTAGCAGGTTCGCAGGAGCAGATTGACCAATACAATGAAATTTTCTGTATATATAATATATCTGTCGGTCAGGTTATGATTATTGGCGGCGGAGTAGTAGGCAAGGCACTTGGTAAAACACTTGATGAAAAAGATATTGATTATAAGATTATAGAGAAGAATCCTTCTAAAGCTGATTCAGATAAATTTATTATTGGTGATGCTTCAGATAAAGATTTTCTATTGCGTTCAGGCATTTTAACTTCACCTGCAGTTGCCATAACCACAGAGGACGATAATGTTAATCTTTTTCTTACTACGCTGATAAGAAGTTTGCGGGTTGATATTCAAATTATAAGTAGGAGTAATTTAGATAGAACAGTAGATCACCTTTATCATGCCGGCAGCGATTTTGTTATTTCGCTTTCATCAATGGGAGCGAATAGCATTTTTAATCTCCTTAAGAAGGGGAATATATTAATGATAGCAGAGGGAGTAGACGTATTCAAAGTAGATTCTCCAAAGAAGCTTATTGGCAAAACAATAATGAGTTCAACGGTAAGAGAAAAAACAGGTTGTAGTATAGTTGCTATTACCTCAGGAGATGAGATAAAAATTAATCCCGATCCATTAACCGAAATTGAAAAAGGTAAATCGATAGTATTAATAGGCAATGCCGAAGCAGAAACTAAATTCTTCAATCAGTTCACAGATTGATGGGTATAAATTTGAAGGGAAAAGATTTTGGGATCTTGAAAAATCAGGAAAGTATTTAATTAAATCTTCATACGATCTTGAAGTACATCCATTCAGAACTGAAGATTTTTCAGAAGATGACCCCTTTGTAAAAGAGATTATTGAAACCGGTGTTAGGATTATATAGAACTATAAATAGTGAAAGTTCGAAAATATTACACCCACCATACGAATGAAAAAATTTTAGTTTGAAATAAAAAATTATTATATTAAATTTCTTTCGACAAACAAGAGTGCACTTATGTTTGAGCTACACAATATCCTCTCTATGAATATTACACTTTTTATTCCATTCCGAAAATGTCTCGATCCACATCAATATAAAATTTTTCTTTCTTATATAAATAATTTTTCTCATCATTTTTTGATAACAAGTAAAAAAAATATTTGGAGCTAATTTTTAAAAAAAAATTAGATTATTAGAAAATTGTTAGAAAAATAAATTCGGAGGGTAGAATGAAATATTCCAAATCCTTTAACAGGTATTATGTTTTTATGAAAAGGTTATTGTTAGTTTTATTTTTATTTGGGAGTGAAGCATTATTTGCTCAAACTGTAAATGGCAAATTAGTCGATCAAAAGGGAATTGGATTAGCCGAAATGCAACTGAAGCTCTATAGTTCTCCATATAATTATTCTACAAATTCTGATAGTTATGGTTCTTTTACTTTCAATAATATTACTGATGTTAAAGAGGGAAGTCAGCTTCCTACGGGTTATGCTGTTTCGAATAATTTTCCAAATCCATTTAACCCTAAAACGAGAATTTATATTACACTTCCCAATAGCGGAAATGTAAGAGTAGAAGTATTTAATATTCTTGGACAAAAAGTTAGAGATGAAGTTGAGAGAACTTTTAGTGCGGGAACAAATTTAATTGATCTTGAATTGAACGGTTTACCCAACGGCATGTATCTAGCAAATATAAATTTGGATGGGAGATATAGTGTAACTAAAAAGTTAATGCTTTTATATGGAAGCCAACATCTAAATACGGGGAGCGGATCACCAAGTTTCCAAATGAATACATCTACTTTAAGTATTAGTTCTATGTTGGATACTAAAATAGATAGTTTAGTTATAACCGGTGCTTATATTGCTAAAAAAGTATTTATGGGTTTACCTAATATGGTTGGTTCATCATTAGACCTAGGCAATTTAGTTATAGATATCCCAACAACCGGTATGCCTTGTGAAGGTACACCAACAATTACTTATGGCGGTAAAACATATAATACTGTTCAAATAGGAACTCAGTGTTGGTTAAAAGAAAACTTAGATATAGGAAGTATGATCCTACTAAACCAAGATGCAACAAATAATAGTGTAATAGAAAAATGGTGTTATAATAATGATACTAGCAATTGCACAAAATATGGTGGTTTATATCAATGGAATGAAGTAATGCAATATGTAACGACGCCAGGTGCACAAGGAATTTGCCCAAGTGGTTGGCATATACCAACGCTCGAAGAATACAGTACATTAGCATTGGCTGTCAATAATGATGGTAACACATTAAAGGCAATTGGTCAAGGTACAGAAAATGGAGTAGGCACAAACACCAGCGGCTTTTCAGCACTTGAGGCGGGCTGGAGCTCTGGACCAACTTTAAGTACTAATACTGATTTTTGGAGTTCTACTGAGTATAATAGTGATAACGTATACCACATGGGTTTGTCCTATGCTACCAACTTTATTTACCTAGCGGACAACTACAAAAGTAAGAAATTCGGCTTTAGCGTTCGGTGCGTTAAGGATTAATCCAATAATTGGGGGATGAAAATTTCAAGGGCGGGGGATTAATAAATATCTTTTATGTTATAATCCCTTATATCGGGATTATCGATACGCTTTAAGATCTCCAATGAATGATCGAATAGAAAACCTGAAGTTATAGTGCTCAATTGTTGGCGATTGAGTTCTTCCACAAAATATCCACAAATAGTTTGTATGATTTCCGACTTATGATTGAAATAATCGATAGGGTTTGTTAACATTAGTGTTGATGAAAGCTTCTTGATAAGATCATATAATTTAGTACCTAGTACAGGAAGTGAATATAATGAATGATGCATCAATTTATAATAGGGCATATATCGCCAATTAATAAGGAAGGCAAGTGAGATAGATGATTCGATAAATTTTGATTCCGCAAGATTAGCTGCTACAATATCTCTGCGTGTAACAGAACGCATATAATTATACTGTCCGGCTCTCGAAATAATAAAGCATCGATCGGCAATTTTCTTAAGTCGTACATCGTGAGGATAGTAATCCAATAGCTGATTTCTGAAATGAGTAAATTCCCCAAATTCATCATGGAAGATTTTGCCGTTAGTGCAAGCCGCCAAGTCAGTTTCGCGGATTTCTATCCATTCTTCCCAAGCGGCAGGCAGATCACGCAATCCAATAAATCTTTCATAAAAAGATTTTGTTTCAAAAACTCCAACTCTCCGTTTTGAATCGTAACTTCTTTTATTAAAAGAAAGTCCGGCAAATTCATTCGGGAGTGAATCATAAGCTAATTGTAATTCTTTTCCGATATCGGAATAATCTTGTTCATTAAGCCAGATACAAAAAGCAGGGCCCCAATCGTGATCCATTGATAGTTTGTCATCGAATCCGAAACATTCGGAGCCCTCGCCCACTAAACCTATTGCCATTCTATTGAGATAGTCAGGGAAATGTTTTTCTATCATAGGTTTTCCGTAGAACTTATAATACCGTTCTGATAGAAGCAACCCGTTCATTAATAAATCCCTTTATCAATCATATCTTCTAAATAAAAAGACTCAGATAGAAGTAAGCCGTTCATTAACAACCTTTGTTAGTGTTGTTTTTCCAAAACTCTTTATGTTTTTCTTGCGATTCTTTATCAGCCAAAGATTTGTAACCCAACTTAATGAAAAGATTATTATATCTTTCTTCGACTAAATTATTACCGGCATCCAATGATTTTTTTACTAAGTCGGCATATTGAGATAGAGTATCTACTGAATAGGTTTCTAATTCGCATTTAAGATAATTAGTAAAATTACTGCCACCATTAGTTCCAACTTTAGGAAAAGTTAAAGGATATTTTTGGGATATTTCATCCATCCAGATTTTTTCAGCATTAACAATCTGTTCTATATCATTGGAAGGAGGGAGATGAGGAATTATTCCTTCCATTCTTCCATATTTTTCAGTCATTAAATTTCTTTCATCTTGTTTTGCTTGTTTCAAATTTTCGAAGAAAGAGTTTAATAATTTTTCATCAAAAGCAGAATAGCTCATCCATCTCATTACTTGAAATGTTTTCCGATCTTCTTGACAGCTATTTGGTTCAGAAGCATTAACACTGCTGAACATTTCCCATTCCAATTGGATAATGTCTTTAATTATTTTTTCTTTTTCATTATTTATAGTTTCCATTACGCCCTCATAAAGTAAATAGAAATTCCATTCTAGCCCAATCATAACTATCAGCGCCATTAAAATAAAATTTACCCGGATCAAAGTGTTCCCATAAAATGTGACCTGATACATTATCACTTATTTTATAGCTCATTTTTCCAACAAATAAACCACCACGGGTCTTACTGTTACCGCTCAAGAACGCAGTAGCAACAGTTTCTTCCATTGAATAAAGGAGATAATAGTTTAAATCCAAACCAAAACCGTCACCCAAATTAAAGTTAGTCTGAAGATAAAAAGATAGCATATTACTCCAATAAGCAATCTTTCCTTTGTTTTCTTTTAATGAAGTATAGATGTAAGATTCACTCCATTTTGGCCAGCGACTGAATAGGGGGTCCCACGCTTCCAATTCAGGAGTTGATTTATCATCACCGCTTAAGAGAAATGTACCGACATTCACTGTTTTTGGTATATAGAATTTTTCAATTTTTGGAAGAAAAGAGAAATAAGAATACCCACCGTAAGCTGAACGATCAAAATCCCCCGAATTGCCTGCCTGATAAGCTGCTTCGGTTGTTAAGTTGAAATGTTCACTAATAGGAAGCTTAACTCTAGCGCCAATTGTATAAATATTTGATTTAGGAACAATTTTTTTACCATCATCAATTATAGCCTTCCAAATTGCATAGGATTGAATATTAATAAGATCAAAGTTACCATTATAATAAAGAGCAGCGGCTTTTTCAGATTGCTCAATTAATTGATACGAATCATCTCCTTGAAATGAAGGATCAATATCTTTTCCATTAATTACAGGGAGAAAATCTTCTTCAGGCTGGTATGCAAAAAATCCGGTTAGAGTATGTTTAGGATTAATATTCCAATCATACCTAATTGCATTAAAGTAAGCGGATCTGGAACCATCACCAGGGTGACCATCAAGTATTACAAATCCCTCACCAAGAAAAATATTTTGACGACCAAGAGTAAGTACTCCATTAAGGAGTTCTTTATTTGCCAATTTTAGATTAAGTTGGTCTATAATTATTTCGTTTAGGTGAAAGTCGGCAGAAGCAGGAGTGAAATATTTTCTAAATTCATTGACTAGTGCAAAATTAAATTCCAGGTTTTGATCCGGTTTGTACTGTAATGCTAAAGTTGTTCTTAAACGGGAAAAATTCTGGTTGTTAGTACCCTTATCATTAAGATCGATTGCGTTATCCCACATAACCAAACGGTATCTTTCAGAAAAACTAAATCTAAAATCTGACTTTTGTTCTTGAGCTGTGAGTAAATTATTAACCGAAAAAACGATTATTAAAAATAGTAGTGCTTTAGAAATCATTTTCATTTTTGTATTCCTTATTTAACAATAAACGGACTGAAATAGAGTCCAAACAAAATATAAATCAGGTAATTATTATCTATTAAAAAGGGGTTTCGTAACCCACGAAGCAGACTAAACCTTCGTCTTCAATCAATTTTTTAACTCTGTCCATATTTTCTATTGTCGGAGGTGTTTGGTCTGCAAATTTATATACATGTCCAATTTGTCTATATTTAGATTCACCAAGTCTATGGAAGGGTAGGATATTGATTACTTCCAAGCCAATATTTTTCACAAATTTAGCAGTAGCGATAATATTTTCATCAGAATCATTAAGTCCCGGAATTACTGGTATTCTTGGGACGATAAAACCGTTCCAATCTTCTTTTTTTGCTAAAGTTTCAATATTTTTTAGAATTAATTTATTATCAACTCCGGTGAGTTCTTTATGCTTATCGGGATCCATATGTTTAATATCAGTAAAAACCCATTCAATGTAATCCATTGCTTCCATGAAATAATTTGTTGCAAGGCAGGAAGTAGTTTCGATTGCAACGTGTATATAAGCTTTTTGGCATTCTTTAAGAATGGCGAGCATAAAGTTCTTCTGCATTAAAGGTTCACCGCCGCTAAAAGTAACTCCTCCTTTACTACCCCAGAACTGTCGGTCTCTTTTAAATATTTGCATCAAATCATTAACTGAATAATATTTTCCACTTGTTTCGGTAGCTTCTTGAAGGCAGGCACTAACGCATTCCATAGTTTCGCAGACATCACATTTAGTTCTATCATGAACTAACTTTCCATCCTTAACTGAAATGGCATCATAGGGGCAAGCTTTGATGCATCTTCCACACTTTACACATTTAGACTCTTTGTAAAGCATAACAGGGTGATGGAATAATCCTTCAGGATTGCAGCACCAGATACAATTCAAAGGGCATCCACTCAAAAAAACAGTTGTTCTAGTTCCGGGTCCATCATGAACTGAATGACCCTGAACGTCAAAAACTAATCCTTTTAATTCTTCTATTTTAGGCGTAGCTTGAGTTACATCTGGTTCGCGTTTAACTTTTCCATTTTCCATTTTAACTCCTTTATCAAAAGCCAACGGTTTTACAACTCCGAATAAAAACCAATCTGCTTCAATTTGTAAACTTTTCAATCAAATTAAACCCCTCACCAATAATAAAGGGAGGGATTTAAAAAATATTTATTTTGATGCTGAGGGCATCAATTACACGTTTTCTGCTGTTTCAGATTCTTTATGATTAGCAATCAAAGGTAAAGTGGATGCTAATAAGATAGAAACAACGAATGAACCCAATGCGTAATATATTGAATAAGTATAGCTACCTGTAAAGTCTTTAAGCCAACCACCAATGAACGATCCTAAGAAAGGTCCAATACCCATTACAATTAAAGTAGCGAGTCCCCAAATCTTTCCTAAAGTTTTACGTCCATAGATAGCACCTGTATAACCAACAACACCGCCAGGGACGATAGCCCAGTAGATTGCGAAAATAACACAAGCAACATAAGCCCAAACCATAGCGGCACCGGATGCGAGTAAGAAAGCACAAGCTACAACACCAGTTAAAGGTCCAATAATTAGCATTATTTTTCTACCTTTAGCTTCATGCCCAACTTTCTGAACTACTTTATCAGCGATAATACCAAGAATAGGCATACTGAAAATGCCTACTAAACCGATAATTGCATAAACGTTAATTGCAGTATCTCGTGTCCAACCTAAATCAGCAGTCCAATAACTAACAACTTGAGTCCAAATTAAAAATTCACCCATCATAGATGTTAAGAATGTTAAAATTGCAGCCCAAATAGCATATTGTGAATAAGCTTCTTTAGTAGTCCAATTATATTCAGCTTTAGCAACTCCACCTTTAGGAGCGGGCAATTCACCGAAAGCTTTCATACCATATTTTTCAGGTGATTGTTTAGCAAGAATAACAGCCATAACTAAAGCAATAAACATAATAATAGAAAGAAGCACCATAGCACCTCTCCAAGCATCAACGCCACCACCAGCAAGAGCACCTTTGGTAACATAAGCTAATAAAAATTGAGCCATAGGAGCACCTGCAAAAGCAATTCCCCACATAGTAGCGTATGATTTACC
>Ga0172380_10004571_pt1 | contig 17647 bp, 15 predicted proteins | sample Leawe162metaG_FD_119747 | JGI IMG/M metagenome (GOLD analysis project Ga0172380, IMG submission 119747) | Leachate microbial communities from a municipal landfill in Southern Ontario, Canada - Leachate well 162 metaG | ecosystem: Engineered > Solid waste > Landfill > Unclassified | place... | reverse complement strand
GCGGGTTGCGGTCGCCCTTAAAGGAAAGTGATTTACTCCCGGTACGCGCCTCTTGGCTGGTGATGTTGGCTGTCCCCATCAATTGCCAGACGGAAGCAGTATCTTCAAAACTGCTGTCCCGCAGGAGATTCGGCGCCGCGGCGCCGGCGGCAAAAGCATAAGCGCCGGAAACCAGAAAACAGACCAGGCCCAATTGGGCAAGATTCCTTACCGCTCTCATCGCGCCCCCTTATTATATTTGATTCCAGTTCCCGGTATGCGGGCCTCTGGTAATTGCTGTATAGGTCGACGCTCGTAGTCATTCGCGTACATGAAGACCACCAGGCCCAATTGTTTCATGTTATTTATCATAATCATTATATGTAATATTTTGAGACCTTGTCAAACACAGTTGCGCAGCGCTGGTTTTCAGCTTCTGCCGTGTTCACTACACGGCTTCAGTGATTGTTATTTTCCGGACCTTTAAAAATATTATATCTACCGAAACGCCCGTACCGGTTTCCGGCAGGGAAATTTGACAATACTAAAGCGTAAAACTTATAATAGTAGGAACATTTTTTATGTTATGAACCATTGCTAAAGCATACGAAACCCCTCAAACTGAAAAGAAAAGTTCCCACCCGTTGCATCTAAATTATGCTAAAATTACGTTGTAAACATAACTGAGGAGAAACAAAATGAAGAAATATGTTTTGGCTGGCGCGAGCGGCAGAGCTCTTTATATGTACGCCAAACCCATCAAAGAAATGTTTGCCGACTGCGCGAAAGTGGTGGGAATTTTTGACGTAAATCCCCTGCGGTCTAAAAAAGTTAAAGAGATAGCCGGGCTTGACTGTGAAATATTTACGGATTTTGACGTAATGCTCAAAAAGACCCGGCCGGACGTCTCCATCATCACCACGGTGGACCGGTTCCACCACCTCTACATCATCAAATCCCTGGAGGCCGGCCTGGATGCCATCGTGGAAAAACCGATGACGATTGACGCCAAAAAGTGCAACGAGGTTCTGGAAGCGGAAAAAAAGACCGGCCGGAAAATAATGGTAACTTTCAATTACCGCTACACGCCTTACGTTACCCGGGTAAAAGAATTAATCCGCCAGGGAATTATCGGAGAAATCCTTAACGTCGACCTGGAGTGGATGCTTGATACCAGTCACGGCGCCGACTACTTCCGGCGATGGCACCGAAAAATGGAAAACTCCGGCGGACTCCTGGTCCATAAAGCGACCCATCATTTTGACCTGGTCAACTGGTGGCTGGAAGAAGAACCGGAACAGGTAATGGCTTTCGGTTCCCTGCGTTTCTATGGCCCGACCCGAAAAAACCGGGGTGAACGCTGCCTCACTTGTAAACACAAAAAGACCTGCGAATTTTATTTTGACATTACGCCGGAAGTGCCGGGGGGGTTCCCGAACAAACAACTCTACCTAGATGCGGAAAAGGCCGATAAGTATTACCGGGACCGCTGCGTCTTCGCCGACGATATTGATATCTATGACACAATGAGCGTCAACGTCAAATACTCCGGCGGGGCTTTCTTGAGTTACTCCCTGACCGCCCACTCCCCTTACGAGGGCTGGAAAGCCTCTATCAACGGCAGCAAGGGCAGAATAGAATTAGCCGAGTACCACAGCGGAATGAAAGTCGCCGAACCGGCGCTTTACATCAACCTCTACAACCGGAAAGGCGAGAAGGTGGAATATGCGGTTCCCAAGGCAACCGGCGGACACGGCGGCGGAGACCAACGGATGCAGGAGATGCTCTTCCGAGGCGGAATTCCCGACCCGCTGAACCATCAGGCCGGTTCCTACGCCGGCACAACATCCATTCTAACCGGCATTGCGGCCAATAAATCTATCAAAGACGGCAAAACAATCAGGGTAAAAGACCTTGTGCCGCTGGATAAGTATAAATAATTATGGATAACAACTTTAAAGAGTTACCTCCGGAATACCGCGCGTATCCAAAATCATTCCGGAGCAAAGGCGGAAATTCCTTTTTAATCGCCCGGGATAATGAAAGAAAATATCTTGTTGTTAAAGGGCAAACAAACGATTTTGAAGGAAAAAACCTGGCCGACGGACTCAAATTATGCCCACTGACATCCCTTAACGCAAAAGCCGTCCGCGAAGTCTTTCCGGAACTCTCCCCGATTACCTGTAATCAAAACATCTCCTTCGGTTTCGGAGACCGGTTGGGCATCGCTACTCCGGCCCACGCGGAGTGCGCCGGCAATTACCCGGTCTTCCCAATCTTTGCCCAGCAGTCGGTCCGGGAAAACAGCCGCACCGGAAGAACGATGCAAGACGTGGTTGACGATGCCATTTGGGGGTGCCTGGAGTCCGGATACCAAAAAAGCTGGGGAGCGGACGCCGACCACCTTAAGGACGTGCCGCACCTGAAAGAAGGAGCGTCGGCCGGTTATTCCATGTACACCATCGACCTCTCGGACCACATTAAAAACCCGGCCGCGATGTCACCAGACGAAATAAATACCCTTTACGAAAAAATATCCGGCGCGGCGGAAATGGAAAAATATTTCCGCGATAAAGAATACCGGATTAAAGAAAATGTTTACCGTTTTACCCCGTCGGAAGTCAAAAAAGCCCTCATCACCTTCGCGGGAGGACTGGACTTCACCGCCGAATGTTTCCGCATCCTGAAAAAAACCCTGACGGATTTTGATTTTGAGGTTTCGGTTGACGAAACAAAACTTCCCACCACGCCTTTGGACCACATCTTCGTCGTGGAATATCTGCGCAGGAACAATATCCGCTTTACCAGCATCGCGCCCCGTTTCCCCGGCGAATTTGAAAAAGCGATCGATTACAAGGGAAGCCTCGCTGAATTTGAGGAAAGTTTTCAAAGACACGCGGACATCTGCTGCTTCTTCGGCGGTTACCGGCTAAGCATCCATTCCGGAAGCGACAAGTTTTCCGTTTACCCCATCATCAAAAGAAACTGCGGCGCCTTCCACATAAAAACCGCCGGCACCAACTGGCTGCAAGCGATAAAAACCGTCGCCGCAACCGAACCTTCGCTCTACCGCCTCATCCACCAATGCAGCCTCCGCAACCAGGAAAAAGACCGGCAGTCCTATTCCGTCAGCCTAAACCCGGCAAAAATACCGCCGATTGAAAAAGTTAGTGACGGTGATTTGACCGAACTCTTCTCCCTGCCTGACAACCGACAACTAATACACATTACTTACGGTTCCGTCCTGGCGGAATTTAGGAATGAAATATACAAATGTCTTTCCCAAAACGAAACCGAACACTACCGCCAGGTAAAAGAACATTTGGATAATCACTTAGGATTACTTTTTTAAAAAGGAGCCCAAATGACCTCTGCTACAAACAAGTTTCCGGACCGTGATGCGCGGGTAATCCGCGGTCTGGCAAGCCGGGTCGCGGAACTTGCCCGGAGCGAAGAATACGAAAAACGACGGCGCCGGTGGCGCGATGTCAACTGTCTCCGTCGGCCCGACCGGGCGCCGGTATGGTGCCGGCCCGCGCTGGTCTGGCGGGAAATCCTGCCGCCGGACGCGTTGGAGTGCGCGGATCCGTTTTGCCGGGAGGTTGAAACCATACTGCGCCAACACCTTTATAAAGACTGGGTCGGAGACGACCACATCATCGAACCCTGGTGGGGCGTCGGAGCAATTTTCAATTGCGACTCCGAACATATCTGGGGACTGCCGGCCAACCGGTCGACCGGCACTACGGACCAGGGCGGGTTTCAATACTACCACCCCATCGAGACGCCGGAGGATTACGAGAAAATTACGGTTCCTTCTTTTGTTTATGACCCGGCCGCCACGCAGCGCGCCGCCGCGAAAATGGAGGAGTTGCTCGGCAACGCGATGCCGGTCCGCGTCACCGGCAACCCGCCGCTGGGCCCCGTCCAGGGCACCTACCTGGAACAACTCCGCGGAATGGGGCCGATGCTGGACGACCTCGCCTTCCGCCCGCACCTTGTGCACCGCGCCATGGCTAAACTAACCGAGGGAATTTTGCGCGGTCTGCGTGCCGCCGAAAAAGCCGGCGTACTAACTCCCAACAACCATGAACCGATGTTTTGTAGCGACCCTCTGAACGACAAGCCGGCCAACGGGCCGGTTGCGTTACGCCATCTTTGGACCGCTGCGAACAGTCAGGAATTTGACCAGACATCATCCGCCATGCAGGAAGAGTTTCTCCTGAGTTACCAGAAGGTCGTTTTCCAACAGTTCGGCGCCGTTCAGTACGGATGCTGCGAGAGTCTCACCAAAAAGATTGATATCGTCCGGCGCATCCCCAACCTGCGTATCTTCGTCTGCTCGTTCTGGTCGGACCTGGATAAAATAATCGAAGCCTGTGACCAAAATTACACCATTATGTGGCGGCAATCCGCGGCCCAGGTAACGGTCAACCCGACGCTTGAAGAACACCGACGCCACCTGGAATCCGGCCTGAAACGGCTGCGCGGCCATTTTTACCAGATTGTGCTGCGCGAACTGGAAACCCTGAACGGCCGGCCGGAACGGTTGCGCGAATGGGCGCGCATGGCCATTGAACTGGCGGAAAAACACGCCTAAAAACAGACAGTCCTTGGGAATTATTGTTTGATTAAAGGAGAATATCATGTCCGCAAAAGTAAAGCGCAACTTTTCGATGGAGCAATACTGGAACAACCTGACCGAAAACTGGACGCCGCTCCTGAAGTTCCAGGGCAAGACCAAAGCCGACTGGACCGCCTGGCGCAAAGAAGCCCAGCCCAAGTTCCTGGAACTGCTCGGCCCCTTCCCCAAGAGGGTGCCGCTGCAGGCGGAGGTGGAGTCCTCGGTAATTGATGGGGACTTAATCCGGGAACGGGTGGTCTTAAACTCCGAGGAGTTCATGTCCGTGCCCTGCCAGGTCTTAAGACCGAGGAAGATGAAAGCGGACAAGAAGAACGCGGCCATCCTCTGCAGCCACGGACACGGTCCTTACGGCAAAGACGCGGTAGCCGGTGTCCGCTCAAGCAGCGGGCACATCCAAAACATCGAAGAACTCAACTACAACTACGGCGAACAAATGGCCAAGGCCGGTTTCCTGACCATCTCCCCTGACCTGCGGGTCTTCGGCGAACGGAGAGATGGGTGGGACCCGTTCCCGGGTCGCGACGCCTGCAACATAAACTTCATCAAGGGAGCGCTGTTAGGAATCTATACCCTAACCCTCAACATCTGGGACTTCAAGTGCTGTCTCGACTACCTGGAGACCAGGGCGGAAGTAAATAAAGACCGCATCGGCATGATGGGTCTTTCCCAGGGCGGCACCATGACCACCTTTACCTCGGCGGCGGAACCCAGGATTAAGGCGGCAAATATCATCGGTTACGTCTGCCCCTGGCGGTCATTCGCCATCACGCGGGGAAACTTCTGCGGTTCTCAGCTTGTGCCCGGCATCCACCGTTACTTTGACACCGATGATATCGCCGGATTAATCGCGCCCCGGCCCCTCCTTCTGGATATGGGCATATACGACAACTGCTTCTACATCCAGGATTTACTAAAAGGATACGAGGGAGTTAAAAAGATTTACCAAGCAGCCGGCGTTGCGGACAGACTCTGGACAGACATCCACCCGGAAGGCCATGCTTTTGGGGGCAATAAGGCGTTTGAGTTCTTCAAGAAGTATTTATAAAACGTAATTTATGCTATTATCTATCTCGAACCTGGAAAAGGACTTCTGGGTGCGGTCGGGTTTGGGTAAACCGCTGACCAAGGTGGAAGTCCTGAAGGGAATCAACCTGACGGTGGCCAAAGGCGAGATAGTAGGAATTCTAGGTGACAGCGGCTCCGGTAAAAGCACGCTTGCAAAAATAATCCTGCGCCTACTCCCGCCCTCCTCCGGAAAAATCACGTACGCCGGCCAAGATATCTTCGGTTTTTCAAAACAGGAAACCTCCCTCTGGCGCAAAAAGGTCCAGATTGTCCTGCAGAATCCGTTCCGCTCCCTGCCTCCCCGCAGACGGGTGGCCGACATCCTGCGGGAAGTCATCCATTACCATCACGTCAAAAACCGGGCTGAAGAAAAAGATTACATCGCCCAACTATTACGGCTGGTCGGTCTTACCGCCGCCGACGGCTCCAAATTCCCCTTTCAATTCTCCGGCGGGGAAAGGCAGCGGGTTGCCATCGCCCGCAGTCTGGCGGTCAATCCGGAGTTCCTGATTCTGGACGAACCAACCAGCAACCTTGACCTTTCCATCCAGGCCCAGGTAATCAACGTTCTGACTGAACTACGCCAAAGATTAAACCTGACTTACCTTTTTATCTCGCACGACCGGAACCTGGCCGCCTATTTCTGCGACCGGCTCCTGGAGATGAAAGAAGGCAATCTTTACCCGCTGAACTAAAGTCACCCCGCGTCTTTCAACGGTGTCATCCTAAGCCGTGGTTGCGAAGGATCTATATTTAAAAGCGAGATTCTTCGCTATCCGCTCAGAATGACAACTTTATCACTATGAAAAAAGTTGAATTACCTTTCAAAAAAGAAGTTTTACGAAATTTACGCGCCGGTGACGAGGTACTCCTTTTCGGCGTAATCTTTACGGCCCGAGACCAGGTTCATAAAATCCTGTACCATGACATTCTGGCGGCTGAAAAAAAGAAACGGCCGCCGGTTTTTCCTTTTCCGATTGCCGGGCAGACTTTTTATTACTCCGGACCCACGCCGCCTCCGCCGGGACGGGTCATCGGCTCCGCCGGCCCAACCACCAGTTCCCGGATGGACCGCTACACGCCGCTGCTTCTGGAATACGGCCTGAAGGGAATGGTCGGCAAGGGCGAACGAAGCGCGGAGGTTCGCCTGGCCGTTAAGAAATATTCCGCCGTTTACTTTGTAACTTACGGCGGATGCGGCGCGCTCCTGGCCAGCCACGTCACGGAGGCAAAAATCGCCGCCTTTCCGGAATTAGGACCGGAAGCGGTCTGGCGCCTGGTAATCCGGGATTTTCCGGCGGTGGTAGCCATTGATAGTCGAGGCAAAGTTTTCCCTTAAATTAATCGGACGCAGATTACCGCCGATAATCGCAGATACGGATTAAGGATTGCTTTAAAGAAGTGCTTTTAAAATTATCTTTAAATCTTTAATCCGGCAGTTTCTGCGTACATCTGCGTCCCAAAAAGGAAATTTCTAGGCAATTAAAATATGGTACTTAACGACCTGATTACAACCGGTAGTAAATTGTTTCCGAAAAAACCAATTCTGGTTTACGAAAAAGAAATATTCACCTGCCAAAAACTGGAATCGGAAATAAACCAGCTGGCGGCAGGTCTCCTGGAACTGGATGTTAAATTCGGCGACCGTGTCGCCCTATTACTGCACAACCGTCCGGAATTCCTCATCATCTATTTTGCAATCCTGCGCCTGGGGGCAATCCCCGTACCGCTCAACTACCTCTGGAAAGAAGAAGAGTTGAGTTTCGTGGTCTCGGACAGCGTTGCCAAAATTCTCTTTACCGAAACAAGTCTCCTCAAAACCGGACTAAACCTCAGAAACCTTATTCCGACACTGGGAAAGGTAATTCTCGTCAACCATAATACCACCCCCCCGGAATTCGTCCTCGCTTACCGCGGCCTCTTCCGCCCGGAACAAAAAAAACCGTTGCCGATTACCGCGGGCTCCGACGTAGCGGTCCTTATTTATACCTCCGGCACCACCGGCTTTCCGAAAGGGGTCATGCTCACACACGACAACCTTCTGGCCAACGTGGAAAGTTGCCGAAAAGCCATTCCGCTTTCATCCAAAGACCGCTTTCTCTGCATTCTACCGCTATTCCATTCCTTTGCTTTTACCGCTTGCGTCCTGATACCCCTGGCGTTGGGTTCCACTATTTTCATCGTTTCCAAAAATACCTCCTTCCGTAGCCTGATCGCGGAAATCATACGCCGGCGAATTACGGTCTTTATCGGCATCCCCGATTTCTACCAGATTTTCGGAGAAATCAGAATACCGCTGGCCACCAAAATCATGCTGCGCCTCTCAAACCCCATCCGTCTGGCTATCTCCGGCGCGGCGCCGCTCTCCCCGAAAACGCTGGCTGCCTTTGAAAACCGTTTTCACATCCCGCTTCTGGAAGGTTACGGCCTTACCGAAGCATCCCCGGTGGTTACCCTGAACCCGCCGAAAAAAAGACGGGTCGGTTCCGTCGGTCTTCCGCTGCCGGACGTGGAATTAAAAATAGTTTCCGAGAACGGGGAAGAATTACCGGTCGGCCAGGTCGGAGAATTTGCCGTCAGGGGCAAAAATGTAATGGCCGGCTATTACAACCGGCTCGAAGATACCCGCGAGGTAATTAAAAACGGCTGGCTCCTAACCGGAGACCTGGGTAAAAAAGACGAGGAAGGATACTTTTTTATCGTGGACCGCAAAAAAGAGATGATTGATTGCCGGGGACTGAACATCTACCCGCGGGAAGTGGAGGCTATTTTATACCGGCACCCGGACGTGAAGGAAGCGGCGGTCGTCGGCGCAATTACCTCAACCGGCGAAATACCGGTGGCTTTTATCGTCCTGAAGGAGGGGAAAGAAACAAAACCAAAGGAAATCTTGGATTTCTTAAGGAGATATCTCGCCACCTATAAACTTCCGCGGCGAATTATCTTTAAAACCGACCTGCCTCACACGGCGGCCGGCAAAATCTCTAAAAGGGAACTAAAGGGTTGCCAAACAATCAAGGGGATGAATTGAACGGAAAAATATCCGGATTTTTGGAAAGAGAAAAAGGCCGGGTGAACCGTTATCTGGAATCAATTTTACCGCGGCGGAACGATAACCTGAAAACATTTTCGGACAGTCTTCGTTATGCGATATTCTCCGGGGGTAAACGCATCCGGCCAATCCTCCTGCTCCACGCTTACCGGCTCTGCGGAGGCAGGGGAAACAAGGCGCTTCCGGCGGCCGCGGCCTGTGAACTGATTCACACCTTTTCCCTCATCCAGGATGACCTGCCTGCCATGGACAACGACGACCTCCGGAGGGGAAAGCCAACCCTGCACCGAGCCTATCCGGAATATACCGCGCTCCTGGCTTCCGACTACCTCTTAATCCTGGCTTTCAGACAACTAATCGAAAACTATCCGGCGGAAATGTCCCTGGCCGCGATTGACGCTATCGGTTTGGACGGCCTGACCGCCGGCCAGTTTCTGGACCTCACCCATCTGGCTAAAAATCCTACGGTAAAAATATTAGACGAAATAAGGCAAAAAAAGACCGCCGCGCTCTTTGAACTGGTCTTTAAATTGGGCGCGCTGGTTGCCGGAGAAAAATCCGGCCGGGTCAATCTTTTGGCCGAATACGGCCGGGACTTCGGGGCGGCCTTTCAGATTCGGGATGACCTGAATGATGCGGAAAAACTGGAACCGGTGCCGGTGATGAAAAAAAAGATTGCGCTTCTGGCGGGCCGAATGCAAAAGATAGAACGGGAATTAAATTTTTCCTCGCCGATACTCACCTACTTCCGCGAATTTCTGCAGGACGCCGTATCACCCTGAATTCTATGTCATTCTGAGTGAAACGAAGAATCTATTTTTGCTACGAGATCCTTCGCTAACGCTCAGGATGATAAGCACCCTCCGACATTACTTTTCCATTATCACCGGATTTATCAGAGTTCCAATGCCTTCTATCTCCACTTCGATTATATCTCCGGGTTTTAAAAATACCTGCGGTTTTCGCGCGAAGCCAACCCCCGGCGGAGTACCGGTCATAATCAGGGTCCGGGGAAGCAGGGTCATCTGCCGGGAAAGATAACTGACGACGGCCGGAATCTTAAAGATAATGTCCCTGGTATTTCCGTCCTGCATTATCTTCCCGTTCAACCGCGACTGCACCGTCAAAGCAGACGGGTCAAGCTCGGTTTCAATAACCGGGCCGATTGGCGCGAAAGTGTCGAATGACTTACCCCTCGCCCATTGTTTGTCTGTCTTCAACTGGCAATCCCGGGCGCTGACGTCATTCCCACAGGTATAGCCGAGAACGTAATCAAGCGCTTTTTCTTCCGGAACGTTCTTCGCCGCTTTCCCGATTACGATGGTCAATTCCGCCTCGTAATCCACTTCCAGGGGCGCTTCGGCCGGCAGGATAATCGGGGAAAGATGTCCGGCCAGGCTGGTAGTCGCCTTCAAGAAAATAACCGGCGCCGGCGGCAAATCCCATTTACCTTCCCTGGCATGCTCCACATAATTCAAACCCAGGGCAATAATGTTAGACGGGTCAACCGGCGGCAGGAAACTTTTTACTTCCGACGGAAGAACGGCAACACCTGTCTCCTTGACGGGTCCCGAAAAAGGAGAGCAGTCAAGCAGATGGATTCTGTCTCCTTTCAAAATTCCATAACTCCCGGTCGGGCCGGTCTGTTCCGCAATGATTCTCAGGTATTTCATGCCGTTTAATTATACCATCCTTGATTCCGTTTGGCATACTCTCCGATAATGTTTGACCTTGAAAAGGAAAAAGCGGTACAATTTTGGAAGCAGAAACTTAACGAAAAAACGGCAAAACGATAAGGGATAAAAGAGAGGAAAAATAAACAATGGAAACAACGGATATTACTGTCATCGGAGCAGGTGTCGTCGGTCTGTCTATTACCGCACAGGTAGCCGGGAAAAACAAGAACGTTATTTTGGTAGAAAGGCATAGCGGCTTCGGGCAAGAGACAAGCAGCCGAAATAGCGAAGTCATACACGCCGGAATTTATTATCCGGAAGGTTTCCTGAAAGCGAAATTCTGCGTGGAAGGAAATGCCCTGCTCTACCAAATCTGCCGAGAAAACAACATCCCGTATAAACAGACGGGAAAGTTGATTGTGGCCGTTACGGAAAACCAGGTAAAAGACCTGGACGCCCTTTTGGAAAAAGGGAACAAAAACGGAGCCGAAAACTTGAGCATCATATCCGCGAAAGAAGTCCGGGAACTCGAACCACATATTACTGCTTGCGCGGCTATTCTTGCCCCCTCGGCGGGAATCGTCGATTCACACCGTTTAATGAAGTTCTGGGAAACAAAAGCCAAAGATTCCGGTGCAAGCATTATCTACGGCTGCGAAGTGAAGTCAATCGAAAAAGTTTCCGACGGTTATCAGGTCGGGGTGAAAGACAGCGACGGTGAAACGTTCTTTTTCTCCACCAGGATTCTCATCAACAGCGCCGGCCTGGAATCGGGCAACATCGCGGCGCTGGCCGGTATCGATATCGAAGAAGCGGGCTACCGTATTTACTATTGCAAGGGAGAATACTTCAGCCTTAGCGGAAGCAAGCAGGGAATGGCCCAAAGACTTATCTACCCATCTCCCCCAAAACCGGGTTTCGTGGGAATCCACACCGTACCCGACCTTCAGGGAATGATGAAACTCGGACCTTACGACTATTATGTCGACAAGATTAATTATGACGTAGACGAAACAAACAAAGAATTGTTTTACCGGTCGGTCAAACCATTCTTGCCCTTCGTGGAACTTGATGACTTAAAACCCGACACCTCCGGCATTCATCCGAAAGTCCAAAAACCGGGAGAACCAATTCAAGATTTCATCATTACGCATGAAGAGAAAAGGGGATTGCCGGGATTGATTAATCTGGTCGGAATTGAATCTCCCGGCTTAACTTCTTCACCGGCAATCGGCAAATACGTGAAGAAGATGGTAGCGGAAATAATTTAGCGATAACAAAAGAAACGCAAAGATACGGCGTCATCAAAAAGAAATAGCCCGCCTTTTGAGCCTACCTGTTTAAAGCGGTTTAGTGGTATAATATTTGTTTCTCTGTCTATTAATTTTATAGAATATGGGAAAGGCAAAGGTTTTAATCTTACGTACCGCCGGCACCAACTGCGACTGGGAAACCGAACACGGTTTTGCGCTGGCCGGCGCGGCGCCGGAACGGGTTCACATCAGCCGTCTGCTGAACGGCTCGGTTTCCCTTGCCGACTACGGACTCCTGGTCATCCCGGGCGGATTTTCCTACGGAGACGACCTCTCCGCCGGAAAGGTACTGGCAAACGAGTTAAAGTTCAAACTGCGGGAACAGGTCTTCTCTTTCGCGGAAAGCGGCCGGCCTATCATCGGAATCTGCAACGGTTTTCAGGTTCTGGTTAAAACAGGCCTCCTACCGTTTCCCCGCAGGGAAAATGCGGTCTGCTCCACGCTGACATTCAACGATTCCGGTTGTTTTGAAGCTCGGTGGATACGCCTGCGCTGTACCGGAAAATCTCCGCTGCTCTCCGGCCTGTCCGGAGAAACAATAACCTTGCCGGTGGCGCACGGAGAAGGAAAATTCCTGACCGACAAAAAAGAAGACCTTGAAACGCTGAAGAAAAACGGACAGGTTGCTTTTCAGTATGTAGGGCTCGACGGAAGCGTGACCCATGATTACCCGGAAAACCCCAATGGTTCCGCGGAAGCGATTGCGGCGGTGACCAACGAAAAAGGCAACATTCTGGGAATGATGCCGCATCCGGAGCGGTTCCTGTATCCCTACTGTCATCCGGCCTGGACGCGGCAGGAAGGAAAATCAACCGATGGACTTCGCCTGTTAAAATCAATCGTGCGCTACGCTAAATAACATTTTATGTCATCCTGAGCCGCAGCTGCGAAGGATCTCGCTTTAACAACGGGATTCTTCGCTACCGCTCAGAATGACAACTAAAGAGAAAGGGTTCTTAACCTATGGAAGAAGCAACGAAGAAAGCACAGGTACTGGTCGAGGCAATGCCGTACATCCTCAACTTCAAGAATAAATTCGCGGTGGTCAAGTACGGCGGCTCGGTCATGCGCGAACCGCGTCTGGCGCGTACAATCCTGGAAGATATTGTTTTTATGTCCGCGGTGGGAATCAAGGTTATCCTGGTACACGGCGGCGGACCCAGGATTTCCGAAGCGCTGGCCGCCCGAGAAATTAAAACCCGTTTCGTGGATGGTTTACGTTATACCGACGCGGAAACAATCGCGGTAATTCGCGAAACGCTTCTCTCCGTCAACCAGGAATTAGTTTCCCTGATTGAAGAAATCGGCGGCAAAGCCAAGGGGGTCTTTCCGGAAAACCGGGTATTGGGCGCGATTAAATTTACCCTGAGCGAAGCAAACCTCGGACTGGTGGGTGAAGTAAAGGAAATAAACGCTTCTTTCTTTGACGAAACCTGCCGGGCAGGCATTATCCCGGTAGTCGTACCACTGGCCTTCGGCGCCGACGGACTGCTCTACAACATCAACGCTGACGCGGCCGCCAGTAAAATCGCGGTCGGACTTTCGGCGGAAAAACTGGTATTCCTGACCGACCAGGCCGGCATTATGCGCGACCGGAACAATGAAGAAAGCCTGATTTCAATTTTGCGGCCCAGCCAGGCAAAAGCGCTGGTGGAAGAAGAAATTATTACCGCGGGCATGCTGCCCAAGATACGCGCCGGGCTATTCGCCACGGAAAACGGCGTAACCAAAGTACACCTGGTCGGCGGCCACATACCGCACACCCTTTTGCTGGAGATATTTACCAATCAGGGAGTGGGCACGGAAATCGTCCCGGAATAATGCCCGGTATTACTAATGAAAATTAGTGTAACATGACGGAAAAAGAGGTTTTACAAGCGTATCAAAAATACGTTGTCCCTTCCTACCGCCGGACCAATCTGTGCCTGGTGAAGGGGAAAGGCGCCTGGGTAACCGACATCCACGGCAAGCGCTACCTTGATTTCTTCCCCGGTTGGGCGGTAAGCGGAATCGGCCACTGTCATCCGCGGGTAGTCAAGGCGGTCGCGGAACAGGCAAAAAAATCCATCCATTTCTCCAATAATTTCTTTCATCCCCCGCAGGCGCGATTGGCCGAAGAACTCGTCCGGTCCAGTTTTCCCGGCAAGTGCTTCTTCGCCAACAGCGGCGCGGAAGCGAACGAAGCCGCCATCAAACTAGCCCGGCTCGCCGGACACCCCGACGGCCGTTACCAGATTATTTCCTTCACCGGCTCTTTTCACGGCCGGACCCTGGCTACCCTGACGATGACCGGCCAGCGCAAGATACAAAAAGGTTTCTCGCCTCTGCCGTCCGGTTTCCGCAAAGCAAAATTCAACGACCTGGAAAGCGTTAAAAAAGTTCTGGGTCCAAAGACCGCGGCCATCGTTATTGAACCAATTCAGGGCGAGGGTGGAGTCAATCCGGCCCGGCCGGAATTTCTGAAAGACCTGCGCCGACTCTGCGACCGGCATAAAATTTTACTTATTTTCGACGAAATCCAGACCGGAATGGGCCGCACCGGAAAACTCTTCGCTTTTCAACACTGCCGGGTGACGCCGGACGCGATGACCTTGGCCAAAACGCTGGGCGGCGGCGTTCCCGTCGGCGCCATTATCATAGCCGAAAAATACGCCGGCATCCTTGCGCCGGGCACCCACGCCACCACCTTTGGAGGCGGGCCGCTGGTTTGCGCCGCGGCGCTGGCGGTGCTGGAAACAATCAAAAAAGAAAATCTGTTGGAAAACGCGGTAAGAATGGGCGCGTACCTGCAAGAACGGCTGCGCGAAATTTCGCCTCTGGTAAAAGAAGTCCGGGGAATCGGCCTGATGATCGGCTGCGAATTAAAAATCCCCGCCGCGAAAATTACCGAGGAGGCGCAGAAAAACGGTTTGCTGGTCAATTGTACCCAGCATAACGTTTTACGGGTTATGCCGCCCCTTACCCTAACCAGGGACGAGGCCGACCTAGGCCTCTCCATCTTAAAAAAATGTTTAAATTAAGAAAGAAAGACTTTTTGCAGGTAAGCGACCTGACTGCCGATGAGGTCTTTCATCTTTTTGAACTGGCTAAAGACCTCAAGAACCGGCACAAACGAGGCGAGTTACGCGTTCCGATTTTGAAGGGAAAAGTTCTGGGCATGGTCTTTGCCAAACCGTCTACCCGAACCCGCACCTCGTTTGAAGTGGCGATGCTGCAGTTGGACGGCCACGCCATAAACCTTTCCGCGGAAGGCACTCAGATTTCCCGCGGGGAGACGACGGCCGATACCGGCCGCGCCCTCTCCCGGTATCTGAACGGAATAATGATTCGCACCTTCAAACAAACGGATACCGAAGAACTGGCAAAGCACAGCGATATCCCGGTCATCAACGGGCTGACCGACCTCCACCATCCCTGCCAGGCCCTGGCTGATTTTTACACCATCTGGGAAAAAAGAAGCGGTTTAAAAGAGGCGAAACTGGCCTATTTCGGAGACGGAAACAACGTTTGCCACTCCCTCATGCAGACCGCGGACCTCCTGGGGGTGGAAATGCTGGTGGTAACTCCGAAAGATTATCAGCCCCGAAAAGAGGTGCTGTCAAAATTGAAGAACAGCCACCAAAAAATAAATGTTACCACCGACCCGAAGGTCAGCCTCTCAAACGTTGACTTCATCTATACCGACACCTGGGTAAGCATGGGTCAGGAAGAAACGAAAAAAGAGAAAAAAATATTCCTTCCCTATCAGGTAAACAGCAACCTTCTGAAAAATGCCGCCGCCAAGGTAATGGTGATGCACTGCCTGCCTGCCCACCGCGGAGAAGAAATAACCGAAGAGGTAATTGATGGCCCTAATTCCATCGTCTGGGACCAGGCCGAAAACCGTCTCCACCTTCAAAAGGCCCTCCTGGCCGCTTTACTCTAAAAAAACTTTACTCGGCCGGCAGCAACGGCTTCGTAACCTGATGGCGGTCGAAGGGCTCGACGGCTTTCTGCTGCAAAACCTGGAAAATATCGGTTATTTTACCGGCCTCTTCCTGAAAGACGTTTTCGGTGTTGTCACTGCCAAAGAAATACTTCTTTTTACCCACCCCCTGATTTACCAGGAAGCCTTATTTTACCTTTCCGGAAATTTACCCCTGCGAAAATCCGTTGAACTATGGAGGGAAAAATCAATTATCTCCGGTCTAAAAAAAGTGGGTGTGGAACCGGAACTGCCGGCCGGTCATTTTTTAAAACTGAAGGAGGCCTTCCCGGCCGCGTATTTTGAATTAAATCTTCTGCCGCTTCGCATACGGTCTATCAAAGACGAGGCGGAAATTACGCTCATTCGCAAAGCGAGCCTGATTACCGGAAACGCCTTCCGGCAGGCGCGAAAAACGCTGAAGCCCGGGACAACGGAAGCGGAATTAGCGCTTCTCCTGCAAAGATGCATGGAAGAAAACAAAGCCGGTTCCGCTTTTCCGGTCATCGCGGCTTCCGGGCCACGCACCTTCTTTCCGCACGCGATTCCGACAACCGGCATCATATCCGACCCGGATTGGGTTACGGTAGATTTCGGCGCCAAGTATTCCGGCTACTGTTCGGACCTTACCCGGGTCTTCTTCCCCGGGAAAAAAGATAAAAAGGCCGTGGAAATTCTCCGAATCATTTCCTCGGCCAAAAAAGCCGCGGAGAAAAAAGCCGGACCGGGCGTATCGGCCAAAGACGTAGATGCCGCCGGCCGGAACGTTCTGAAGAAAAAAGGTCTGGACCAATATTTTATCCACAGTATCGGACACGGCGTCGGCCTTTCCGTCCACGAGGAACCAACCTTAAGTCCCCGGAGCCAGGACATTTTAAAACCGGGAATGGTGATAACGATAGAGCCGGCGGTCTATATCCCGGGCTGGGGCGGCATGAGGGTGGAGGATACCTACCTGGTCACCGCAACCGGCCTGGAAAACCTAACCCAGTAGAGTAGAAGTCATTACGAGCGCAGTTCGCGCGGCAATCTCGTAGCGCGACCCTTTCAGGGTCGCTTGTAGTGAGGGGGAATAGCCATGCTTCGCAAACCCGTAGTCAGCGGTAAATTCTATCCGTCCAGCGCCCGGGCCCTGCGCGAGATGCTATCCTCGCTTGTTTCCTCCCCCCTGGTGGGGGAATCTTCCACTTTTATTCCCTCCCTCCTGATGGAAAAATCTTCTGCCTATCTCTCCTCTCCCCACCGGGGAGAGGATAAAGGTGAGGGGGCAAAACTCAAAGCCATCGGCATTGTGGTTCCGCACGCCGGTTACGTATGTTCCGGCGTAGTGGCCGGCGCGGTTTACAGCCAACTCTCCATCCCGGAACTGGTCATTATCTTAGGGCCCAACCACACCGGCCTTGGCCCGACCTTCTCCCTGATGGCCGAAGGCACCTGGCAAACACCATTGGGCGAAGTTCCCATCTCTTCTCTGGCTAAAGACCTTCTGAAACAAAGTTCGCTCCTGGAACCGGATGAAAGCGCCCATCAACTTGAGCATTCTCTGGAAGTCCAGGTGCCGTTTCTGCAATTCTGCGTCGAAAAAGAAAATGTAGTGCGAGGCTTTAGCCTCGCCAGTAAATTTGAAATTATTCCGATTGTGGTCGGTTCATTGCAGTCAACAAATCTCCTGCAATTAGGAAAGGAGATTGCCGGTTTCATCAAAAACAGCCACAAAGAAACGCTCATCATCGCCAGTTCCGACATGACCCATTACGAGCCGGACCAGGTTGCGCGGGAAAAAGATAGGTACGCGTTGGAGGCAATACTGGCCCTGGACCCGGAAATGCTTTTGAACCGTACCGCGGAAAGGAATATTTCCATGTGCGGGGTCGGCCCAACCGCCATAATGCTGGCCGCGGCCCGGGAACTCCATGCGCAGAAAGCAGAGTTAGTGATGTATAATACAAGCGG
>Ga0172380_10004570_pt1 | contig 17648 bp, 23 predicted proteins | sample Leawe162metaG_FD_119747 | JGI IMG/M metagenome (GOLD analysis project Ga0172380, IMG submission 119747) | Leachate microbial communities from a municipal landfill in Southern Ontario, Canada - Leachate well 162 metaG | ecosystem: Engineered > Solid waste > Landfill > Unclassified | place... | reverse complement strand
TATCAGCGCAAATGATAGAATTCCGCACCCGGAGAGGTACCGAAGCGGTCATAACGGCGCCGACTCGAAATCGGATGGTCGGTTAATCCCGGCACGTGGGTTCGAATCCCACCCTCTCCGCCAGTTTCAGTTCCAAGCAAGTCCAGCAGAATCCAGGAAGCCCGCTAACCGCGGGCTTTTTGCTTTAGTTTCCCTTCCATCCGATTCCAGTCAAGTAGATTGCCATCTACCACGATTTCGTGGTAAAAAACCGTGGTATCGAAAACCGTGTATCGGGAGTTACCACGATGGCCGCGAGTATGAATCTCTTGACTGCCAAGGCATGTGCCAACGCTACGAGCGAAGACAGAACAATCCGAAAGCTGCATGATGGCGGCGGCCTGTACCTGTGGGTCTACGCCGATGGTCGAAAGTACTGGCGCCTTCGCTACTGGATGGCTGGCGTAGAAAAGTCTCTGTCCCTTGGTGTGTATCCCGAAGTGGTCCTCAAAGAAGCTCGCGCGCGACGGGATGAGAACCGCAAGCTGATGGATGGCGATCTCGACCCATCTGCGGAGCGCAAGGCAAGAAAGCTGAGGCGAAGGGTCGCCGCTGAGAACTCGTTTGAGGCAGTAGCTCGAGAGTGGTACGTCAAGCAACTCCATACCTGGGTTGATGGTCATGCAGATGACGTCAAGCGACGTCTCGAGAGCAATGCCTTTCCGTTCATTGGTGCGCGCCCCATTGCGCAGGTCGAAGCGCCTGAATTGCTGGCGATGGTTAGAAGGATAGAGACCAGGGGCGCCTACGATCTGGCGCACAGAGTCATGCAGGTTTGCGGCCAGGTATTTCGGTATGGCATTGCTACTGGCCGGTGCACGCGCGACATTGCCGCAGACCTCCGCGGCGCGCTGACGCCGCACGTCAAGAAGCACCAGGCGGCCGTCAGGCCGGAGGAATTGCCAGAACTCATGCGGGCGATCTCCGGCTATGAGCAGTTCGGCGATCGGCAGACGCGGCTCGCGCTGCAGTTGCTTGCCTTGACCTTCGTCCGGACCAACGAACTCATCGGTGCCGAGTGGACGGAATTCGATTTCGATGCGGGACTCTGGATTGTGCCGGCGGGGCGCATGAAGATGAAGACCGAGCATGTTGTCCCGCTGTCGAGCCAGGCCGTCGCCGCGCTCGAGCAATTGAAGGAGATCGCCGGTAACAGCCAGTTCGTGTTCCCAGGGCGCAACCGCGACAAGCCCATTAGCAACAACACCATGCTCTTCGCCCTCTACCGCTTGGGGTACAAGGGCAAGATGACCGGCCACGGCTTCCGGGCGGTGGCCAGCACGATCCTCAACGAGTCAGGATTTCGCCCAGATGTTGTCGAGCGCCAGCTGGCCCACTGCGAGCAGGACGAGGTCCGCGGCGCCTACAACCGTGCCGAGTATCTGCACGAGCGCAAGCAGATGATGGACTGGTGGGGAGACTACCTCGAAGCTGTGACGAAGGGCGCCAAGATAGTGCCGTTCAAGAGGGTGGCGTGATGTCGTCCGGTTCGCCGTTCCAAGGCCTGCGCGAGATCATGGAAGGCATTCCGCAGGATCAGCGTGAAAAGCTGGATGCCATGTTTGTAGCCGTGTTCCGGGATGGCGTCGAGCATGGAAGGACTTTGGAGCGGCTGGAAGGTGCTATACGTAACAACCGTGCGTCCACTAACCACAGGCCAACGCAAGGTATGTCGAAGAGGTCGCGTGTGATCGCCAGAGGTCTCGCCAAGATCAAGCAGCCGCTGAAACTGCGACACCTGAACTTCGGGGAGACGAAGCGCAGGTACGACGATGAAGCGCTTTTTGTCCTGGTGTGCCGAGTCAAGGAAGAGCAGATTAGGGCAAGCAGACAGGGAAAGAGACTGGCTGATGTGGCGGCCCTCCGCAATCTTGCTCCGAAAATCTTCGTCAAGAATAAGATGCGGCAGTCTCAGATCGAAACCGAGATCAAAAATAGGCTGGCGCCGCAATTGAGCCGAGCGGCGAAGAAGTTCAAGCCCAATGCAGCGGAAATTGCCCGCGTAGCTGAAGCATGGGCAGCCCTGTAACCAGCTGATACACCAATAGAATTCTGTTGCATCCCATCGGCGCTTAGTGGCGCCGATTTTTTCATTTGTCCTGCAAGATTCTACTAGCCAAACTGCCTCCTATGCCGCTGGAACGCGGCTGAAACAGGAGGCAACATGATCGAACCCAAGTTCCGCTATCTAAACTTCCGCCAGGTCGCTGAATACCGTGGCATCAGCGTCGCAACCGTCTATGCCGACATCGCAGCAGGCCGATTCCCTGCTGGTGAGCGGCTGGGCGCAAATACCGTCCGGTGGCGCTCCGACGTCGTAGCCAATTGGCTCGAACAGCAATCGCTAAACGCTTCGACCATCGCTGAAGAAGTTTCGCGCAAGGCCAAGGAAAGATCGCGCCTCGCTGTCGAAGGAAAGCGCCGTAAGGCCGCCGAACGCGCGGCTCAAGCGCAAGCTACTGGGGCAAGGGAGGCCGATCATGAGACGGCCTAGAAAACGCAAGGCCGCCGGCATTGGCGTGCCGCCCCAAAATGCAAAAGGCGCCGGCCAGGGCGCCTTCAGCGGCAAAGCAGATACATCGGCAGCAGGATTTTCCGCTACAAGGGGCCCCGACGTCAATGGTAGCGAGCGGCCGATTGCCAGGAATGGCGCGGCTTGCATGTGCCGTCTGAACCTTTCCGGGTGCCTCTGTTGCCGGCGCTGGAATAAGGTCATTCGCAACATTGAGGCGCGCCGCGCTGCAAGCTCTCGGCGACAGTCTGCTGGCGAGATGGCCTGCGCGGGAGGTGTGCGATGACTACTCCAAACGCCGCGGGATTATCTTGGCTTGGTATCAAGAACTGGGCAGAATTTCAACACTACAAGGACCGGAACCCCCCTTGGATTAAGTTGCATCGCGCGCTGCTCGATGACTATGCGTTCTCGAAGCTACCCGACCATCAGAAGGCGCACCTGATCATGGTTTGGATCTTCGGTAGCCAGAACAACGGCAAGGTCCCACATGACGCTGGATTCCTCGCCAAGAAGCTCGGTACCACAGAACCGCTCGATCTTGATTCCCTCATCGCTGCAGGGTTCTTGATACCGGAGCGCAATGCAAGCAAGGCACTAACAGGGGGCAAGCAAGACGCTAGCGACGTGCTATCCCTCGCGCGCTCGCAAGAGAAGAGAAGAGGAGAGAAGAAATCTTGTGCGGTTGCACCGCACGGCAAAGACGAGCCAGCAGGATTCACTGAATGCTGGAATGCCTACCCAAGGCGATCAGGGGGAAATAGCCGCAAGGATGCGGAGGTGGCTTATCGTGCTCGATTGAAGGCTGGGGTATCTCCTGATGACTTGCTCGCTGGCGTTCAGCGATACGCTGCGTACGTCAGGGGCACCGGCAACGAGGGCACCGCCTACGTAAAGCAGGCGGCAACCTTTTTCGGCACCGGCGAGCATTGGTGTGAGTCCTGGGAGTTGCCGACAACCGCAGCGCCAAGCAAGGTGGCTGCCGACCAGAGCAAAAATAACTTTGTGGGTGCGGTATGACTCCGCGCGGTGGTGCTCCCCTGATCGCCATGCGCAAGCGTGGCCAACGCCCTGCCGGTTCGGTTTGGGTCAATTACGGGGACTTTGTTGAGCCGGATTGGTGGCGTTGGTCGAACACTATCGATATGCCTGAGTTGCTGGTGCGGCCCGGTGACCCGATTGTGCGACTCGACCTTCGCTGCCTCATCGATCTGGATCTGATCCTGTTCGCCGCAGCTTGGTCAGACCCGGTGAGCCACCTGTACGAACGCCTGCAGGAGTACGCGCGCGAGATTGTTGTCCAAATCGTGGCCTTCGAGGGCGACATCGGCTGGTGGTGGCTTCGGGATGTGGGGCGCATCGAATTTGGCGAACGACATTTGGTCAAGTCCGGCGACAGGAGGGCTGCCTGATGGCCACCTTGATTCCAGACAACATAGATTTCGCGGCTTACCTCGATGACACCGACGCACAGCACAAGGTGCGTCCGGCATCCGCATTCGCTGATGACGTGGTGGCCTTTTACCACTCGCCTACGGGTTCTGTCGGCGATCGGATGCCGTGGCAGAAGACTTACGACCGGATTCGCTTCCGGCCTGGTGAGGTGACTTTGTGGGGCGGAATGAATGGCCACGGCAAGAGTCTAGTGCTTGGCCAGATCGGCTTGTCGCTTGCGGTTCAGCGGCGCCGAGTCTGCATTGCGTCCATGGAAATGCGCCCGGCGATGACCTTGGCCAGGATTTGCCGGCAGTCCTTCGGTGCGAATCAGCCGGACATCGGCTTCATCCACGAGTTTCATCGCGCTACCGATGGCCTGCTTTACCTTTACGATCAACAAGGAAGCGTGAAGGCCGCCAAGATTCTCGCCGTTATTCGCTACTGTGCTGACCGGCTCAAGATGGACCACTTCGTCATCGACAGCCTGATGAAGCTCGGAATCGGCGAGGACGATTACAACGGGCAAAAGGCCATCGTCGACAGCCTGACCGTCGTCGCGCGCGACTTCGGTATTCACATTCACCTGGTCGCGCACTCGCGCAAGGCCCGCGATGAGTTTGCCGCGCCAGGGAAAATGGACGTGAAGGGCACCGGCACGATCACCGACCAAGTCGACAACGTTGTCACGGTATGGCGCAACAAGGTCAAGGAGCGCGAGATCCAGGATGGGAAGAATGATCGCAGCAGCGAGCCAGATGCGCTGCTGATCTGCGACAAGCAGCGCAACGGCGAATGGGAAGGCAAGGTTGCATTATGGTTTGACCCTCGATCATTCCAGTATCTCGAGAACGGCGTGGACGCGCCGCGGCAAGTCATCCTCACGGGAAATCGCAAATGACGAAACCACCGACCCGTGAGCAGATTGATGCGGCGCTGAAGTTCTATGCGTCTGCGGAGGAGGCCCCTGGGAGCACGGCCGGACACTCGAAATGCGAGGCGCGGCGGTGAGCGAGAAGGCTTGCACTCCGGAGGATGCCCACCGAGACGGCCTCGCCCGGGAGGAGGCTGAAACGGCTGCGGAGGTCGGCCACACATCGCTGGTGACCTTGCATAGCGAGCTCAAGGCGCATGCGGCTCTTCTGGTTGAAGCGGCCCTCCTTGATCGCTGCCCCAGCGAGCTCGTCCTTGCGGCCGTAGAGTTGGCGGCCCTGGCAGGACGCATGGTCGAGACCGTCGAGAAACACATCGTGTATTACGTGGCAAAGGAAGTAGAGCGTGACGGCGCGACAACGCACTGAGCGCCGCCGGATCGTCAGCGCGGACGACATCGTCAAAGCGATCGCATGGCGCGTCGATGGCCTTGACCCGCAGAAGGTGGCCAGCATCGGCGAGCGGACGCTTGAGTTGCAAGACCTATGCTCAGGTGATCCAGCCGTCGAGGTGCTGTTGCGCGACATCTCCGAGGCCTTCCCGAAAGACCGGCGCGAACATTGGGTACTGCTCTGCGCTTTGGCGGCCCGTGGGGCTGTCGATACGAAGCGCCAGGACGTTTTCTGGGGCGCGGGAATGGTAGTGGTCCAGGCGCTGCAAAAGAACCCCAAATCAGCCGCTCCCCGTGCGGTGGATCAACTCACGATCCTGCTGCAGGGATTCCTTGGCCGTCATCCTGCCACGACGCCAACCGAAGCCTGGCATCACTGCATCGACATTGCCAAGCTTGGCGGCGACGACATTATTGCCGACTACGACTTGGACAAGGAACTGCTCGCCTATTGCCCGCACCGCGGCACCGGCCACATGGAAGACATATCCTTTGTCGCATTTGAGCGGCGGGTGGGCAGAATCAAGGAGCACCAGAAGACAGACATCAGCAAAGCAGATGTCCGAAGGGCGGCGTAGGCTCTCCACAATCATCCAGACCAGGAGGTGGGTTGAAAATGGCTCAAGGGAAACTCAGCTACGGCATGCACAACGACCGATCGACCTTCTCGCCGGAAACGTTGTCAGCCGATGTATATCGACTGCGCGCCGCGGCCATCCTCGAGATGATTGCACGAGTCAACGGGCCGAGTCTTAAAGCGACTCTAGACCATCAACGCTCCATGCTCGCGCATCGAGAAGAGAAGGTGGCGGGCCTCACCGAGCTGCTGGAGGCCGTTGTGGCTTGCAAGGCGTTGAACATCCTGTGTGAGCCGACCACCCCGATTCTTGAGCAGTTGGCAGCAGAGACGAATCGGCGCGATCACCTTTACCTTGCCGTTGCCGCGCTTGAGAAGGAACTCGCGCGGCGCGAAGCGGTGCAACCAGCGTAAGGCTACTCGGAGGGGGTGAATATGGCACTCAGACGGCGCGGCAATCGGGTTGCCAATTTCTTCGATTCGTTCAATCAGGCCTACGATACTGTCGATAAAGTGGTTGAGGGGTCTCGGCTTGCCGACGTTGCTGACGCCCAGGTGCAGGAGGCGGCACCGGTGGAGGAGGTGGTCTTCCGACAGCCGAGCGCGACGGAAGGGAATGGACCGCCATCGATAGGCCTTGCCAGAATCGGAGGGCCAACCGCGAACGGTAACCTGCAGCAACCAGATGCCTCCGCAGAAGCCGGAAATGCCTCTCCGGTTCAATCGGTAGGTTTGACCCGTATCGACGTGCCGAGCGGGGCAGCTGACGACTCTGCCGATGGCGGAGGCCCATCACAGCCCCCCCTGGTTGGCACCAATCGGCTTGTGTCTCCGAAGCAGTACAGGTTCCTGGGCAAGACCTACGACACCCCACTGTCGGAGGGTGAGCAAGCGGCAGCACGGAATGCCGCCGCGGCCGACATCGTCGCGCGGCGGGATCCGGCTATAGCCGCGCGAATGCGCATGCTTGGCGCAGAAGGTAAGAAACTCGCACAAGAAGATGCCGATCAGGCTGCTCTTCGTGCGGCTTGGAATACGCCGGATGCACCTGGCCTGCCGAGGATATTCCCCGCTCAGCCATCGCAGGCCAGCGCTTCGCAGCAGGACGCTTCAGGCGTCTCCGCAACACAGTCGCCCCCAGTCGCAGCAGCAAACCCGGGAAACCTAGCGGCTGCTGATGTAGCAGTGCGTCGGGCGGATGGCCGAGATGCGGCGAACGCCTATTACAGCCGCAAGGCACCGGCAGTTATCGACGCCTACTTGCGAACTGGGCAAACGGAAAAGGCGAAGCATCTCCGTGATTTTCTTGATAGTGAAGACGGCAGGGCTTATACGCAGGAGTGGTCGCACGGTGTCCGGCTCATTACTGCCGGAGACTACCAAGGCGCGCTCACATCGTTCCAGCGTCTGTATAACAGCCAGCGGGTTCCGGATGGAAACACCATCAAATTGACGCCAGTCGGCGACGGAAGCCAATTCAAAGCGGATGTCGTCGGGCCGAATGGCCAACTCGTCAACACGATACCCCCCGCGCCGATAAGCAACTTGGCGAAGTCTGCTGGAATGGCTCTAGCCCCCGAGAAAATGGCCGAGTTCATGGCAAAGTCAGAAGAGCAACGCGCCCGCGAGAGCGGGCAACTCGATCGCCAAATCGCGCTCGAAACGATACGCCAGGACGGCCAAAATTCTCGCGAGGACCGGCGAGACCAGCGGTTGGACACTCGGCTTGAGGCGCAGTCCGACATGCTTGATCGTCGCCTAGCCGGGCGGGGCGAATTTTCGACATCGCAACAGCGGATAAACGATTCGATCGACGGTGCGCGGCAACGGCTGGCCGGTATGAGCAAGACCGACGTGCTGGCAGTGACCCAGGCAGCCACCGCAACGGGCCGCCCCAACCCGAACTACGATCCGCAAATGGCGTCCATCGTCCGGATCGCGAATACCCGAAAGTACGGCGATGACCCGGCACATGATGCATTCAGTGCCAGTCGAAGTGCCGGCGCACAACCATCCCAAGCTGATCCGTTGCAGACGCGGTTCTCCCGAGACCCGAAGGTTGCTGGGAATCGACTTGGGGGAATCGACGCGAAGAATGGATTGCGCCAGGTCCTTGACGCGAGCGGCAAGGTTGTCGGCCACTACGAGTAAAGACCGATGCCCTTCATTCCGCTCAACGCCTCAGCCGACTTTCCAAGGGTATCCGCCGAAGAGCAGGCTGCGCGCGATGCTGACGCCGAGCGCATCTTGGCTTCCGAGTTCGATATGGACATGCCAGATGAAAACCGAGCGGCGCTCGAGCGCGAGTATGCGCAGAGATTCGGCAAGGAGCCGCCGGCGACCGCGGCGCGCGGCTTCATACCCCTAGCGCAAGCCGATGATGGCCGGCGCGGATTCATTCCGCTGGACGGCGGCGACGCCGAGCAACCGAGCGTTTTTCGCAACGTATTGCTGAACAATCCATTGACGGCCGTCGGCGAGGCGGCGATGAACATGGGAAGCCAGATGCTGGTCCTTCCAGTCGCTGGTATCGAGGGTCTTGGCTACGCAGCTGGCAACGCGCTCGGCCTGACGGACAAGACCGGCGCTGAAGCGGTGAGTCACAGGATCGAGGCCGGGACATACCAGCCGCGCGGCGAATTGGGAAAGGCTGCGGCAGAGATGGTGAGCTGGCCCTTCCAGAAGCTGGCCGAGGGTGGCCAGTACGTCGGTGGCAAGGTCATGGATGCCACTGGCAGCCCGATAGCCGCAACCGCGGTGGACACCGCGATCAACCTGGCGCCGATGCTCCTTGATCCGGCAGCGCGAGCAGCAAAGCGAATCCGAGGCCGTGGAGCGCCTGAAGGGAACCGAGGAATACCCGAGCCTACCCCAGCCCAAGAAATCGCAGCAGCGCCTCATCCTGAGAGCGGCGGGCGCGGTTTTATACCGTTGGAGGACATCGATGGGCAGTTTCAAGCGCGAGCGCGCGGCGTTGAAGGCGGCGATTCGGCGATGCACGGAGCCGAATACCCGAGCATGGAAGTGGTACGGAGCCAAGGGGATAAAGGTCTGCCCGGAGTGGATGGCGAACTTCAACCAGTTCCTTCAGGATATGGGACCGGCACCGACGCCGAAACATTGGCTAGGCCGGCTGGTAGTGACGCAAGGGTACTACCCCGGGAATTGCGTCTGGACGACGGTGGCGGAGCAGCTGCGCCGGCGAGCGTTCTGCGTGAAGGTGAGTATCAGCGGTCAGTCGATGACAGCCGCGGAAGCAGCTCGCTTGGTCGGCCTGCACCGGAAAACCCTGCTGATGAGACTGGCGGCCGGAATCAATCCGGAATTCAAGATCGCCAAAATATCGCGCCGCTCCCGCTGGATCAGCTACAAGGGCGAGACATTGCCGCTCAAGGTATGGTCCCAGCGGATAGGGGTACATTTCAGCGCGCTCTGGCAGAGGATCCGTCGTGGAATGCCGGTCGAGCAGGCATTGACACCAGGACTGTTCAGGCAGAGCCGCGCGGGTTCATCCCGCTCCGCGAAGCAATAGACGCTGGTGCGCACGAGGCGGCAACCAGCCCGCTAAACGCCAGACCACTGCCGACGCCGGCGCAGATCGAGGCCGGGAACTATAGGAAGGGGGCGCTGCAACTGCATGGCCTCGATATTGCCATCGAAAACCCAGCCGGGTCGGTTCGGTCGGGTATTTCGCCTGAGGGCAGGCCCTGGCAAACGGAGATGCAGCACCACTACGGTTACGTGAAGCGTACCCGCGGCAAGGACGGTGATCCGGTCGACGTGTTCATCGGGCCCAAGCCCGAGTCGCGGCGTGTCTTCGTGATTGACCAGATCGACCCGAGAACCGGAAAGCTGGATGAGCACAAGGCGGTGCTGGGCGCGGACTCGGCGGCGGAGGCAAAGGCGGTCTATCAGGCGAACTATGAACCCGGCTGGAAAGGTGCCGGCGCCATCACCGAGATGTCTTTGCCTGAGTTCAAGGGCTGGATAGACGCCGAGAAGGTCACCAAGCCGCTCGGCATTCCCCGGTTCATGGGCAAGCTCGCGACCGAGTACACGAACGCAGAAATAGGCAAGTTCAGCCGGTCTTCGCTCCTGTCTGATACCGGCAGAGCTCGAGCAGTTGCCGAGCTAGAACGGCGCGCCGCTTTGGAGGCGATGGACCGCGCGGCTAGCCAGAGGGTTTCCGACCTGCAGAATGCCGCTGCGCCACTGGGCGAGGCCGACGCTGGACGTTCCGCGCGTGTACACGCGAGCGAGGCGCTTCCAGGTAGTGAAGCATTGGCGGGAGACGTGCAGAACTCCTGGGCGCCGGGCGCGAACTATGTCCCGCTGGTGGATCAGACGCGCGCGCCGGTGATCAAGGCCAAGAGCGTGGTCGACCTGCCGGCGCCGCTTCGCCGCGAGCAGATCATAGGCGATCTGGCCAAGGGGCTCGACACCACGATCTATGAGGGCCGGGTCAAGGGCGAGAAACGCCTGGGCTTCTTCCGGCCCGGTATTGATGAGGTCCGTATCAAGCGCGCTGCCGACATCGAAGTAGCGGCCCATGAAATAGCGCACCTGATCGATAAGCGCGTGCCGGCGATCGCCAACACCTGGCGCAGCGACAAGGTACTCAGGGAGGAATTGAAGTCGATTTCGTACGACCAGAAGAGCGTCAAGGAAGGCTTCGCCGAGGGCGTGCGGCTCTGGACGACCCAGCCCGAGGCGTTGCAGGCCAAAGCGCCGAAGGTGTATGCCTGGCTTGAAGACTTCGCCAACACGCACAAGTACGGCCCGACGCTGCGCAAGGCGCAGGGCCAGATGACCGAATGGTTTGGGCAGGATGCTTTGAACCGCGCCCGCTCCAAGATTGGCACCGACAAGCCCCTTGCCGAATACTTCGACCAATTCTGGGACAAGTTCAGGCAATCCACGGTGGATGACCTGCACGGGGTCTACCGGATGGAGCGGGGCATGTCCGGCGGCAAGATCGCGCCCAACGGCCCCTATGAGTCGGCCAGGCTGTCCCGGGCCTCGGCCAGCATCGCTGATGGCGCCGTGCGCTTTGGCTATCCGTTGAAGCAAGCCGACGGCTCCTTCAAGTTCGCTGGCAAGGGCCTCGAGGAAATCTTGAAGCCCGTCGCCGAGAACATGGACGATGCGCTGCTGTACTTCGTCGGCAAGTCGGCGCGCGAGCTCCAGGACCAGGGAAGGGAGCGCTTGTTCACCCGCGGCGAGGTAGACGCGATGCTGCGCCTGCGGACACCCGAGCGCGAGAAGGCATTCCAGGAGTACCAGGCGTGGAACAAGGGCATTCTGGACTTTGCCGAGCGGCAGGGCATCATCAACCCCGAGTCACGCCGGCTGTGGCAGCGCACGCAATACTTGCCGTTCCATAGGGTTGAGCAGCCTGGCGGGCTCAAGGGCAAGCCGGGAGATTGGGCGGGCATTCAGGCGCTCACCGGCGGCACCACCAACATCAGGGACGTGCTCGGCAACATGGTCGGCAACGCTGCCATGCTGATCGACAAGGCGGTGAAGAACGAGGCCCGCTTGAAGATCGCCAGGTTGTCGCAGCAAGAGGGCGGCGGCAAGTTCATGGTCAAGATCGATACCGAGGCGCGGCCCGTCAAGGTCAGCGGTGACCAGGTGCTGGACGCCATGCTCAAGAAGTACGGCATAGCCATCAGCGGCGATGCGCCGGCTTTCTTCCAGTTCCTGATCAAGGGTCAGCCGCCGGCGGGCAAGAATGTGGTGGCGGTGATGCAGCACGGGAAACCGGTATGGTTTGAGGTAGGCGACCCGATCTTGTACCGTGCGCTCACTGCTATCGACCGGCCTATCCAGAGCGCCGTGGTGCGCTGGCTCGGTATGCCCAAGCGTGTCGGGCAGATGACGATCACGCTGACGCCGGACTTCATGCTGGCCAACATAGCACGCGATACCATCATGGGCAGCGTGATGAGCCGCGCCGGTTTCCGCCCGGTCCTGGACAGCCTGAAAGGCATGCGGCTGCGCCTGACAAAGGATCCGATCTACAAGGACTACATTGCCAACGGTGGCGGGCTGTCGTCGGTCTACCTGGATGAAGCGAAGCTTCGCACCCACCTGGAGAAGTTCTACGGCCGGCAGGGCATCGATTACCGCACGGTGCTCGATACCCCGGCAAAGCTGCTGAACTTCGTCGAGACGGCCGCCGATGCCTTCGAGATGAGCACCAGGCTAGGCGAGTACAAGCGCGCAATCGACAAGGGCGAGAATCCCCGGCATGCCGCCTACTTGGGCCGTGACGTGTCCACTGACTTCCAGATGGCTGGCGATAGCAAGGCCCTGGGCTTTCTCTTCAATACTGTGATGTTCATGCGCCCGGCGGTGGTCTCCTGGGATCGCCTATACCGCGGCATCGCCCACGACCCGAACAAGATGGCGATCGCGGCCAAGACCGGCATTGTGGCGCTGGCCAGCATGGCGCTGTATATGCTGAACCGCGACGATCCGCGCTATGCCGACCTCGCCGATTGGGACCGCGACACGAATTGGCATTTCTTCATCGGCGGCCAGCATTTCCGGTACCCCAAGATATGGGAGATCGGCTCGATCGCTTCGACTGCCGAACGCACCGCCGAGAAGCTGATGGCGGCCGACCCCATGGGCCTGGGCAAGGACTTCGCGCGGATCCTCGGCCAGACGTTCAGCCTGAACCTGATGCCGCAGATCATCGCCCCGCTGGCAGAGCAGGCGATGAACAAGAGCAGCTTCACCAAGGCGCCGATCGAGACGCCCGGCATGGAGAACCTGCAGCCCTTCCTGCGCGCCAAGCCGACCACCAGCGAGACGATGAAGGCTGCCGGCATGGCGACCCGCGATCTGCCCGAGAATCTGCAGGTCAACCCGGTGCGCGCCGAGGCCCTACTGCGCGGCTACTTCAACACCTACGCGATGTACGGCCTGATGCTTGCCGACAAGGCTTTCTTCGGCGATAAGCTGCCCGAGGGCCGCACCGATCAACTGCCGGTCGTGCGCCGCTTCTTCGCCGAAGACCCGCCGCAGCATACCCGCTTCGAGACAGAGTTCTACGACATGCTGGGCGAAGCAAAGCGCCTGCAAGGCACGCTCAAGGATCTGGATCGCATGGGAAGGCCCGACATCGCAGACCAGAAGGAAAAGTCACCGATGGCTGGCGAGGCCAAGCCGCTCGAGCGCGCGGCGAAGAACCTGACCGGCATCAACCACGAGATGCTGGCTGTCCGGCGCGATGCTGCGCTGACGCCGGAAGCGAAGCGGGCCAAGCTTAATGCCTTGACGATCGAGCGCAACGCTCTCCTGAAAGGAGCTGTATTGGATTCAAAGGCGGCGCAGAAGGCGGAGGCCGTGCGCGCGCAGGCGATACTCCAAGGAGGGAGACCGTGATCAGGGAGTCAGACCACGCGAAGGCGCAGGCGCTTGTTGCCCAACTGCTCAAGGAGTTCGAAGAAGTCTGCCGACAGAGCGACTCGCTCGCCGTAATTGGCCAGGTGTTGGCGGAAGGCGCGGCCGGCAAGCCCGACTCATTGGACGGGCAGATAAACGAGGTGTGGCGTCAAGTCACCAGTCTGCCTTCCCGAATCGACTGCCTGCACAAGCTGGCCATGGCCATGCAAGCTCTAGCCGCGATCGAGCCGGCAGATTCGTCGGCGGCGAGGGCTCGGAGGGGTTGATGGAGCGCGAGAAGCTTACTCAGAAGCAAGAACTCTTCTGCCTGGCTTTCATCGAGACGGGCAACGCCAGCGAAGCCTATCGGCGCTCGTACAGCGCCAAGAACATGAAGCCTGAGACCGTCCAGCAGAAGGCCTCCCGGCTCATGGCAACGGGCAAGGTACGGGCAAGGGTTGAGGAATTGCGTGCGGCCGCCGCCAACCAGGTGATTGCCGACGAAGCGCGCGTACTGGGTGAGGCTTGCAGGATTGCGCTCCTCGACCCTGTTGGGCTGTTCGCTGAGGATGGCACGTTGCTTCCAATCCGGAAAATGGCGCCGGAGGTAAGGGCGGCGATTGCATCCGTGGAGACTGAGAAACTGTTCGAAGGCCAGGGTAAGAACCGAAAACTGATCGGCTACACCACGAAGGTGAAGCTCTGGGACAAGAACAGTGCCATCGAGAAGCTACTGCGCAATTTTGGCTCCTTTGAGAAGGACAACCGGCAAAGAGCAACCCTATTCGATGGCGTGTCGCGCGACACGGTGAAGATGATTATGGATAGGCTCAAGGCCTTGAGGTATCGGCCCTGACCGCATCCAGCACCTGCACAACGAAGGCCCCGACGTCAGGCTCCTTTGACGCCCGCGGGCCGGCGACATTGAGGACAGTGATGGGTGTATTTCGCAGCCATCCGGAGATCTGAGCGCGCCAACCGTCATATGGAGCCACGGCTTGCCGATGTTGACGGCGTACTTTCGAGTTTCGAACGTGCCGCCAGTAAGTTCCTCGGCAAGAGAGATGATCAGCGTCGCATCGCTGTCGCTCACATTGGCCCTGGTCCGCTTCTGGTAGCCGCCGGCGATCTCCTGCAGTTGGTACTTGGCAGGTATGGCCCCATCTTCAGCCTCGCGGCCGGCCGGGCACCATCCGCCGTGCTGGATGCCGTTGGCGATAGCCCAGTCCAAGGCGGCGCGGTCGACGCCGGTTTGGCCGCCGGAGATGATTCGTTTGATCATTGCGGCATTGTACGCACCCCTTTCTTTCCCCCATTCCCGCCCCATTCTCGCCACGACACCGGCCGGCGGCGGCGGTACGATGCGGCGACCTCATCGGCGAAGACCACTGCATGACTCGCTTGACATCAGCCTGGAAGGAGTGCGACACTGGCCGCACTGAATACAAAGCGGACACCACACCCGTCAGACACGTGGTGCTGCCGCCAGCCATCGTGCTGGCGTTGTTGTTTCTGCGGCGGGCCGATAGCGCTGAATAAAACACCCGAAAGGGAAATAGGCGCACGGTTCTTTGTAGCCGAGTTGAGGCCCGCCACCCACGCCAGTGCACCGGCGTGGTCACAACAACCGAATGGGAAGGAGAATGCACCATGCCAAAAGCCAACCTAACTGCCGTCGCCAACGATGAAGACGCAGGGCGAACGTCCCGCATCGCTCGCGACGAATCCGTAGCCGCGCTCCGCTTTCTTGCAGCGGTATGCCAAGAGCCGCGCGAGACGAATCTTACCGACGAAGAAGCTTTCGGTTTCGGCGTGATTGTCACCATGCTCGCTGACAAGATTCAGGAGATCCGGATATGACAAAGACTCGCATAGCGCGGACCGGCATGAAGGCCACCTCTAAAATGCTTGCAGGCCTCGATCCAGGTACGATCAACCCGCTAGCCGATGGCGCGCCAGAAGACACGATCCGGGCAGTTTCCAACGTGCTGGGCTTTCTGACTGCTTCAATCTCAGCAGCAATGGAGCAAGACGCATCCACATTCGACATGGCGGACGGCTCGCCAATTGCTCCGGGGCTGCATGCGATTCTTAGCGTCTGCCAAGCTGCACTTGACGTTCATCGTGCGAAAGGCGGTGCAGCATGAGCGCAAAGAAGGCTGGAGTGATAAAAGCGCAGGATGAAGAACTGCAGCAGCTGCGCAGCACAGTGACCCTCATGGATAGCATGTCGCAAGACGCCTTCTCGGCCATTGCTTCCATCGCTACGCTCGCGTTGGTCTGTCTCGAGAGCCCAGCGCCCTATCAACGCCTGAACGACATTGCCAAAGCATTGGAAACTATCCGAGGCAAAGCGCAGGAAGGCGAAAACTGCATCAACAGCGAGGCCGAGGAGGTTGGCTGCAACTACACGGACGAGAGGGAAGAACGCCGCTGGGAGGCTATGCGCGCGTCCGAAGGGAGGGCGGCATGAGCGCGCACTTGACCAAGGGGCAGTCAATACGAATTCCGCTCCATGCAAAGAACCCCCGGAGTGGCTATCCTGAGTTTCGCATCCCTACCGAACATGGGCCCATTGACGTCGAATTTGGCCGAGGCAATTCTCTGTTCTGCCGAGGTACGCCAGAGGCCATAGTTGCCTTCGGGCTCATTGAGCCAGAATGGCTCCCCGGCATTCCAGGCAACAATGCTACGGCACAGGCCGTCTACATCGACGATAGCGGCGCCCTGCTGCTTTTCGGAAAGAACCGCCGTGGAAAGCGCCCAACTTCGCCACGCATTATTGTCCGCGCGTGGGGATTCGTTAGGCGCACTGTCGACGTGCAGATTCCGTTATCTCAAGAACAAGCTGCCCAGTATGCAGCATTACAAGACGAGGTTGCTCCGAATTGTGAAACCGCTGTTCGCCCCGCCAGGCCAGCGTATCACGCCGATGGCAACGTTATCTATTTGCCTGGCGTTCGACATCAATGAAGGAATTGATGGGCTGACCAATTACGCCGCGCCTAGGCTGATCACCGAAGAGCCGGTCGCCACCACCTGCGCCCGCTTCGGTGGGCGCGGCCGGCTTCCGGTCCTCGATTGGCGTTTCCTTCCTTGCTTTAGTGTATTTTATGAATTACACTCCACCCATGTACTCCATTGAGCAATCCGGGACTTTTCGTGCATGGCTCAATGATCTTCGCGATCCGGTAGCACGGTTTCGGATTACAGCCAGAATCACCATGGCGACGAAAGGAAATCTCAGCGACTGTAAGCCTGTAGGAGAAGGAGTGCATGAAATGCGGGTGCATGTCGGGCCGGGCTATCGGCTCTATTTCACTCAACGAGGGAAGCACGTCATCTTCCTGCTGATGGGCGGTGACAAGTCGACGCAGAGACGAGACATCAAGCGAGCGAAGGCGATGGCCGAAGATTTGGACAAGGAGTAAGTCATGGGAAGACGCGAGACATTCACCCCTTTCGATGCGGCGGAGTATCTGAAGACCGATGAAGACATGGCGCTTTACCTGGACGCCATCATGGAGGAAAGTAATGGCGATCCGCGCATGATTGCCGTCGCGCTCGGCGACATCGCCCGCGCCAAGGGTATGACGCAGATTGCGAAGGCAACAGGTCTGGCCCGGGAGAACCTCTACAAGGCGCTATCGGCGGATGGAAACCCGGAGTTTTCCACGGTGATGAAGGTCATCACTGCTCTCGGGCTGAAGCTCCACGCCTCGTCGGCGACCACAGCGAAGCTGCGGAACGCCCCACGCAAGCGCCCGGCGCGGGAACTGGCTAAGGTGCGCGAAATGGAGGCACGGGAAATGGCGCAGCGCCTCGCGGCAGCGGAGCCAGCGGAGCCGATAATGGTAGCCAAGGCATCGCGCAAGAGATCGACATTATCAGCGTGACTAGCTCGCTTTCAGGTATGGTCCCGAGTATCACTAAGATCATCTCCGGTGGCTAGACCGTGCTTGGTTGTGCGGATGGACCAGCAAGCCGACGGCGGCCGGCGCGCTGCGGAGTGGATCAACGCACAAGGCATCGCCGTGCTCAATGTCGCCGGGCCACGCGAGAGCAAGCGGCCCGGCATCTACCGACTGGCGCTGCATTTCCTCGATGAATTAGACCGGTGCCACGAAATTGAACCGGGGTAGGGCGCGCCGTATCGTGGTAAGAAACGTGGTAACTGGCAATCTCATGAAGCAATAAAGCGAGTAACGGAGCGGCTTTCCGGCGATAATGTGAAAGACACCCTCCCGCCAATCTTAGTTCCAGTAAAGTCCAGAAAAATCCAAAGAAGTCCCGAAAGGCCGCTTGTAGCGGACTTTTGCTAGGGTCTTCGTCCTAAGTGATTCCACCACGTATCAGGCGACTTGCAG
>Ga0172380_10004569_pt1 | contig 17652 bp, 17 predicted proteins | sample Leawe162metaG_FD_119747 | JGI IMG/M metagenome (GOLD analysis project Ga0172380, IMG submission 119747) | Leachate microbial communities from a municipal landfill in Southern Ontario, Canada - Leachate well 162 metaG | ecosystem: Engineered > Solid waste > Landfill > Unclassified | place... | reverse complement strand
GGCGCCGCGCTCCTGGCCTTCGCCGTCGCCTGGCGCACGCGCAGCACCATGGCCACGATCGTCGTCGGCATGGCGGCGCTGTGGGCTCTGCAGGCCCTGCTGCGCTGATTCGCCGGGCGCGGCAGCTGCGCGCCGGCGCTGACTTTCGTCCCTGCGGTCGACGCTCCCGGGATCATGCCCGGCCTCGCATGCCCGGCCTCGCATTGACGTCGTAGGTTTAAAGTGTACAATAGACATAAGTGCTACGGTATACAATAGAGAACAGACATGTCACTCCCGGGCTTGAGCATCATCGGAGAGCGCATCAACCCGGGCTTTCGCTCGACCAAAGCGCTGTTCGACCAGGAAGACCTCGCCGGCATCCAGTCGCTTGCCGTGAGACAGGCAGAGGCTGGCGCTCGCTACCTGAACGTCAATGGGGGAACCAAGGCGCTGCAGAATCCGCAGTTCATGGCCGAGGTGGTGCGCTGTATCCAGGCGGTGGTTGCGCTGCCCCTGTCGCTAGACTGCCCCGATCTCGGCGTGCAGGAGGTGCTGCTGCAGGCCTATGACGAGAGCAAGGCGCAAGGACACAGGCCGATCATCAATTCGCTGTCCGAATCACGCTGGGAACTGGCCGAGTGTCTGCGCATCCGCCCCTGCAAAGTCATCATCATGTCGTCGGAGCAGCGGGTAGATGGGCGGGTAGTGCCGACCAGGAGCGGCGACGATGTGCGCCGGTCGGCCATGGCCATGGTACGGCGCATCAAGACGATGCACCCGGCGATGAGCAACGACGATTTCTTCATCGACGTCTCGGTCGCCACGCTGGCCGCCGATACCGAAGGATTGATCGCGATGGCGCTCGAGGGCGTGGGCCTGATTCGTGACCAACCCGAGCTCGAGGGCGTGCACATCATGGGCGGCCTGTCGAACCTGGCGCAGCACCTTCCGGCCCAGGCCGTGGATGGCTCCAACCTGCCGCATCAGCTCGAGTGCGCCTTCCTGACGCTGGCGATGCCCCTGGGTTTCGATACCGTGCTGGGTACGCCGTGGAGAGGCTATCGACTCCTGCCCGAGGACAACTTCGTGCTCAGGGAATTTCGCCAGATCCTCGAACTGCGCGACAGCGAGGCGCTGATGGCTATCGTCAAGCTATTTACCCCGGCAACGTGAGCGCACGCGTGCCGCAACGGCTACCATTCGGCCGATGTTTACCGCGTCGGCTATCGATTGCTTTTGAAGGAGCAAGCCATGGTTGAGGATATCCGCGTTCCGGTGGCCATCATCGGTTCGGGCAACATCGGCACGGACCTGATGATCAAGGTCATGCGCAAGTCGAAGCATCTGGCCATGGGTGCGATGGCCGGCATCGATGCCGCCTCCGACGGACTGGCACGAGCCCAGCGCATGGGCGTAGCGACGACCAGCGAGGGGGTCGACGGCCTGGTACGGCTGCCCAACTTCAAGGACATCAAGATCGCCTTCGACGCCACCTCGGCCGGCGCTCATGCGCATCACGACGCCGTGCTGCAGGCACATGGCGTCCAGGTCATAGACCTGACGCCGGCGGCGATCGGCCCCTACGTCATTCCGGTGGTGAACCTGAAGGAGCACCTTGACAGCCCGAACATCAACATGGTCACCTGCGGCGGTCAGGCGACGATCCCCATGGTCTACGCGGTTGCGCGCGTGGCCGAGGTGAGCTACGCCGAGATCGTCGCGTCGATCGCCAGCAAGTCGGCCGGACCCGGCACTCGTGCCAACATCGACGAATTCACCGAAACCACCTCCCGCGCCATCGTCAAGCTGGGCGGTGCGGCACAAGGCAAGGCCATCATCGTCCTCAACCCGGCCGAGCCGCCGCTGATCATGCGCGATACGGTGTATTGCCTGACGCAAGCGACCGCCGACGAAGCCGCCATTCGGCACTCGGTCGACGCCATGGTGGCGCAGGTCGCGGCCTACGTGCCGGGTTACCGGCTGAAGCAGAACGTGCAGTTCGAGAGGATTGCCGCCGATAGGCCGATCAAGGTGCCCGGCATCGGCAACTGCAGCGGGCTCAAGGTATCAATCTTCCTCGAAGTCGAAGGCGCGGGACACTACCTGCCCAACTACGCCGGCAACCTCGATATCATGACCTCGGCCGCGCTGGCCGCGGCCGAGTATCTCGCCGTCGGCAAATTCGCGCTCGCCGCCTGAGCCGGACCGAGAACCCCAAGAGGAACATCATGGACAAGAAGGTCTATATTTCGGACGTGACCCTGCGCGACGGCATGCACCCGCGCCGCCACCAGTACACGCTGCCCCAGGTCGTGTCCATCGCCAAGGCGCTGGACGCGGCCAAGGTGGACTCGATCGAGATCACGCATGGCGACGGCCTGGCCGGATCGAGCTTCAACTACGGATTCGGGCTGCACAGCGACGTCGAATGGATAGCGGCAGTTGCCGCGGTGGTAACCCACGCCCAGGTGACGACGCTGCTGATTCCCGGCATCGCCACGGTGCACGACCTGGAGCAGGCCTACCAGGCCGGGGCGCGTACGGTGCGCATCGCCACCCACTGCACCGAGGCGGACATCTCCAAACAACACATCGCGCACGCGCGCAAGCTCGGCATGGATACCGTGGGTTTTCTGATGATGGCGCACATGATCCCGCCGGCCGAATTGGCCCGCCAGGCGCAACTGATGGAGTCCTACGGCGCGCAGTGCGTCTATGTCACCGACTCAGCCGGCGCGCTGCTCATGGACGATGCGCGCGACCGGGTCCGGGCCTTGCGCGCAGCGCTCAGGCCGGAGACCCAGGTCGGCATCCACTGCCACCACAATCTGTCGCTGGGCGTGGCGAACTCGGTGATCGCCTGGCAGGAAGGGGCCTATCGCATCGACGCAGCGCTGGCAGGGATGGGGGCGGGGGCCGGCAATGCGCCGCTCGAGGTGTTGATCGCCGTACTCGATCGCATGGGCGTGGACCACGGTTGCGACCTCAAGAAGCTGATGGACGCCGCCGACGATCTGGTGCGCCCGCTGCAGGACCGGCCGGTGCGCGTGGACCGCGAGACGCTGGCGATCGGTTACGCGGGGGTGTACTCGAGCTTCCTGCGCCACGCCGAAACCGCCGCGGAAAAATACGGCATACCGGCCTTCGACATCCTCGCCGAACTCGGCCGCCGGCGCATGGTCGGCGGGCAGGAGGACATGATCGTCGACGTCGCGCTGGACCTGGTCAAGGCGCGCGTTGCGCAGACGACGCCCTGATCAAGTCCAGGCGTCGGCCGGGTTCTGCACGCAGAATTTCCCGCCGCTGATTTCGACGCAGGTCCCGCTGATGTAAGAGGCGCAATCGGAGGCAAGAAAGAGCAGCACCCTGGCCACCTCGTCGGCCGTCCCCAGCCGATTCAGCGCGACCTGGCTCGCCAGCTGCTCGCGCTTTCTGGCGATGAATTCGGCAGTCATCGGCGTCTCGATGAGGCCGGGTATGAAGCCGACGACCCGGATGTTGAGGGGCGCCAGTTCGCCGGCCAGCGATCCGGTCATGCTGACGACCGCCGCCTTCGTGGCAGCATAGGCGCCGCTGCCGAGCACGGGTATCAGGGCGCCGAACGATGCAGCGTTTATCAGCACGCCGCCGCCGCGCTTTCCCAGCTTGTCGGCGGCGATCAAGCCGCCGTAATAGACCGACTTCAGGTTGACGTCCATGGTCTTCTGCCACTGATCTTCCGCCGTGTCGATCAGCTTCTTCTGCAGGAAGGTGGCGGCGTTGCTGATCCAGACGTCGATGCCGCCGAAGGTCTGCTCGACGCGGTCGGCAAAGGCGAAGATGTCGGCGCGGCGCGACACGTCGACGGCCTCGCCATAGACCTCGAGGCCTTTGCCGGCCAGGGCCGCGAGCGCCTGGTCGACATTGCTCCGGGTGCTGCTGCAGATGGCCACTCTGGCGCCTTCACGCGCGAACAGCTCGGCGGTGGCATAGCCGATTCCCATCGTGCCACCGGTCACGACTGCGACTTTGTTATTCAGGTTGACGTCCACCTAATTCTCCTCCTTGCCTCGGTTTGCCGGAGCAGGTACCGGCTCGCCGGCCTGCAGGAACATCTCGGCCTGGATCTCTTGGCCCGGCTTGAGTATGACGAACTGGCCGTTGTTCGACTCGAGTTGGCCGGGCGCCTGCAACACTGCTTCGAGCAGCGCCGTGGAGCCGATGATCTCCTCGTATTCCATGTTCCAGCGTGCGGCGCAGAACTCGGCAACGCGCGTTGCCTGCGGCCGGCATTCGTCCAGCTCCTGTTGCGAGAAACCGACCATGGTGAGCCTGCGATAGTGGTGGTACTTCATCTCGACCAGATAGTCTGCGCTCTCCTCGCCATAATCGCGCACGTAATCCAGATAGTCCTGCAGCGGCTCGTCCTTTGCCTCCAGCCAGCCCCGGGTCAGGTAGTAGGTGTTGGGATGGGCGAAAAAGCGCTGCACATAGCGCTGCTGCGAGCCCAGGAAGATGGCGACGCAATCGTGCGTGCGCGGCACGATCAGCGTGTGCGAGCGCGACTTGACGCCGACCAGGCCGTTGCCGCACAAGCCATAGCCGACGATGATGTTGCTCGGTTCGGATAGCGCATCGATCTCCACCTGCAGCGCCGCCGCCAGCTTCTTCGGCGTGTTGTGCAGACTGATGTCCAGATAGGTCACCGGCTGATCCGCGCGCAGCAGATGCTGCAGATGTTCCTGCATGACGCGGCAGGCGATGATGACCGTGGGTCGCATGGCGCGAGTCTCAGAATGCGCGCGCTGACGGGTCCATCGCCGCGGCCGAGAGTTCGGTGCAGGCGACGAACAGATCCTGGAAGTCGGCGCGGTTGGCCAGCTCGACCACGCGCAGTTCCCGGGCGAGCCGCTGCACGCGGCGCCGTTCATGGCGATTGAAGAGCGCCATGCGTGCCCCGTCGCCGGCGGCATTGCCTATCGATTCTATGCGTTCCACCGCCAGCGGCGGCACCAGGCCGATGGCGACGATGTCGCGCGGCTCGAGATGATTGCCGAAGGTGCCGGCGAGATAGATGCGATCGAGCCGGCTGACACCCTGGTCGCGCAGCAGTATCTCGATGCCGGCGCGCAAGGCCGCCTTGCCCAATTGCACGGCGCGCACGTCGCGCTGCGTGAACACGATATCGCGACCGCTGCGGCTGGCACTGCCTGGCACCAGCAGCGCTTCGAGCTGGCCCGTCGCGCCCGATGCGCGCAGGCGCTGGTGGCTGCCCGCCGGCGCGAAGCCACCGTCGCTGCCGATCAGCCCCGCGCCGAGGAGCGCGGTGACCGCCGATATGACGCCGGAACCGCACAAGCCCAAGGGGCGCTCTTCGCGCCCACCATCTCCAGGAATCGCCGCCCAGCGCAACTCGCCGCCCGCCTCGACCCAGACGCGCTCGATCGCGCCGGGGGCGGCGCGCACGCCGCAGGCGATGTGCGCTCCTTCATAGACCGGACCTGTGGCGCAGGATGTCGCCGTCAGGACCCCGTCGCAGGCGAGCACCACTTCGCCGTTGGTGCCGATGTCCACCAGCAGATTGTTGCCCTGATAGAAATCCGCGCTGCGCGTCAGCACCGCCGCGAGCGTATCGCCGCCTATGTAGCCGGCGGGCATGGGCAGGACGAACACCGGGGCGCGCCCCAGGATGTCCAGTCCCAGGCTCGCCGCCTCCACCTCCACGCCCGCTGAGAGTACGGGCAGATAGGGGCCGCGACCCAGAGGCGTCGGGTTGATGCCGAGCAGGATGTGCTGCATGGTCGGGTTGCCGACGACTACCGCATCGGCGATATCGGTGAGCACTATGCCGGCTTCGCCCGCAGCGTCCGCCACCATAGCGTTGATTTCGCCTGCCAGCAGCCCTTGCAGCGTAGCCAGCAGCGCGCCGTCGGCTTGGATGTGCGTCATGCGCGATATCACGTCTTCACCGTAGGCCGCCTGCGGATTGCCCGCGGTGCGCACGGCGACGATGTCACCGCGTTCCAGGTTGCACAGAAACACCGCGATCGAGGTCGTGCCGATGTCCACCGCCAGGCCGTGGAGCGGCCGCGGCCGGCCAGCGGTGATCTGCAGCACGCGGCGTTGGGTCAGCGTGGCAGTGACCTGCGCGGTCGCGGCGAAGTCGTCTTCGCGCGAGAAATCGGCCAGGGTCGCGGCCGGCAGATCGACCCTGCCTTGTCCCGCCCGTGCCAGCGCGGCGACTATGCGCTCGGCCAGCGGCCGCATTGGCTCGGCGTAGGCACCCTCCAGCGCCAGCGCCACCCGCCGCACCGCGGGCAGCAGCGCCGTGCGCGTGACGGTGTAGGGTTTGCGCGGCGGACTCTTCAAGGCCTGGCTCTCGGCAGGGATAGCCACGCACACCTCGCCATGCACCTGGGCCATGCAGGCGAGGCGATAGTTGTTCTCCCCCGCTACGCGCGGCAGCAGCGCGATCTCTTCTGCGCTGGGTGGGGACAGCGCGCCCGCCGCGGCCGACGCCACGCTCACCAAGCAGGAACCGCACTTGCCGCGCCCGCCGCAGGCCGACTTGATGCCGACGCCGGCCCTCCATGCGCCGAGCAACAGAGGGTCCCCGGCGGCGAGCGGCGTTCGGCGCGCGTCGGGCAGAAAGCTTACGGCGACTTCGTGCGCCCCTGCTGCGGGCTTTTTCAATGGCATCGTGATCTCTGGCCATCGCCCCCGGCCGCAGACACGATCATTGCGCATCCCCGGTGGCCGCGCCCAGCCTTCCGGGTTTGGCGGCGCCGGAAAACAGCACTCTTAGCTGCCGGTCGATGATTTCGCGATGGCGAGCCACCGCGTCCGGATGCATATCGGCTTCCGGCGCCAATTCATGCTCGAAGTGATTGTAGCGATCGATGCCGCGCACCAGGGTCGCACTCTCGCGTACGCCAGCGGTCTGCTGCACCCGCGCCGAAATGTAGCGGATGGCGAGGCCGACGCGCCGATGATCGGCGCGGTTGGGCGCGGAGCCATGGTAGATCAGCACGTGATGCAGCGACATCTCGCCGGGGGCCAGGAGCACATCGACCGCGTCGCTGTCCCTGACCTCGACCGCGATCTCCTGCCCGCGCGACAGCAGATTGGCCTCGGCAAAGGTATCCTTGTGTTCCACCTGCCGGTGCTGCGTCCCGGGCACCACGCGCAGGCAGCCGCTTTGCACCGTGGAGGGCGTCAGCGCGAGCCAGGCGGTCAGCACCTCGGGTGACGACAGGCCCCAATAGGTGCCGTCTTGGTGCCAGGACACATAGCCGGGGTCACCACCGTTCTTGGCGAAGAACTGTGAGCTCCAGCACAGCAGGTCCGGACCCAGCACGTCTTCGACCGCATCGAGTATCCGCGGATGGCGGACCAGTTCATTGAGCCAGGGGAACAGCAGATGCGGCTTCTGGTTCAGCCGCGCCGGCAGTTGGCCGCCGTGCATCGCCTCGATTGCCTCGAACCGTCCGAGCATCCGTCCAGCCTCTTCCTGGTCAAACACGGGAAGCGGAAAATAGATGCCGTCGCGATGATAGGCGGCGATTGCGGCTGGGTCCAGGAGCTTCTGCTTCATCGGCTGTTTCCTCCGTTGCCAGGCCAAGCTTGGGCGGCGACCTCGCTGCTCAGTACTTGCCGTATTTCTTCAGCGCTTGCGCCATCGCCCAGACGTTTTCGATCTTGCAGTAGTCGGTCAGGCTGTTGCCGCTGCTGATGATGTAGCCACCGCCCTTGCCCGCCACCGCGATGCGTTCCTTCACTTCCGCGTCGACTTCCTCGGGCGTACCCCGGGTGAGGGTGTAATCGAGGTCGATGTTGCCGATCAGGCAGGCGCGCGATCCATACTGCGCCTTCATCTTGCCTATGTCCATGGCCGAGGGCTGGATCGGGTGTATGGCATCCATGCCGAGCTTCAGCAGTCCGTCGAGTATGGGAAACAGGTTGCCATCGCTGTGCAGAGCCCACGGCTTCTTGATCGCATCGGCGACCATCTTCTGATAGGGGTAGAGAAACTCGTCGTACATCTCCAGGTTCACCCACGGCATCTTCGTGTCGGCGTGATCGTCGGCGGCCCAATAGAAATCCAGGTCGAGCCGGTTCAGGTGCTCGAGCACGCGTATGCTCCACTCGGAAAAGCGCCTGTGGATCTCCTTGACCAGGTCCGGATCGTCGTACATCGTCAGCGAGAAAACATCCAGCCCCATGCTCTCGATGGTGCTCGCAGTGCCGAGGCGGATGCGCGCGTACACCGCGTAATCCTCGCGGTATTGCTCTATCCATCGCGCCACCGTCTCGTAGCGCGCCGGATGATCCGGATCGGGCATGAACTCGTCGAACAGCCTGAGCGAATCGCGATCCACGAGCAGACCCTTCTTGACGAAGGCGCGTCCTGTCGAATCCTTGCCCATTTCGGCGATCCACGGTGGCGTGAAGTCGAAGGTGATGCTCTGCGGATAATAGTAGTCATCGTGCGCCGACTTGGCCGCATGCGGCGGCTTGCTGGCTGCGGCATCCGCGCCGATGGGAAAGTGGAAGCCGAAGCCGTCCATGCCCATGGCGCGGCAAAGCTCACCCGGCGTGTAGTCGGTGCGCCCACCCATCAGGCGGATCTGCAGCGCCTGCTCGAACTCGCCCTCGACCCAGGGCACCTGGTCGGGTTGGCCGCCGGCGAGCGCGGTCATAACTCTCTCTTTCGGTGTCATCTCGTCTCTCCCGTAGCGTGCTTCAGCCGAGCAGTTGATTGCATTTCTCGACGCAGCCGTACGCATCGGCGTTATAGAAGTCGGCACCGATCTCGTCGGCGAATTTTTGCGTCACCGGCGCGCCACCGACGCCGACGCGCACCTTCTGCCGCACGCCCGACGCTTCCAAGGTCTGGATCGTCCTGCGCATGCTGTCCATGGTCAGCGTGATCAGCGCGCTCATCAGCACGAATTGCGGCGCCTCCTGCTCTATCGCCGCGACGAAAGACTCGGGGCTGACGTCGACGCCCAGGTCGACCACCTCGTAGCCACCGCCTTCGAGCATCATCTTGACGATGTTCTTGCCGATGTCGTGGAAGTCGCCCTGCACCGTGCCGACCAGCGCCTTGCCCTTCTTCTCGTAGCTGGCCTGAACCAGGTAGGGTTTGAGGAACTGCAGGGCTTCGCTCATGGCGCGGGCACCGAGCATCATCTGCGGCAGAAAGAACTCGCCGCTGGAATATTTCTCGCCTACCACGGACATGGCGGGAATCAGCGCTTCCAGCATCACCCGCTTGGCGTCGACGCCTTCCGCCAGCGCCCGCTTCACTTCGGTCAAGACTTCGACGCGCTTGCCCTTGATGCATTGCTCCTTGATCGTTTCCAGTACATCCGCCATCGCCTTACTCCCTCAAACACTCGCCCGATCGGTCAAGTGGGTATCGTCAATGTGTGACACGAGCCGCGCCGTCGATCGGAATCGGTGGCAACGCAGCCGTTATAGCGCGGTCAAAGGCCTGTCAATCGCCCACTTCAGTCAGTGTCCGCCACCAAGAGAAAATCCGGCAGCGGCGGCTCGGCGACGAGAGCGATATTCTCCAGGCGGCGTATCCAGTGATCGAGGGACTTGTGCAGGTGATCGCTGAGCGCCTTGCCGGCTCCCGCATAGTCGCCCGCGCGCAAGCGCTCGACGACGCGCAGGTGTTCAAGGGCGGACTGCTTCGAATAGGCTTTGGTGATGTCCGGGTAGCCGTCGAAGATGTAACGCGTGGCTATGATCAAGAGCCGGGTCTGGTCGAGCACGCGCAGCAGGGGCTTGTTGCCGCAATGCTCGACGAGGGTGCCGTGCAGGTCCTGTTCGATCTGGTCCATGTCCTCGCTGCTGGCCTGCCGCAGGCGCGCCGTGGTCGCTTTCAGCCGGCGCCATATCTCGTCCATCTTTTCCTTCGGCACCTTCGGCGCCGAGTCGAGCAGCGCCGAGGGTTCCAGCAGCCAGCGCAATTCATAGAGATTGCGCAAGGTCGCCGGGGTGACCTTCTCGGCGATCCAGTGCCCCGACCGGTCCTTGGTGATCAGCCCGTTGGCGGCGAGCTGCAACAGCGCCTCGCGCACCACCGTGCGACTGACGGCGAAGTGGCGCGACAGGCGCTCCTCGGTGACGCGCACGCTGCGAAACAGCATCCGCGTGGCGATCTCGCGTTCCGCCTCCTTGTAGATCCGCCGCCACGAAGGCTCCATGGAGATCGGCATCGGCTCGAATGCATAAGGCTCGAGGTGCGCCGGATCGATGCGGCCACGCCGTCCCCCGGTGACGACATAGCCCTTGCGCGCGACCTGGCTGACGACGCCCTCCTGCTGGAGCAATTCGAGGGCCTGGCGCACGCCCGAGCGGCTGACGCTGAATGCCCGGCCGATCTGCAGCACCGACAGCATGTGGCCGGGCCGCAGCTGACCCGAGGCCAATAGCGCCGAGATCCGGGTGTAGATCGTGCGATAGATAAGTGCGTCTTCCGCCTGCTCTCTCATGGGGCCCTATTCAGTACGCGTACGAACACCGGCAGCAGTGTACCGCGCTGACATGTGCGCGTGGAGATCACGGCTTTCCTCCTTCGCTGCCGAGCGCCGTCGTGAACGTTGACATGGACCACCGTGCCGAGGATCAGATGCCGAGGTACGACGCTTCGACGTGCGGGTTGCGCAGCAGGTCCTCGCTCGCTCCTTCGAGGACGATGCGCCCGCGCTCGAGCACGTACGCGTACGTGGTGACGGTCAGCGACAATCGCACATTTTGCTCGATCAACAGTATCGGCACGCCCCGCCCGCTGAGGTCGTCGAGCACCGAGAAGATGCGCTCGACGAACAGCGGTGCCAGGCCGAGCGATGGCTCGTCGAAGACGATCATCTTCGGCCGCGACATCAGTGCGCGGCCTATTGCCAGCATCTGCTGCTCGCCACCGCTCAAGGTCTGGGCCGGCGCACCGCGCCGCTCCTCGAGCAGTGGAAACATGGCGAACACCTCGGCCAGCGAGCGCTTGATCTGCTGCGCGTTGCTGACCGTGTACGCGCCCATCATCAGGTTTTCCTCGACCGAAAGCGCGGGGAACAGTTGCCGGCCTTCCGCGACCTGGGCCATGCCGAGCCTGACGATCTGCTCGGGTGCGCGTCGCTCGATAGCCTGTCCGTCGAACTCCACCGTGCCCTCGGCTGCCGGCACGATGCCGCAGATGGCGTTGACCAGGGTCGACTTGCCGGCGCCGTTGGCGCCGACCAGCGCGACGCGCCCCCCGGCCGGCACTTCGATCGAGATGTTGTGCAGCGCCCGGGCCTGCCCGTAGTCGACGCTGAGGTTGCGCACCGTGAGCATGGTCAGTGTCCCGCCGTGCCGAGATAGCTGCGGATCACCGCCGGATCCGCGCGCACTTCGGCCGGAGTACCGTCGGCTATCTTGCGCCCGGCGTCGAGCACCGTGATCCGGTCGCATATCTCCATGATCACCTTCATGTTGTGCTCGACCACGAGCACGGTGACCTTCGAGTCGCGAATGCGACGAACGGTGCGCACCAGGGCGCTCGACTCGGCGCTGTTCAGGCCCGCCCACGGCTCGTCGAGCAGCAGCAGCCGGGGGCTGGCCGCGAGCGCTCGCGCCAGTTCGGCGGTATGGCGCAAGCCGATCGGGACGTTGCGGCTGAGCGCAGCACGCAACTCGAACAGGCCGCAGAATTCGAGGATCTCCAGGGCGCGCTCTTCATCCCGCCGCGCGCGGCGGGTGTCGAACAGGTCGCGCCACATGCTCGGACGGTTGCAGTACATCCCCAGCATGACGTTCTCGAGCACCGTGCGGTCGGGTTGCAGGGCGACGTTCTGAAAGGTGCGCACGATGCCGCGACGGGCAATTTCGTGCGGTGCGCGCCCGATGATCGGCTCGCCGCCGAAGGTGATGGCGCCGGCCTTTGCCGAGTAGAACCCGGTGATCAGGTTGAAGGTGGATGTCTTGCCCGATCCGTTGGGGCCGATGAGTCCGGAGATCGTCCCCTCTTGCACGTCGAAGCTGACGCCGTCGACGGCGCGCACGCCGCCGAAGTGTACGTGCACGTCGCGCACTTCGAGCAGGGCGCTCATCGTTGCTCCTTGGTGCCGGCGCCGCGCCGCAGCGCCCAGCGCTGCCTGAGATCCGTGATCAGCCCACCGATGCCGCGCGGCAGGAGATTCATGAACAGCAGGATGATGAAACCGTCGAGTATCAGGTCCCAGGGGTGCCACTTCATCAGCTGGTTGTGCGAGAAGGTGAAGAACACCACCGCCAGGAGCGCCCCCGGGATGCTCTCGAGCCCGCCCACGACGAGCATCGTCAGGTACTGGATGGTGTGCGCCAGACCGAAGCTCTCGGGGCTGATGTAGGTGGTGTAGCCGGCAAAGGCGGCGCCGGCGATCCCGGCCAGCACCGAACCGACGAAGAAGGCGAAAATGCGCTGGCGAAAGACGTTGACGCCGAGGCTGGCGGCGATGTCGGGGTTGTCGCCGATGGCCAGCGCGATGCGCCCGTAGGGCGAGTGGCGAAAGCGCAGCGTTACCAGATAGGCGAACAGCGCCAGGGCGAGAAACAGGAAGTAGTAATCGGCCTCGCCCGAGAAGCGGTAGCCGAAGATCTCCGGCCGGGGAATGTTGCGAAAGCCGACGGAGCCGCCCGTGAGCGGCTTCAGGCGTGCCATCAGGATGCGGACGATTTCGGCGAAGGCGAAGGTGACGAGCGCCAGCCATGGTCCGACAAACCTCGCCCCGGGAATCGCGATCAGGCCCCCGATCACGCCCGCAACCAGCCCGCTGACGAGCAGCGCCGGAAAGAAGCCGATGCCCAGGTTGGTGGTCAGGTTTGCGGCGATGTAGGCACCGATGCCGTAGATCGCCACCTGACCCAGAGAGAACTGCTTGGAAAAGCCGAGGATGATGAGAAAGCCCATCAGCACCGTGACACCCAGGAACATCTTGACGAACAGGCCGAGCAGGAACTCTTGCTGGCGAAATAGTACGGGCACCAGCAGCAGGGCCACGATGATCACGACGTGCAGCAGGGCCCGCGCCCCAAGACCGCTCCTGCTGCGCGCCGCGGCGGCTGCATTCATTGGCGCAGCCTCGGCGCTGCGCGCCGTTGCGCCGGGCGGGAGCGAGCCATCGTTCGGGCGGCCGGGAGGATGACTCATATCCGCCTCGCCCCGTCGGCGCGGGCGAACAGGCCGCTGGGCTTGAACAGCAGGATCAGCACGATGACCGCGAAGGCGACGACGTCCTTGTATTCGTGGCTGAAGATCTCGGCGCTGGCGTTTTCGACCATGCCGAGAACCACGCCGCCGGCCATGGACGCAGGCAGGTTGCCGAATCCGCCGAGGATCGCCGAGGTGAATCCCTTCAGGCCCGAGGCACCGCCCATGTCCACGGAAATATTGTAGGTGAACGCGATCATCACTCCGGCGATACCGGCCATCACGGCGCCCAGGCCCCACGAGAGGTTTACGCAAAAGCGCGGATTGATGCCGACCAGCGTCGCGCCGCGGATGTTCTGCGCGGTGGCACGCATCGCCGTGCCGAGACGGGTCCGGGTCATGAACAGGTGAAATCCCACCATCGCCGCCAAGCCGACGGAGACGACCACCACGTTCTGCGGAATGATCAGGAGCGGGCCTATCATCACCGGCTCGACCGGGAAGTAGCGCGGGAAACTCATCGAGTACGGACCCCAGGCGATCAGCACCAGATTCTTGATGATCGACGACAGACCGATGGTCCCGATCAGGATCAGGATCGGGTCCAGGTCATAGAGTCGCCGGAATGCGATGCGCTCGAGCAGCATGGCCAGCGCGGCGATCGCCACCATGGAGAGCAGCGCCGCGCCGACAAAACCCACCGGCAGCTTGGACAGCGCCGTGTAGCAAATGTAGGCGGTGAGCATGGCGAACTCGCCAATGGCGAAGTTGATCGTATTGGAGGTGGCGAAGATCAGGCTGAACGCCATCGCCAGCAGCGTATAGCTGATCCCCACCATCACCCCCCAGACGACCTGGTTCGCCAGCAAGCCGAGATCGAGTTCCATCGCGCGGCTGTCCCTTGGTTGAACCTCAGTTGACCTTGTGCAGCTTGTAGAGCTGTTCGCGATAGCCGGCGCCGAAGAAGCGCGTGTAGTCGACGCGCTCCTTGTAGATGGGCTCGCTGGTGCGGACGGTGAACACCACCTTGTCCTTGGTCGGATCGGCGCTGGCGTTGCCTTCGACCACTATGCCGGTCTTCAGCCCCTCGCCGTCACGCGGGTCGAAGGTGAATGGCCCGGCCGGCGTCGGAAAGTCACGCATCTTGTGCACTTCTTTCATGATCGCGATTGAGTCGGTGGATTTGGCGCGCTCGATGGCCTCCTTCATCACCATCATGCCGACCACCGCGCGTCCCATGAACTCCTGGTAGATGCCCAGGCGCTGCTTGAGATTGTTGACCATGCGCTGGGTCATCGGATCGGGGTTTACCGGCGTCATCGGGCTGCTGGCGTAGTAGGCGCCCCCGGCCAGATCCTGGAGTTCGGCGCGAGTCTTCGGATCGGACATCTGCGATGCGGTCTCCATCAGCACCACGTCCTTGCCGAGAAACTGGCGCGCCTGGCGGAAGGCCGGGGCGAAGCCCGAGCCGTACACGGCGATCACCAGTCCGTCGAGTTTGGCGCGCGACAGCGTCAACAGCTGCGAGCTGAAATCGCGGGTGCCCTCGGGCGTGGAGGCGATGGCGGCGATCTTGGCGCCATCACCACGGCCCTCGAAGGCGCCCTTGAATAGGTCGCGGGTGCTCTCTCCGGGAAAGCTGTCGATGTGCAGTATTCCCACCCGGCGCAGCTTGCGCTGGCTGTGCGCGAACGCCGCCAGGCTGGTAACCGAAACCTGCTCGGGCACCCCGGCGCGGAAGATCGCGCCTTCGCCTTCGATCAGCCACTGCTTGGCCAGGCCATAGCCCCACATCGCGACCTTGCCGTCCTTGCCCACCGGCATCGCCGTGAGGATCACGCCGCTGGTGCTGCCCGGCTGCAGCACGTGCACCTTGTCGTCGAAGACCAGCTTCTTCGCCACCTGCAGGCCCTGATCGGGCACTCCTCTGTCATCGTAATAGATCACCTGCAGCTGGCGACCCATGATACCGCCGGACTTGTTGAAATCCTCGGCCATGTACTGGATCGCGTCGAGCAGCGGCTTGCCGTAGGCTGCCGCATCGCCCGAGACGGCGGTCGCGACGCCTAAGCGTATCGGTTCCTGGGCCGCAGCGTTGCCGACGACGGATGTCGACAGGACTAAGGCTGCAGCTATTGCCAATGAAATCATCTTCATGTTTCCTCCTTGGTGGTCGCAGATTTCGGTCTCTAGAACGGGGTCGGACTATTAGCTAGATCATGTGCATGCCACCGTTGACCGCTATGGTCTGTCCGGTGATGTAGCCGCTGAGGCGTTCGCAGGCGAGAAAAAGGAAGATACCGACGCAGTCCTCTGCCGAACCGGCGCGCCCGAGCGGCGTCGCGTCGAGATAGCGCTTGATCTGTTCCGCCGAGGTCACCTGATGGATGGGCGTATCGATGTAGCCGGGCTCCACGCAATTGACGCGCACGCCATACTGCGCCTCGTCGCGGCCCAGGCTGCGGGTAAGCGCTTCGACCGCACCCTTGGCCGAGGCGTAGTAAGACGCGCCGAATCCGCCGCCGTTGCGCGCGGCGATCGAGGTCGTGTTGATGATGACGCCGCGCCGCTGTTGGCGGAAATGCGGCAGAGCGACGCGGATCGCCTCCGTCACCGCGTGCTGATTGAGCTGCAGGATGCGTTGCGTCAGTTCCGGGTCGAACTGGTCGACGGCAACCCGGGCCAGCGCCGCCCCGGCGTTGTTGATCAGTATGTCGATGCCACCCATGGCGCTGACCGCGGCTTCGGTCAGTGCCGTGCCGGCCCCCGGCAGGCCGAGATCGGCCTGCAATGCCAGCGCATTGCCGCCCTGCCGGCAGAATTCCCCGACCAGACGCTCGGCGTTGGTGCGATTCGACGCATAGTGCACCGCCACGGTCGCGCCGCACTCAACGAAGCCTTGCGCTATGGCGGCGCCGATGCCGCTGGAGGCACCGGTGATCAGCACCCGCCGGCCGCGCAATTCGTTGAGAGCGTCAATCCACACGCCGCGGCCTCCTCACTCGTAGACGCTCAATCCCGAGCGGTGCTTCTCGATGTAGCCCCAGTCCAGCGTCACCCCCAGCCCCGGCCCATCGGGCACCGCGACCATGCCGTCGGCGCCGATGCAGTCGATTTGATCCGAGTAGCCGCAGAGATACACTGGCGGAATCACGTTCGGACAGTCGGGGCCGAGCAGCGCCACCTCGTAGTAGTTCGAATTGCGCAGCGCCGACATCAGGTGACGATGGGCCGGACCGGCGGCGTGCACCTCCACGTCGAGGCCCAGGCTCTCGGCAAGGTGGGCGATCTTCAGCGACCCGGTGATGCCCATGTCGTACTCGGGATCCACCCGCAACATGTCGGTCCCGCCGGCGAGCACGAAGTCGGCCTTCGGCTCGACGCCGCGAACGTGCTCGGTGATCAGCAGCGGCGTCTTCAGCTTCTCGCGCAGGCGCCGGTGCGCGAAGGCCGAAGTGCCGCCATCGCGAAACGGATCCTCGTACCAGAAATAGCCAGCCTCGTCGCATGCCCGCCCGACGTAGAGCGCGTCGGCAAAGGTGCGCAGTTCGCAGGCCGGGTCGAGCATCAGGGTCATCCGGTCGCCGACGGCGGCCGCCACGTGCAGCACGTTCTCGGCTTCTTCGCGGGCGTTACCCTCGCTCCAGCCGTGGACCTTGAACGCGCGGTAGCCAAGCTCGTAACAGTGCCGGGCAAAATCAGCGTAGTTCTCCTTGGACGAGAGCCCGCCCTGACGATCGCCCATGTAGGTGCTCGCGTAGGCGGGAAGCCGCTTGCGATAGCCTCCCAGCATCTCGCACAGCGAAGCGTTCTGCCGCTTGCCGGCCCAGTCCCAGAGGGCGATGTCGATCGCTCCGTGGCCCATGTGGTCGAACTGGCGGATGTCGCGCTTCAAGTCCTCGTAGATCCCGATCCTCTCCCGTGCGTCCTTGCCGATCAGCCTCGGCGCGAGCATCTGCATCTGTCCGAGGGTAGACCGCGTCGCCACCCAGTGCGTGACGTACTCGCCACGGCAGCCGTCCTTGGTCCGGATCACGACGGCGTACTTGGTGACCTGAATCGACGACCCGCGCCGGAAGGTAATGTTCTGCGCCAAACCGTCGCGCGCCAGATTGCGCGCCTCGAAGCCGAACTCGTGAATCTCGACGCGATCGATGACTGTCATGCCCCCCCCTTATCTGGTTGCGCACCGCCGACGCTGCAGCACCTGCACCGCGATGGCCCGAGCAGATTATGTATACGTTAGCATTGGTGTCTACTGTACACCAAATCCATATGATGTCAATGTCGACCAGGCACTGTCGAGCGACGAGCGGTTGCGGGCGGCAACCGCTCGTCGTGACTCCAGTGATCGGCATGGGCCGCGCGCAATCGGCGCGGCGGGTACAGCCCTAAGCGGCTTGCTTGATGGCGAGCAGGGCTTGATTGCGCAGCGTCTTCAGCAGCGACAATTCCTTCTCGGGAATGACGATGTCGCCGGCTTTCTCCTTGTCGCAATAGATCAGGGCCACCGG
>Ga0172380_10004568_pt1 | contig 17653 bp, 23 predicted proteins | sample Leawe162metaG_FD_119747 | JGI IMG/M metagenome (GOLD analysis project Ga0172380, IMG submission 119747) | Leachate microbial communities from a municipal landfill in Southern Ontario, Canada - Leachate well 162 metaG | ecosystem: Engineered > Solid waste > Landfill > Unclassified | place... | reverse complement strand
TCCCTGATGAGTTCCTGCAAGTTTTTTGAGCAGGAACAACCAGAACGGTTTCCCCGGGGTTCGATTCCCCGGCTGGTTCAAAGTCAAAAGCAATAAAGCTGAGACAAAAAATTAAGCAAAATGGAAAGTCAAAAACAATTTGTGGTTTGTGGATATAAATTCACGACACCTGAAAAAAATGAAACATATGATTCATTTACGCTAACATATTGGACGGAGGATAAAGCCAGCATAGAGGCTGAGAAATTCCGTAAAAATGGATGGGAGTGTGATGTTATGCCAATTGATGAATATGTAAAACTTAATTGAAACCAGATTATAATATTTGATCTTATTTATTGATTGATTTTGCTGTGCTATCGGCGTGACGGGCAACTTATATCAGCAGTCTTGGCAGGAACCAAAATAATACGGTTTTCAAGTTCGATTCTTGGTGCTGGTACAAATCCTAAATTGAATAAAATATGCATACTCCTACTTTTTTCACAGCAGAAGCCTTTCCAAATTCACATATAGAATTTGATTCGGATGGCATAAAACTCCGAGTAAGTTTGAATATTGAAAAGTCAATGTGCTCGTACCTCTCCCCAAACAATGTATTTGCTGGGGATAAACTCTGGGTTTATTCTCTTTGCATGAGAGTTGAAAACCCTTGTTTAGCTACTTTGAAAGCTACTTATGAATTACTGATGACCCGTTGCATGATCAATTGTCGGTTGGCAAAACAATCTGTATTAGATCATCAAATACGTTTATTAATTTGGAATTATAAAAATTGAGATTATGGAAAAAGTTATTATAAATAGATTTAAAACCTATCGACAATATGAAACCTACTCTAAAAAACAAGGGCAGATAACCAAAACATATCTCTATTCAGTTACATTAACCATTTCTGAATGTATAGATGAATTATTGAAAGCTGTTGCTCCTTATGCTGAAATTTGGATATCAAATCATCCAAAAAATAATCAACCTATTGAATTAACTTCCCGTTATTATACTTCATCAGGTGTACCTATTTTAGAACGATTTTTAATCAAATACTAATGGAAACACAATTATACCAAGTTAATCAACTATTTGCAAAAGAAAAAAACATTCCAGCTTTTTTTGCTGCAAATAGTATAGTTCGTACACAGAAAGCAACCTACGTTTATGGTCAGGGAACACTTGAAACCACAAAGATCGGAGTTTGCTGTATCTGTGGCAGAACTTTAACACACCCTGTTTCTATTGAATTAGGGATTGGACCAGAATGTGGTTCACATTATTGGGATTGGGATTTGGTTGGTGGATATACGATTGAAAACCAAAAACGCCTTATCTCTGAAATGAAGATTAAAATTGCTGGAATTAAAGTTGACTGCTGGATACCAAATACCTGCATAAAACAGATTTTACCTTCAATTGAAGTAATTACTACTCCTGCTGATCATCCTATGTTAAAACCCCGGGAAATGGCTAAAAAACGGGTATCATACCAAGAGGATAATAAAATCAAAATTGAATTCCCTTTTGATATGGATTTGGTAAGTAAAATCAAATCACTTTCTGATCGTAGGTTTAATCCTGATGGAAAGTATTGGATTTGTTCTGTTACTACTGATAACCTTGAAAAACTTATTTCTTGGGATTTTCAATTAGATGATTTCCTTCAGAAGTTTTACGATCGTAGTTCCGTTAAAGTCACTGTAAATGATGTTTCCGAAATACAAATTCCAGGGTTAAAAGGCAAATTATTTCCTTTTCAATCTAAAGGAGTTTCATTTATTGAAGCAAAAGACGGGAGAGCATTAATTGCGGATAGCATGGGATTGGGTAAGACTATTCAAGCACTTGCTTGGTTACAATTACATCCTGAAAAACGCCCTGCTATTATAGTAGTTCCCGCATCTTTGAAACTTAACTGGCTGAAAGAAGCTGAAACGTGGGTAACAGAACCAAACGTGGAAATCTTATCAGGTACAAAACCTTGGAAAACTACTGGAGATATTTTAATCATTAATTACGATGTTTTACCTTTTTGGATTGAATCATTTCAAACCCTAAAACCAGAGGTATTAATTATGGATGAATGCCATTACATCAAAAATAATGCTGCAAAACGTACCAAGGCAATTAAAACCTTAGCAAAGAAAATACCCCACGTAATAGGTTTATCAGGTACACCAATTATGAATCGCCCTGTTGAGATTGATAATGCTGTTAGATTGATTAATCCAACTATTTTACCTTCTTTCTGGCATTGTGCCCATAAGTTCTACGGAGCAAAAAATAACGGTTACGGTTGGGATTTCTCAGGTGCTACGAATACTCAGGAATTTCATAAACTACTTACTGAATCTATTATGATTCGTAGGAAAAAGATGGATGTTCTCACTGATCTACCTGATAAGATTACCACAATCGTTCCTTTTGAGATTGACAACCGTGTAGAATATGAAGCTGCTGAAAATGATTTCATTCAGTATATAAAAGAAACCAAAGGTCAAATTGCTGCCATAAAAGCATCAAATGCGGAAGTTTTAACTAAAATCAATCTTTTAAAACAACTTTGTATTAAAGGTAAGTTAAAGGGTTGTATTGATTGGATTTCTGAATTTTTAGAATCAGGTCAAAAATTAGTGGTATTTGTAACTCACATCGATACTGTTAATCAATTAATGTTTACTTTTCCAAAAAATGCTGTTCGTTTTGATGGTTCCGTTTCTATTACAAATAGAAATATTGCCGTTGATAGATTTCAGAATGATGATTCTATAAACCTTTTTATTGGGATGTTAGATTCACAAGGAAAACCTGCTGGCGTTGGTATTACCTTAACTGCCGCATGGTCTACATTTACTATCGAATACCAATGGTCTCCCGGAGTACATGATCAGGCAGATGACCGTATTCACCGTATAGGCCAGAAAAATGCCTGTATTAATTACAAAGCAATTGCAAACAAAACAATTGAAAATTTTCTGATTAAAATGCAAGATGTTAAGCGTAAAATAATTGATAAAACCCTTGACAATATTGATACAGATCAAAAGTCCTTATTAACAGAATTGATAAATAACTATTTAAAATAATGGAAAACATAAACCTAATTCGACATATTGCCTGGTCATTCCATCACACAACCGGGATTGATTATCAGGAATTGTTTTCAGAAGCTTGTTTAGCCTATTGTGAAGCTCTACAATCGTTTAAACCAGAAAAAGGAAAGCTCAATAATTATGCCACCACAATCATTCATAATAAGCTAAAAACGTTTATCTCACGTGAGAAATATCACGGAGTTAAAAAAGCTGCTTTCCCTGAACTACCTACAAACACAGTTATGGTTCATGAATTCATTGAGAACCTTCCAGAATACGTAAAACAGTTTGCAAGTAAGGTTCTTGACAATCTGGAAGAAGTTGAGGACTTCCATACACCTCAGGTTGCTCGTAGGGAAATATTTGAAACTCTACATTCTCAGGGGATGAAAAAAGCAGATATTCACTACAACTTTCGACTGCTTAAAATTGCCCTACGAAATACGATTTAAAAGAAATTTAGTATATTAATCTAATAATTAAAACTTTTTCAGTATGATAGTCAATATGAACTTAAAAAACAAACGGGGTCAGGATTTATATAAAAATGTGCTGACCGGAAAAATAAACCCTTTATCACAACAGGTTTTTCAACCATCTGAAAGGAAATTCAAACGATTAAAAATAGGAGTAAGAAAAGCTGTTTCAAGCACAAAATTATCACGCACAACCCAGACTAATTCAAAAACAGGGTTTGCATACCGGGTTGGTAGATTTGTGAAAAAATTAGTTTCAAAATAACCTTTTTACCCATCATCCGACTGGGTTACTGTCGGAGACGTTCTTACTTTTAAACATCCTTTTTGAATCAGCCCGGTGGAATTCCGGGCTAAATGGGGTGGTTTGCAACCTGCATAGGGGTTGAGAAATGGTTATTGTGAGTTCGATTCTCATCCGCTCCACTAAAAGCCGGGAATATTGTTTAATTATTTTAGTAAAATTTGTTTTTCATAATGGAGTTTAATTTAGGTTGATAGATTTAGTGGTTAGATTTTTTACCTTCAATTCCCGGCTTTTTTTATTTTTTGAAAGTTCTTTAACTTAATGATATATGACCCGTTGAAGTTGTTTGGACGTGGGTTCGAATCCCACCACCTCCACATTTTGCCAATTAAAAAAGCGGTTGGGTAGCTCCCAAATGAACTGAGGAGAGCTTGGGGTAGCCTCAGATAGATTAACAAAAATATTTGCAGGAGTTTCTAATAAAAACGTTTTACTGCATTTGCCCATCCAGGGGGTGACTGGTTTTTGACAAACAATAGAGGATCATAGCTGTAACAGGCAAAACAATCAATTTTTCAGATTATCAGCTCAAGGCAGTTGCATAGTTTGACGCTCCAGGAAACTGGGGCGAAACGGGATTAACGGTTTTTGAAAAGGTTCGATTCCTTTTAATCCCTCTAACCTTTAAAATTTACCTATTTTCATATAGGTATTTTAAACGATCTATTAAAAGTAAATAACTTTATAAGCTTTTTATAAAACTCGCTTAAATCACCTTAAAATAGGCTTAAATTAAATATGGACATAATTCAATTATATCAGGATTTTTCAATCCCATATTATACCGAGGGTAAGAATGTAGCAGACGGGTGGGTGAACGTTCAATGCCCTCACTGTGATGACCGTTCAAATCACTTAGGATTTAACCCTGAATCAAATTCCTTTGTTTGCTGGAGATGTGGAAAGCATAAAACAACCGAAACAATCGCAGCTATTCTAAATGTCAGTTGGAAAGAAAGCAAAAGGATTCAGGAACAATACGGTGGGTATACAATCACGAACGCAGCTCCAAAAGTTGAGATTCATAAACGGGGTTTTAAATACCCTTCGGACACACATGAACTTTTACCACATCATAAAATGTACTTAGAAAATAGGGATTATGACCCTGAGCAGTTAGAACGGGATTGGGGCTTATTTTCTACTGGCCCAATGTCCGTTTTAGATCAGATAAATTATTCCCGTAGGATTATAATCCCGATTGAATGGGATAAACGGGTGGTCACTTTTCAAGGCAGGGATGTTACAGGTAAGAACCCTATCAAATACAAAGCCTGTCCAAAACCGAGGGAATTAATAGAACACCAAACAATATTAGGTGGTAAACAAGAACACTGGGGTGAAACCGGGATTATCGTTGAGGGATTTTTTGATGTGTTTCGCCTCGGTTTTTCTTCCTGTTGTTGCTTTGGTATTGAATATACACCAGCACAGGTGCGTTTAATAGCAAAAACCTTTAAACGGGTTGCAATAGCATTTGATTATGAAATACAAGCACAAAGAAAAGCCAGAAAATTAAAAGAACAATTAGGAATATATTATCGAAAAAAATCTGATGTTTTTATAGTTGAAGGTATTCAGGATGACCCGGGGAAAATGAAACAAAGTGAAGCAGATTATTTAGTAAAACAAATATTAAAATGAGAACTTCAATCCCAAAAAAGCCTAAAATAATATCCGGTTGGAATAAAATCACAGGATATATCAATCAGGAAAACAATATAAGCAGGAGACCTGATAAAATAGTAAAATCTAAAAGAGGAAAGGTATAATACTGATTTATAATGAATTATAAAATAAATTTTTATTTTAGCTTTATTTTTAGTAATTTTACCTTTTTAAAGCGAGAAAGTATGATTGGGCAGGTCATCAACAATATTGAATTGTTTTTTCTACAATGATATAAGTCTATTGAGAGTAGGTGCTGCCCCACCGAAATCAATAGGCTTTTTTTAATTTCTGAGAATATGAGAACAAAACCATTTTCAAATCAGATGCCGGACGCTATTAATTGTAGTCCGATTGATAATTACACAAGAATCCCAAATGAGTTAATTCGTTCTCCTGAATTATCCTGTAAAGCAAAAACAGTTCTGTTCATTTTACTATCCAACCATAAAAGTTGGCATTCATGTATTGAATCACTAAAAAAGATGATGAAAGAAAGTGAGGGTTCAATTCGTTATGGAATTGCTGAATTAGAAGAATACAATTATTTACTTCGATTACGTTATAGGAATATTCAAACAAAACAATGGGTTGGTTCTTTTTGGGCTTATTCATATCAACCTAACTATTTTGATATGGAAAAAAATATCAGATTAGTAAAAAGTATTGGTTGTGAAATATACCCACCTATTACTTTTCCACATGACGAAAACCCAGATGTGGAAAACCCAGATGTAGCTTTTCCAGATGTGGAAAATTATAGGCAAATAATACTAAGTAATAAAAAAACTAAAGATATTATAAAAACAAAGGAAAAAGATATATCTGTCCCGCTTGCTAATTTCCTTCAAAAAATTATAGAAGAAAAGAAAAACATCCATATTACACCTATGCAAATAGAAAAGTGGGCAAGGGATATTTCTAAACTAATAAAAACAAATCAAGTCTCCTACGAAAGAATACGTACTGCCCTGCGGTGGTATAAAGATCATTGTCGGGATGAATATTGTCCGGTTATTGAATCAGGTTCATCCCTGCGTGAAAAGTTCTTAAAACTGGAAGCAGCAATGGAACGGGAACAGAACCCACGACAACCGAAAGAACAACCCCACCCAAATACAATAGGGTACCGGGAACCAAATAAAAAATACAGAGAAGCAGACAGACACGTTTAACAAATAAAATATATGAAAACTTTTGAAAAATTAATACAAGCAAAAAGTCAATTAGATTTTTTTATTGAAAAATTAGAAATAGAATTAAAAGATAAGATTGATTTTAAATTTGCAATAGTATACCAAGAATCTGACGGATGGTGTATTTTAAAAGAAGATTGTACAGATTTAAGTACCTTACGGGAGTGTATTAAAGTTATAGAGCAAAAAGGAGTTTTATCAGTTGATGATTTTGATGAATTAGGAATATGAGAACCAAAGAACAATGGAAAGATAGAATCCGTGAAACTTTCCTAAAACAATTCTCACCAAGGATTCAACGAGACCTGAAATTAATTCCTGAACCTGAAAATCTACCAGAAGAGGTTCAAAGTAATTTTATCACAGGTGAGGCAGGGACAGGCAAAACTATTTATTCCTGCTGGTTAATGCTCAGGGAACAAAGAAACCTATACCTACAGGCAATGAATGCAGATTGTGAGTTTATTTCAGTTCCTGTTTTATTACAGAAAATTAAAGCATCATTTGATATTCCTGAGGTTTCAGAACATCAGATACTGGATCATTATTCTACGGTTCATTTGCTTGTGCTGGATGACCTTGGAACAAATAAATCTACTGATTGGGCTTTTCAAACACTTTACCTGATTATCAACAATCGGTATGAGAACTTGAAAAAGACAATTATAACCTCTAACCTAACTTTGGAACAGTTAGCAAAAACTTTAGGTGATGATCGTATCACAAGTAGGATTGAGAGAATGTGTGAAATAGTAATTAAAGATAATTGGAAATGAACGCTAACGGCTTATGTAGCGACATGTAAGGGATTGCGAGGCGTGTCGCTGTCGGGTTACAAAGATGCTATTGCGGGCAGTGAGGTACGCAACCCACTGACACCCTTATTGACCGCTATACTGTGTTAACGCTTCGGTTTTTATTGATTATAAACATTTTAAATAAAATATAATGAAATACTTTTACATCGAATGCTCAATTTCTTACTCAGATAAAACAGAGGAAGAAATATATGTCGGAGTTGAAACATACTCAATGGTCTTACAAGCAAATTCAAAAAAAATTGCTGAAACTCAAGCCAAATTAGAGGCTAAGAAATTATTCGACAGGGATATTAATTGTAATTTTTCAAACATTGAAATCACTATCGATCAATCTTATCAAACCTCGGAAGATGCTCGCGCGTCCTAAACTGAGCGTTAACGGTTCGTGTATGGGTAGTGTGGGAATATGAAGCACTGCCCTATCAAATTACAAATAACTTAAATACGAGAACAAAAGACCGTATTCCCAAAAAACACAAAAAAACTATCGAAAATCTCATCGAATCAATTGATGAATGGTTACTGACTTTGCACTCTTAAAATGGGGTATAACGATGGGTATATGAGCCGTATCCAGCACAAAATTATTAAATTAGTATAAACCTTAACAGGGTATGGCTTATATACCGTGTTAGCAAATCGTTATTGAGCGATGGCAAAAAAGATAAAATTAGAACTTACAGAAAGGCAATTAAAAGCATTAATGGATGTTACGGACACAATATCTGCAATGATAGGCTGTGGTAGTGATTTCGATGATATGGCAAAAGAGGTAATGCTTGTAGATAGAATGCTTAAAAAGAATGGATATAAACGAAAATTCAATTAGTGCGTTGGCTAATGTTTGCTAACACAAATTTACCTACATATTTCCACTGATCATTTGAAAACTTTACCTTTATCTTTATGACAGAGCAAAACATAGAACGACTAATCATCATTGGGATGATTTCCTCAACAGAATTTCTAAAAGAGATTCGGGAAATCTATTCCGTGAACCTGATTGAAGCAGATTCAGCAAAACGGATAGCAACTTGGTGTATTGAATACTTTGACCAGTACAACCGGGCACCCGATCAGGATATTGAGGGAATCTACTTTGAGAAAATAAAAAACCTTCCAAAAGATGTAGTTGAGGACATTTCAGGCGTGCTTTCCGATCTGTCAGAAGAAGCAGAAGAAAAACCAGCAGATTTAACCTACCTGATTGATCAAACCAGACAAAGGTTTACCGAAAGACATTTATTCCTTCATCAGGAAAAAATACAGAACCTACTCCTAAAAGGCAGGGTGAAAGAAGCAGACACGCTGGCCCAGAATTTTAAACCTTTAACAAGTTCAAAAAAGGATTCAATTAATTTAGGGACTAAACAAGCCTTACCAGCGATTGAGAGGGCATTTAAAGAAGCATCTGAGCCTTTAATCATTTACCCAAAGCAATTAGGTTCATTCTGGAATTCACAGTTTGTACGGGGTGGATTTGTAGCTTTCTTAGCACCTGAGAAACGAGGTAAATCATTCCTATTAATGGACCTGGTTAATCGGGCTACAAATCAGGGTCGTCGGGTTGCTTTCTTTCAGGCAGGTGACATGTCAGAATCCCAACAGTTGAGAAGGTTCTGTATTCACTTAGCAAAAAGATCGGACAAAGAAAAATACTGTGAGAAGCATTTTCAACCTATTCGGGACTGTGTACATAATCAGCGTGACACTTGTAACCTAAGGGAACGGGAATGCCAGTTTGGTGTGTTTGAATCACTCTCAGAAGATCAGGTGCGAAATGAGGTTACTATTGATCAGTTACTTGAAGCATATCAGGAAAACCCAACATATAAACCCTGCTGGAATTGTAGGGATTATTCTACAAAACACATCGGGGCAGTTTGGTTGGAAGAAATACAGAAAGTTGAACCTTTGGACGTAAAAACAGCAAAAAGGATATTCCATCGACACTACGTGAAAACCAATAGACAATTGATGTTATCATCCCATGCAAACGGAACTCTTTCTGTAAGTCAAATTAAAGCGTTTTTAGACGGTTGGGAACGAAATGAGGGATTTATACCTGACGTGATAGTTATTGACTATGCCGACCTGTTAGTACCCTCTACGAAGCAGGAGTTCAGGCATCAGCAGAATGAGATTTGGAAAGAACTCAGAAACTTATCACAGGAATATCGTGGAGAGGTTCAGCCGTTAGTTATTACAGTTACCCAGGCAGATGCCGGTTCCTACGATAAGAACCTTCTGAAACTTAGTAATTTTTCAGAGGACAAACGAAAGTATTCACACGTCACAGCTTTCTACGGATTAAATCAAGACCCAAAAGGGAGGGAAAAACGAATCGGGATAATGCGAATAAATGAGTTAATACTGCGTGAGGATGAATTTGATTCAACGAATGTTTGCTACGTATTACAGAACCTAAGACGAGGGCAGCCAATCCTATCAAGTTACTTTTAGAGAAAAAATGGAGTTTCAAAAAAATTTAGTATATTATTAAAACGAAAAGAAAATGTATATCATCAGAAAAGAATTTAGTTTTAGTGCAAGTCACCAATTAATGGGTTTGACACAAGAGCATCCTTGCTCAAATTTACATGGTCATAATTACACAGTGGTTGTGGAGTTGAGAAGTAAAGAACTAAATAAAATAGGTTTTGTGTTTGATTACAGAGGTTTTCAGCCAATTAAAAGTTGGATTGACGGGCAATTAGATCATAGAAATTTGAATGATATTTTGGATTTTAATCCTACTGCTGAAAATATAGCAAAATATATTTTCAATAAAATTACTGATATATGTGAGAATGATATTTATATTCATTTATTTGCCGTAGAAGTATCAGAAACACCTAAAACATCAGCCAGGTATGAAAGAGATTAGTCTAACAACCCTGAAAGTAAACGAAATCTTCTATAGTTTGCAGGGAGAAGGCTGTAGAGCGGGAGAAGCTTCAATTTTTATTCGTTTAGCTGGATGTAATCTAAAATGTGATTTCTGTGATACGGAGTTTGAAAAGTTTACAGAAATGACTTTGGAAGAAATTTATGAAACTATTGGCAAAGTCCTTTGTAAATGGATTGTTTGGACAGGTGGAGAACCTTGCATACAGCTTTACACTGATATTTTATATTGGTTTGCTGAAAATGGATTTCATCAAGCTGTAGAAACAAATGGGACAATATACATTCCTATTGGTTTTGATTACGTAACCGTTTCACCTAAATTAGGTATGCAGCGTTTGTTAGATGTCAGTAAAGAATATCGGTTTGAGATTGATGAAATTCGCACACCTTATGCAATAGGCAAGATTATTCCAAATATTGAAGATTTACCAACTGCAAAGAACTACTATCTCTCTCCTATCTTTAACGGAGATAAAATGGATCAGGAAAATTTACAATCCTGCATCCAATACTGTTTGGAACATCCCGAATGGAAATTATCAATCCAGCAACAGAAAATCTGGAAAATAAAATAGTTATTAATAACAATTTAAAATCAATTAAAAATGTCAAGTTTAGAAATGAAATCGCTGGTAAAAACAGCAAAAGAGTTAAACACTGTAATGTGTTTGGAACCTAAAATCAAATTAATTGGAGTATCAAAAGAAGACCTCGAAGAAGCTATCTTGGTAAATGCTGAGGACATTCATTGGGTAGATGGTGTGGATGAAGATGGAGACGCTTATGAAGCTGATTCATTCTCGGATGAAACCCTTGCCGTACTGGACACCCTCGGAGTTGGTAATCCTGCCAATAAGGTGAAAAAAGCACCGAAGAAAACAAAAGCAGAAGAAATTGACGAAGCTGAAAATGAGGACAACGTCGTAAAAGCCCGTGCCGAAAAAGAGCAAGCCAAAAAAGCTGCTGCCGTTCCTGAAAAGAAAACCAGCAAAAAGCCTGAACCAGAACCAGAGGATGAAGATGGTGAAGAAGCTGACCCGGAAGATTTGGCTGCTCGTTTACAGGCTGCAAAAAAGATGGATGATCTGAACGAGATTATCGCTGATTTCTCGGACGTTTTCACGAAGAAAGTGGTAAAAGGTTTGGCAGAATTTAAGAACCCTATTATGCTGAAAAAAGCCATGAAAGAAGCTGCTGGAATTGCTCCTGCTGAAAAGGTTGAGAAAGTGAAGAAAGAGGGTAAAAAAGATATGTCACATTTACATGGTGATCCTTCCAAAAGTAATAAAGGTATTGTTTACATTGCTTGGAAAAAAGATCAAACATTAACTGCAAAACAACTACATAAGACTTGTAATGAAGGTGTGCAAGTAACAACAATCACATCATGGTTAGCTCAATGGAAAAATGGAAATAACTTGCCAGCAATTGCAAAAAGTAAATGAAAAGTGAAATCAAAAAAATACTTGAATTTATTGGAGAGGATGTAACAAGGGAGGGGTTAATTGACACCCCTTCCCGAGTTATTAAATCCTGGGGTAAACTATATGAAGGTTATTCGAAAAAACCGGAAGATATTTTAACCACATTCTCAGCTGATGGATATGATCAAATAATTCTATTGAAAGATATAGAATTATACTCTACCTGTGAACACCATATGATTCCTTTCTTTGGAAAAGCGCACATCGCTTATTTACCAGATCCAAAAGGAAAAATTGTAGGAATCAGTAAACTTGCCCGATTGCTTGAAATTTATGCCCGGCGTTTACAAATTCAGGAAAGAATTGGGGAACAAGTCACAACTGCTTTAATGGAATTCTTACAACCAAAAGGTGCTGCTTGTATTATTGAAGCTCAACATTTATGCATGAAAGCTCGTGGGGTTGAGAAACAAAATTCTATCATGATTACATCAAGTATGAAGGGTGTTTTTATGGATAAACCTTCTGCAAAGCAAGAATTACTTCAATTAATAAAATAATGAAAATTTGGTTTGGCACAAGTGAAGCGGATAATGAAGTAGGTATTTTAAATAATTCTGGCATTCTTTATTCTTATTATTATGTGAAAAAAAAAGATACTTCAAATTTTATTACTTCTTATTTTTTAGATTCTGGTGCTTTTTCAGCATGGAGAAAATCCGTATTAATTGATATTAATGATTACATTTCCTTTGTAAAAATTAATGAATGTTCAATTGAAACATTCGCTAATTTAGATGTTATCGGAGATCCTATTGCAACTTGGAAAAATCAACGAATAATGGAAAATGCTGGATTAAATCCCGTGCCATGTTTTCATTTTGGTGAAGATTTAAAATGGTTAAAAAAATACATAGAACGTTATGAATATGTTGCTTTGGGTGGCATGGTTGGAAAAACAAAAAGAAAAGCGTTGATAATGTGGTTAAATCAAGTTTTCAAAATAATAAATTCAGATAACAAAATTCATGGTTTTGGGATTACTGACTTACTTTTACTTAAAAAATATCCCTGGCATTCTGTAGATTCAACTACACATGCTGTTGCTGCAAGAATGGGTGAGATTTTTATTTCAAACCATAACAAAACGGAAATGTTTAGAATTTGCATATCAAATCAAAGAAATGTTTTAAACAATGTACAAAATAAATCAAGAATAATAAAGAAGTTAATTATTGAAGAAATTGAATGTGGTGAAATTTCAATGGAAGACTTAATCAATTCAACAAAAAAAAGAACAGAATTTAATGCCATTCAGTTACTTAATTGGGTCAAATAAAATGAACATACAAAAAGAACAACTAAAAAAAGCCTTGGAAACGGTTAAACCGGGTCTAGCAGGCAAAGAGATTATCGAACAATCAACCTCGTTCGCTTTTATGGGTGGTCGGGTAGTAACGTACAACGATGAGATAAGCATCTCACACCCGGTTGAAGGGTTAAACCTTACAGGGGCAATATGGGCAGAGGAACTCTATCAACTTCTATCAAAATTGAAACGTGAGGAAATTGAGGTAGAAATAACCGATACAGAAGTAATCCTTTCAGCAGGTAAAATGAAAGCAGGGTTAATCCTGCAATCAGAAATTAAACTGCCGTTAGATGAGATTGGAGAAATTAGCAAGTGGAAATCACTACCTGAAAACTTCTCAGAAGCAGTTCAGTTTGTTGCTTCATCCTGTTCCTCAGATATGTCACGTGCAATTCTAACTTGTGTGCATATCGTTTCAAATCAGTGTGAGGCATCAGACGCTTACCAGATAGCACAATTTCAGTTCTCATCTGGTTTACCCTCAAAAACAAATCTACTTATTCCTGCCAGTTCAATTCGTGAGGTTATCAAAATTAACCCTACGAAAATAGCAACAGGTTCAGGGTGGGTTCATTTCAAGAACGAAGCTGGTACGGTTCTTAGTTGTAGGGTTTTTGAGGATGAATTTCCTGATACCGGTGAACACATGGAAGTTGAAGGGACTGAACTAACTTTCCCGAAAACAATAACCGAGATTCTTGATCGGGCATCTGTGTTCTCAAAGCAAGCTGTTTCTACTGATGAGACAATTACTATCACATTAGCCAATAACCGTATGAAAATTGCTGGTAAATCTGATTCAGGTTGGTTCGAAGAAGAAGCAAATATAAAGTTCTCTGCTGAATCAACTTCGTTTATGATAACCCCTTCCCTGTTTCGGAATATACTGAACCGTTCTAATTCCTGCGTGCTTGGAAGTAGTAAGGTTAAATTTAGTGGTGAAAATTGGGATTTTATGGCATTATTAAAAGAATAATTAAATGGAGTATCAGGAATTTCTGGAACAAAAAGAACTTATTTTTCATCCTGTTGGGTTTGAACCTGTAAAACCATTGAATGAATGGCTTTTTCCTTTCCAAAAAGATATTGTCCTTTGGGCATTAAAAAAAGGCAGGGCATGTTTATTTGAGGATTGTGGGCTTGGTAAAACTATTCAGCAATTAGAATGGGCACACCAAATAGTTTTACATGAAAAAGGATCAGTTTTAATCGTAGCTCCTTTGGCAGTTTCACAACAAACTATTCAGGAAGGACAAAAATTTGGAATTAAAGTTCATTTATGTCATTCTCAATCAGATGTAAAAAAAGGGATCAATATTACTAATTATGAGAAGCTACATAAGTTTGTTGGTTCTGAATTTGCTGGGGTTGTTTTGGATGAATCAAGTATCCTAAAAAATATGGCAGGAATGATCAGGAATCAAGTAATTGAAATGTTTCAATCTACTCCATATCGTTTAGCCTGTTCTGCTACACCTTCTCCAAATGATTATATGGAACTTGGAAACCATGCTGAATTTTTAGGCGTTATGGGGTATTCTGAAATGCTTAGTATGTTTTTTGTTAATGATTCCGGTGACACTGGTCAATGGAGATTAAAAAAACACGCAGAAGAAAGAAAGTTTTGGGAATGGGTTTGTTCATGGGCTGTTATGCTTTCAAACCCATCTGATTTAGGATATGATCAAAAAGGTTTTGATCTTCCACTATTAAATTATATCGAACATAAATTGAAATCAAAGAAATCAAATTATGGTTTCTTTTCAATGGAAGTTCAGACAATGGAAGATCGGAGACGGGTACGAAAAGAAACTATTCAGGAACGTTGTGAATTTGCTGCAAAATTAATTAATGAATCAAATGAACAATGGGTTATTTGGTGCGGATTGAATGAAGAAAGTCAACTTCTCACAAAATTGATTAATGGTGCAGAAGAAGTTGCCGGAGCTACTGAAACAGATTTAAGGGAAAAACGAATGCTTGGTTTTTCTTCTGGGAAAGTTTATCGACTTGTTACAAAACCTAAAATCGCTGGATTTGGAATGAACTGGCAGAATTGTCATAATATGGCTTTTGTTGGTTTATCCGATTCTTGGGAACAATTATATCAAGCTACAAGACGCATTTGGAGGTTTGGGCAAGAATATCCTGTTGATTGTCATATTATTATTGAGGAACGTGAAGGTGCTGTTTTATCAAATATCAAACGAAAAGATAAACAAGCACAACACATGATCAAAAACATGATTTTACATACTCAGGATATTGTAAAACAAGAATTACAAAAAGAAGAAATTCAAATTGAATTACCAAAAATAAAAATGAAACTACCATCATGGATGAACTGATTCAACAATTAGAAAAATACCAAACGAAAGTAAAAGCATTACAAGCTAAAATACGGATTCAGGAAAAAGAATTATATCCTTCAAAGGTTTATGATCAGCAAATAACGGATAAATGGACAATGTATCATGGTGATTGTATTGAAGTAGTTTCTGGAATACCAGATAATTCAATAGGTTTTTCAGTATTCTCACCACCATTCCTGTCCCTTTATGTTTACTCTGATTCTCAATTGGACATGGGTAATTCAAAAAGTGATGATCAGTTTTATTCACATTTTGCATACCTGATACCTGAAATATTTAGAGTTTTAAAGCCCGGAAGATTAGTAAGTGTGCATTGTTCAATTATACCAATGACAATGACCCACGAAGGGGTTATGGGTCTAAAAGATTTACCCGGAGCAATTGTTCGTTTATTTGAGCAATTTGGGTTTATCTACCATTCAAAAGTAATGATTTGGAAAGATCCACTTTTACAAGCCACACGAACAAAAATGCTTTCTTTGGCACATAAACAAATATCAAAAGATTCATCCCGTTGTGCTCAGGGTTTTGCAGATGAAGTTCTTACTTTCAGAAAACCCGGGGAAAATACTGAAAAAATAAAACATGGTCGGGGTTTTGAAGAATATATTGGAGATTTACCAGAACCAAAACAACCAAAAAATGACCTTCATTCTATTAATAAATACAGTCATGAAGTTTGGCAGCGATATGCTTCCCCTGTCTGGTTTGATATTAATCAATCAGATACCCTTAATTTCCGAGCTGCGAGAGATAAAGCGGATGAAAGACATATTTGCCCACTTCAATTGCAAGTAATAGCCCGTTGTTTAGAATTATGGAGTAATCCCGGGGATATTGTTCTATCCCCTTTTGCAGGTATTGGTTCAGAGGGTTATGAATCTGTAAAAATGGGACGTAAATTTATTGGGGTTGAATTGAAAGAATCTTATTATAAATCAGCAATTAAAAATTTAAAACTTGCTGAAAAACAACAAAAAGCAATTCTATAATGGCAGGATTTTTCAACTTAAAACAAACTGAATCAAAGAGCAGGCCAACCGGGCAAATCCTTTCCTGTGCATCCTGTGGTTTATATCAGAACTCAGAACACCCAAAAATAAAACCATCAGGAAACTTCAAAAAAAGGATTCTGGTAATAGGTGAATCAAGTTCTAAAACAGATGACCGAACAAATTCTCAATGGAGGGATAAACCGGGGGAACTTCTCAGGAACACTTTCACTAAATTTGGGGTTGATCTTTATGAGGATTGTTTGTCCACAAATGCCAATATCTGTTTTCACAGTCAAACACCAACGTTAGATCAGGTCGCTAATTGCCGTGCGAAGCTGTTTAAGGTCATTTCAGAGACAAACCCTATACTTATTATCGTTTTAGGATTTAACCCCTTATTTAGCCTTATTGGGCATCGTTGGAAAAAGGATTTGGGAACTATTGAGAAGTGGAGAGGTTGGACAATACCTGATCAGGATTTGGATTGTTGGGTTTGCCCTACTTATCACCCTTCATTTATTCTCGGAAAAGAGCAGGAATTTCAAACCGTCTGGGAGCAGGATATTGAACAAGCTTTGGGAATGGTTGAAGTAAAGTTCAGGAAATTTAGGAAACCAAAAATAATCCATATAACTAATCTAAAACAATTAGAATGGTTAAAAATGGGGTTAATAGCGTTCGATTATGAAACTACTGGGATTAAACCTCATGCAAAAGGGCATAGGATTATATGCTGTTCTATCGCTACAACGGAAAATGAGGTAGTTGTATTTATGATGCCTACGAATCCTAAAGAACGGGAACCGTTTATTGACATACTTAAAAACCCTATGATCGGTAAAATTGCCCAGAATATGAAGTACGAACATACCTGGTCCCTGGTTCGACTGAAAACAGAAGTAGCAAACTGGGAATGGGATACGATGATTGCTTCCCACATACTTGATAACCGTCCAGAAGTAACGGGGTTAAAGTTTCAAACCTATGTACAATTTGGGGTTATTGATTATGATTCTGAGATTT
>Ga0172380_10004567_pt1 | contig 17660 bp, 12 predicted proteins | sample Leawe162metaG_FD_119747 | JGI IMG/M metagenome (GOLD analysis project Ga0172380, IMG submission 119747) | Leachate microbial communities from a municipal landfill in Southern Ontario, Canada - Leachate well 162 metaG | ecosystem: Engineered > Solid waste > Landfill > Unclassified | place... | reverse complement strand
TCAGCCAATGAAACGAGCCGACATTGTTTGGGTTGGTAATCCGGAAAAATTTCCCAGAGAAGTAATTCAAAAATTTAATGTAAGCCCCGACGGTACATTTGAATTTGATACACGAAGAAGAGGGCTGCATAGAATTTGGTTTACCGGGATTGAACATAAATCATACATGATCCCTTTCTATTTAGATAAACCGGATACAACAATTGTTGAAGTGCACTTAAGCAAACTTGAAATACCGGAGAACCTAAATAAAATTATTCTGTTTGCAGATTTTGACCCGGTAAAAAACAAAAGTAGGATTAAAGATACAATTGAGATAAGTAAGGATGGCATTTTCCGTAAAACTTACAAAGCATATGGTGATAAATTTATTTATGAATTGAATGATGAGAAAAGAGAATATCAGCTTGCCGGGACACAATTGGATAGCCACAGTTTTGAATGTACTACTAGATTTGAAGAAAGATTTAACTACTACTATTCAAGTGTTATTAACACAATAAGCAACACGGAAGTTAAGTTCGAATATGGTCCTAAGTTATTCAAAGCCGAATCTACAAAACCCTATTATTGTTTTATTAAAGCAGATACACTGACGAAAAAATTCTTAATCGTACATGAGGACAATTTAAAAAGAAAGGAAAAGTATAACGAATACATAAAGGCTGGAAAAAAGAAAGGCATTTACAATAATGAATATGCAAACGCCTATCTGTATGATAAAGATATGGAAGAGCTAGATAAACTTATTGAGACTGAACCGGATGCATTTATGAAAAACGCATGGATAGTAAGCAGAATGGATTTTGCAGTGATTGATGCATTTTTCAAAACCGGTGTAACAAATGTCTCTAAAGAGCAAGCACAATGGCTATTAAATAATACCACACCGGACTCTCCACTTTGGTCATATGTACCTAACGGACTAATGGTTGCCCTAGCATTTGCAAACAAAAAAGAAAAAGAAGTAAAAGAATTTTCAACTGGCGGATTAGAAATTTCTACTGATGCCGATCCTTATGTCAATTACTTAGAGGAAGCATATTATACTCACCCGGATTCATCAATAAAAAGTAGAATGCTCGTCCGGTTAATTAGTTTTCATGAAGATGGTGGTAAAAAAGATAAAGTGCTAGAATACATGGATAAATATCGCGCTTTTTATCCCGAAGAATATAAAAATCATGTAATGCGCGATAACTATGATTCTAAAAGAAGCATACAACTGAAAAAGAAAATTCCACAGTTTAGTTTTGCTTCAATTAAAGATTCTACAAGAATCAAAACTAATGAAAGCTTATTAGGCAAGAAGTATTTGATTCATTTTTGGGGTTCATGGTGTGCGCCATGTAAAATTGAGATGCAGGCAATCCAAAATATTAATAGAATGTTTGGCGGCAAGAATTTTGAAATAATTAGCGTTGCTGTGGATTTTTCAAAAGAAAGGGTCTTCGACTTCCAAACTAAAATGCCAATGCCATGGTTCAATTCGTTTTTAGATCAGAGAAACGATACCAACGGTGTAATGAGAAGTTTTGAAATTTCAACTATTCCCAAGAATATTTTGGTAGATGAGAAAGGTACAATTGTAGCAGTAAATGATCTCGACAAGATTTTGGAGATACTTTCTAAAAAATGAGTATTAATAAACATTAGTTATAATTATTCTATGAAAATGAAGTGCAATGAACTAATTTTCTAAAAGTAGACTATAAAAAAGCTCGGAAATTATATAAACATTATAATGGACATGAAAAGTTTTCAGCAAGAATAGAGCTGACATGCCCCGGATTAGTGTACCGGTTAAAAGTGATTTAATCATCATTAAGCACCGGCAAATTGATGAGGGATTAATACCTCCGGTATCGGAGGTCGATAATTTAACGAGCTATGCGGTTGTTTTTGTTGTAATGATTTCTCCACTGCTCGGTTATTATTCTTGCCTTTAAAATAGTATCAATATTTCTCCCTTCATCAACTCATCTCTCAGCTTACCCTTAACAGAGCCGGCGCCGGTCCTTGGAGTGAGGTGGTTAACAGAGTGCAATAGGTTCTGGATAACAGATGCTGGATACTGGATAAGCCCCGTGGGATGTGAAATACAATAAACTGTTTTTCCGTCTCACGGGATAAAATACTAGAGGTTTAGTGATGTTTTAGCAAGCAAACGATGGGGTAGATTCACTGCAGAAGAATTTATTCTCTGAGATAGTTAAGCTAATTACATTTATTCCGTACCCTAAAACCTTCTTTCATTTTAAACTATTATCTATTAGTTTAATTCTTATCTTATTCTTTTATCGGAAACATATGACCTCGAAAGAAGCTCAAGCTCGTATCAAGATTAATAAGCTGCTTGAAGAAGCATGCTGGCGATTTTTTGATGACAAATCTGGTAATGCTAACATTAGTTGTGAACATCGAATAACAAAAAAGAAATACAAAACCGATGATTTAGGGAACGATTTTGAAAAAGTAGAAAACGGATTTATTGATTATCTTTTACTTAATACTGAAAAACGCCCCATTGCCTTAGTTGAAGCAAAAAAAGAAAGTACCAATCCTTTGGATGCCAAAGAACAAGCGAGGGATTATGCAAAAAGTCTGAATGTTAGGTATGTCTTTCTCTCTAATGGAAATGTCCATTATTATTGGGATCTACAGAACGGTAATCCGATCCGCCTTTCAAAAATTCTTTCAATAGAAGAATTGGGCGAAGCTCAAAAGTGGCAGCCGAATCCCGAAGGCATGGCGGTTCAGCAAATAGATGAAAATTATATTGCTGTATCTCAAGATTCTAATTGGTTAAACTATTCCGAAGAAGAAAAGAAACTCGCCAAAATTAATAAGGGTATCCGTGTTTTAAGAGATTATCAATTGGATGCAGTTAAAACAATCCAAAAGGATTATTCAAAAGGGCAAAGAAGATTTCTCTTAGAAATGGCAACCGGCACGGGGAAAACTCTTCTTTCTGCTGCAATTATTAAAATGTTTATACGTTCCGGGAATGCTGATCGTATCCTTTTCTTTGTTGATAGATTAGAACTAGAAAGCCAGGCATATAAAAATTTATTTGCTTACCTAAGCAAGGATAGTATTAATCCTGTTATCTATAAAGAAAACAAGCACGATTGGTCAAAAGCGCAAGTGGTTATAACTACCATTCAAAGCCTCTCTTATAATAATCGCTACTTAAATGAATTTTCTCCAAATGATTTTCAACTAATAATTTCAGATGAGGCTCACAGAACTATAAGCGGAAATAATAGAGTAATATTCGAATATTTCATAGGTTCAAAACTTGGCTTAACTGCAACACCAAGAAATTATTTGAAAGGCGTGGATATTGATGATATGCAAACAGACGATCCCCGCCAGCTTGAACAAAGGCTTCTACTGGATACTTACCAAACCTTTGGATGCCAGAACGGAAAACCGACTTTTAGTTTTAGCTTGCTCGATGCTGTTCAACATCAACCCCCTTATTTGGTAAACCCACATGTAATTGATGCCCGAACAAATGTAACAACCGAACTTCTTAGTGAAGAAGGATGGAGTTTAAAACTTTCTCAAGAAGAAAAACCCGAAGACAATGATAAAGAAACAAAAGCAAGCAAAGAAGAAAGTGAATCTTACTTCAAAGAAGATTTTGAAAAGAAGTTTTTTTCTCCCGAGACTAATGCTTCATTTGTAAAAACATTTTTAACACATGCAAAAAAAGATCCAATCACCGGAGAAATAGGTAAGACTATTTTCTTCGCTGTTAGCCGAAAACATGCCGAAAAGCTTGTTAAACTTTTAAATGAGGAAATAGAAGAATTACACCCGGGTAAATATAACTCCGACTTTGCTGTTCAAGTAACATCTAATATACCGCTTGCTCAAGATATGACAATAAATTTTGCGAATAATAATCTAAACGGTTTTACACGGTTTAAGCCGGAATTGATTGATTATAAATCAAGCAAGACACGTGTTTGTGTTACAGTCGGTATGATGACAACCGGATATGATTGCCGGGATATATTAAACGTTGTTCTTGCCCGACCAATATTTTCACCAACTCTTTTTGTTCAAATAAAGGGTAGAGGAACACGGTTATATGATTTTTCATACGATCACGGTAATTCTAAAATCGTAAAAACAAAAGACAATTTTTATTTATTTGATTTCTTTGCCAATTGTGATTACTTCGAGCATGATTTTAATTATGATGAAGTAATCCCCTTACCTAAGCCATCCGGCGGAGAAGGCCCCGAACCCCCACCACCGCCATCCGGAAATTTTGTTTATACCGGTCCTGATTCTGTAAAGACAATTGTTGAGGAACAGATCGGTCTTAACGGGATGCGTATTGACCGGGAGGCATTTTCAAAGAATTTTGAAACCACTACAAAAGAAGAAATTCAAAAGAATCCCGATCTTATTTTTGCCGCAAACGAAGAAGAATGGGACGTTATTGAAGACTTTGTAAAAACAAAAATATTTAATAAGCCGGAAGAATACTGGAATCAAGATAAACTTCAAGAAGCGTATGGTGTTGATAGAAGGCTCTCGCTTCGCGAAATAATTCTTAAAGCTATTGGCAAGTTAGATCGGTTCAAAACTCGAGATGAAATTGCCGACGACTATTTCGAACGTTTTCTTTCCATAGATGGAATAGACGGCTCTAAGTATTATGAATTAAAAACTCTATTCAAAGCTTATTGTTTGTTTGATGATCTTCGTCCGGTCCTCGATAAAAAAGAATATGCTTATCTTGCTACTGATTCCAGAATTAATATAAAGGATTTGCAAATCCTTGGTGCTGAACAGATTGCTTTGACAATTAACTACATTAAAGACAACGTGCCGATTAACAAATTTTTACCATTATAGGACTTATTATCATTATGCAGATTTATACGCTGCTTCTGATTGAATAAATAATTATGCTCAATAAAGAAACTAAAAAGAAAATCGATAACTGCCGCGATATCCTTGTAGGTGTTCTTCCATTACCATCAGATCAAGTAGAGCTTATTACTATTTCTCTCATCTATAAATTTATGGATGACATGGATGAACAAAGCCGCCAGCCCGGAGGCGCTGTTTCATTCTTTAGGAATGGTCTTAAAGTTTACTCATGGCAAAACTTAATGAGTAATCAGCTTAGTGCCGATGAACGCGTTCTTAAATTTATTAAAGCCATAGAAGAACTTACTAAAGCTCCTCACATCCCGGAACTTTTCAAAAGCATATTTAGAAATACATTCCTAAAATTCCGCGATGGAAGAGTGTTCAAACTTTTTCTTGATGAAATTAATTACTTCTCCTACGATAACTCCGAAGAACTTGGCAATGCGTTCGAATATCTTCTTAACACTATGGGCGCTCAAGGTGAAAACGGTCAGTTCCGAACTCCGCGTAACATTATTGATTTTATTGTAGAAGTTGTTGATCCGGATAAAGACGATAAAATTTTGGACCCCGCTTGCGGTACTGCCGGTTTTCTGATTTCCGCTTACAAACATATTTTAAGAAAATACACAACCGGCTATGAAAATTACCGTGTTAGTTTGAATAATCAGACTTTGGAAAGCAACGGCATTCATTGGGGCGATAAACTCCTCGCTTCTCAAAAAAGCAAGCTTTCTAAGAGAATTGAAGGATATGACAACACTCCACTAATGGTCCGGCTTTCTCAAGTAAATATGTATCTTCATCATTTCGCTAATCCTGCTATTTATGATTATGATTCTATAACATACAGCAACCGTTGGAGCGACAAATACGATTGCATTCTTGCTAATCCTCCGTTCATGACTCCAAAAGGCGGTGTTAAAGCTCATGATCAATTTAGAATTAGGGCAAACAAAACCGAAATTCTTTTCTCGGATTACATAATTGAACATCTCACACCAAATGGTAAAGCCGGCTGGATTGTTCCCGAAGGTATTATTTTTCAGAATAGTAATGATTATGTTGAACTTCGTAAGTGGTTAATTAATGAAATGGGTCTTTGGGCTGTGGTTTCTCTTCCCGCTCAAATCTTTCAACCATATAGCGGTGTAAAAACTTCAATTCTTCTTATAGATAGAGCTCTAGCTCGATTAACTGAGAATATTATTCTTGTTAAGATTGAAAATGACGGTTTCTCATTAAACACAAACCGGAATCCTATTCAAGAAAACGATCTCCCGGCGGCTCTTAATCTCCTAACAGAATACAAAAAAAATCCTTCTGTCATTCTGAGCCGAAGCTCTGAGCGAAGCGAAGAGGAGGCGAAGAATCTCAAGTACAAGATTCTCCACCGTAAAGACTTTGCCAAACTCGATAGTTACAAATCCACAACTGCGGCAATCGATTTCTGCAAAAAAGAATTTAAGGATCTTAAAAAAGCCGAAGAGAAATATCAAGAATCTCTGCAAAAGGAATTAACCGAAAAGCAAAAACAAAAAGCAGATGAGAGAATTAAGAATCTGAGAAGATTATTATTAATCAATACCGGGTTTAACACTATTCCTATGTATGAAACCTTAATTAAACAGCTTATTGAAGAACAGCTGAAAGATCAAGTAATTCTGTATGGAGAAGATTCAGAAAACCGTGTTAACCTTTCTTCCAACCTCAAAAAAGCTATCGATTGGCAAAGAGAGTATAATCTTAGCTTTGATAAGAATTCTAATATTAAGAAAGGACCATCTGCTGATTGGGAAATGAAAAGAATCGGTGATCTATGTGAGCTTATTAATGGTAGAGCATTCAAACCATCAGATTGGACGACAAAAGAGGACGGGGGCTTACCAATAATTAGAATTCAAAATCTCAACAATGAATTTGCGGAATTCAATTATTATACTGGTGTTGTAGTTGAAAAATTTATCGTGAACAATGGCGATTTACTTTTCTCCTGGTCTGGATCTAAAGGATCTTCTTTTGGTCCACACATTTGGAATGGTGGAAAAGCAATCCTTAACCAACATATATTCCGAATTGAACACACAAGAAATATTATCAAAGAATATTTCTATTGGGCTTTGAAAAAATTGGTCGTAGAAGTTGAAGAAAATCTTCATGGTGGTGTCGGATTGGTTCATATAACAAAAGGTGACTTGGAAGAATTACAAATACCCGTTCCTCCTCTCGAAGTCCAGCAAAAAATTGTTTCTGAAATTGAGCAGTACCAAAAAGTAATAGACGGCTGTAACCTTGTAATAAAAAACTACAAACCCACTTTCAAAATTGATGAAAGTTGGGAGAAAGTTAAACTTGGAGATTATTGCGATTTATTAACCGGTGCCACACCAAGAACTGAAAACAAAGAATATTATGGTGGTGATATTAAATGGCTCGTTTCTGGCGATATACATCAAGGTGATATATATGATTGTAAAGGTCGAATTACTAAGCTAGGGTTAGAAAATTCAAACACAAAAATTTTACCAATTAATTCAGTCCTTATCGCCCTGAATGGGCAAGGCAAAACTAGAGGCACAGTAGCATTTTTGAAGACTGAGGCTGCATGTAACCAATCTATTGCTGCCTTTGTAATTCGCGATGAACAAATGATATCCCCATATTATCTTTATTTGGATCTTAAACAGCGATATCTTGAGTTGAGAAATCTTACTGGTGATAATGAAAGGAGTGGATTAAATCTTCCAATCTTGCGTAGTCTTGATTTATCAGTACCACCTATAAATATTCAGATAAATATTGCGGAGCAAATCCAATCTGAAATGCAAGCTGTAGAACAATGCAAACTGCTAAAAACCCAAATGGAAAACAAAATAAAAGAAGTAATGAATTCACTATGGCAAACTAATATTAATACTTTGCCTAATTAGTAAGAGTTTGCTGAATAACCGGTTGGGGTGTTCTATGAGCATAACAAATACGGGTTTTACAGTACCAAGAATTTTTGCTGAATCCAAACTACATTCATTTACAGAATCAGCAAACTTACCATTTGTAATTAGTGGTGTAGATATGAATTCTTCTATAAAGGGAGAATTTGTTGTAAAACTTAAGAGTTCCCAACGAATGTCCCCCAGTGCGGCACTACGTGAGACGCTCGCCTCATTATTAGCAATTGAATTAGGTATTCCAACTCCGAATCCAGTTATTATTGAGATATCTGCCCCTTTTGTTGCAACAAGAAGGGGTTTCGATGACTTCCAAAGGTTTAATGAAAGTATAGGTGTTAATTTTGGAAACCAATTCCTTGAAGATAATGTTATACAATTTGTTCCCAAGGACGCCGATTCATTTAAGGGAAGAATAAAAGAACTGCAAGAAATTTTTGTTTTCGATCTTTTTATTGAGAATGCAGATCGAACATATAATAAGCCCAATTTATTGTTAAAGAATGGTTGTGTTTATGTTATTGATCATGAAATTGCTTTCAGTTTTTATTTTATCCTTAAGTTTCTTAGGAATCCAAAACCTTGGACTATTGATGCAATAACTCATAATTCGCTAAAAGATCATTGCTTATATGCAAATCTGAAGGGTAAAAATTTTTTAGCTCATGATTTTTTTAAGAATTTTGCCAAACTAAATGATACCTTTTGGACAACGGCATTTAATCTTTTGCCGGAAGAATGGAAACTAGATGATTTTAATGAGATTCGCGATTATCTCTGCTTAAAAGTAGAGCATATTGATGAATTACATTATGAAATCATGGAGGTGCTTAAATGAAAAACTATCAATACCAAATACTTCGTTACTACCCCGATGTTGTTGCGGAAGAATTTATTAATGTAGGTATAGTATTCTTCATACCGGAAGAGCGCAAACTCATATCCAAAGTAATTGAAAGTTCTTCTCGCTTAAATGCATTATATCATGGTGTCGACTCAAAATCAGTAGTGCATCTTTTAAAAAATGTGAATGGTTGGCTGAATACTAAGGGAAAAGAATTACTGGAACAATTAAATCATAATGATTATTCCAAAATTGATGCTATTACTTATTCAATTCTTCCACCGAACGATTCTTCCTTACGGTTTTCAGATGTTCGTTCTGGGATAACAGTAAATTCCGATCAAACTTTTGAAGACATGTTTATAAGATTTGTCTCGAAATACGAAAGGAAAACTGAATCACATTCAAAAGATGACACAAAGGCATGGAATGAGTATAAGAAAGTTTTTGAAAAACATTCGATTGATAAGCGGTTGAGAAAGCCAGATGTGAAAATTAAAACAACATTTAATAACGAATTTGAGTTTTCACACGGTTGGAAAAATGGTAAATGGAATTTCTTCAAACCTATTTCCTTCGATCTTGCAACCGCTGATAATATCAGAAAAAAAGTATGGGAACAAGTTGGCTTCACCCAAGAATTATTGACTTCCGACTCGGAATTTTCACTTACTTATTTAGCGCTTTCTCCTAAGATTGCTAATAGTCAATCCATTAATGCAATGTTAAATTCTAATTTTACAAAAGATACAAACGGAAAAACAATATCAATCGTTTTTGAAGATAAAGCAGAAGAATATGCTGCTCAATTAAGTCTCCAACTTGATCATTCTCCTGAACACATTTAGTTCTTTCTAGCATAATTTTTTTATTGCAGTCACGGACCAAACCGTGACTGATTAATTCCGCAATACATTCTCAAACAAAACACTTGCTATCAATACCATCATATATACCCGGGCTTTTCCTCTGGCGGGAGGAGCATCTGCGCGAGGATTAAAAATTAAATTATCGATGTGTTATTCGTCTAAAATCAATCTTATCTTGTGAAAAATCGTCTATTTAAGTGCCCAATTCTGAGAGAATTACAAGGTTTTCACTTCAGTTTTTTATTTAACAAACATTTAATTAGAAAATGTAGTTAATTAAGAAATATTTCAATTAACAGTAATAACCGATTTGCCTTGATGTTCCATTCGAAAAAGAGTAAGTTGAAAATAGTATGAAGTGCATCAAAAATATATTGTTTTCCATTCTAATGCTGGTTTACTTAACTCATGTTTATAGTAGATTGGTGCATACACCGCCAATTTATGTAACGACATCTGCAAAAAGTGAGCAGACAGTTGATGAAAAAGAAAAAAATGCAGCGAATAAATCGTTCATTTTACATAGAAGGCATCTACCACTTTCAAAAAATATTGAGGTTAGCAAGTTATATCCACACTTCAGTTCTATTATCATTGGCAAACCATCAGTAGAAGCATCATTAATTAAAATAAATTCCCCAATTGCATCTCTCGCATCTTTTTTAAAAGAACATCGTAGTAATAAAGCTCCTCCAGTTACTTGTTAATTAGCCGCTAAAAAGTTTATTGAAGCTCCTTATTAGAATTTATAGTTACCGAAAGTTTTGAAAGGTAATATTCTTTATGGCTGCAATAAAAATCTTTTATTAGATGAATTTTGAGATTCTCTCATTGAGGATCAAAGTTTTCAAATGGTCTGATAATAATTCCCTATACGGAGATAAAATGGATATTGAAAATACAAACAAACCGAAATTTGCCGTATGAATGCCGGCTGGATTGAAGAAAATGCAGAGTTCCAATTTTATCTTGATGGAGTAACAGAATCAGTAGGAAGAGTTTTGGAAAAAATTGATTGTGAAAGAAAAAAAGTTGCAGAAACACTTGGAATACGAGTTATAAGAGTAAAAGAATAGGCAAACATGAAGTGTGCTTAATCGGCAGGACAGAAGAACAGACTTATATCAAATATCTTTTTAAGATTTACCGGAATTGGAAGCCATAGAAAAAGAGCTTAAGACATGAATCAAAATTATGGAATTATACAAACTATTTACTTAGGCAATACAATTGTAGAGTGGGTAATAGGAATTGGTGTTGCCCTGCTAACATATATTATAATTTTCTTTATAAAAAGAATTTTAGTAAGTCGACTCAGTCTTTATGCAACAAGAACAACAACTGACATAGATGATTTTGTCGTAGAGATTATAAAAAAAACAAAACCATTTTTCTTGATTGTTCTATCGGTATTCATCGCTTCGTTCACACTTACACTCTCATCAACAGTATTGAAAGTAATTCAAAAAGTAGTTGTTCTTGGTTTCCTTATACAAATAATTGTATGGGGAGCAACATTTATTAAATATATAATTCAGCGAATGGATAACCGAAGAAACGATGAAAATCAATTTAGTAAGGCTTCATTAATTATACTTGGATATTTAGGTAAGCTCTTACTCTGGTCTATTGTCGTTCTTGTAGCTCTGGATAATCTTGGTATAAACATTACAGCACTTATTGCCGGATTAGGTGTAGGAGGAATAGCGGTAGCACTTGCAGTACAAAGCTTATTGGCAGATGTGCTGGCATCTCTTTCAATTGTATTTGATAAACCATTTGTAATTGGAGATTTTATAGTTGTCGAAGATTTTTTGGGGACTGTTGAATACATAGGATTAAAAACAACTCGGATTCATAGCCTTTCGGGGGAACAAATCATTATTTCAAATAACGATCTTCTGCGATGCCGTATCAGAAATTACAAAAGAATGACTGAACGTCGAGTTGTATTTCACGTTGGAGTAACGTACGAAACGCCACATGACAAGCTTTCGCGTATTAATACAATTATTCGTGAGATAATTGAGACAAAGGAAGATGTTCGTTTTGATAGAGTACACTTCAAAGAGTATGGTGATTGGTCGTTAATTTTTGAAGTTGTTTACTTCGTTTTAAAACCAGATTACAATCTCTATATGGATATTCAACAGGCGATTAATCTTGATCTCTTCCAAAAATGTGAGAAGGAGGGGATAGAATTTGCTTACCCTACTAACAAGGTAAAGATTATTAATTAATGATATTTATTACAATAAATATTTTGGAGTGAATTATGAAAAAGAAAATATTAAGAGTTGCAGCATTACTACTTACGGTAATTGCAACCAACTTATTTGCTCAAGTAGATTATTCCAAACCAAAAGAGGTAGCCCAGGCATTTTTGGATTTGTGCTTAGCTGGTAAACTATTTGAAGCATGCAAATTATATGGAACTGAAGGATGCAGCGATCAAATGGAAATCTTAGTTAAAAAGTTAGTAACTAATGATGTATCCCTTGTAAACGATAAGTGCCAATACATAGTTGATAGTTGTATGATTGATCAGAAAAAAAATACAGCCAAATGCTACTACATGAAATCATGTAAAGATGCTAAGATGAGTAAAAAAGGATTTTTGACGGTAAAGAAAATAGAGGACGAGTGGCGTGTGGAATATCTTTGGAAGAGAGACAAGTACATATAACCAGTTTACATATACGAATGTATAGCTGTAAACATATTGAATGTATTAGTGAGAAAAGTAAGGCTACTGATTATAAAACATGTTCCATAATATCATACAAAAAAAAGCGAGTTGAAACTTGAAGATTACTATTAAACTAATTTTTGCCCTAGTATTTGTAACAACTCTCGTGATTCTAATTTTCACATACCTTCAAATGGAAAGTGAGAGAGATAGATTTAGAAACGAGTTGGACATTCGTGCTTCGATACTAGCAGAAAGTCTCCAAGAATCGACTCAAGAATTATTGCAACTAAAATCTCCAGTTAAACTTCAGCGGTTCGTTAATCGATTTGGAATCAAGGACAAACTTTCGGGTATTGCTGTTTATGATAGCGTTGGGAAACAAATTGAATCTGTTAACACTAATATTGCGGCAATTCCAGATTCCATCACCCACATCTTAGAAACTATAAATCAAAGTGAAGGCCGATTTGATATTATAAAACATGATGGGAAAACCGTGCATATTTATTCTACACCGTTAATTCTAAATAAGAAAGCTATGGGCGCACTTCTTATTACGCACGACGCTAGTTATATCGATTTGCGAATTCAAAATATTTGGAGAAATAACTTTTTGCGTCTTCTTGCTCAAACACTAGTGATTATTCTAACTACAGTAATCGTCTTCCGTTTTACAATTTCCGGCCCAATAACTCAAGTAGTTAAGTGGATGAAAAATATTCGAACTGGTAAAACTAATTTACAAATGAGTTTACCGCGCGGTGATATTCTTAAACCACTGGCAGACGAAGCAGCACTTCTAGCAAAAAGTCTTTCGATCGCCAGATCAAAAGCTGAAGAGGAAGCTCGTCTTCGATTACAAACAGAGTCTATTTGGACCTCGGAAAAATTGAAAGAATATATCCGTCAGGAAATAAACGATAAAAATTTAATAGTCGTTTCTAACCGTGAACCATATATGCATATAAAACATGGGAGTAATATTGAGTGCATAGTTCCAGCCGGCGGTTTAGTTACTGCATTAGATCCAGTACTTAAAGCGTGCGGCGGGGTTTGGATTGCACAAGGAGGTGGTGATGCGGATAAGGAAACTGTTGATGCTAATGGTAAACTGCTTGTTCCACCTGAAGAACCAGCTTATTGGCTGAAAAGGGTTTTTATATCGAAGAAAGAAGAAGAAGGATTCTACTTTGGATTTTCTAACGAAGGAATTTGGCCGTTGTGCCATATCACTCACACACGACCAGAGTTTCGCTTAGAGGATTGGATAGATTATCAATCTGTAAATCAAAAATTTGCCGATTCAGTCCTTGATGAAATTAAAGATCAAAAAGAACCATTGGTGCTTATTCAAGATTATCATTTTGCACTACTTCCGTTACTAATAAAGTCCAAGCGACCAGACGCACACGTTGCTTTGTTCTGGCATATACCTTGGCCTAATCCGGAAGTGTTTGGAATTTGCCCGTGGAAACAAGAAATTCTTCTCGGTCTACTTGGAGCCGATGTTATTGGATTTCACACTCAATTTCATTGCAACAATTTTCTCCAAACTATTGACCGTTTTTTGGAATCAAAAATAAATTGGGAACAGTTTACTGTTGAACGAAGGGGAGGAACAACGTTGGTAAAACCATTCCCAATAAGTATTGCTTTTAAAAATCATGACATAACAGAAATGGAATTGTTGCCGTCAAATGATTCTTATCGAGAAGCAGTTCACAAGAAAATCGGCTTCAAAGTAAAATACATAGGTGTTGGAGTAGATCGTATTGACTATACAAAAGGAATTGTTGAAAGATTTAGAGCCATTGAAAGGTTCTTTGAAAAATATCCCGAGTACATTGGACACTTTACATTTGTGGAATTAGGAGCGCCAAGCCGTACACACATTAAACGATACCATGATTTGATTTCAGAAATTGATGAATTGGTAGATAAAATAAAATGGCGTTTTCAAATAAACGATTGGCAGCCGATAGTATTTCTAAAAGCTCATCATAACCATGATCAGATAAATCTTTTTTATAAAGCAGCAGATTTGTGTATGGTAACCTCATTACACGATGGAATGAACTTAGTTGCAAAAGAGTTTATTGTTTCAAGAAACGATGAGGATGGTGTATTAATACTTAGTCAATTTGCCGGCGCAGCAATCGAATTACAGGACGCGCTTAAAGTAAATCCTTACGATATAGAAGAGATGACAGACTCAATTTATCTTTCACTTACAATGGAGGTTAAAGAAAAAAAAGAACGCATGCAAAATATGCGTAATCTTATTCGAGAAAGGAATATCTATCGCTGGGCTGCTAATTTAATTACATCATTATCACGTATTCGAATCCAGAATAAAGTTGAAGAAAATATTTAATGAAAAGTCTTGCACCGAAATATATTCTGGAAAATTCTGGTAAAACATGGATTGATGTTTCTTTTCGATTAAAAATCTCAAAACGAATTATCTTATTTCTCGACTATGACGGAACGTTGGTCCCTATAATGGAGAAACCCTCGCTTGCAATTCTTTCCAAGAGTATGCAAAAATTGCTGGTCGATTTGAACAGAACAAAAAACATATCAGTCTTTATTGTTTCAGGAAGAGCTTACTCAAGCATAAAAAAAGTACTCAACGTAAAAAATATTACTATTGCTTCAAATCATGGATTTCAAATCACAGGGAAAAATACAGACTGGTTCCATCCAGACATTATGCGGTTTCTTCCTTCATTAAAGAAAACAAGTCTAATGCTGGAAGAGGCGTTGAGCTCAATCCCTTCAGCAAAAGTTGAAAATAAACAATTCACTATAACCGTTCATTACCGCAATGTTGAAAAGAGATTAATTCCATTTGTAAAAAAAACCGTAAAAGAAGTAATTGTTGATTACAAAGATTTACATATAACCTTAGGGAAAATGGTAATAGAAGTAAGACCAAATATAAAATGGAATAAAGGCGATGCTGTTCTAAAGATACTGAAAAGTATGCGAGCAGGAAACGTTACAACAGCGATTATATATATAGGAGATGATAAAACGGATGAGGACGCATTTAAAGCTCTTAAGCAAAAAGCAATTACAATTGTTGTAGGGAGAAAGCAAAATTCAAAAGCCAAATTTTATCTTCGTAACACAGATGAAGTAGAAAGAATATTAGAATCAATTTGCTCTCTTAAAAACGAAAGGAGTAGGAGATGATTTCTTTAAATAAAGAACCGTTCAGATTTTATACCCGTCAGAATATTATTTATTTGTTGGGTAAAAATGCAAAAAACCTTAGAGATCTACTGAGCGGGATTAAAGCAGTTCCAACTATGTCAATATATTATCATACACATCATTATTTGGAGATGCATGAGTATTTGTCTCCTGAACCACCGAATGATTTTGCTTATTGGATTACAAATATTCTTTTGGAAAAGTCTTTAGGTGAAGAAGCGGCAAGTATAGATCTAAGACAGTTTGCAACAATTGAAGAAATACGATTACGGTTAATTGAAGTGATTGAATCGTATCTTGAAGCAAATGATGAAATGATTCTGCGCGATGCCCCCCAGGGGCAAGAATTTCATTTTATGAGTGCACGCACTTTTGTTTTTCCAACAAAATATACTGCTGTAGATTTGAAACAATTTCAAAAACACCTCAAAAATGTTTCTCTCCAGTCTATTTACTATCATGTCTTTGAAGCACGATTAGGAAAAAAAATTCCAGATTTTGCTACTTGGCTCTCATCACCTTTGAATGAGACTGAACTAGCAAGAGAATTCAGGCGACTCGATCCGTATACACAAACACTTGAAAATCTGAGACAGACGCTCATTAAATTAGTTGAAAATAGAGTAAAGGAGATAGAATATGGTAACCCTTAATGAATATGAAAAATACGTTGGTGCTGATGTCATATACGAACTTGAATTGTACGCAGAAAAGCTTAAGAATGTTTCTATTCAAAATATAAATTCAACTGCTGTAGGGGGCGGCGTTGCAGAAATTCTTAATAGAATGATTCCCCTTCTCCGCCAACTTGATGTAAATGCAGGTTGGGATGTTATTAAAGGAGGTGAAAAATTTTTTGAAGTAACAAAGAAAATGCATAATGCTCTCCATGGTAAAAAAGAGCAATTTACTCAAGATGAAATTGATCTTTATCTTGAAACTAATGAAATGAATGATGATGTTTTAGATAATGGTTCTGATATTTATTTTATACACGATCCTCAACCATGTGCATTAATTCGAAATAAAAAGAAGAAAGATCGATGGATATGGCGCTGTCATATAGATTTTTCCAATCCTGATTTATTTACTTGGGATTTTTTAAAACAATTTATTGAACAGTATGATGTTAGTGTTTTTTCAGCGCCTTCTTTTGCACGTGAATTAAAAATTCCGCAAGTATTAATATCCCCCTCTATTGATCCGTTAAGTGATAAAAACAAAGATCTGTCACAGGAAACTATAGATTCTGTTTTGGAAAAATATAATATAGATAAGAATCGTCTGATAGTGACGCAGATATCTCGTTTTGATTATTTGAAGGATCCAGTAGGAGTAGTAAAAGTTTTTAAGCAAGTGAGAAAATATATTGACTGTCAGCTTGTTTTAGCTGGTGGAGGCGCTACCGACGATCCTGAGGGAGCCAAAGTGCTGGAAGAAGTTCAAAATATTACCGAAAACGATCCGGATATATTTCTTTTATTGCTGCCTCCTGCAAGTGATATAGAAATTAATGCCCTTCAGCGTGCTTCAACTGTTGTATTACAAAAATCTTTACGCGAAGGTTTTGGATTAACTGTCGCAGAAGCTCTCTGGAAATCAAAACCGGTTATTGCTGGTGCGGTTGGTGGAATTCCACTCCAAATCTCTCATAAGTACTCCGGACTTTTAACACATACAATAGATGGGACTGCATTTGCACTCAAACAATTGCTTCAGAACCCTGATTATGCAAAAAAACTTGGAGAGAATGGTCATGAACATATAAGAAAAAACTATTTGATTACAAGGCATTTGAGAGATTACCTTTTACTGTTCATATCGTTACTTAATGAAAAACATGATGTGGTTTATCTTTAACTGACGTGCCCCCCAAAAAGGAATCCAAATAGTAAATTTGGAATAAAGGAGGAAAGTCATGAGCAAAAAGAGATTTACAGCAGAACAAATTATTGGCAAACCCCTATGCCGACTTACTTCAAAGATCAGTATAGTACAATATCTTCTGTAATATCAACGCAAAATCGTCATAGTTTCGCCATAGCTATAGTATTTCAAATGGCAAAAAAATATGAATATCCGGGAAAATAGTTTTTGCTTGGCAAGAAAAAACCCCGATTTCTTTCGATTTCGGGGTTAAGTGAGCTGGCGATGGGACTCGAACCCGTCCCGATAAATCGGGACTGATT
>Ga0172380_10004566_pt1 | contig 17662 bp, 33 predicted proteins | sample Leawe162metaG_FD_119747 | JGI IMG/M metagenome (GOLD analysis project Ga0172380, IMG submission 119747) | Leachate microbial communities from a municipal landfill in Southern Ontario, Canada - Leachate well 162 metaG | ecosystem: Engineered > Solid waste > Landfill > Unclassified | place... | reverse complement strand
GCGGCGAGCATGGCGTCGGCGATGCTGTTCGTGAGATTTGCCACAAACAGAGGCAGGTCACGCGCCATGATGGTGTCGGTGTCCACACAACCCGAGATGGCGTACTTCTGATCGGCGGTCGCTAGAAACCACGCCGTAATCGCGCCGTCGATCGCGGCAGCCGCGAAGTAGTTCCGCATGGACATGCCGTCGTCGCTCGGATCGCCAGTGTGGGGGAGTCTCGGGAACGCCTGCCCGCCATCGTCTCGTTGCTCGCTCACTTCTTCACCCCCGCCTTCCTCACGTGGTCGCCCTTCTTGATCGCCTCATCACACACGGCACGCTTCTGCTCCTCGGCGAACCCCGAGAGTGCCAGGCGGACGAGAGTGACGGCGGCTGTGTGTTCGGGATGCTTCTTCATCCTGTGGTCTCCATTTCGTTCTCTGCGATCAGGATGGGACTCGGCTTCGCGTAGTTGCTCACCTGGTCGGGCTGCACCCAGTACCGGCCCGTGGCGTCACGGGCGGGACGGTGCGGGCCTTGTGCGAACTCGGCCTCGCCCTCGCCACTCCAGCCGGTGAACACCAGCGGGATGCGGCAGAGGATCACTCCCCGCACCGTGAGCGTCGTGTACGTCCGTGCCTCGTGCAACGTCTGCCGCGGGTTCGCCACCCGGATGTTGCGGGCCGTGATGCGGGTGCCGGGTGGGATCACGAGTCGCCTCCAGAGGGAATTTTTTCGATCAATGTGGCCCGACGCTCATCCGGCCCGGTCCGCTTCCAGTGGTCGAGCAGCAGTCCGATAGCCGCATCGACCGACGTGGAGTTCGTTTGGCTCATCAGCCGGGCGAGCCGCTTGCGGTTCGGAATTTGCACCTGGACGGTCGTGGCTGAGCGATTTTTCACCCGCGTCCTTGGCTTGGCTTCACTCATGCCCCAAGGCTACAGGCCCGCTACAGCCGGTGTCAAGCCATTGGACAGATGTTTGGGGTTATCCACCACCCGGTGGAAAGATTTTTGTTGACGCAACTATCCACAATCGCTAGGGTTGGGTTGCACCGTCTATAGTGGGGCTATAGATTTTCAGGCCCGTGGAGACACGGGCAGAGGGAGGGCCATTTGCTCTTGGATACCCCGAGGCCGGGCAGTCGGCAGACCACCACGCTCAAAAGTTTGCGGATCGAGAACGACGCGATCGAGATCGCCAACCGGATTGAGTACGAGATCGGGTTCAAGCTCGGCCCCTTGGCGAGCCGGGCGATCACGTGGCTGGACTCGCTCAACTCGGTCGATGCGTTCACGCTCGTCTTGTCGGGCGGGCGGATGTCAGAAAACGCCGAGAAACACCTTGCGGAAGCGATGATCGAGGCGATCCGCATCCGCTACAAACTGGACCCTGATTGAAAGGACTCTGCTGATGGCCCGCCCCCGCAAGCACCTCGTCAAAGAGACCACACGACGCCTCAAGATGTCGGATGAGACCGCGCAGGAACTCCTGCGCGTGGGCGATATCCACGGCCTGAGCCAGCGCAAGATCATGGAAAAGGTCTACGACTTCGTCGCGTCGCTCAAAGACGCCGAAGCCGAGCAGTACGTCCTGGGCACGCTGAAGCCCGGCTTCCTCGAAGCGGGGCGTGAGGCCCTTGTCCGTGCGCTTGAAAAACGCGATCGCCGGTAGCCGACCTGCACACCTAACGGCTACTCGATTGGACCTATTTTGGACCAGATCGGTTTTGCGGGGGCTACTGGAAAACCACCGGAAAGCGGTTTGGGTGGTCAACTGGTAGCCCCTCGACCCCCCACCGTTGGGCGTGGCGCAAGTCGATGCGGACCAATGGCTAACGATGCGTCGTTAGGTGTTCGGGCTTGGACAGCCTTCCAAGCTGTACGTCGAGGGTTCGAATCCCTTCGCCCGCTCTTTGTTACACAAGGACTTATGAGTTTCGGTAGCCGGGGCGTAGCCGGTTTTTTGCCAGGATTTTGCCAGATCAGCGGCTCACTGAAACGGTTGCGTCAGGGTTCTCGCGGCACGCGGTCAGATACTTCTCGACCCATGCGACGAAGCCCTCGTAGTCACCCCACCCGTTCGGAGGATTGAACCCCTTGAACCGCTCCGGCTCGGTTTTGAGCAAAGCCAGCCCAGCCTCAAGCGGCTCGACCAGTTGATCGGCGGTCCTGATGCCGAGTTCATCGGGTCGCCAAAGGTGCTGGTAGATGCCAGCGGACTTCGCCATCGCGCCAAGGTTGTGGGTGATGTTGGCGTCGTACACGTTGGTTGTCCGCACCGCATGAAGATAAACGTCAAGGCTCATTCACCACCTCCTGCTTGACCTTCGCCTCCAACTCCGCCACCTTCGCACGCAACTGCTCGACCTCGGACTGCTCACCGTAATGTGCGTCCGCCACAGTCAGGTAGTGGTCCTCCGCCACCTTCTGCGAATGGCCCAGCCACTTGTTGACGACATGCTCGGGGAAATGCTCTCGCCACGTCGATGCCCGCCAGCGGCGCAGCGCCTTCAACGGATCGGGCCACGGGACCATGCCGGCGCGACGGACAATCACCGGCATCTGCCGGTTGGAGTTCGCCAGCCACGCGCGAGTGATCCGCGGCTCTTTGGGGCGAGCCACTTCCCGGCACTCCAGCAGCACGCGGGCAAGGGCCGGTTCCAGTCGGCACTCCCGATCCTCTCGGCCCGTGGAGCCCTCGATCTTCGGCTGTGGCACCACCAGCCGGTTCCGGTTCCAGACGACCCGATCCCATGTGATGACCCTCGCCTCCCCGACCCGCAGCCCGGCCAGCCCACAGAGGGCGACGGCGGCCTTCCAATCGGGGTTGGCGGCCTCGCAGATCCGCAGAAGGTCGGCCTCGGTCAGCCACTTGGGGACGACCGGCGTTCGGCTGGTCGTCCTGGGCCGCTCGTCCCGGCTCAGCATCCCAAAGGGGCTCTGGCCCCCGTACGCCCGCACAGCGGCGTTCCAGAGGGCTTCGGCGACCCGCAGGTGCCCCGAGACCGTCCACTCGCTCTCGATGCCCGGACGCTTCCTGAGCCACGCCAGCCACGTCTGCACGTCCGCCAGCCCCACCTCGTCCATCCGCCGCTCCCCGAACCTGGGCAGCAGGTACTTGTCGATGGTGGTGTCCTGCTGGGCGGCGGTGGAGGGCTTGACGTTGCGGACCTTGCGGTGATGCTCCACCCACTGGGCGAGCGTCGGGCACTCCCCCGGTGCCATGCGGCCGGAGTTCATCTCCCATTCGAGCCGGCGACATTCTTCTTCGGCGGCGCGGCGGGACATCTTCCGCTTGGGGCCGAGCGAGCGGGACTTGCGTGATCCATCCGGCGCGTACCACCGTGCGAGCCAGTAGTCGCCGTTCTCGTGCAACTGCACTTCAATGAGCTTCACGTCTTCCTCCGCTTGCTGGCGTCCGGCTTCAACCGCTGAACGGCGTCCAGCGGCCAGAGCAGGGACCGGCCAGGTCCAGGCCCGACGCCGATGTGGGCGACGCCGCGCGAGGCGGTCAACTGGAGGACGCGCGTGGGCGAGACCTTGAGTTCCTTGGCGAGTTGGGCGGTGGTGTAGTGGGTGCGGTCAGACATTCGGCTCATTCTCCTTGCTCGCCATCGCCACGACGCCGAGGGCCATCGCCCTGCGGATGGCGGCGGCGATGATCTTCGTGGCGGCGTCCATGTCCAAACGGCCTTCCCCCTCAGTAGTCGCGTGGGCCACCTCCTCGACGGCCTCCGCCGCCTCCCGGCTTATCGCTTCCACGTCCACCGCCGGGCGGGGGCGGGCGGCGACAAACGCGGCGGGGTCGGCCACTCCCGCGAGGGCGTTCACGCAGGCGACGATGCGATCCGCCGTGGGGCGATCAATGAACAGCACCACGGGGTCGCCGCTGCTCTTGTCGATGTTGAAGTTCCCGGCCTGACTGCCGCTGTATTCCAGCCCAACGTTCCACGGCTCTCCGAACTTGGCCTCCCCCATCCCGTCCGCGCTGGTGGACGCGGCACCCAAGGCGAAGGCGGCGTTCAGGGACTCGCAAAGACCCTCCGCGTCGGTGATGTGCTGCCACGACGTTCGCCAGTCGCCGGGGCCGATCACTCGACCATCGGACGTGCCGACTCGCTCGACTCTGTACGGCTTCTCGCTCACTGCCCACCCCCCCTGCCGCGTGGCGGCGTCGTAGGCGGACAGGGCCTCAAGGATCGTTCCCGGCACATAGCCAGTATGCTTCCTCACCGCCTCCGCGAGCGCGGCACCGGCGTTGGCCCGCTTGCTCACCTCCGCAAACTCGCACTGCGGTGAACAGAGGAACGACCCGTCCGAGTCCTTCTTGTACCCGTCGCCCGCGTCCCAATCGAACTGCCGCTTGCACTTCCTGCACTCTGCCACGTTCGTCTCCTGCCCACGCGGGGCGGTTAGCCTGCGCTTCGGGTTCCAGAATCTCGGCGACTCCCGCTTCAACTCTCGCACGGTGGCGTATCCATTGGGGTCGCACGTCTTGCATTTGCGGCAGAACGCTTCGTATCGAAACTCCTTCGAGGCGCGGCCACGCATGTCCTCGTAAACAACCTCGCCGCCGCATCGACAATCGACGTTCAGTGGATTGGGTGCCATCCCTCGCCTCCATCCCGCCGGAGCGGGGGTTAGGTGCCGATCTCGGAGAGAACCGCGTCGAGAGCGGCGGTTGTCTGATACACGCGGTCAATCGCGTTCTCGCTCGGTCGCCGCTGCGTCCGGTAGCACGCCAGCAACGCCTCCAGCGCGTCGATTCGCGCCTTCGCCGCCTCCGCCAGTCTGCCGGCGGCCTTGGCGTGGCGTAGGCTGACCCAGCCGTCGGGGGCGTCCTCTGTGGAGTCCCATCCGCAGGCGCAATACTCCCAGAATCCGCTCGTGAGACGGCGTGCCATCCAGAACTCGTCGCCCCACCACGCCAGCACGATCTCGCCCTCAGCGGGCACCTGCACGTCGCTCATGTCGAATCTCCTTGGTCAATCTCCGCCCTTCCGGTGGGGAGGGGCGGGCGGGGTCAGCCCATGCCCTTGCGGATGATGTCGGCCAGCCGCGATGTGAACCACTCGCCAGCATCTCGGATGTCGTCGATGCTCGGGCCAAACCAATCGCCGTGTGCCGCATCGTGCAGTTGCTTGGACGCCTGCGCTTTCAGGTCGCCCCACTGGTTCTCGATCTCCTTGGCGGTTGCCATCGCCTTGTCGTCCGCGCGAGTCTCGATCCGCACAAAGCGGTACGCCCCGTCGTCATCCCGCCGATACCACGCAGCCGGGTCGGTCGCCAGCGGCCCGGTCGGAATCCCGATCTCCTCCGGTTCCACGCCCATGCCGAACGGGTCTTTGAGTTGGTGAGTGGTCCCGTCCAGTGGTCCGCCATGAAGTTCAATCGTTCGCATCGTCGTAAGCCTCTCGCAATAGTTTGAACTTGACTGTTTCCATCGCACCGACGACCTGCGCCATGGTGAGTTTGTCGTCCTCGGGCTTGGCCCGCCATTCGTCAATCAGCCGCTCCATGTCGTCACAGAACTTCTCCAGCGGCCCCTCCATGTCGTCCCGTCCTTCCGCCCTCTCGGGCTCTGAATCCCGCGCGACCCTGTTGAGGGCCGGGCGGGCACGCGGCGGTGATGTGGGTCAAGCGAGAGCCTTGAGCAGTTCAGCCGCCTCGGCCTTGACGCTCAGGAAGGCGGCTGCTTCCTCGGACTCGTAGTGCGGCTCGCGGTCCACCACGCTGCGAAGAAACACCCGCACGTCGGGCGGGGAGGGTGTCTGTGGGTACGTCGCCTTCTGATTCAACCACGCGAGGTCGAAGTTCTGGCACGCCTCCGCTGGCGTGTCGCCAAACCCAGCCACGCCGTCTTGCAGGTTCTCGCCGTACAGGGCGCACCACTTGTTGCCGTCAATCGAGAGACGCGGCCTCATGCGGACGTGCGGATCGCTGAACGCAATCGCGGCACGATCAATGGCGGACGCGGCGTCTTGAAACCTCGCCATCGCGTAGCCAGCCTGCTCGCCAGCCGACGCCCATTGAGCATTTGCGTATTGATCCATCATGTCGTCCCGTCCTTCCGCCCTCGCGGGCTCTGCGAATCCCGCCCCGGCGTCGTCAGACGATGGGCGGGAGGGGGTGTTGGTCACAGGCCGTTGAGGGCCATCGCCTCGGGCACGGTGATGTCGCCGTTGCCGGAGTGGTAGACCAGATTCGTCTCGTTCCAGTCGCCGGGGATGCACCGCGCCAGCCGGGACGATGCCCGATGCTCGTTGTTGTTCAGGTCGTCACGGAGTGCGCCCGAATCCCGCGCGATCCGCTTCGCCTCCTCGGGCGACTCGGCCACCACCAGCACCTCCAGTTCCAGACTCACGATGTAGCACTTCTTGTCCACATCCGCCTCCATTCCGCCCGCTCAGGGCACCGCCAGACAAAGAAACACCAGGAACGCCACGATACACAAACCACCCACCCACTCGCCCCATCCGCCCTCTGCGGGCTGGTCGTTCACACGCCCTCCGAGAAGGTCGCCGCCGCGATGATCGCGTTCTCGGCCCGGCGTCCGGTGGGACTCAGGGCCAGACGGTCGGCCGCGTCGCCTTGGTTTGCATCGTGCCGCTCCAGCAGTTCGCGGTAGGTGATCCGACCCGCCGCGTACTCGCGGGTGTCGTTCACCAGTTTCCGCACGTCGATTCCCGTGCGCCGTCCTGTCGCTACGCTTTCCATCGGTGATCCTCTCGCAAAGGGTCGCCACTCTGGGCCGGGCGCTAACACCGCTCGGCCCTTCTCGATTCAATGCCCGGGGTGGGACTCGAACCCACAGCACTAGACGGGGTGACTTGGCCCAGCGTGGCGCGCTTTCCACGCCTCGCCCCGTCCTGCCATCCGATTGTCCCGGGCGAATCCGCGGCGGGCCGGGGAGGCACGTGGCGGGGGTGAGTCAGAGAGACGCCGTCGCGGACTTGGACTTCCGAACCTCCATTGCCTGATACAGACGCTCGCAGGCGTCCAAAGCATCTTGTGGGCTGTCATGCACCCCGAGGTTCCTGTCGCCGTATCCGGCCTCCCATCGGCAACCAGGGCCGTCGCTGTCGTTGTTCACCCAGAACGCCCGCCCACGATCCCACGGCTCGGCCTTGATTGCGAATCTGTCTCGTTCGGACCAGTGAAAGAACCACTGCAACTCCGTCTGCTTCATCGCCATGCCTCGCCCTCTCACTGTGTGCGCCGGGCCGGCCGCGCCAGCCCCTTGGAATCCACCCACCCGGCGTTGGCCGGTGGGGTGGGGAGAGTCAACGAGGCATCCATCGGGTCACAAACGCGACCCGCCTTTGCCGCGCCCGTTCTGATGCCCGTGTACCGACCGGCCGCGCGAGATACCGCCGCCACAAAGCCGCCGCCGCCATATGCCGGAGAGTCAGTTTCACGCCAATCCCCCTTGGATCAATCTGCGTAGTCAGAACTTGAGCCGTCGGGCTCGCCCCAGTCCTCCGGGTCTGGCTTGGGGCAGAGAGCCGCATATCCGTGCGATGCGGCCGGGTTCGCCCACCCCTTGCAGTCCGCCCGCTCTGTCCGCTTGTCGGCCCATCCGGGGTAGTGCGCGATCGCGTGGGTTGCGTCGGGGTGCTTGCTGAACGCCAGCGCCATCGCGTTCGGCGTATCCATGCACCGGGCCACAGCCCGCTTGCCCTCGAAGATCGTGGCCCAACCGCAGGGGTTGATATTGCCCGGCGCCTTGGGCTTGCTCATTCCCTCAACCCGCTCCGCCGTTCCCGTTGACATGCTCGGTCCCTTTCAGTAGCCCACTTGCACACGAATCGACTACGCCAAGGCTACCCGCCCATCATCGGCGATGCAAGGCACAAGACACAAGAATCTTCACAGATTCTCAGCAAGCCCATGCACGCCAATGGGTTACGAGACGAAGATTAGCCGAGGCTACAGATTGTGGAACCCGACCGCACGAATCCCGATAGACTTGTGCAGGAGGTTCACCATGCCGATCTACCGGGTTCGTTCAATCAACCGCGCCGGAACACTGAGCATCTGCCTGGTTGACGCCGACCACGCGAACGAGGCCGCCAACCGTGGCACGCCGACCGGGAACGATGTGGAGAGCGTTCAGCGGCTCGACGACTCCGCGCTGTGGGGGTGGTCGATCGCCGTCCCCATCGTCGGCCTCATCGCCGGTGCGATCCGGCTGGCGAACGGGGAACCGGCGAGCGGGTGCCTGATGTCCAGCGTCTTCGGCTTCGCCATCTGGGGCGTTGCGGCGTGGTTGGTGGTGATGCGGGTGGCCCTTTAGCCCCCACACCCCCGGCACGGCTGGCCCATCCTGAGACGGATGTCTCCGTCGAGGGCCGCGTCGAGGGCGGACGGGTCGCCGAGGGAGTCGCCGCCGGATGAGCAGCACGGTTCCACCAGAACCTCGACATTGAACGAGCCCGCGAACCCCATCCGCGATCGCCCACCGCCCGCGAACATCGACGAGTCGTAGGTGACCAGAGACGAGAACGACCCACTCGCACCACGCCCGCACCGCGCCGTCGGATGGAAGATCGGCGTCGTCGAGCCGGGGTCGAGTGCCTGACTGAACTGTATCGGCGGGTCGAATCCGAACGAACTGGCGAGTGGTGCCCGCGTCGGGCTTGTGAGGCACGTCGCGTAGTGCGGAGCGATCGGGGGCCGTGTCGGTGGACACCCGGCGGGCTCGTCACAGATGCCGACGTTGACGACCTGGGTCGCCACGTCCGAAAAGACCGTACTGCCAGTCGCGGCGGTTTGAAGCGCGAGCCTGATGATGGGGCCGCCCGCAAACAGAAGCCCAGCCGGTATTCCGGATCGGGCGTTCCACGTCGTATTGGATGGGAACGGGCTGGGCGGCGTGCAGTTTGGTGACGCTACGGTGATGCCTGGCTGCCACTGGACCTCGCAGGCGAGCGCGAACCGGAAGCCCTCCCCGGTCTCAAACGCCGGGCCGCGAACAAGGTGTGTGATGTTCGTCGGGCAGTTTGTGGGGGCGAACGGCTGCTCGATCGAGGCGTTCATGTCGAGCAACGAACTGCCCGAGACGTTGTAGTTGTCCCCACCGATGTTGACCTCTTGCAGGAACGCCTCGAACGAGAGCGACGCCGACCCTTGGAAGCGGAATCGGTAGAAGCCTGGCGTCGTCGCCGCGGGCCACCCACACCGCATCCACGGACGCGCGGGTGTGGAGTTGTTCCCGCAGCAGAGGGTGCCGCACTCCCCACAGCACTCCGGGCACGGACCGACCACCAGCCCGTGATCCTTGACCACCAGCCCGTTGTCCTTCACCAGAAGGTCATTCATCCCTGATCGCTCACCTGGAGGGTCGTACCACCCAGCAACTTCGAGACGTTGGAAACCGTCACCGTCGCACCGGACGAGTCCGATCGGAAGCTGGAGAACGGCCCAAGCACCGTCGCGGTGCCGCCGATGGTCAGGTCGCGGATCGCGCGGCTGGCATCGAACCGGCCCGCGTACAGGTTCAGCGTGGCGACGCTGCCCTGGAGGTGGACCGCCGACCCGCTCCGCATCGTCCAGGTCGTCGGACCCGTCGCGTGGTTGTAGAGGACGTAGGCCGCCGGGGCACCGACGCCCACGCCCACCGCGTCGCTCTGGAGGATCGTCGTGACCGGGCGAAGCGGCTTGAAGTCCCCGCCGTAGATCGTCGCCGAGGTCATCGTGTTGGAGCCCGTCGCCGTGTCCTGAACGAGCCCGCCAGCCTGCACGAGATTCGTGACGGTCGCGCCCGCCGCGATCGTCACCGTACCGGCCACCACTTCGAGGTCCGTCACCGTGCCGGACGCGATCACCAGATTCCCGCCATGCACGCGGACCTTGTTGCAGGTGTTCGTGCAGGTCAGCAGCAGCGTGCCCGCCGAGAGGATCACGTTGGGGAGCGTCGTGTAGTTGGCGAACTTCGTCTCAAGCGTCGAAGTGCCAGCCACGCCCACGGTTCCCGTGAACCCCTTGCGGAAGTGGATGTAGGAGATGCCGGTGGCGAGGCCAGAGCCGGAGTTCAGGGCCGTGGTGATGGTTTGCTTGCCGGTATCGACGATCAGCGTCGCGTTGTCCGCGAAGCCGGTCGCGTCCGACCACCCCGCGGCGGCAAGTGTGGCGGAACCGTCTGTCAGGTATGCGAGTGCCATGATTCACCTTCCTTGACTGGTCCGCCTCAGGCGTCCCGTTGGGTGTTGAGGATCAGTTCAGCGATGCCAGCCGCGCCCTCTGGCGTGGTCACTTCAACGTGCAGGACTTGGAAGCACGCATCACGCTCGGCGGTGATGCCCGGCGCTGTGAGGGTCGTGGCGGACTCCAGCGCGAACCCCTGCCCGACGCCGCTGTTGGACCGCTTGCACGTCACGACCGCCGTGCCCCACGTTCCCGAGAGAATCCGCCCCTCCAGCGTGAATGACGATGTGTTGCCGAGCCGGAACGCGACCGACTCCCCGGTGATATTGAGGTTGATCGGGGCGATCTGGATTTCATTGAGCGTCGCCATCAGGTGCCGCACTCCGTTCGCTTGGGTACTTGGCCGGGGAAGATGAAAATCCAGTTGTTGCCGTACTCGATGCAGAGAACTGGGGTCGAAAGCGGGTACGGCTCGGCGTGGATGTCGTCGGGCCACTGAGTCATCCACGGACGGGCGTTTGGCACGTTAACCTCATTGCCGCCGATACGGGACACCGTGACGGTGTAGAACTGCCCCGACACCGGACCAGTGGCTTCCGTGTTGCGAGCCTTCACCAAGCCGGGATGTACCAAACCATCACTCATGGTCAAATCCCCGGCAGCGACTGCCAGCCGCTCAGGTCCGATGTGTAAGGGCACCGCGCGACGAACTCGGGAAGTCCCGAACCAGCGGGGTCGTCGCACACAACCCACTGGTGGAACGGCAGCCGACTCAGGAAGCCGCCCGGGAACGCGGGCGGGTGGATCACGTTGCCCGACTCAACCGGGGTGGCGTTCGGCGATGTGTCCGCGAGCGTGCCCGCGTCGTAGACCCACGAATACGTCGTCTCCCATGCGTTCTCGCCGGTCTGGTGGATGTCCCCGGCCTCGAAGCGATAGATGCGGTTGTCCTGGAGTTTGTGGAGTTTGTTGTTCTGCTCCGCGATCGGACCCCAAACGCCGGGACCGATGCTGTTCAGCACCATCCGAAACGCAAAGATCGCCTGCGTCTCTTGGATCTCCAGCACCTCATCCGGCCCGTAGGCCCACACCGTTTGAATGACGGGTGCGCCACCCAGCGGGGCCGGGATCGTGCGGGTCGCGCGGCGTGCGATCGGGATGCGGGTGATGACGTTCTGGAACGAGATCGACCACGACTCGAAACCCGGTGTGGAAGGGTCGATCGGCGGGGTGACGTGCCCGAACGCGCGATCGTTGGAATACAGCAGGTCAACTTCGGACCAGTCCTTTTTGCCCGGCAGTTCCCTGGCAATCAGCAGGTCGGCACGGGCCGCACTAATGATCGGGTGCGACGAGTTGACCGCGGGCAAGCCCGGCACCGATCCGTCGAAAGGGACCGCTTCCGGCGCAAGGTCAACGATGAACGTCCGCTTGATGCGGCTGTTGCCCTTCCAATCCCGCTCCGGTTGTGACCCCGGGCGGCGTTCATTGCCCGTAGCCATTAGTGCCGCTTCCTTGCGAAGTAGTCAACCTGGTTGCCGATCCGTCCGACCGACGACGACAGGTTCCCGAAGTCGCGTTGCATCTCGCGGGTGAACCCCAGAAGGCTCTCGATCAGTGCCTTGTCGCGTTCCTCCTGTCGCTCCGCGATCTTGATGAGGTTGTCGTTGGCCTGGATGCGGGCCTGCACGTCATTGGAAATGCTGCGGACGATCGGCTCGAACACGCCGCGTATACCTTCGATCCCCTGACCGGCCATGAACGCCAGCCCACGGGCGGCGTTGCGTTGACGTTCCTGTTCTAGTGCTCGCTTTTCCCTCTGATCGATCTCGTATTGGGTCTCGATGTTCCGCTGCTTTTCCTCGTTCAGCAGGGCGCGATCAAAAACCGACGTGTTTCTGTCGGCAATCTGTGTACGCAGTTCTTCCAGACGCGCCTCCAAGGGAGCGCGTTGGCTTTGAGCGTTCTCGCGTATTGCGTTGACACGCCGCTGCGCCGGATTCGTTTCCAGTGCATTCTCAGCCCGTTCGTAGATGCTCACCGCCGCGATCAGCCCGGCTCGGATTGCCTCATTGCGATCGAGCATCGCCTGCCGAGTAGCCTTCGCGGCCTCCGCCAACTGCCGCTCTCGCGTGACCAGCCCGTCGATCAACAGGAATGCACCCGTGGCCGCGATGCCCGCAACGCCGCCCGCCAGCGAGCCGATACCCAAAGCCCCAGCCACCCCAGACGCCGCGCCGCCAAACGCGGCCCCGCGCCCCAGTCCAGGCGCCTTGAACGCCGCGCCAGCCGCCGCAACACTGGTCCGCATCCTCTGGGTGGCCGTCGTGAACTGCTCGGTGCGGCGAGTCGCGTTCGCCATGCCGGCCACGAACTGCGACGTATCCGCCTGGACCTGAACGGCCAGCGTGCCGATGCTGTTACGCGCCATGGCGGGCCGCCTTCCGCTTGGCGTTGGCGTCGATGCGGGCGTTCTGCATCTTGCCGAACATCGTGAGTTTGGCCTTCATCTCCTGCCACGTTGCGGGCTTGGGCGGTTCGGCCTTCTCGCCGAACTTGGGCATAAAGTCGCCGGGCGTGAACACCTTTGACGACTTGCCCGCATGGACGTTGGCGATGGTGGCGCACACCGTGCCGGCGCGAAGATCGCCCCGGCTCTCCCCCCACGGGTCGAGCCGGTATTCAGCCGCCCATTGGGTGAACTCCGCCACGCTCATCGTGTTCTTCAACTCCTGTACCGTGCGTCCGAGCGTGCGAGCGAGCAACAACCAGAACCGCTCCGCCGGACGCTCAGTCAGTTTTTTTCGGCCCGGTCCACCGCTTCCTTGTCGAGCCCGTTGACCTTGGCGGCCTCGTTGCCCAGGTCGATCAGAAGTTGGAAGGGCCACAGCAGCAACGCCGCCACATCGGTGGCTGGCGTCAGCGTGCGAGTCAGCAGCAACGCCGCGTGCTTCGCCGGTCCAACCGCCTTCGTTTCCTCGATGTACGAATCGAACTCGGCCCCGGTCATCATCCGGAGCGAGTACGTCTGCCCATTCACAGTCACCTCAGCCATGCCGCCTCCTTACGACGAGAACGTGAGCGCACCAGACACCTTCCATGTCGTCGTGCAAGTCATCCGCGTGTTGATCTGTGCCCCGAGCGTGATCCCGGTACAGAACATGGTCCCGGCGATCGTCTCGGTGTCGGGGAACGTCACGGTGACGGTTTCGCCTGCAATTGCCAGCAGGTGCCCGCCCGTCACGTTGAACTGCTCAGCGTCGAGGTCGTGCGTCATCGTCAACTCGCCCCAGTCGGGCAAGTCGGCTGGCTCGTACGCCATGCCGCCGGTGGTGCCCATGTGGGTCATGTCCACCGCGGCGCGGGTCATCGACATGTTGTAGTCGATGTTGGTCACGCCGGTCTGGAATCCGGAGGTGGCGCACGTCAGCGTTGTCCCTGTTCCTTGGTCTGGCATACATCACCTCTCAGGTGGGGGTCGGGATTGATTCGAAGAACCCGACGCTGAACTGGAGAACCTGGACGGCGCGGCCCTGCTCGCCGCCGTCCACCGCCGGGGTTGGTTGATCCGATTGCGTTTCCATGATGCAAGTACGAATCTCGACGGCCTCGATCGACTCGCCTTGCGTGACGCTCACCGTGCCGCGGTAGCCGTCGATCCGGTTGCGGACGGCGTTGGCGATGTTCTTCACAGACTCGTAACTCTCGGGTCCGTACTCGGCGTGGATTTCGATGGAACCCGTCCACTGGGCAATCCCCACCGAACGACCAGTAGCGATCTCCCGCTCGGTGGTGCGTTCGCCGTACAGGACGACGTAGGGCATCGCCCAGTTCTGCCTGGCTTGCAGCGGGCCGATACGAGTTCCCACCAAGGCCGCCAGTGTGGTACTGCCCTTGAGCCTGGTCACGAGGGCCGCTTCGATGGAGGTAGTCATTACGCGGCCCTCCGTCGAGGTGCCCCGTTGACCTTGGCGCGAACGCGGGCGGCCTCGGCGCGGAGGTCGCTGGCGAACGATTCGACCATGATCCGCTCGGATTCCTTGCGCTTGGAGTTCAGGGCGGGGTTCAGCCACGGCATCGCCAGGAATCCGGGGTGCATGTTGCCCTTGGCGATCCCCTTGCGGGTGCTCGCGCCCTTCCCGGTGTAGTGCGGACGAACGCCGCCCTCGATCAGGTGGGCGTAGTTGGCGGGGCGCGACACCACCGGCTTCAGGTACGTCCGGCCTCGATCGGATACCACCGACGCGACCGCAGAGCCCCTTCCGCGGATGAACGACGACCGACGCATCACGGTCGCCGAGTAGGACCGGCGCGCCCCGATGATCGCCACGGTGACCCCACCGGCTGCGGCGATCCGGGCGGCCTTGGCGGAGCCTGCGAAGCCGCTGATGCGGCGGGAGTATTTCTTGACCTTCAACCCGATCGACCGCCTCAGAAGCCCCGTGGAGTCCACCAAAGGCAACGCGGCGAGGTTCGCCCGCGCCTGAGCGATCACCGGCGCGGCGGCCTTCCGCACGGCCTTGCGTGCCGCGGCGTCCGCCATTCGGGGCGTGAGATCACTCAACCCTTGGCTGAGTTCCTTGAACCCACGAAGATTGACTGACATTCTGCTCATACGCTCGGGAACGCTCCAACCATCTCGCGGGCGGTGATAAGAACCTCGCGGTTCCGCTCCTCGACATTCACGACCGCCGTGACCTCCAATCGACGCGCCTTGAACTCGATCCTCCAGCCCGGCGTCACGTTCAGCAGCGGGTGGTGCCTCATCCGAATCTGGTGAGTCACCGCCGCCTGCGTCTGCCGACCGTTCTCGAACTCCACCCCACCAACCGGCGTGACCTCGCACCACCAGAACCCGCCGGGGCTTTCACTCGCCACCCGCTCCGGCTCCGCTTGCGTCTCGCCGTACGGGTTGGCCGTCTGCGACGCGGGCCGGTACAGCTCGATCTGGTGGCGCATGCGGCCCGCCCGCATCACCGGAACCCCACGAACACCGTCGGGGTCGTGCCGGTGGACCAGACGCGGATCACTCGCAACGGGTGGATGACGCCGGGGGAAAGCACGCCGTCAGTAATCACCACGTCCTCGTTGTCAGCGGTCGTGACCTTGACATCGCCAGCACCCACCCACGCGAGCCCGCGGGTGACGGTGAAGTTCGCGGCGGACGTATCACCGCGCGTGATTTGGAACACGCTGCTCGCCGGACTCGTCCCGTCATTTCGATTCAGCACCTGCTCCATCGCGTAGCCTCCTAGGGTCCGCCGGGGCTACTTAGCCGACCGACGTAAGACTGTGCGGCCCAACCAGCGCCTCCACGGCGAACTCGATCTCTTTCGAGATGGTCCCGGTCAAGGTCGCTTCTCTGTTCTCGTTCCAGTGCCCCACCAGCAGCCGCATCGCGTGGCGGAACGCCTGGGGGACCAAGGCGGGGAGCGTCCACCCAGCGACGTAGGTGACGACGACCGCGTTGCGTTGATCGCGCACAGTGGGCCACGTCTCGCCGAACGCGGGTCCGACTGAGGCGTCGATGTCCGACGCCGCGTCCAGCGTGTAGTCAGCCGAGTCGATCGTCTGGGTGGTCCCGTCCGTATCGACGTAGGTGATCGCGGTCACGCTCTGAACCGGGCAACGCGGGAGGATGATCCTGTCGATGTCCAACGCACTCGCCGCCCCGCATCGGTTCGGGAAGTCGTCCAACGTCAGCGTCCAGCCCGTCGTCAGCAGCGTTACGTTGCACCGATCCTCGATCCACTGGCGGGCCGTCTCGATCGCGGATGTCATCCACGCCTCTTCCGAGTTCGTATCCATCCGGCAATGGGCCATCGCCTCGGCGACCGTGATCGGTTCCAAGGTCGGCGGCGTCGTGCGTTTGAGGCGGTAGCGTGACATTCGGAAAACCGTGAGCCGGGGTGAGCCGGCTCGCGGCGGAGGTTCGGGCGGTGGCCCGAAGAAGAGAGCGGATCAGGTGGTGGCAACGGGGTCCAAGACGCCCTGGCGGTCGCCGGTGTCCACGGAGTAGTTCTCGATCAGCACAACGCCAGTGCTGCACGTGATGTTGGTGGTCACATCGCCAGCGAGGGCCGCGCCGACGCTGTTGTACGCGACGATGCCGGTGGATGAGGCCGCGAGGTTGATGCAGGCGTCCGCGTCTGTGTCGGCGTTCTGGATGATGTTGCGCTGAATCTCGATGTTCGTCACCGCGCCGGCGGCACCGATCACCGCGGTTTCGGCGAACAAGTGGAAGGAGTTGTCATTGATGACGCAGCCATCGCTGGTACCCGGCAGAGAGATCGCGTGGGTGTTGGCCGCGTCCTTCCCATAGAACTTGCACCGCTCCACGCGGAGGCCGTTGGAAGTGGTGGACGTTGCACCCAGAATCCAGATCAGCGCGTTCTCGTCCGTGGTCGGCGAGGTGAAGTCGCAGTCCTGAATCCGGATGTTGGCCGCGTTGATGTCGAGGGCGGCCACGATGTCGGCGAACGACGCCTCAAAGACGAAGTTCCGCATCGTGATGTTGGCGGCGTCGAAGTCCACGTCGGCGGTCGTCGCCGTGGTGAAGTCGATCTTGGGCCGGGCCGAGCCCCACCCGAGACCGATCCACATGACGTTCGCCGTGTCGAGGTCGAGGCCCGCGGCAGCGGACACCGTTTCGACGTGGCCGGACATCACGAGAACCACGTCGCCGGATGCGGCCACGCCGTTCGCGTAGTCCATCGTGGCGAACGGGGACGCTGGCGACTTGCCGAACCCCGCAGCGTTGGACGCGCCCGTGACCGTGGAACCGACGTACCACACGTCGCCGGTGGTAAGCGTCGCCTCCGTGACGGTAACGAGACCGCCGGGCTGATACGAGACCAGAAGAGGAGAGGGCATGCGCGTTGCTCCTTAGTCCACGATGGCGGACTCGGTGGTGGCCTGGGGGAATCGGGGGTCGCAGAGGATGCCGATGATGGTGCCGTACTGCGCACCACCCGAAGCGGCCAGGGCGACATTGACCTGCACGCAGTCGAAGCCGCCGTCAACGTCCAACTGCTCGGCGTTGATCTCGATGACGTAGACCTTCGCCTGTTCCGCGGACGTGGCGTTGCCCGCGAGGGTGGTCGCCGCCGACTGCGCGGCGCGGGTGAACGTGCCAACGGCGGTCAGGTCGGTCGCGGCCTGCTTCGACCACGACTCGGTGATAACCGTGAGATCCTTCGCGCCGGTGGCCGCCACGTCGGTGGCCTGCTGGAACGTGAAGGTGGGATCGTCGCCGGCGGTGCCCGGCGATGCGACGGCGATGACGACGAGTTTGCCGAAGCCCTGGAGCGACACGTAGTCGCCCGTGCGGTCGGTGTCCCAGTCGAGCGGCATGACGATCGGAACGATCTGGTGAGTCTCGACGAACTTGGAAGGCATGAGCGGTTGCTCCTGTGTGTGGGGGTGGGGATCAGCGGGCTTCGAGGGTCACGAACGGCGAGAGGGTGTCGGACCCCTTGAACGGGGTCTGGGCCGACTGGAGCCACGGCTGGCCGTCAACCGCGTAGACCCAG
>Ga0172380_10004565_pt1 | contig 17662 bp, 17 predicted proteins | sample Leawe162metaG_FD_119747 | JGI IMG/M metagenome (GOLD analysis project Ga0172380, IMG submission 119747) | Leachate microbial communities from a municipal landfill in Southern Ontario, Canada - Leachate well 162 metaG | ecosystem: Engineered > Solid waste > Landfill > Unclassified | place... | reverse complement strand
CGGCTTCGCGCCGAGAAGCGACAGCAGATATTGTTGCGCGGCCTCCGTGGCGGAGCGCACCTGCGTCTCGCCACCCCCGGCGATCAGCGGGTTGTTTCCGGCTGCGAGCGCGATCGGATCGTTGGCGAAGCTGATGCGCACATCGTCGATGAAACCCTGCAATTCGTCCGTGATCGACTTGATCCGCTGCGCCGCAGAGGCGAACGGCGATGATGGGCCGAGACCGTCTTCCAGCCCCGAAAGCATGCCTTCGAAGGACTCCCGGAAGGCATTGGTCTCGCGAATGACGGCGTCGGAGAACGCTGTCAGGACACGATTGATGGCACCGAAATCCTGGGCCTTGAGGGCCTTGTCGATGAACTGCTCAGCCTGCGAGCGAAGCTGCTCGAACTGCTGGGAGATCGCACCCTGTATCCCGCCAGACAGCGTCGAAATGAATTTCTCGAAAGCTGGACCGGCCTTCTCCCACTCCTCACGAGCTTTCTGAAGCTTGAGGTTGTTGCCGAACGCCGTGGCGACGAGCGCGCCGCCCGCCTGCGCAGCGCCGATCGCCATCTGCACCGGGTTCCCAGTCAGGGCACCCGTCAGAAGATTCTCGAACGCGGCATTCGCGAGCTTATCCGCCAACCTATCCAGCCCGGCAATGAGCGCGTCCATCGCGTTCTTGCCAGTCAGCATCGCCGTGAAGACACCCTTCACTACATCGGAGACACCCTGGAAACCCTCGCGCATCGCGTCGGTGAGCCGCATGGCGGCCGCTTCAGATGAAGCCAGCGCCGCAGGAATATCATTGCCGTATATCTCGCGAAGTTGCTGTGCAATTTGGACATCGGCAGGAGACAAGCCAATGGTTGCTCGATCGAAGGCAATGTCCGCGCGAATGCTAGCAATCCTCGCCAGCCTGTCAGCGGCAGCATATTCCTCTTTCAGCTGATCGATGTACTGCTGATTAACGGTGACGCCCGCCTTACGCGCTGCGCGCTCGGCTTCGTGCTGCAAGCGCAGCTTCAAAACCGCCTCGCCAGTCTGGCCGGCGGTTTGCGCCTCCAATTTGAGCTGCTCAATCCGGTCCTTGGTACGCTGGATCAACTGGTCGTATTCGTTGACCTTCGCTTTCGCTGGATCGCCGAGGCCCAAGCGGCCCCGCTGGTCCGTCGTGAAGGTGCCAGACTGCAAGCCAGCCAGCATGTCCCTCGTCTGCTGAAGCACCTGCGCAAACTTGGAAGCATCTCCCACGCTGTTGACGAGTTCGGCACCTAGCTTTTGCAAAGCCGGCTGCGCCAGAGCAATTTTCGCGACCTCGTCTGTGAACGCCTTAACGTTTGGCGTCCCCTTCTGGTAGCTCTCTGCAAGGTTATAAATCGCATCCGAGAAAGACTTGTAGTCCTCCTTGATCTTGTAGCCGAAGCTCATGTTGCCAGACTTCGCGAAATCGACCTCGAACAGCTTGCGCGTCTGCTTGTCGATTTCTTCCGTTAGCTTCTTTTGCAGATCAATCTCTTGCTGAAGCAACAGAAGCTGCGTTACGGCCTTGCTTTGGTCGTACCAGTTTTTCGCTGAGTTCGTGACCTTGTCATAGCTATCCTTCACGATCTTAAGCAGCCGGTCGTGCTCAGTTAGCAGCTTCTCGGCTGTGGGGGCTTCCGTTTTCGTAAGCTGGTAAAATGCCAAGGCAGCTGCGGTGACAGCAGCGAAGCCCACGGCCATTAGACCGAGCGGGCCAAGGAACGCAGTCACGGATGCGGCGAGACCTTTCACCGCTCCAATCACGCCTCCCTGCGATCCTTGAAGAATCTGAAACACTTGGCCAATTTGCGTCGCCATGACCTGGAAGGGGCTCGACCCGCTTGCTAGCATCGTGGCAACGTCATTCAGCTGAAATCCGAGATTGCGCATCTCGTAAGCATTCAAGCCGACACGCTTCGTGTTGTCGTTGACGACCTGCGAATGCCTACCAATCGCCCCTAGGGACTGCTGATACCGTTGCGTGATGAGCTCGACCGCGCGCGCGCGATCAGCATCTGTCCCGATGCCCGCGGCCGTGAATTTTTCGACACGTTCGAGGGCCTGCTGATATTGCTGGTGCGCGCGGATCGCCGGATCAAGCCGCCCCATCAGCCGCTCAAAGCCCTGCTCCGTCGCGCGCGTCGCGCGCGTCAGCTTCTCCTCGGACACCGCAAGACCGTCGACGGAACGCGCGGCTGCATCGACGGCGGCATAGCCATCGACATTCATCCGATAGATAGCTTCAGTGACTGTGGCGGTCATTGCCTCAAACCAATGGCGCGATGACGATTGCAGGCGCAGTAACGACAGACCCGGCAGCCCTGTCGGCGTACTGACGTGACGAGGTATGCCAGCGATTCTTGTTCGCCAGCCAAGATCGCTTCTTCTGGTCGCCTTTCAGTCGATAGTTGTTGGGGATCGTCACAAACTCGACGGTGATCCGCGCAACGTTCTTGTATCGGCCCTGAAGGCTCTTCCCCACGCGCTCATAAATTCTCGGCTGGACCTGAATGACAAAGGCGCGACCAGACTTCGTCTTTCCGACTTCGATCTTCCGAGCATACGGCACGAGGTTCGCAATCATCAATTCGTCGCTCGGCTTCAGGTCCGACGGCAAGACATCGACCGGCGTACCGTTGACGAACAACTGATGGCTCCGAGCATAGTCCCCGGAAATAACCGGCGAGGCTTTCCGAAGCTCATCCAGTGCGAATTCGACAAGCGCCTTCAGGTTTGAATAGGTGTAGACAATCGGCCCCGGCAGGATGACGCTTTCAAGCACCCGGTTGCCGGGCCGGTTAGCGTAGGCATCAAACTGCGGGTTTCCCTGCCGCGCCATGATGTCAGCATGCCCCTGATGGGCGACCTGAAGAAGACGCTGCTTCGCTTCTGCCGCGCCGTGCTTAGGCCAGTCGACGGCGACGATCCGCCTGAAGGACTGAATCGGAGTCATATCTCTTGCCTAGCTAAGGGATCGCCGGTGAAATACTCGTCTCGTCCACAGCAGGAAACGAAATGAAAATAATCTCAACAGTCGTGTCGAGTTTGGCGATCGTCAGCTGCGCCGGGGCCACAAGCTTGCAAATCGAGAGCCTGTCGCGTGAACAACGTGCCGCGATAGCGGCTTCCGCTCAAGAAAGCGGGATGCACTGTCCCGTCGTCATTGGATTGTCCAAAATCTCGGAAACCGAGCGCGGCTGGATCGTCCGCGTAACTTGTCGAAGCACGGACGGCAAAAGTACGTGGCCAATTCGGCTTTCCGGGCTTCCTTCTTGGCAGCCACAATTCTCCTCGTTCGACGATCCTGTCCCGCCTAACCGGGATATCGACTTGAGGGCATTGAAGCGCCCGTAGTTACTTTTTGTCTTCGCTCTCAATCACCGCTCGCTTGTAGCCGAGAGTGACGAGCGCGCGCGCTTCCCATGGCATCAAAACAATGCCGGCGAAGCGCGACCACGCGACGAGCGACTCCCATGTGACAAGCGCAGGCCCCATCCCATTTGATGAGAGCCCCATCGAGATTTCGTGGAAGTAGCCCCAAAGGTAGACCAGACCCGGCGGGCATTCCGGCCCCTCGATGATCGGTTCGACCTTCGGCTTGATCCCCAGTTTCGCAAACTGGCGCGCCGCGCTCGCGGCGTGATCGCCGGCTGACGCACCGTCGCTGAGCTTTCGCGCGTGGCGGAATTCGAACTCGCCGAAGGCTAGGAGCTCTTCGACGAGGTCTTCATAAAATTTGCCTCGTTCGCCACATATGCGAAAGCCTGCCGGCGAAGCCAGCCCATTTCAGGAGCGGAGAACAGCTCGCGAGCATTTTCTTTGCTGAACGGAACATCGATCACCGTGCCGTCCTGCTCAAGCAGATGCCAGCTTGTCGCCAGCGCGACGAGACGCTCGACTTGATCCTCGATCGGGTCTTCCTTTTCGGCCTCGGCGCGCAGCTCGGCGCGGCTCCGGGAGCGGAAGCCCTTCCGGACCTGATCGACGTTCTTCTTGCGGTCGAGCGCGCGGCCCGGCTCGCTATCCCACGGCAAAAACTCGACGAACCCCTCCCGACCTTGCGCGTCGACGACCGGATCGATTTCGCCCGGATAGATGATCGGCATCTTCGCGGCGGCGTCGGTGACGACGCCCATTTTCCCAAACTTGCTCATTCTCGTTTCCTTGGCGGAGGCGGATCGGCCCCGCCCGCCAGCGGGACCGTCCTGTTGCGCGCAACGCGCGGGCAGCCGTTATGGCCGACCGTGCGGGTGTCCCCGTAGCGGCGGGGAATGGTGGATCAAGTCTGCTGCGTGTCGACGATCTGGATCGTCGTTTCGGGGATGCCCGTCGAGGACTCGGTCGCCGTCGACTTGAGGGCCTGGAACGGAAGGGTGATGGACTGCCCGCCCTCGCCCTGTGTCTGGAGGTCAGCACCGCCAAGCTTCACGCGCGGCAGGTAGAACGTCATGGCCGGCGTGTCCGGCGCGCTCGACGTGGTGAGATACGCCAGAATTTCTAGCGTGTTCTCGTTGACGAAATCGTTGATGAGATCGGCGTTCTCGAAGAACGCAGTCATCTGGCCGGTCACGTTGGCGCGGCCGAGGAAGATTTCCGGGACGAGGTTCGATCCAACGACGGGATCAGCCGACGGGCTGAGCTGCATCTGGATGTTCAGGCCCGTGATGACCGCGATCGTCTGGCCGGATGCGCGCAGAAGCCCATTCACCGCAGCCATCGTGCCGGTCGTCGTCTCGGCTGACGGGGCGGAGAAGAACGGAGCCGCGCTATCTTCATAGATCGTCATGTTGCGACCCATGAAGTCGAAATCGACCGTGCTCATACCCGAAGCCGGGAGTTGAACGTTGAAGCCGCCAACCCGACACTCGGTGAACAGGCGGGCGATATCGACGTCTTGATTCCAGATTTCGAGCGCGAACTTGCGGCTCACGAAACCGGACGATGGAACGATGAGACGCTGGCCGACGGACACGACATCGAACTCAGTGTCGGCCGTTGCAGTCGTCGGCGGCGGAAAGACCGTCAGCTCGCGTCCGCTGGTGCCGCCCATCGAGAGCACCAGGAAGTTGACGCCGTTGTTTGCCGTCTCCGCAAGACCAGTGAATTGCAGGATCATGCCGGCGCGGATGCCTTCTGTGATCGGAGCACCGCCGCCAAGCGTGATCTTGGAGGTCGCGTTATCGAACGCGACGCTCGTGAAATCCGACTCGTCGGCCGCGATCGATACCGCCCACGTTCCGCGGCACGCCGCCTCGAAGAAGTCGCCATAAGTCAACGGCGACAGCTCGCCCGAGATGTTCCCCTGCACGCGCTTCACGCCATGGCGGAAATCGAGGATCTGTCGATCGCCACGGATTTCGTTCGACTGATACGTGTCTTTCGACAAAGCGAGCGTCGACGAGACGCGCCGGAGAATCTGTCCGCCCGACGCGCCGGGGTCGGACGAAAAATCCGGCTCGATGCCAGGCGTGATGACGCCGGTCGAATGAGCCTTGTAAGCAATGCGGGCGGATACGCCTTCGGCGAGTGCCATTTCAGTTCTCCATAAGGGATCGGCGCGCCGTAACGGAGCGCCTTCGGTTGCGGCGATCAGCCGATCTGGTCGAAATGCAAATCTACGGCCGCAATAGCGGCCTGATAATTGTTCACTTCAGAATTCAGGCCAGGCACCGACAGGGCAGAGCCATGGCCGACAGGGATCACGTCTGCTGAAAAGCAACTGATGACGTCGCTGCGATAGCTTCTCAGCCGTGCTGCAACGGCCTCAGCATGGCCGAGAACGATCTCCATGCCCTCGCCTATCGGCGAAAACACGTAAGCTTCAACGGATGCCCGGTTGCGATAGAGGTTGCGGCCGCGCCCGCCTCCGTAGGCGGCAGGACCGCCGCGGGAGCCATCCACGTTAAAAAACACGAAGGCGAACGCGGCCGGAGTGTCTGGCAGGATCGGCGCGTCGTCGCCCTGATAGTAGATATCGATCTCGATGCCGGAATCCTCAGCGTCAAGGCGCTCACGGATTTCGGCGAATGCTTCGCTCGCGGTCGTCATCAGCCCGTCGCATGAACTTCGAGAGCAATCAGCGTCGAGCCTTCCCGGCGCTTCTTCACGTTCTTGATCGCCAGTTCCTTGCCGTCGACGACCAGCTTGTCGTTCGTCGTCACCGGCAGGACCGAGCCCAACGTGTCGACGAGGCAGATCGCGATCTGATCGCCCTGCATGATCGCGCCGATCAGCTCCGACGAATTGTAGTTTCGGACATAGGCCGTCGTGGCCGTGTCCGCATACGTGCGCGTCGGACCCGTCCCGGAGTAACGGCGGATCGAAACGGGCATCCCCTTTTCGGAGATCATCGCGCGGTGCGAGGCGAGAAAGCTCATACGCGCATGACCCTGTAACCGGAGAGCAGCGACTTCACGACCGCATCAACCGCAGCCTGAGCGTTGCCGCCGACGACGTAGCTCTTAGAGCCGACTCCTTCGGTCGTATCCTGACTGATGAACAGGTTTTGAGCCGACAGCGACCGCAGATGCGACACGATCATGCAGATCGCCATGCGGATCGGCTCAGGAACATCCTCCGGGTCATCCCCGAAGCCGGCGATGAAGCGTACCGACACCGCGTCGCCGCCGCTTGTCGTCGCCGGCCATGATCCGCCGGGCACTGGAATGATGAATGGCCGCTGTCCCGGCACAACCTGATAGTCGTCAGGATCGAGGCCGACAAGCGTCCCGCTGGAATCGCGATAGTTGATGAACTCCACGCTTTGCAGCGGCAGCAGCGGGATATCGATCCGGCCATTGTCGCAAGGAAAGCCATCGAGCGCGCCGTCCCACGTCTGTGTATTCAGCGCCAGACCCATCCCTGTCGGGCCTTCGATCTGCTGGCGCGCAGCCATGATGAACGCCTCAACCGTCGCGTCGGCCAGCTCAGCGCTGATGCCCAAGCGCGCCTTGACCTCCTCCGCCGTCAGCGGTTCAGTCTCAGGTCCGTCAACGAGAACGAGGCGCATCGTCAGCGTCCCAGCTTCGACAGCACAGGGTATGCGTCAATCTCGACAGCAGACCCGTCCGCATTCCTGATGATGAATACGCCGCCGTCCGTAAACTCGCCGCCGACGACGGAAGCCGTAACGACGCTACCCCGCTCGCCCCTATCGCCCTTCGGCCCAGGCTTGCCGGCCTTGCCTTGCATGGCGAGCAACTGCCAGCCGTCGCCCGGACATGCGCCTGGATCATCACGCTTGGCCGCGAAACTCGCGCCATTGAGCGCCACCACGTCGAGCGCCCTATATGCCTCATCTTCGCTGTACGTTCCCCGCAGAGCAAGCGCCCGGCCGTCCTCGCCGTCATGGCCACGCTCGACGATGCACCGCCAGTCTTCGTGCCCCGGCTCCTTGCCGGTATCGCGCAACGCCTGATAGACGCCGCCATGCCGCGTCACGACCTCGCCTTCATAAAATACGCCGTCGGCCCATTCCTTGACGACAGGTAGTTTGCCGGCCGGCCCCTCTGGCCCGCGCTCACCGGGTGCGCCGTCCTTGGGCACAGGAATGGCAGAAACGGCCCGCTGGACGCTTTCTTCGACGAGGGGCGCTAGTTCTTCCACCGTGACGCTTTTGCCGTCCTGAGGCCGTTCCCAGCCCGCCAGAATGGACCCGACTTCGGCGCGGACCATCGGCGCAATGTCATCAGCTGTCACGGACGTTCCGTCCGCGCCTCGCTCGCCCGGCCTGCCGTCAACCCCGTCCTTGCCGTCTTTCGGCGGCGGAAGCGCGGCGACCATCTCACGCAGCAGCGGCTCGACATCGGCGACGGTTACGCTGGTGCCGTCAGCGCCATCGCGGCCCGGCGCGCCATCCTTCACCGTCGCGAGCCTGTCCTCGATGCGCCGTTCAAGGCTGACGAGCCGCAGCTCACGCTCAGCATCGATCCGGCGAATGTCAGCGACAGCCGCCTCGATCCGAAGGGCTGTCTCGCGCTCAATCCGGCCGGCGACCGCGCCGAGCTCCTCCGCAAGCACGTCAAACGGCGAAGTGGCGGGCATGGGCTGACCGGAAGGCTTGGCGTGCGCGTTCATTTGTCTCCGCGTCTCCGTCGGCTGCATCGCCATCCGAATTATCGTCGCTTGCCGGCGGCGGGAGCGCAGGCTGCGCGCTCGGCGGCTGAAGACTCTCGCCGTAACTCAGCGGCACGTCCTGTTGCTGGACACGAATCTCGTCACCGCCCGGAACATCCGGAAGTCCTTCGAGCCGGCGCGCCTCATTGATCGTGTAGAGCCTGCGCGTTCCGTTCGAGAGCGCGGTAATGCGCTCGGAGAACGACGATCGCAGAAGCGCATTGGTGTCGAACTCCAGATATTCGTCCGGCTGGCCTTTCAGACCGAACAGTAATCCGAAAGCTTCTTCAACATGGTTCAACGCAAAGCCCAGCCCCATCGCTTTCCAGGAAGACATCAGCGCCTCGGTCGAAGCGAAAGGCGTCCCGCCGATGCCCAGGATTTGAAGCGGCATGCGGAAAGCCAACGCGACATTCTGCTCGGTCATCTTGAGCAGGTCGGCAAGCTTGCTGTCGTTGGCCGACATCGTTACCGGCTTCGCCTTTAGGCCCCACGTTAGGATCGGCGTGCCCCCAGCATTCTCGCCCTGTGTCTGCGCGTTCCATGCCTCGCGCAAATCCTTGGTCTGCGTCGGGGTTAACTGCTGGTCCGTTTCCAGCATGAACGACGGCCTTGCCTGATTGAGATAGAACGCCACCTGCTGATTCAACGCCGCTCCCGTCATTGCAAGATCGAGGGCAGTCGCAAGGATGGGGCTAACGCCCTTCAGCGGGTGGCGCGGCGTATGCAGCCGAACATGCAGGACATCGCGAGCGGGAATGGGTATCCCAAGATAGAACCGCCGCTCCGCGATCTCGTTGCCGCTAACGTGGTAATAGATCGACCCATCCGCGCCGATGTATGCCGACCCATCCGTCATCAGATGGAGCTCGGCAATCTCGTTCCGATCATTGCGAACTGCGACTGCGAACGCCTCTCCCTTTGTGTAGAGACGGCGTGTCAGATTGAGCAGAAAATCCGAAATCGATTGATAATCATTCGGTCGCTTCAGGATGCGCGATAGAGCCGAGTTTGTTACCCTCTCGCGACCGCCGTTGGCCATGGTACGCCAATGGTCGCCGGGACACATTGCGACAGTCTGCGCATAGGCGGAGACGCACGCCTCCACCATCGCGCCGCTCTCCCCGAACGGCGAGACATTGAACCCGCGCTGCCACCAATTCCACGATCGGCCAGCCTCAACCGAAAGAACTCCGCCATCAACCAGCCACGGGCCGGGACGGTAAGCGCCTTCGGCAGATTTCTGCCGTCCGAGGAGGCGACCAAGGATGCCCAAGTTCAGTCCGCCTTCGTCTCGCGGGTCTTATAGCGCTTCGGAGCGGCGGCATGCGGCTCTTCTGGCTTCATGTCGCGCGGCGCTGAACCTCCGGTCCTGCCGTCGCCGTCATGGTCGCCCTTTCCTCCAAAGGGGGGCTTGCCGGTTCGCTCGTCAACCTCGACGCTACGTGAGCGCGGCGTGCCGTTGGCGCGCAGCGCGACCGCACGGCCGTCCTTGTGGCGCAGGACGCCCTGCGCGTCCCGCATCACATCGAGCGGGTGAGCGGTCGAGCCGCCTTCGAGGACGTAGTGGGTTTCAGCCATCATCGCCCGTCATCCACAGTGATGATGAACTTGCCCTGCTTGCCATTGCCGCCTTGCGCAATCGCGATCTTCACGCGGTCGCGGGCGAGCGCGATGCGATCGTTGACCGCCGTTCCGCCGGACGCATACACGGCCGCGACACCGGCAACGGAATGCGTTGCAGCGCGCGGGCGCTTCAGGACCGACGAATTCTGATCCGTCAGCGAGAGAATCGACTCTCCAGTCGCCTCGGCCGTGATGGTGAAATCGACGCCGTCAGAATACGGGATCGAGCCGTCCTTGACGTATTCGATCGACTCGATAAAGCCGGACAGATACGGGCTGTAGGCAGTGGCGGTCGCCGTGCCGGTGACCGGCGTGACGTTGAACTTGCGAATGGCCATTTGGGTGTTCCTTTCCTAGCCCGAAGGCTCTAGCCGTCGACGGTGATGTGGAAGGTGCCGAGCTTGGCCGCGCCGCCGGCCGCAACGGTGATCTTGACGCGATCGGCGGCCAGAGCGATCAGGCCCAAGACTTCCTCGCCCTCGCTCGCATAGAGAGAATCGGCGCCCGCCGTGCTCTGCATCACAGCGCGCGGATGGCGCGTTGCTGATGCATTGACGTTCTCTTCGGCCCAGAGCGTCTCGCCCGTGGCTTCCGACTCCAGATCGAAATCGACGCCGTCTGTGTAGCTCGCGCTACCAGGCTTGACATAAGCGATCGAAATGAGCTTGCCGGACAAAGCCGGCGAAAAGACCTCCGCGTCACCCTCGCTATCGGTAGTGACCGGCACAACAAAGCGTCGGAGCATGATGTTTCTCCCCCGGACTCGATCCGGACAATGTGGAAACGCGGCGCGCCGGGATTGGCGCGCCGCGTAATTTGTTCGCTCAGTACTGCGTACCGTCGATCCACTGCACCATGGACGGGCGGCCCATGACCCACGACACGTCCATCAGCATGCGCACGCCGACGGTCGCAGTCTGATAGAACGACCGCACCGGATCGGCCGGCGTGCTTCCGTCGTGCAGAGGAAGCGGCGTGGTGTCTTCCATGTGAACCGTCGCCGTCTCGTTGATGTCGAACTCCGGCGCATCGCCGACGGCGGTGTAGAAGTCGGAGTTGCGGATCGCGATCAGGCGGCCGGCAGTCGCATGCGTGGACTCGACAATGTTCACGCGGCTCGAAATGCCGGAGAACCAGCCGGAGTTGTTGTCCGGACCGTCCATCATCGCGATCGAAAGCGCCTGCGCCGGGTTCATGATGACGGTGATGTTGTCGGCCGCGTTGGCCGAGATGAACGGCGCCAGAAGGGCCGCAAAGTCCTTCTTGACCGCAACGTGATCCTCGCCGCCATAGCCACTCGCAACCGCTGCCACGCCGTTGAGCAGGCCCGCCGGGCGCGCGCCGCTCGCTGCCGTCGCATCGAGGATCGCGGAGTCCAGGATCGCGGCGGTGTCTTCGAGGATCGCCTGACGGACGATGGCCTCGATGGCCGGGGTGGAACGTTTCGCCAGCTCGCGTGAGAACGGCACGATGACGCCGAGTTTCTTCGGGGTCAGTTCCGCCGCAGCCGTGGTGATGCGGCCAACCCGGATCGGATCGCCTTCAGCGACGAAGCCCCCGCCAGCACCGCCAGCGGTGCGCCGCGGCAGCTTGATCGTGCCGATGCCGTCAAAGCTCAGGCCGACACCCTTCGAACGCAAGGCCGGATAGACGGACATGCCGGTCAACGCCTGCAAGAAGCCGCTGTTGACGGTCTGCACCAGCTCGGACGCCCAGCCGGACACGCCGGTCGTGCCGATGGTCTGGTCAGCCTTGGCGACGATCGCCGTGGCTTCATGGCCCGGATAGCGCTCGTCCAGCACCTTGTCGATCGACTTGTTGCCGGCGCCGAAGGCCGAGATGCCTTGCACGGTGAGCGCGCGCACAAGCAGATCGAGCGGCTCAACGTCCTTCTGCGGGAAGCCGAGCGGGCGACGGTTGACCGCCGGAGCCTGCGGCGCTCCGCCGCCGGCCGGAGCGGCCGAGATACCGATCTTCTGTTCCGCCGCCTTCAGCGCGGCGACGCTGCGCTCTTCGATATCGATCTGGCTGGTGAGCTCTTCGATCGCCACAACATCGGGCGCATCGGCGGCAGTGAGCTCGGTGAGCTTGTCCTTCTTCGCAACAAGCGCGTTCTGCGCATCGACGATGCGCTCTGCAAGGGTCGTCATGGGTTTGACTTTCGTGATTGAGGGAAGGCCGGCTTTTGACCGGATTTCATTCGGGGTGGTGACGGCATGCTCGCCGGTTGCAGACACGTCCCTGCGCACTGATGTGGCTTGCTCGCCAAATGCGAGGGACATCGTTTCGTCAGAAAGTTTGAGGGACTTCGCCAGAGAGAGAGCCGCAGGATTCATCGGCACTGCGCAGACGGAGCATTCAAGCAATTCCTGCTTCTGAATGCGGGTCCCACGAACCATCCGCTTCGGATCAACAGGCTCCGCGAGGAGCACAGCAACCCCGACCGAAACCGCACGAAGAAATCCGCGTTGGATCAAGGTCAGAATCGCATCAATTCTTGGCAGTACGCCCCACGCGGGAACGAGCGTGCCGCGAAGCTGCTTGCCTACAATTCGCAGATTGTCCCATTTTCCAATCGGCGTACGTCCTAGCTCTGGATCGCGCCCATGCTCCCAAAGAGCTACCGGGTTTTCTCTGAACCGACTCAACGCCCAGCCGCTGGACATGACAATGTCGCCAGAGAGGTCGGGCGTCTCATCCGACAGCACGAAATCCCAACCTTCTCCGCCGCCAGCCGACGCCTTTTGGAGTATCGTCATTCTGATCTCCGATCAGCCGATCATTGCCGAAACGCTGAAATTCGGGACAGCCTGCGGATTAAGGCACATCAGATGCGCCGCATTGAACAAGGCCATCAATGGATCGACCTTACCGAAGCCTGCCTCGTCGCGGCCTACACGCATGGCGGTCGCAGTCGGCACAATCACCAAATTGCCGACGCACCAGCCGAGAAGTTCCTGCATTCCGTGACGGAAGCTACCGTCGGCGAGCTTCCGCTCCACCGTCTTGATGGCCCCCATCATTGCGATACCCTGCCGTACCGCATCCAGAGTTTCGGCATCCTGAGTCACGCCTATCTTGGCGAGAGCATCGACAATTGCACCGATCCCTGCAGCGTCTACCCCTACCTGCGCGAGCAGCCCAAGTTCTTTGATCCTCGAAACGAGATCGACGACGTAGCGGATATCCGGCGGCAATGCCTTGGGATCAGGATCAGAAGGCGGAACATCCGCCAGCAGATCGGCCATGATCGGGTCATCATCGATCATTTCCTCGTCTGCATGTCCAAAGCGGAAAACCGTAAGGTCACCAGCCTTTTTGAATCGCAGGTAATCCTCTGCGTTTTTCTTTCGTTGCCAGGCACCGACGGTTGATATCAGACCATGTGACCAACCGAGCCATCGGTCCGTTCCGCGTTCGCGACCGATAACGCCGACGCCAAGCAGATCGTCGAGACCGCCACCATCGACGCCAACCGTGACGACCTCGCAGCTCGACAAGATGGTGTCCAGCCACTGCTGAGATGTCATTCCCGGACAGGCTCCGCGCTTCCACACCATGGCGCCGGCCCAGCCGTCGGCCCGCAGCGATTGTCCGATCTGAACGTTGAGGTGCTTCGCGAGAAACCCAACGACCTCCGCGCGGCCAGCGCGCTGCGCGGTTGCGAGCTGATCGGCGATGTATCTTTCGTCTACCGACGCCCGCAAGTTTGGATTCGTAACGCCCCAGTTTTCGGGCTTGAGGTACTGCTCATCCTTGAGCAATCGCTTTGGAAATTCGTACAGCACCGGAAGCTTGTGCGGCGCGACGATCTTGCCGTCGCGGATATCTCGGAACTCGTCCAGCGTCTGTTTGAACACGCCCGCCGGCGGCGCATCGGACTGCGTCGACAGATCGATGACGAAGCCTTCCGGCCGAGAGGCCAATCCACCCTGCGCCTCGAGCAGCATGTTCGAGGCGCCAGCGCGCTTGCCGAATAGCCACTTCTCGTCGACCAGAAGACCGATCGTCTTCTTTCCCGAGACCGTCTCGTTGTCGGCCGCGACCACCTTCAGGATCGCGCCGGTGTTGCGGTGTTCGATCACGCGACCGGCGGAAGGCTTCAAGATCGCCTTCAGGTCCGGATCGGCCTGCACCATGTCGCGGGCCGGGATGTAAGAATTGTCCGCGATCTCTTTCGTTGGGGCGAGAATGTAAAATTCTCCGGACTCTCGCCAGTTCCGGATCAAGGCCGTGACCATGATGCCAGCCGCCAGCGTGGACTTGGAATTCTTCTTGCTGATCAGCAGGAAGAAATACTGGATCAGTCGCCGCCCGGTTTCAGCATCATACGCTCCGAAAATCGACGCGACGAAGTCGAACACCCATTGCCGGCAGGCCGCGCCCATGGTCGGCGAGTTGGGCGCGTCAACGATCTTCAATGACTTGAAGATGTCGAGCGCCGCCTGCGCTTCCGCAGGGAAGAGCGGATCGAAAGGGATGAGCGATTCGCCCTTGACGATCCGATCTTCCCAATCCGGACACGCGGTCGACCAGACCGGCGGTGTCATTGCGACCGTGTAGCACGATGGCGCCGCCGCAGTTCAGCGTAATGGCTGAACACCAGCGGTTCGGCACGGTGCGTGCGGCAACGCGCGACGAGGTCGACCAACCGCGCTAGCGGCGGATGCGACAGCCGCCGTGCCGGACGCATCCTCACGATGCGCACGCCAGGCCGATCGTGAAACGTGGAGCGACCGAACATTACTGCACCGTCTCAATGCGCCGCGGCGGTGCCGGCGTGGCGAACCTCCCGGTTGCCGCGGCCTCCGCAGCTCGCGCCGCTTCTTCCTTCTTCCCGAGCGGCCGCTCGCGCTGTTCGTCGGGCATGCGGGCCTTGCCTACCGTGCCGAGCCCGCGATCGAGCAGCGCCTTCGATGCGCCCGCCCGCGCCGTCTCGCTCTGCCCGTCCTGAGCGATCTTGCGCAGCACTGCCACCGCAACTGCGGCATACTTCCGCGCTTGGGCGCGGACGTCGGCCGACGTGGTCGGCACCACCGTCGGCGCCTGCATGAACGGCAACATCAGCATCGCGGCGTCGCCGCCGATCTCGACGGCCGGCTTTCCGTAGCCGCGATCGAGGATTTCCTTTGCCGCAGTGATTTTGGCGGACTCGCTCGACCCGTAGACCAGCAGGCGTGACAGCGTCTCGATCGCCAAGCTGGAATGCTTTTGGGCAAGCCCGTCGATTTCGTCCGGGGCGGGCTCGGCCAGCAGCGCCTTCAGCTCCAGCTCGGACAGCGAGGTCGGCGCCGAGAGGCCTTTCTTCTTTCGGCCAGCACCAGGGCGGGCGCCACCGCGGCGGCTGCCATCCTTAGCTTGCTCCGTTGCTCTCGTTGCACCCACGTTTGATTTCCTTTGAAAGCCGACAGGGAATTCAAAGGTCCTGCTACGCAAAAAAATTTTGTGCGCATGAGGACCCATGCGGTAGAGCGCCCTCGCCGCCAGATTTCGCGATGCCCCCCCCCTACCTGCGGGCCGATCGAGCCGCAGCCGTCTTTCGACCGTGGCACGGCGCGCAACGGAGCATGATGTTTGCGGGGTCTAACTTTGCGCCGCCGTCCGCGAGCTCAACGATGTGGTCACCGTAGAGCCGCACGCCGTCGCGAGGCATTGCGCGATCGTGAGCCGGGTCCTCGCACCTGCGCCCTCTTGCCTCGATGATCACGGCCATCAAAGCCTTCCACTCTTTCGACAGATAGAATGGATTAGCCGCCTTCTGCCGAACAACCACCGCAGCAGTGCGAGTGGACGGCCTCAATTTCTGGCCGATGCTGCGCAACTTCACGATCTTGACCATGGGAAAGAGGGCCGCAGGCGTTGCCACCTGCGGCCGAGTCTAGGGAGGAAACGCCCAAGGGGGCAGCGCGCAGAAACGCAAGCAACTACGCGCACAACCTATGACCAGAAACGACAAAGCCCCGGACGATGCCGGGGCAGACATATCTTTGGACTCTATCGCAACCGAGGTTGCGAATGCGCCGGGAAGTGGTTGCTTCCCCGTCGAACCGTAACCACCACGGTCGTGATGATTCCTAAAGTACCGGTTCGATCTCATCCTCGGCCAGCACAACCGGGACTTCGCGCTCCATGATTTGAATCAAGACCCTGAGTCGGCCCTTTCCGTCAAGCCGCTGGAAGCGTCCAGTCCACATCTCGAATGGGTTGCCCGCTCCTTCCTTGATCCGAACGCGATCACCTGCCTTCAACGCTCGCTTTGCCTGCGACAAGGGCTGGTTCATTGCGAGTTCCAACCGCCGAACCTGATCAAACAACGAGGGGCACAGCGAAATCGCCCGCTCTCCGAGCCGCAAATAGCCAAAGATGCCATCGGAGAGAGACTGCAACCGCCGGATATCGGCGTCGAAGTCAGGCACAAACACAATACCTGGAAAGATTGGCGAGCGCACACGGCGAACCTTTTGAAGCGTCCATTGCCGCCATTTGTGGTGAACCTTTTGCACATGCTCAAACGTTGGCACGGCGCAGGACGCGCCTCGGCGCAACAAGGCATCCATCACCTTGCGCTCCCGCATTGGATGAACTCGGATCAGAAACCACGCTTCCGGCACCGCCGGTACCACGGGCAGCAGGTCCGCAACAGAATGCTCGACGAAGTCCCCGATCTTCAGCATTTCCGTCATCGCTCTTGGCCCTCATTCGTCGCTGTCGCATCGTCATCGGCGGCATCGCCGCGTGATCCATCCTTCCGCGGCGGCCAAGGCCACGGCGCGCGCGAACCCTCGACCAGCCGGCTGCGCGCCTGCACGGTGACGTAGGTCCGCAGTAGATCCTCCCACGCACCGGCCTGCCGGTGATCCAGCGCAGGCCATTCCGCCACCGGTGGCGCGTCGGCCAGTGCAACCAACCGCGGCTCAACCGGGCCGCGATAGAACACCCCTGCGCCAGGCCGTTTCATCACGCTGTGGAAATACGAGCTCTTGCCGGCGATCGCGTGCAGCACCGCGATGGCATGCGCCTCGCGGCTGTCTTCGGCGAAAGCACCACCATGCGCCTCAGCCTTGCGAGCCAGCAGCGTCCAGCGGCGCTCCTCGAGATAGGTCGAACCTGCGCAGATGGTCTTCCTGCCAAGCCGCTTCTGGCCGTCGAGGTACGCCGCGATGCCGTCGAGCGCAGCGCGCTCCTCGTCCTCGGACAGCGCTTCCGCTGCGTAGGCGGTCTTTTGGCGGCTGTCGTGCGCCGCGCTTGGCCACCTCGCCTCGAAGTCGACGAGGAACCGCGCTTTTCGATCTCGCGCGCGCGCATCTCTCTCACGTTCAAGATGGGGTCGTTCTAAGGGGTCGTTATTGGTGCCCGTGCATACGTGGGCACCCGTGCCCGTCCTAGGATGGGCACCCGGGTGCCCATCTGGGCGGGCACCCTCAGCGGATCGAGGGGGGTGCCCATCCGTGGGCACCCCCTCCTCTGGATCATCGCGCGTCGCCGCCTCGAAAGCATAGTCATCCCTATCGAGGATCACGCGATAGGCATATGACGCGGACGGCTGCGAAGGCGCGGAGCCCTCGGCAACGCCGCGCTGCTTCTTCTGCACCCAGCCGGCCTCGACCAGCCGTTCGAGCGACCGCTGCAACGTCGCGCGGCCGCAATGGATCTCCGCCGACATCTTGACTTGGCTGCGAACGCACCAGCCCTGCTTGTCCGTATGGCGGCCGAGCAGGCACAGCACCTGCAAGTCGCGCGGTTCAAGGCTTTCGTCCGTGACCGCGCCGGCCGGGATGATAGATAGCCGCGCGCTCATGGGGCAACACCAAGTTGAGGATTCCGCTCGACAACGGTTTGCCAGTTTGGGACCATCAGGCTGTTATGGAAAAACGCAGCTTCTTGCTTCTGAGCCTTATCGCGCTTTACGTTGTCG
>Ga0172380_10004564_pt1 | contig 17663 bp, 17 predicted proteins | sample Leawe162metaG_FD_119747 | JGI IMG/M metagenome (GOLD analysis project Ga0172380, IMG submission 119747) | Leachate microbial communities from a municipal landfill in Southern Ontario, Canada - Leachate well 162 metaG | ecosystem: Engineered > Solid waste > Landfill > Unclassified | place... | reverse complement strand
GCTCTCGCCCTTCATGGTCACCTTTCTCAGTGTCAAGGGCGGCAATGCGCTTGCCGGTATATGGTATCCCGCCGGATTGCTGACGCTGGCTTTCGTGATCGGGCTGATTTTCCTGCCGGAGACAGCGAACACGCCGCTGGATGATTAGCCGCTTTCAAGCCCGGCAGGCTGCTAGGTCAGCAGCGGGTGCATCCAGACGAACATCGCCTGCCCCTGGGAATCGGCAAGCCTGGCCAGCGCGGAGAGCTCATCCACCAGGGATTGAACCTCCCCGGCGGGCCAGCCGCTCAGCTCGAATTCCTCGGTGGCAGCCAGTTCCTCTCCCACCATCTCGATAGCCTCCTCTTCGAGGCCGGCAAGCTTCTCCATCAGCTCGTCCGGAATCCGCAGAACAATAGCCCCGTCGTCACCAGCCACGTACACCGGCTCGTAGGCATAGACCGCATCCTCCAGCCCATCGCCGGTCAGGAGGCAGTGCAGGGTTACAATTTTTGCGGTATCGATATCCCTTGCCTCGATGCCGCTCCACTCGGCAACCGGGTGTTGCGACTCGCCGATGGTCTCGGCATCCTCCTCGTCGGCACAAATGATATTTACCAGAATTCCCATTGTTTGCTCTCGTGCTTGCCTGAAGAAGGCGAATATTACCCTCATCTGCGCATGCCAGTAATACAGCCGATGAGCAGACCGATATATCAAAACCTGATACCCTGCAAAAAACGGGGGAACAGCGGATGGTTGAAGCACAGGACACGCAAGGCCAGGCTTTATCACTTTCAATATCGGATGACGGCCGCAAGCTGATGGCAAGCTTTACGCCGGCTGATAATCAGATACCTGTCGACCTGGACGGGTTACGGCAAAAAATTGCTGCCGATGGTTTTGCGCAACTCTTCCTCTTCGAGCCGGTTATGGCTCAGTTGATCAAGCAATATGCCACGGCTACCGAGCCCTTCAGCCTTGAAATCGGGGAAATTCGCGACGCCAGGGCAGCCGTCGAAATCGCTGCGGACAAAATGATGGCCTGGCTGACTGTGACTCCCCCCTGCGGCGGCGCAGCCCTGAGCCGGGAGCAGATTGAGCGCGCCTTATCTGAAAAAGCCATTACTTCCGGCATCCTTGACGAAGAAATCGAACAGGTGCTGGCAAACGGCTGCGAGGAAAGAATCCAGATAGCCCAAGGCCGCGAGGTCGTAAATGGCGAGGATGGCCGGTTGCAATGCCTGATCGCCATGGTCAAGGATCGCCACCCCCATCTCGACGAGCACGACATTGCCGATTACCGCGATCTGGGCGGCATCGTCACGGTGCATCAGGGTGAGCGCCTGATGCAGAAACACCCTCCCACGCCGGGCGAAGCCGGGGAAAACGTGCTGGGACAGGCTATCCCGGCCAAACCCGGCAAGGAAGCCATGTTTTCCCCCCAGCTCAAGGGCGCCATGATCGATCCGGAAGACCCCGCCTTCCTGATCGCGGAAACTTCCGGCCAACCGGTGGAAGTCAGCCACGGCATGATAGTGGAGCCGACGATCACGCTAAAGACGGTTGACTTGTCTACCGGCAATATAGATTTCGATGGCACCATCAACATTACTGGCGATGTTCAGGCCGGCATGAGCATTCGTGCCTCCGGTGACATCCATGTCGGCGGCACGGTCGAAGCCGCCACGCTCGACGCCGGAGGAGACGTCATCATCAAGGGCGGCATCATCGGCCACGGCGAAATTCATGACCATCCGGACAAAAAACAGAAACAGGGGATTGCCCGCATACGCTGCGATGGCTCCTGCTCGGCCCACTTCATCGAAAATGCCAGCGTCGAAACCGGCGACAGCATTCTGGTGGCCAATCTGGTGATGCAAAGTGAACTGGCGGCCATCAACCAGATCATGGTCGGCAAACCGGGATCAGCCACTGGCCGCATCATTGGCGGCCTGACCGAAGCCACCCTTCTGGTGCAGGCCGCTTCGATCGGCTCGGCGTCTGGAGTCAAGACCCGGGTGATGGTTGGCACCAATCCCTATCTGAATGACAAACTGAAACGCACGACACAACATCTGGACACAAAAGCCACGGCAATGATTGAAACCGTCAAACTGCTGGACTTTGTAAAAAGCCATCCAGAGCGCATGCCGGCGGGGATACTCAGCAAGGCTGAAAACACGCAAATGGCCCTGATGCTGGATATAGAAACCCTGCAGGAAGAAAAAGAGCAGCTCGAGTTCGAGATTGAGCTTTCCGTGGATGCCAGGGTAGTTGTGGAAAAAACCGTATTCGGTGGCGTTCAGGTCGAGATCGGCGGAAAAATTCATCTTGTCGATACTCAAGGCAGCGGCGGCAGTTTTACCCTCGGCGAAGAGGGAATCACTTTCCAGTGATTATGGGACTCGGTTAAAGAAGCCTTCCGGTCGCCGTATTGACTGATCCGGCAAGGCCTTGTTGGCTGCGGATCTCTCCCTTTTTCAAATCTGCTGGAGATCAGTCGTTTCCATGCCGGTGTCTATTTTTTTGCTTGTGCTGCCCACGGTGACGGCCATTGTCATGCCGATCATCATCGTAATACACCTCGCTCTGCCTCACACGGGGCTCTCTCCGATCGGAAGTCATGGCCGCAGTGCCGGCGGCACCTCCAATGGCGCCACCGATAATCGCGCCTTCACGCCCGCCAATGGCTGAACCGACTGCGGCACCCGCACCACCGCCCAGAGCGCCGCCAAGCACCGCATTCCCGTCAATGCTGCCCGCCTGGGCAGAAGACGCGAACACCACAAGCAGAGCCAAACCGGTCACGCCAGCAAACAATTTCATGATTTTCCTTTCGTTACAAAATAATAAAACGCTTAACCTTGGCATCATAGCAAGACAGATGCCCCGGTTGATTACAGAATTGTCATCATTCATCCGCCTTGTTGCGCATGAAATCGGCTGTTTTCCAGAATGCCCCCGTGAGTTCCTGACGCAGATTCTCGTCCACCCCGGCTTCATTCATCGCGCGCTGCATGCAGGCCATCCACTGATCGCGCTCGCTCTCGCCGATGGCGAACGGCATATGCCGCTGGCGCAAGCGGGGATGGCCAAATTTTTCCATGTAAAGCTGCGGCCCGCCGGTCCAGCCGGAGAGAAACATGAACAGTTTATTGCGTGCTTCGCCGAGATCCCTGGGGTGCAGCTTGCGGATACCGTAGTAATCAGGATCTTCGTCCATCAGATCGTAAAAGCGGTCAACCAGGAGACGGATGGGATCTTCCCCGCCCATCCTTTGATAATGCGTTTCCATTGCCTATTCCTTTACCGGCTTGACCAGGCTCGCGGCCATCCTGGCGCGGCTGCGCGCCTCTTCCACATCAGCGCCATTTGCCAATGCCACACCCATGCGGCGGCGGATAAAGCTTTCCGGTTTGCCAAACAGGCGGAGATCGCTCTCTGGCACCGCCAGCGCCTGCTCGATTCCTTCGAACGCAATGCCTTTTTCCTCCATGCCGCCATAAATGACTGCCGAAGCGCCCGGCCTGCGCGGGGATACGTCCACCGGCAAGCCGAGGATGGCGCGGGCGTGAAGCTCGAACTCCGACAAACGCTGGCTGCACAGCGTCACCAGGCCGGTATCGTGAGGACGGGGACTAACTTCTGAAAACCACACCTGATCTCCCTTGACGAAAAACTCGACGCCGAAAATTCCGCGCCCGCCCAGGTCGTCTGTCACGGCCCGGGCGGCATCCTGCGCACTTTTCAGGGCTGCGGGTCTCATGGCCTGCGGCTGCCAGCTCTCGACATAATCACCCTTGACCTGGACATGCCCGATGGGCTCGCAGAAACAAGTTTCAACTGCACCGCTGGCACCCACCGCGCGCACGGTCAGCAGGGTGATTTCATAATCGAAACGGATCATCTCCTCCACGATCACTCGCCCATGGCTGACCCGGCCTCCGCTCATGGCGTAATCCCAGGATTTTTCAACGTCTTCAGGGCCGTTCACGGTGGACTGCCCCTTGCCGGATGAAGACATCACCGGCTTGACGATACAGGGAAAACCGATGGAATTTTCAATGGCATCCCGCATCTCGTCCAGCGAGCCGGCAAATGCGTAACGCGAGGTAGGCAGGCCCAGTTTTTCCGCCGCCAGGCGACGGATGCCTTCGCGGTTCATGGTCAACTGTGCGGCACGGGCGGTTGGAATGACTTCTGCCAGCCCATCCTGTTCGATCAGCGCCAGCATATCGGTAGCGATAGCCTCGATTTCGGGCACCACGAGATCCGGTTTCTCCAGCTCGACCAGCGCGCGCAACGCCGGCCCGTCGGCCATGTTGATGACGTGAGCGCGATGGGCTACCTGGTGGCCGGGTGCATTGGGGTAGCGGTCAACCGCAATGACTTCCACCCCCAGGCGCTGCAGGGCGATGATGACTTCCTTGCCCAGCTCGCCGCTGCCAAGCAGCATGACCCGAGTGGCCAGGGGGCTTAAGGGTGTGCCGATTCTCATGACGCTCGCTTCAAAATATTGGCCATATGCAATACATGGCTGGAAATGGCCAAAAACATCGCCACAGAGGAATTTTTGTTTTGTGCAAAATCTGGTTGGCTAACTCGGCACAAAGAGCGCGGGACTAACCCCAAAGAACTTGCCAAGTTTTCCAGCTAATGTCGCGCTGATTTTGCGCTTTCCGGCCAGGATTGCCGACAGGTTGCCTTGCGGCACGATGGAGCTCAAGTCCTCTTGATTCAACCCGCGTGCTTCGATCAGGAAGCGCAGAGAATCTTTGGGAGCCGCAGCTTCGATGGCGTAGTGTTCGCGCTCATACTTGGAAACCACGTCGCCAATTAGCTCCAGAAGGCCAGAGAGTGCATGGTCCTCATCGTCACCCACCACGTCCAGCAGCGAGTTCATCAGAGCCACCATCTGGTCATAGCTGGCCTCGTCGTGAACCGGACGGAGATGCGCCATAGACTCGAATGCCGCCCAAGAGGACTGGATGGCTCGAATATCGAATTGGGTTTGTGCTGCTTGCATGATTCAGACCTTTCCTTTTCGGTAACGCTTACACCAATCATCATACTCACGATGCGTCATAACTTCCCGTATGTAAACACGTTTCGCCCTGTACTGCACAACGGCAACGACGCGATAATTGTTCCCGGCCACGTCGAACACCACATAGGGCGGCACATAGTCTGCGGAGTTGTAAAACTCCCGGATATGGCCAAAATCCCTGAAGTCGGTTTGCTCGACTATCGAATGCCACTGGCGCAACACTGATTCCGCAGCGGGATGTTTCTGCCAGAACTCACGAAGCATTTTGAAAGAGATAATGTGCACGATATAAATTATATCATATTGATATGGCACATCAGGGGCAACGGTTATTTCCAGCCTGAAACAAAATTTTGCAGCGATCCAAACGCCGCCTCAAGATTGGCGGCTGCCGCCGGACTCAGAGGTTCACCGAGTTCGAAGGTCTCCCCGCGCACGGCCAGCAGCCAGGCTGGAGGCGCTTCGCCATAAAGTTCCTGATAAGCCTGGAGCACCGCATTGGGGCTCATGGCGTGGGAAGTAAAACTGCGATCTTTGGCCGGGGCCAGGCGGGAAAAAGCAAATGGCGGCGGACAGGAAACGCTGGCATCGATGAACAGCACCCGTTCGCGGCCTTGCAAATCGATGGCATGCTCCACCTGGAGCTGAAAATCGGTGAGCAGTTCGACCTGGGGGAGGTGCAGCGCTTCCAGCCGTTCCAGCAGCAGCGGCCCGAGAGCATCGTCGCCCCGGCTCGGGTTGCCATAGGCGAAGACCAGCAGCGGCGCCGTCACGCGCCGCACGTGCCCGGGCTGTTGCGCGCCAGCCGGTCGATCTGTTTGCCTTCCGCGTCGATCAGTTCCACTTCCAGCGGCATTTTCCCCAGGGCGTGGGTGGCGCAGGAGAGGCAGGGATCAAAGGCGCGAATGGCCACATCGATATGGTTGAGCAAGCCTTCGGTGAGCTCCTTGCCATCCAGGTATTGCAGCGCCACCTGGCGCACCGCTTCGTTCATGGCCTGATTGTTGTGGGTGGTGGAGACGATCAGGTTGGCGCGCACGATCTGCTCGTCCTCGTTGATGCGGTAGTGATGAATCAGCGTGCCGCGCGGCGCTTCGATCACACCCACCCCGCGCAGGGAGCGTTCACCCTGGCTGAGCAGATCGTCGCCGAGCAGATCGTCGTCGTGCAGCAGTTCCTGGATGCCCTCGGCGCAATGCAGCATCTCGATCATGCGCGTCCAGTGGTAGGCGAGCGTGGCCTGGGTGGCGCTGCCGCCGTCAAATGCCTTGAAAATCCTGCGCTCGGCCTCGGCCAGCGGGGTAGGGATGAAGTCGCAGTTATTCACCCGCGCCAGCGGTCCGACCCGGTACCAGCCCTCCTCCCTGCCGCGCGAGCGAATGAAGGGGAATTTCATGTAGGACCAGGGCTTCACTTCCTCATGCACATAATCCCAGTAATGGCTGTAATCCAAATGGTCAAAAATGTCCTGGCCGTGCTCATCCCGCGCGCGCAGACCGCCGTGGTAAAAATCCAGCGCGCCATCTTCGCGCGCCAGGCTCATGAAGCTGGAACGGTAATAACCGAAGCCGTTGTGGAATTCCGGCCGCTCGCAATAGACCTTCCTGATCAAATCGACGGCTCCCTGGCTCCAGGCAATGATCTGATCGATGTCCTTCAGCAGGAAATCACGCTCGGCCACGCTGAGATTCTTGTTCACGCCGCCGGGAATGGCACCGGTGCCATGGATGCGCTTGCCGGCGGTCAGGCGGATGACTTCCTGCCCATATTTGCGCAAGGCAACGCCCTGCCTGGCAATCTCGGGGTAGGCCGCAGCCACGCCGACAATGTTGCGCGTGGCGAGGCCGGAATCAAAGCCGAACAGCAGGTCGGGTGAGGCCAGATAAAAGAAATGCAGGGCATGGGATTGCAGGATCTGGCCAAAATGCATCAGGCGGCGCAACTTATCGGCACTGGGCGTCAAGGTGGCGCCAATGATCATGTCCATCGCCTTGGAGGCGGCAAGGTGGTGGCTCACCGGACAGATGCCGCACAGGCGCTGTACCAGCACCGGCACCTCGGTATAGGGCCGCCCCTGAATGAATTTCTCGAAGCCACGGAATTCGACGATGTGAAAGCGCGCCTGGTGGATGCGGTTGTCTTCGTCCAGCAGCAGCGTGACCTTGCCGTGCCCCTCGACGCGGGTCACCGGCTCGATCACCACGCGCTTGAGGTTTTCCGGATGGGCGGCGGTTTCCAGTTCAAAAGTCATGGTAGATCCATTAACCGCGAAGGACGCAAAGGTACGCGAAGGAAAAAAAACGGTTTACCTTGCGATCCTTTGCGTCCCTTGCGGTAAAAAAATTAGTCATAATGCAGCTGCTCATAATCCAGTTTCGGCTCCCGGCCCGCCAGCAGGTCGGTAAGGAATTTCCAGATTGCATCCGCCGGCGGTGGACAGCCGGGCAGGAAATAATCCACCTTCACCACTTCGTAGATCGGGTGCACCTTGTCAAAGGGCAGCGGCAATTCCGGATCATTGGGAATCTGCCCGCCTTCAAGCCCGCCTTCGTACTGGTACACCTCCTGGAAGCAATCCCACAGGTCGATATTGTTGCGCAGCGCCGGCAAGCCGCCGGTAATGGCACAGGCGCCCATCGCCACCAGAACCTTGCAGTTCTTGCGGAATTCCTTCAGGACATGCACGTTCTCCGCGTTGCACACGCCGCCTTCCACAATGCCCACGTCACAAGGGCTGCAATGCTTGATGTCGGTCAGCGGCGTGCGGTCGAATTCCACCACTTCGAGCAGATCGAACAGGCGCTCATCGATATCCAGCAGGGACATGTGGCAGCCAAAACAGCCCGCCAGGGAACAGGTGGCAATGCGCACTTTTTTCATCTCACTCATGCTCCCCCTCTTTCCCTTCGCTCTCTACCTGGCAGATGGGCTTATGGTCGTAAATACGGCGGCCAATCGGCACGCTGAAACCCTGACGCTTGATCAGGATGGCGCCGGTCGGACATACCTGCGCCGCTCTGTCGGTAACGGCAAAAGTGCTGTCACCGAGGCGACCGCTGGCGGAATTCACCACCAGCCGCGACCCGATGCCACGCCCGGAAAGGGCGAACACGTTTTTTCCATCCACATCGCGGCTGGCACGCAAGCACAGCTCGCACAGGATGCAACGATTGCGGTCGAGAAACACGTCCGGATGTGAAGCGTCCACTTCACGCGGCGGGTAAAAATGGTTGTAACGGGGCGACATCATGCCGAGGCAATAGGCTACCGCCTGCAACTGGCAATTGCCGCTTTTTTCGCAGGTCGGGCACAGGTGATTGCCTTCGACGAACAGCATCTGCACAATGGCACGCCGCTCATTGTTGAGCGCCTCGGTCATGTTCTCGACCTCCATGCCTTCGCTGGCAGGCAGGGTGCAGGAAGAAACCGGACGGCCGTTGACATTGACCGTGCACAGCTTGCAGCTGCCATGCGGCTTGAATTCCGGGTTATGGCACAGATGGGGAATGTAAACCTTCGCCACCAACGCGGCGTCCATAATGGTCTGCCCATCTGCAAAGGGAATATTCACGCCGTCGATGGAAATGGTTTTGCTCATATCAGGTGCGCCCATTCATCGTCCCGTCCGGTAATATTGCGCGCCGTTTGCAGCGCCCCATCCAGATCGAATGCCGGTTCGAAAGAAAGCGCCTTCAGCTTGCGCTCGAAGGTGCCGGGGAATTTTTTCAGCGTAACGAGCACCGGGTTGGCCGCAGTGTGGCCCAGCCCGCAATGGCTCATGGTACCGAGGATATGGCCGACATGTTTCAATTCTTCGAGGTCTGCCGGGGTGCCATGTCCACCCGCGATCTTGTCCATGATCCGCTTCTGCAGTTGCGTGCCGACCCGGCAGGGCGTACAGAAACCACAGCTTTCATGGGCAAAAAAATGGGTAAAATTATGGGCGGCGGCAAACATTTCGCGCTTGCGATGAAATACCATGAATGCCCCAGCCGTGGGCAAATCCTCAAAGGCGATGCGGCGGCCAAATTCCTGCCATGAAACCAGTGTCCCGGAAGGCCCGCTGACCTGAACGGCGTGGGCGTCCTCCGCGCCGCAATCGCGCAGGACTTCCTCCACCGTCACGCCAAAGGGATATTCGTAGATGCCGGGCCGCGCGCAGTCGCCGGAAATACTAAGAATCTTGGTACCGGTCGATTGCGCTGTTCCCATGGCGGCAAACCAGGCGCCGCCCTTTTCCGCTATACGGGCAGCACAGGCAAAAGTCTCCACATTGTCCACCACGGTTGGCCGGCCCAGATAGCCTTTGGTCACCGGAAACGGCGGGCGGTTACGGGGGCGCCCGCGTTTGCCCTCGAGCGATTCGATCAGGGCGGATTCCTCGCCGCAGATATAAGCGCCGGCACCGAGATGGATCTCGATATCAAATGCGAACCCTGTTTCATCGAGGATATTTTCACCCAGCAGCCCATCGGCCCGGCGCCTGGCCAGCACCGCTTCCAGTGGTTTCAGCAGATAGCGGTATTCGCCACGCAGGTAGAGAAAACCCTTGCGCGCTCCGATCACCCGCGCCCCCACGGTCATTCCCTCGAATACCATATCGGCATGGCTGCTGAGCAACACGCGATCCTTGAAAGTACCCGGCTCGCCCTCGTCGGCATTGCAGACAATGAAACGCTCGGGGTTTCCACCCACGTCGCAGATCATGCTGCCCTCTTCCTCGGCAATCGCCGCGTGACAGAATGACCACTTCGAAGCGGTCTTGAAACCCGCTCCTCCTCGACCGCGCAGATTGGCGGCATCCACTTCCCTGAGAGTCGCCTCGGCACCGCGTGCCAGCATGGCGCGCAGGCCTGCCCCGGGCACAAAGAGGTCACCTAGCAGCATGCCGGGGCGCCGGATATTGTCCCTGACCTCGAACAGCATTTCCGGCCACTCCGCCACCGGCTTGCGGATGCGGATCAGCTCGGCAATCAGGTCCAGCCGGTTGTTATCCAGATTGGTCAAAGGCCAGCCATTCACCAGCGCCGCGGGACCCTGGTCGCACATGCCGGTGCATGAAGTGCTGTCCACGCTCACCAGATTGTCTTCCGACACCTTGCCGGGCTCGACCCACAGCTTGTTGCAGAAATACTGCATCAGCTCCGGCTTGCCAAGCATGTTGTCAGTGATGTTGTCCGAAAAGAGGAGACGATATTCACCCTGAGGGATGAGCGAAAGAAAGGAATAAAAACCGGCGACACCTTCCACCTCGGCGCGCGACAGATTCAGGTGACTGGCAATGCAATCAATGGCCTCTGGCGGAATGAAATGAAAGCAGTCCTGCACGTCGCGCAGGATTTGCAGCAAACGCGTGGGATCACCGCCATGACGGCCAAGCACGGGAGCCAGCTGGTCTTCGATATGAGGATACTCGCAAGGCTCCATGTACGGCCCTCCCACCCGATAAACGTTTCAAGATAATGCCACTATATTACCAGCAGATGATGACAGACACTTGAAGCAAAAAAAGCACGCAGGGATAAAGAAACTGGCACAAAAAGGAATTTTATGAGCTCTTCGGGCACGTCAGGAATATAGTGATAAAAGGATTCCTGCTTGATTCCGGAACCGCCATATGAAATGGAGAGCTATCATGAAAACCCGTCATACTCTCTGGAACACCGTTCTGCTGATCTCTGCCTGGATTGCTTCGGCAAACGTCATCGCAGACAACAGCCAAACACCCGCCACACCGCCTGAACCACCACTGAAGCTCAACACCACTGCCAATCACACCAAATTCGAGATTTTGCACAAAGACTTCAAGTCAGGGCCGGAGGTCACCAGGGCCTGCCTGAGCTGCCATACCGAGGCGGCAAGGCAGATCCATCGGACCAAGCACTGGACCTGGGAATATGTAAACCCTGACAACATGCAGCGTCTGGGCAAAAAGAACGTGCTCAACAATTACTGTGTCGCCATCCCGTCCAATTACGCCTTTTGCAATACCTGCCATGTGGGCTATGGCCGGAAAGACAAGAATTTCGATTTCAGCTCCGAAGCCAACGTGGATTGCCTGGTGTGCCACGACACCACTGGCAGCTACATCAAGGCTTCCGGCATGGCGGGCCACCCAGCCTACCAGGACATGGAATTTCCGCCGGGCTCAGGCAAGATTATCAGGGCAGTTGATTTACAAAGGGTGGCGCAACAAGTAGGCAAAACCAGTCGCGATACCTGCGGCGCATGCCATTTCCATGGTGGAGGCGGCGACGGCGTCAAACACGGAGACATGGATAGTTCGCTGGCGGCGCCTGACAGGGCACTCGACGTGCACATGGACGCCACAGGGGCGGACTTCACATGCGCCACCTGCCACATGACCACGGGCCACCAGGTGCCAGGAAGCCGTTATGCTCCGACTGCCATGGACAAGGGTGGCCGCCACATGCGCGGCAAGCTGGACAAATCCAACCCCGGGACATGCCAATCCTGCCACGGAGATCAGCCGCACGCGGCAGAAGTTGGGGTGCTTAACAAACATAGCGACAAGGTAGCGTGCCAGACCTGTCATATTCCAGCCATGGCGCGTGGCGGTATTCCAACCACCATGTTCTGGGACTGGTCCACCGCCGGAAAAATGGGCCCGGACGGGATGCCAATGGTGAAGACCGATTCCAGGGGGCGTGCAATTTACAGTTCAAAAAAAGGCGATTTCACCCTGGGTGAGAACGTCATCCCGGACTACATCTGGTTCAACGGGAAGGTAAGATACACCCTCCTTACTGACAAAATCGACAAGACAGCAGGCGTGACAAAGATCAACCACTTCGAAGGCAGCCCAAAAGATGGAAAATCAAGGATCTGGCCGGTCAAGATTGTCCGTGGCGTTCAGCCTTATGATCCGGTTGCCAAATCGCTGGTAATTCCGCACACCACGGGCACCGACGAGACGTCCTACTGGAAAAACTTCAATTGGGAAAAAGCCATCGCCACAGGGATGAATTACGCCGGTGCACCGTTCTCAGGCAAGGTTGATTTTATCCGGACAGAAATGACCTGGCCACTCAACCACATGGTCGCGCCCAAGGAAAATGCACTCGACTGCAAGGAATGCCATCAGCCGAACGGGCGCATGAAAAATCTGCCGGGCTTCCATGTTGGCCCATAGCACCTGTTAATTCAGGCATTTCAACGCCACAACCAAACAACCACCCTTATTCAACCGCATAGGGCAAGCTCAACAGTTTCAGAACCGGTCCATCCGGGGTTTTCCAGTGCACGGCGCCGGACTCGATGCTGGAGTTCAAAATCACGGCCAAAAGGTCAAATCCGCCATCGGGCGCGGGCTGTGCATTTACCACCATGCCGCCGGACTGTTCCGACGGTCCCTGGCCAAACAGCACATCACCCGGCTGGGGCGCGGCATCGGATTGCAGGCGGGCGCGGTACATGCGGCGCTTGACCTTGCCCAGGTACTGCGAGCGCGCCACGATTTCCTGCCCGGGATAACAGCCCTTGGTGAAGCTGACGCCGCCGATCAGCTCCATATTCGCCATCTGCGGCACGAATTGCTCCTGGGTTGCGGCCGTCACCATGGGAATGCCGGCCTGGATTTCCAGCCATTCCCAGCAGCCGCTGCCAACGGGGGTGCAATGCCTGCTCAGGATTTGCCACACTGCTGCCGCATTATCAGGCGCAACCAGCAGCTCAAAGCGCTGCCCCGGCAGGCGGATGGCCGTTACCGCGCCGCACCTGGCAACGGCATAATCATCTTCCGGCGCAGTTCCACCCAATTCGGCCAGCGCGGCAAAAGCCGCCTGCCCGGCGATGCCGAGGCGGATCGTCTGTTCGCTGGCGTCGCTCACTTTCACCTTGGAGCGCATGACATACATGGTGAGACGTTTCTGGATGGCCTCGCGCAGTGGCGCCGGGAGTTGCATGAAAAACCCTTCCGCACTGCGCCACAGCAGGAAAGTCGCCAGCATTCGCCCCTTGGGTGTGCAGTAGCTGCCGAGCCGGGCCTGCGCCAGCGTCGCCTGCCGCACGTCGCAGCTCACCTGGCCCTGCAGGAAGGCTTCACTGTCTTCACCGGCAAACTGGACGACGCTAAAATGCGAAAGATCGGTGAGAATGCTGCCGTTCTGCGCCGCCAGGATTTCCTGTTGCGGCGAATCGAAGTGAACCAGCTGCTGGTTTTCGATCCGGGCGCCCGCCGCGAGCAAAAAATCTTGCCAGTTGGAATTCATTTTTATTTCCGATCAAATTAGTCGTGATTTAATTAAGGGGTAAAATAAGGGTCTTTGGCCTTTTTTACAAGCCCGTTGCCATGCTCGACCTGAAACTTCACCCCTCGCGCACGCTGGTTTTCCTGCTCGCCATGGCACACCTGCTATCCCTGCTTGTGGTCTGGCTCCTGCCGCCAATGCCGGCAATACAGATCGCCACCAGCCTGCTGATCATGGCCAGTTTCCTCTTTCACCTGCGGCGCGACGGCCTGCTCGCGGCAAACCATTCAATTCTTCAGCTGCGCCTTGATCCTGAGTGCAATTGCACTTACCAGACCCGCGCTGGCGTATGGCGGGAAGCCAGGCTGCTGGGCTCCAGCATGGTCACGCCATGGCTCAGCGTGCTCAATCTCTCGCCAGAGAACAGCCGCCTGACTCGTCACATCGTCATTTTTCCGGACTCGGCGGATGCGGAATCACGAAGAAAAATGCGCGTTCTGCTGCGCTGGAAATGCGGCAATGCCAGCAGAGCCTGATTGGCTTGCTGGTATAATCAAAGCCTTTTAACCCCGCTCATGATGTTACTTCCGTCGCCCCTCCCCTTACCCGGCCAACGCACGCGCCATACAGGCCTGCATGGCTCCAGCGATGCGCTGGCGCTGGCCCGGCTGGCGCAGGAAGCGCGGCCGCTGGTGATCCTGACGGAAACCGCCTGGCACGCCCAGCGCCTGCGTGACGAAATCGCCTTTTTCGCGCCCCAGCTGGCCGTCCACCTGTTGCCCGACTGGGAAACGCTGCCCTACGATCATTTCTCTCCACACCAGGATCTGGTCTCCGAGCGCCTCGCGACGCTGTACCAGATTTCCCACAATGCCTGCGACGTCATCATCGTTCCGGCGACCACGGCGCTGTGCCGCCTGCCGCCACGCGAGTTTCTGGCTGCCCATGCCTTTTTCCTCAAGCAGGGCACCAAGCTGGATCTCGATGCGCTGCGCGAACAGCTCACCCAGGCTGGCTACACTCACGTCACCCAGGTGCTGACGCCGGGCGAATATTCGGTCCGCGGCGGGCTGGTGGACCTGTTCCCCATGGGCAGCGCGGTGCCTTACCGGCTCGATCTGTTCGATCAGGAAATCGAGTCCATCCGCACCTTCGACGTGGATACACAGCGCAGCATCTACCCGGTGAAGGACGTGCGCCTGCTGCCGGCGCGCGAATTCCCGCTCGATGAGGCCGGCATCAGCCACTTCCGCCAGAGTTTCCGTGAAAAATTCGAAGGCGATCCCTCCAAGAGCCAGCTTTACAAGGATGTCAGCAACGGCCTGGCGCCGCTGGGCATCGAATACTATCTACCGCTGTTCTTCGAGCACACGGCCACGCTGTTCGATTACCTGCCGGAGCATGCGCTGCTGTGCCTGCACCACGATCTGGAAGGCGCCGCGCAGCAGTTCTGGCAGGATACCCGCTCGCGCTACATGCTGCTGCGCGGCGACCGCAACCGCCCCCTGCTCTCGCCGGAAGAACTGTTCCTGCCGGTGGATGTGTTTTTCGGTGAAATCAAACTGTTTGGCCGCATCGAAATTTCCGCCGAACCCGGCGAGCAACCCATCACCCGGCCCGTGCCCCCGGTACAGGTCGAGCGCCGCGCCGAAGACCCGCTGGAAAATCTGAAAGGCTTCATCGAGCACTTCGCTGGCCGCGCCCTGATCCTGGCAGAAAGCATGGGACGGCGCGAAACCATGGCGCAATACCTGGCCGAATACGGCCTGAAACCAGCCATCTGCGAAAATTTCGCCCAATTCGAAACCAGCCCTGAACGGCTCATGCTTGCAGCGGGGCTGGTGAGCACCGGCTTCGTACTCACTGCTAACGCCTCACCCCTCACGCCTCACCCCTCACTGGCTATCATCACCGAAACCGAGCTTTACGCCAGCCAGGTCCGCCAGTCGCGGCGCCGCGATACCACGCGCCGGAGCAATGTCGAGAACATGCTGCGCGACCTGTCCGAGCTCCGGGCCGGCGACCCGGTGGTGCATGAGCAGCATGGCATCGGCCGCTATCTGGGCCTGGTGAACATGGATCTGGGCGAAGGCGAAACCGAGTTTCTGCACCTCGAATACGCCGGTGGCGACAAGCTCTACGTGCCGGTTTCCGACCTGCATGTCATCAGCCGCTACAGCGGCGCCAGCCCGGATTCCGCGCCCCTGCACCGGCTCGGCAGCGGACAGTGGGAAAAGGCGAAAAAGAAGGCGCTGCAGCAGGCGCGCGACACCGCCGCGGAACTGCTCAACCTCTACGCGCAGCGGGCCGCGCGCACCGGCTACGCATTCAAGCTCAACCATCACGATTACGAGGCTTTCTCCTCCACTTTTGACTTCGAGGAAACGCCAGACCAGGCAGCCGCGATCCAGGCCGTGATCGGGGACATGACCTCCGGCCAGCCGATGGACCGGCTGGTGTGCGGCGATGTCGGCTTCGGCAAGACCGAGGTGGCCCTGCGCGCTGCCTTTGTGGCGGTTGCCGACGGCAAGCAGGTGGCGATCCTGGTCCCCACCACGCTGCTGGCGGAACAGCATTTCAACAATTTTTCCGACCGCTTTTCCGACTGGCCGGTGAAAGTGGCCGAGCTGTCGCGCTTCCGCACCGCCAAGGAACAGACCCTGGCGCTCAAAGGGCTGGCCTCGGGCGAGATCGACATTGTGATCGGCACCCACAAGCTGATCCAGAAGGACGTCAAATTCAAAAACCTGGGCCTGGTCATCGTGGACGAGGAACACCGTTTCGGCGTGCGCCAGAAGGAGCAGCTCAAAGCCATGCGCGCCGAAGTGGACGTGCTGACCCTGACCGCCACGCCGATTCCGCGCTCGCTGTCGATGTCGCTGGAAGGCCTGCGCGACTTTTCCGTCATCGCCACCGCGCCGCAAAAGCGCCTCTCCATCAAGACCTTCGTCGCCCCCTATTCCGAAGGCATCATCCGCGAAGCGGTGCTGCGCGAGCTCAAGCGCGGCGGCCAGGCGTATTTCCTGCACAACGAGGTGGAAACCATCCTCAACGTGCAGGAAAAGCTGACGAAACTGCTGCCCGAGGCACGCATTGCCGTGGCCCACGGCCAGTTGCACGAGCGCGACCTGGAACACGTGATGCGCGATTTCTACCAGCAGCGCTTCAACGTCCTGCTTTGTACGACCATCATTGAAACCGGTATCGACATCCCCACCGCCAACACCATCCTGATGAACCGCGCCGACAAGTTCGGCCTGGCGCAGCTGCACCAGTTGCGCGGCCGGGTCGGACGTTCGCACCACCAGGCCTACGCCTACCTGCTCACGCCGGGCGAGGTGGCGGCGCTCACCCCGCAAGCCAGGAAACGTCTGGAAGCGATCCAGATGATGGAAGGCCTGGGCGCCGGCTTCTACCTGTCGATGCACGATCTGGAAATCCGCGGCGCGGGCGAGATCCTGGGCGAATCGCAGAGCGGCGAAATGCAGGAGATCGGTTTCAGCCTCTATGCCGACATGCTCAGCCAGGCCGTGAAGGCGCTCAAGGACGGCAAGGAGCCGGATGTGGCCGAGCCCTTGGGGGTCACCACGGAAATCAACCTGCGCACTCCGGCGCTGCTGCCCAGGGACTACTGCGGCGACATCAACCAGCGCCTGACGCTCTACAAGCGGCTGGCCAATTGCGACAGCATGGAAGAACTGGATGTGCTGCACGAAGAACTGATCGACCGTTTCGGCCTGCTGCCGCCAGCTGCCAGCGCCTTGCTTGAATCACATCGCCTGCGCGTCCTGGCCAGGCCGCTGGGGATCAGGAAAATTGACGCCAGCAGCGATGCCGTGGTGGTGCAATTCGTCCCCAGCCCGCCGATCGACCCTGCTAAAATCATCGAATTCATCCAGAAACAGCCCGGCTGCAAGCTGGCCGGCCCGGACAAGATCCGCATCGGCGTTCCGCTGCCCGAAGTTGAACAGCGCATCACCGTGATCAAATTTTTATTCAAGAAACTGCAATAAGGACCCCGACATGACTCATCTGATCCGCCCCTTTGCCGGCCTGCGCCCCGCACCCGGACGTGCCAGCGACGTTGCCGCCCCGCCCTATGACGTGCTTTCCACCGCGGAAGCACGGGTGCGCGCAGATGGCCGCCCCTGGAGCTTCCTGCATATCTCGAAACCGGAAATCGACCTGCCCCTGAAACCGATCCCTATGCCGCGGAAGTCTATGCCAAGGCAGCGGAAAACCTTCAGCGCATGATCGATGAAGGGGTGCTGAAGCGCGATGAAAGCGCCTGCTACTACGCCTACCGCCTGGTCATGGGGGAACACAGCCAGACCGGGCTGGTGGCGGCGGCAGCGGTGGCGGACTACGACACCAACCGCATCCGCAAGCACGAGTTCACGCGCCCCGACAAGGAAGACGACCGG
>Ga0172380_10004563_pt1 | contig 17669 bp, 15 predicted proteins | sample Leawe162metaG_FD_119747 | JGI IMG/M metagenome (GOLD analysis project Ga0172380, IMG submission 119747) | Leachate microbial communities from a municipal landfill in Southern Ontario, Canada - Leachate well 162 metaG | ecosystem: Engineered > Solid waste > Landfill > Unclassified | place... | reverse complement strand
GCGGAGAAAAACAAACCTATTCGCCGCTTAATTCTACATTAGTAATTTTTTTCCAAGACAAAAAGTTTGGTCTCTTCCTGTGGCAAATCTTTTTGTTTGATAATAATTTTTTTATCGGTGGCTTCGGGTTTTAGTCCCAATTCTTTAATAAACGCGCTTACCGGTAGAGCTTTGGAATCGGTGTCGCATTGGTGGGCGATCGGGATGACGATGCGCGGTTCCAGAGCCGTGACCAAATTGGCCGCGTCTTCGGGATTGAGATAGTCACCGTCACCAACCGGAATAAACAAAATATCCACCGAGCCAATTTTTTCCAAATCGCCGTTTTCAATTTTCTTTTTCATTTTTCCCAGATGCACGACATTCATCCCCTCGGCGTTGATTTTGAAAATTAGATTATTTTCACCGCCGGGCAAAGAATATACCATCACGCCTTTGGTCTCACATTCGCCCAGAGTATCAAGGACAAATGGGTTTTGCGAGAGGGTGACGGCGTCGTCGGTGCCATGCGAAAGCAGGCCGATTTGCGGGCTAAAATAGCGGGGAAATTCGCCTTTGGCCGGGCGATAGGGGTCGATGAGAATCACCACATCTTCGTCGAGATTTTTGGTTTGCAGCTTAACGCAAGTTTGACCGAGCCATTGGAGGTGCATAAAACGAAGTCAAAAGTTAAAAGTCCTTAAAGGCAAAAGTCCGCAAAGGCCAGAGTCGTTATTGACTTTCGACTTAGGACTTTATGGACTTTTGGACTGATATAATTATATCATTTTTAGCCCTCGAAAACAAGGGCCTGGATAGCGTCAAAACCCGCCCCCTGTGGATTACTTTGGGGTCAAAATAGGGGTGTGTATAAGAGGTTGGTCAGTATTGGTATTATTTGGTAAGATATATATAGAGGCTTTTCTACAGCAGCTAGAAAAACAGATGTCACCTCTTAAGGAAGGAGGCAAAAAAGTTTATTAAATTATTGGCTGTATGGGAAGCGCGTTCTTTTTCAATTTGTATTTGTCCGTTTGCGCGATGCGCTCACCTGTGTTCATCAGTGAGTATACACCACTGATTTTCCTGGTATCCTGGGTATGAAGTTGGAAAGAATAGTCCCCTAGAGAAAGGAAACGAAGATGAAGAAGACGACCCCCATGTGTCTGTGTCACCGCAGTGAAGCCGGCTGGTCGAATTCCAACGCCGAAGGAAGCCCTACCGCCGTCGCGAAGATCGTCGAAGCCGCCGCGAACATGGCCGCCCACGAGAAGCCCGAGCCGAACGCGAAGAGCCGGTTCTAGAAGGTCGTGCGGAGAGCTGGGGTCGCGTGCGCCTTTGGCACACGCGACCCCGGTTCGTTCTTTCTTCTGTATATTTATACACCCTCGGGTGTTTAGATGTCAGATTTACATAAAGAAGTTCGATGTCCTCGACTTCTTTTTGTTTTACCTAAAAACACAATTTTTAAGGCGCGGGATTGACATTTTACCGGCTTTCGTTTAGGGTAATTGTATAAAAGGGCTAACCTAATTTAGATCATTTAAAAGAGAGGGCGCAAATGAGAAGAAATAGCAAAACATTCAAAGTCACCAGGTCAAATCTGGTGACCAAGAATTTGGTGGACATGGTTCTTCGGGCTGTTGATATCCTGAAGGAGCATGGTTGGACGGGTTTTGACCAGGCCTGTCAGTTAGTGAGGAGCGAGACGGTTGTCGCTATCCTCGTTTCCATGTATGGAGACGGTAAGCTGGAGGGTTTGGTTCTACCCAAGCCATACAGCACGGCACGGGTCATCCAGGCCGTCGAGGTCATCAAGATGCGTGGTCGAGCGGGTTTTGACCAGGCCTGTCAGCTGGTGGGGGGCGGGACCGTTCTCGCTATCCTCGTTTCCATGTATGGGAACAAGATGCTGAAGGGGCTGGTTTTACCCAGGACCTGTAGCGAGTGCGCTTTAGGCGCAAGCTGCATTGATGCTAGCAAGAAAAAAAATTCTTGCCCACGGTGGAGACGGGGTTGTGCCACTGGCACAAAAAGGATTCCTTTTTAGGTTCGTGGCCGTGTTCTCGCTATCGGGAATGCGGCCGTTTTTTTAGCGGAATTGACATCATTTGGAATTTGGGGTAAGTTTGACGGTAGCTCTATGGCTCTATGTACAATTTAAAGCGGAAAAAGGAAATTGAAACACCCTCAAACCGGTCGGACGGATGGTCTGGCCAAAGAAAGGCGGAAGCATGGAAAACGCGGGATTTCTTACAGGAGTGTATATCTTGTTGGTCACGGCCTTGGTGGATCTGTGCTATAGCGTGATATCGGTATGTTACCGGCTCGCGAAAGCCAAGGAGGAAGCTCTCAAATACGAAGTGTGCAGTGACAACATCCCCATGTTCACCCTGCACAATCTTTTGTGGGGAGTACTGGTGAATGTAAAAAAATTTATTAGCCAAGGGAATGGTGTGGTCGCTATTTCCAAAGGCGACGGGTATGTCGTCAAATTTTGGAGGTATAGCGGCCCAGCAAGCGAGGAGGTGGACTGGAGTCAGTTTCCTTGTTGGCTTTGGCGTCCTGGTCAGCTGTACAAGTTGGTCGTGACGGGGAGGGTCTGCCGCATAACCAAGCTCAAAGAGAGTTGACCATTTAGGGTGATTATCATGTAGAAGGAGGATGAGGTCATGGCGTCGATTAACGTTCCGATGGTGTTTCTCGTCCAAGAGGAGAAAGCGCAGAAAATCCGTGAGGCGCTCAAGATTCTGCAGGAAAAGGGTCCAGCGGGATTTATGGAGGCGCGCTCGGTGGCCGATGACACTATGGTCGCCTTTGCGATTTTGGTCTCTCTCTATCCGAAAATGGTGCCGGAGGGGCTGGTTGTTCCGAGGAGTTGCAACAATTGCAACTACGCAACCCACTATTGCGAATTAAAAGAGAATACGATCAAAATCAAACCCGGATTTAATGGTCCTTGTAGCAGATGGTTCCAAACTATCTCAATGAAAGATGTGGAGTGCTCTCTACCGGAGACTCCTACATGAGATAGAGCGAATCCCAATATGGTGGCCGCGTTTCCTATTATCGGGAGCGCGGCCATTTTTTGTTGAATTTTGCTCAGCCGTACACCCCCTGCCTACCGGTAGGCAGGCCTTGACAAATTCCGTAGTTGTGCTATACTACTATCACAATTTACTAACCTAAGCCATTTCATTTTAGAAAATGGCACCCGCCCCCAATATTGGGACAAGCGGGATAAGAAGTATTTTTTTATTGTATGACAACCAAAAAAAATGAAGAAAAAGTGGAAAAAGAGGATAAAAATAGTTTTAAAACCCTTCTCAACGATCACTTTGGCGACATGCCCAAAGCGGGCGACCTCGTCAAAGGTAAAGTAATTTCCGCTGACCGCCGTGAAGTGCGCGTGGATATCGGCGGAGTTTTAATTGGTGTAGTACGCGGGCTGGAGTTATTTGCCGAGTCGCGCGAATATTCCGACCTCAAAGTCGGCGCCGAAGTAGAAGCGACTGTGCTCGAACTGGAAAATGAAAACGGCGAAATGGAATTGTCGTTCCGTTTGGCCGGCTCCCAGCGCGTGTGGGACAAAATGCGCAAACTGATGAAAGACGGCTTGGCCATCAAAGCCAAAGTAACGGCGGCCAACAAGGGCGGACTACTTATGCAGGTGGACGCGGTGCCGGGCTTTATGCCGGTGTCGCAACTGTCCCCGGATAATTATCCGCGCGTGGCCGGCGGCGACAAAAATCGCATTTTGGAAAAATTGCGCGAGATGATTAACAAAGAATTGGAAGTCAAAGTGATTGATGTGGACGAAAGAGAAGAAAAGTTGATCGTGTCCGAACGCGCGGTTTGGGAAGATTCTCAAAAAGCCGTACTTGAACAATACAAAGTGGGCGATACCGTGGACGGCGAGGTGTCGGCGCTGACTTCATTTGGCGCGTTTGTGAAATTTGGCGAAGGGCTCGAGGGCCTCGTGCACATTTCCGAAATCGCTTGGCAGCGCATCGATCACCCGCGCGACATTTTGAAAGTGGGCGACCAAATCAAGGCGCAGATAATTCAATTGGATCGTTCCAAAATTTATCTGTCCATCAAACGCACCCAGGATGACCCGTGGAAAAAGGTGAAAGAAAAATATAAGGTGGGCGACAAAGTGAAAGGCAAGATCGTGAAGGTGGAACAATTTGGCCTCATGGTCGCGCTCGACAAAGAGATCCATGGCCTCGCGCATATTTCCGAGCTGGCGGACGAACCCGTTACCAATATTGCCGACAAATTTAAAGTCGGGCAGGACATGGAGTTTGAAATAGTATCGGTAGAGCCGACCGAGCATCGGTTGGGGTTAAAAGCCGCGGGCGTGAAAGGCAAATCCGGACGCGTGGCCGCCGCTAAAGCCAAAGCCTCATTCACCTCCGCTGAAGCTACAGCGGACAAGAAGGCGGAGAAGAAAGAGGAAAAAGACGAGGAAGAAAAACCCGCCTCCGCGTAAAGCTACGACGGGCGAAACCCGCCTCCGCGTAAAGCTACGGCGGGCGAAGGAAGAGGAAGAGTAAAAAAATATACAAACTAAAAATATCCTCGTGAGAGGATATTTTTGGTGGCGGAGAGCAACGGAGTTGAACCGTATCCGTCTTCCGACGAACCGACTACTTATCAGATAGCATCCTGCGCCGGCAGGATTTACTCTCCATGCGCACCGCCGGCAATATTATATCACAAATTATAAAAACAAAACACCCCTTGCGGGGGTTTTGCCGATTCGTAGACGAATACGAACGCTATCTGATAAGTAATTATAGTATATCATTTTTTGGATTTTTGTCAACCCCCCTTGTCCACAGGGCTTGATTTTTTTCCGGTTTTGGGATAAGATAAGGTGACTATTATTCATTTGTATATGCGTGATTTCATCAAAAATTTCATTATCGTTTTTATCCTGCTGCTACTGGTAGCGGCCGGTTTGAATTGGGTGAAAGGGAGCCAGAGCAACCAGCCCGAAACTATCGGTATTGGGCAAATGGTGGAAGAAATTAACGCGGGGACTGTGCAAAAAGTGACGGTACAAGGCGATCTTATTACTGTAACCCCCAAGGACAAAAACGCTAAATCGCAACAGGTAAAAAAAGAGCCGACTGAATCGTTCGGTGACATTTTGAAAAATTATGGCGTGAGTGATACCGCCAAAGCTACTTTGCAGGTGGAAGTAAAAGATGAAGGCTCGCTGAAATTTTGGGCGGTCAATTTGTTGCCGGTGCTTTTGCCTCTCATTATTATTATTTTGTTTTTATATTTCATGACGCGCAGCGTATCGGGCGCCAACAATCGCGCCATGGGTTTTGGGCAAAGCAACCCGCGCGAAATCAAACCGGACGAAAATAAAGACAAAAAAACTTTTGCCGATGTGGCCGGCGCCAAAGAAGCCAAGACCGAACTGGAAGAGATCGTGGATTTTTTGAAAAGTCCCAAGCGGTTTGCCGATCTGGGGGCGAAAATTCCCAAGGGCGTATTACTCATGGGCGCGCCCGGCACCGGTAAAACATTATTTGCCAAAGCGGTGGCGGGCGAGGCGGGCGTGCCATTTTTCCACATGTCCGGTTCGGAGTTTGTGGAGATGTTTGTGGGCGTGGGCGCCAGCCGCGTGCGCGATTTGTTTGCCAAAGCCAAGAAAGCCGCACCGGCGATTGTGTTTATTGATGAAATTGACGCGGTGGGCCGACGCCGCGGTACCGGACTGGGCGGCGGGCACGACGAGCGTGAACAAACCCTCAATCAAATTCTTGTGGAAATGGATGGCTTTGAGCCGAATTTGGGCGTGATTGTGATGGCGGCCACCAATCGGCCCGATGTTTTGGATCCGGCGTTACTGCGCCCGGGTCGTTTTGATCGGCGCGTAACGATTGATATGCCCGATATCAAAGACCGCGAAGAGATATTGGCGATTCATGCCAAAAACAAACCACTGGCTCCGGAAGTGTCTTTACGCAAGTTGGCCGAGCGTACTCCCGGATTTTCCGGCGCCGACCTCGCCAATCTTTTGAATGAAGCGGCGATCCTCGCCGTACGGCGCAATAAAAAAATTATTAGCGAATTTGAAATTTTGGAAAGCGTGGAAAAAGTTTTGCTCGGACCCGAGCGCAAGAATCGCGTGATTTCGGATCAAGAAAAAAAGATGACCGCCTATCACGAAGCCGGGCACGCGGTGGTGGGGCATCTACTTCCCAATTGCGATCCGGTGCGCAAAGTATCGATTATTTCGCGCGGCGCGGCCGGCGGCTATACTCTCAAAATGCCCAGTGAAGATAAGCATTATCATACCCTAGCGCAATTTAAAGACGAACTGGCGATGATGCTGGGCGGTTATGTGGTGGAAAAAATGATTTTTGGCGAAGAGCAGATTTCCACCGGGCCCTCTAGCGACCTGCGTCAGGCCACGCGCCTGGCGCGCGATATGGTGATGCGCTATGGCATGAGCGACAAGTTGGGCGCGCGTACTTACGGCGAACACGATGAATTGATATTTTTGGGACGCGAGATTCACGAAGAGCGTGATTACAGCGATAAGACCGCCGAAGAAATTGATAAAGAGATTTTAGCGATTGTTGAAAATGCCGAAAAGCGCGCTTTGGATGTGGTAAAGCGCAACCAAGAAAAATTGGAAAAAATGGTGGCTGTGCTACTGGAGAAAGAGACGGTTGAGGAAGAAGATATCAAGGCGATATTGGGATAAAAGTTGATATTTGTCATTTCCGCGGGGATGACAGTGATAACCACCCTGTGGACAACGGGGTGGTTTTTAATATTGACGGAAAATGTGGTATAATATACATAGTCTAAAGTCAATAAAGTCGAAAGTCCGCAGAGTCCGTGACTTTCGGACTTTATGGACTTTACAGACTTTTGACTTTTAATTAAATCGTATGTATGAATCCATCTATCGTCAAGCCATGACCAAGGCCTGGTATTTGGTTTGGCACAATAAAATTTTATGGATACTGGGGCTGTTATCGGTGATGGTCGGGCAATTTGGGGTGGGTGATTTTGTCGGTAAACTTTTATACTGGAACGACCAAACCATCCATCCGTTTTATGTATTTTCCTACGCCGCTTATTTATTGGGGCTTCTACCCCATAGTTTTATGGGAACGATGGGGGTGCTGTGGGCGCTCATACTCACTTTTTTAGTTATCGCTCTTTTTGTTTTTGTGGCGGTCAGCGCGCAAGGGGCGCTCGTGGCGGTAGTGGCCGATTGGTACAAATCCAAAAAGGCCGACAAACTCATGGTGGCCTGGCACAAAGGCGTGAAACATTTTTGGCGCGTACTGGCCATCAATATTTTGGCCAAGGTCGCTTTTGGCGTTTTGTTGTTTTTATTGGGATGGGCGATTAGTATTTTTGGTCAAAGTGGTTTTTTCAGCTTATTACTGTTGGGGGTGATTTTTGCGGTGGTGATTCTTTTGGCTTTTGCGGTCGCGGCGATAACTGTTTATTCCATTGGTTTTGTGGTGGCCGAAGATAGTGATTTATTTAATGGTTTTAGTCGTGGCTGGCAATTATTTATGGAACATTTGTTGGTTTCCATGGAACTGGCCATTTTATTGTTTATGGTAGGATGGATTATCCTGGCACTCGCTTTTCTTATTTCGTTTATCGTGTTTTTACCGTCAGCCGCGCTTTGGCTGCTAGGTGGTGCGGTCGGTTCGGCGGCGATTATGTGGATTGGTTTGGCCGTGGGGCTCATATTACTCGCGGTGATGTGGGTATTGAGCGGGGCGCTTTTTAACGCGTTTACGGTGAGCGTTTGGATTTATTGTTTTATGAAAATGAAACATACCGGCATAGTGAGCCGGCTCGGGTATGGGGTGGAGAAATTATTTCGGCGCGGTTAGGTTTATAATTTAGCCTGCCTCCGCCTGTCGGCAGACAGGTGCCGACAGGCAGGAGTTTATTTGGTTATGGTTTCCAATTTTCCGTCCATTAACGATTTGATACAAGAATCGACCGGCCAAAGTAAAGATGGCAGCGAGGTGCAGGAGAAGTTAAAGGACAAGATGAAAGACATTGAAATAAAGACTTTGGAGAATTTGGTCGCTAGCAAAGCGGCCCAATTAGGTTTACCCCATATTGATTTGTCGCAATTTCCCATATCGCCCGAGGCCTTGCGTACCGTTCCCGAAGCCGTGGCGCGCGCGAAAAAGTTGGTGTGTTTTTATTTTACCCCCGATGAGATGCGGGTGGGCTGCGTGGACTATACGCCCGAGCTGGACGAGTTTATTTATCAGCTGGGCGAACGCCATCATGTGAAGGTAGCGCTTTATCTGATTTCTGATTATAGTTTTAATAAAATTTTGAAGCTTTACGCCAATCTCCCAATCGTCAAACCGATAACCAAAGACATTGTCATTACCGATGAGGAAATTAATCGTTTTCAGTTGAATATCGATAATTTGCAGAGTCTGGAAAAGCAGTTCGCCAATGTTTCCATCACGGATATTTTGACTTTGATGGTAGCCGCCGCACTCAAAATGAACGCGTCGGATATTCATGTCGAGGCCGAGGAAGAGACGATTGTAGTGCGTTATCGCGTGGATGGAATTTTACACGATGTGGCCCGTTTACCCAAAGAGGCGTGGAAAAAATTTGTGTCGCGTATCAAGCTTCTCGCAGCTTTGAAAATTAATGTGAGCGACAAGCCGCAGGATGGACGGGTGACTTTGAAATTACCTACTTATGGTTTGGATATTCGTGTTTCTACTCTGCCTACGATTCACGGTGAGAGCGTGGTGATGCGCATTTTACACAGTGGCAACAAAGGCGTGACTTACGATGAGTTGGGTTTGCGCGGGCGGGCTTATGTTCAACTGAAGCGCGAAATCGACCGGCCCAACGGTATGATTATCACCACTGGTCCGACCGGCAGCGGTAAGACCACTACCATGTACGCCATTTTGCGCACTCTTAATAAGCCCGGAGTGAAAATTATTACTTTGGAAGACCCGATTGAAATCAAAATGGACGGGATCAATCAAAGCCAGGTGGATTTGAGCCATGATTATACTTTTTCTAAGGGGTTACGCAGTATTTTGCGTCAAGATCCGGATATTTGCATGGTGGGCGAAATTCGCGATTTAGAATCGGCTGAAATGGCTATCCAAGCGTCTCTGACCGGACATTTGATACTCTCTACCGTGCATACCAGCAGCGCCTCCGGCGCTATTCCACGCTTTTTATCCATGGGCGTGAAGCCGTTTTTACTTGCGCCCTCTCTCAACGCGATCATCGGTCAGCGGTTGGTGCGCCGTATCTGCCCCGATTGTATAGAGGAGTTGGAATTAGACAATGCTACTCTGGAAAAAGTCGGTAAAATTATTCAGGCCTTACCCAAAGAAGATTACGGCAATGTGAGTTCGCACGAATTGAAATTTTATCACGGTAAGGGTTGCAAGCAGTGCAGCGGCTTAGGCTATAAGGGACGGATCGGAATTTATGAAATTTTTTCCATGAACAAAGAAATTGAGCAGCTAATTTTGTCAGGACAAGTTTCCGAGTATGTTATTCAAGAATTAGCGATCAAAGAAGGTATGATCACCATGGCGCAAGACGGCCTTCTGAAGGCGCTCGATAAAATTACGACGGTGGAGGAAATATTTCGCGTGGCGGAGTGATAGTTTAAAGTTACAAGTTTTAAAGTTATAAAGTTAATGGAATAAAATCAAAGACTTTATAACTTTCAACTTTATAACTTTATAACTTATTACATATGATCGCTCATCGCCTCCAAACCCAAAAATCCGAGCCATCGGTGCGATTTTATCGCACTATTGCCATCTCTTTTTTGGTGCTGACAATTATTTTACTCGGCGTGGTGGTTTTTATTACTTCCAAAAAAGCCACCATCACAATTCTAGCCAAAGAAGATACCAAAAGCGTCAATTTTAATGTGAGTTTGGAAAACGGTGTTACCGGCGTAGTGTCACCGCAGGCGATCAATGGTGGCGTGGCGTCGGCACAATTTTTTTGGACGCAAAAGTATGCGCCCACCGGAAACAAAACCACGGATAGTGTGGCCACGGGCACAGCGATTATTTATAATAAAACTGGCGCCGATCAAACTTTGATAAAAACGACCCGTTTACTCACGGCCAGCGGAGTGTTGTTCAGATTGTCCGATCGGGTGACGGTGCCGGCCAACGGACAAATCGCCGCTAAAGTTTACGCGGATCAACCGGGCGCTGGAAGTGAGATTGGGCCGTCGCAATTCACCATTCCCGGACTCGCGGCCGACAGGCAAAAAGTCATTTATGCCGAAAGTAAAGAGTCGATGACAGGTGGGGTGGTGAAGGTGGGCGTGATCACCGACGAGGATTTCAAGGCGGCACAGGCGGATTATTGGGAGAAAGCCAAGCAGGCATATCTCGCGGCGAATAGCACCGAGTTTGCCGGTAAAAAAGTGATCGCCACTTTGTCGGGGCAGCCGGTATCCAACTATAAAGTAGGGGAAGAGGTGAGTGAATTTGAATTGTCCGGCACCAGCACGGTGGTGGCGGCGTGGTATGACGAGGGGGAGTTGTCCGATATTTTGAATAAAACCGTCGGATCCAAAATTGATCCTAGTACCGAAAAAGTTTTATCTTTGTCCGGCGAGCCGCAGGTGGGCATCGCGTCATATGATCTCGCTCATGGTACGGCTCAACTCACGGTAGCGCAAAACGCGACAGTGACTTTAGACGCCAATGCCGACAAATTGGCGGTTGGGAACTTTTTAAACAAATCCAAAGATGAAATTCAGCGTTATATTCTCGGGCTGGATCATGTGGCGGGGGTAGAAGTGCGGTTTTCTCCGATGTGGATGATGAGCGCGCCCAGCGTACCCGATCGGATTTCGGTGATGGTGAAGAATATAAAATAAGTCATAAAGGCGTATGCGCGTAGAGGTTGACAAGAATTTGGGGCTGGTATAATATATGTCTATTCGGTGATTGGAACGGCTACCAACCGTTCTCTGTAAAAGGACCCATTTTATGGGCTAAGCTGATTAAAAAAGAGTTAATTTTCGGGTGGAACCGTCCTTCGCCCGCCGTAGCCCGTAAGGGCGGAGGCGGGGTACTACAAAGTATATAAAGGACCCCGATACCAAATTTTGGTATCGGGGTTTTAAATTCCATATGAAAAATATTATTCTCAAAGGTCCGCGTTTAACTCTGCGGCCGATAAAATTAAGCGACGCGGCAGATTATGTGCGGTGGTTTAAAGATAAGAGGGTGGTATTGTATATGGGGGAAAGTTTATATAGAATTTCTTTGGCGAAAGAAAAAGAATATATTAGAGCGATACAAAGAAAAAAGGACAACCTGTTTTTTTCTATAATTACTGAAGACGGCAAACATATCGGCGATACCGCGCTACATCTCAATCAATCGAACAAGCGCGCCGGGTTTGGGCTTTTAATAGGGGATAAAAAATATTGGGGTCGGGGTTATGCCGGAGAGTGCATAAAAATATTAGGAAATTTTCTTTTTGAAAAATTGAAGTACAATCGGTTTCAGTTGACCACGGTGGTAAATAATAAAAGAGCGGTAAGAGCTTATAAAAAAGCCGGATTTAAAACAGAGGGTTTATTACGTGAGTTTCAATGGAGTAGAGTTGAGAAAAAGTTCAATGATGAGTATACTATGAGTATTTTGCGGTCTGAATGGCTAAAAAAATATAAAAATAAATAATTTATTACAAAATATATGCAAAAAAATGAAAAAATGGAGAAAGTACGCCATTCGCTTGCCCACCTGATGAGCATGGCGATCATGGAGAAAAAATTTCCGCAGGCCGGACTCGGCGTGGGGCCGGCGATTGAAGATGGTTTTTATCAGGACTATGATTTGCCGGAAAGTATTTCGGAAAAAGATTTTGAATGGATAGAAAAAAGGATGCGCGAGATGATCGCGCAAAAGATAAAATTCATTCAAAGTGAAGATACTTTTGAAAACGCCTTGAAATTTTACCAGCACGACCCGTATAAAACGGAAATGATTGAAGGGTTGCGAGAAAAAGGCGAGAAGAAATTGAGTTTTTACGATTCCGACTGGTTTCACAACCTCTGCGCCGGGCCGCATGTAGCAGATACGGGCGAGATTAATCCGGACGCGTTTAAACTCACCAAAGTCGCGGGTGCGTATTGGCGCGGCGATGAGAAAAATAAAATGTTGCTCCGTATTTATGGCGTGGCGTTTGAGACCAAGGCGGAGTTGGACGCATATTTAAACATGCTCGCCGAAGCGGAAAAGCGCGACCACAAAAAGCTGGGCAAAGAACTCGACTTGTTTTGTTTTTCGGAATTGGTGGGTGCCGGACTGCCGATGTTTACTCCACGCGGAACGATAATCAGAGAAGAGATAAGCAAATTTTTGAATAAATTAAAAACGGCGCGCGGCTATGAACTGGTGGATATTCCGCATTTGGCCAAAGTGGAGCTGTATAAAACCTCCGGACATTATGATAAATTTAAAAATGACATTTTTTATGTAAAGGGCAAATCCGAGGAATTCGTTTTAAAGCCGATGAACTGTCCCCATCATGCCCAGATTTTTACCAGTCGTCCGCGCAGCTATCGCGAGATGCCTTTCCGCTACGCGGAAATTACCAAGCAATACCGCGATGAGCAGACCGGAGAATTGAGCGGCTTGTCGCGCGTGCGCTCCATTTCCATTGATGATACGCATATATTTTTGCGGCCGGACCAAATCGGCGAGGAAGCCAAGAGAGCGTATGAAATTATTGAGGAATTTTATCAGCCGTTTGGCATCAAATTGGATGTGCGCCTGTCGGTACGCGACCCTGAGCATAAAGAAAAATATCTGGGCACGGACGCGATTTGGGCGAAAGCCGAAGCAGGATTAAAAGAATTTTTAAAGGGAGTGGGGCAGAAATTTGCGGTAGACGAAGGTGAAGCCGCTTTTTACGGCCCCAAAATTGATTTTAAAGGTTTTGATTCTTTGGGGCGCGAATGGCAGCTGGCAACCATTCAGTTGGATTTTAATTTACCGGACCGGTTTGAATTGGAATACACGGATGAAAAGGGAGAGAAAGTTCGCCCGGTGATGATTCATATCGCCGTAGCCGGCAGTTTGGAGCGGTTTATGTCCATTTTGATTGAGCATTACGCAGGCGCGTTTCCGGCCTGGCTCGCTCCGGTACAGGTGGAGTTGATTCCGGTGTCGCCCGAAAAGCACGGCGAGGGAGCGCTGAAATTGAAACAAGAATTGGGCGATCTGGGTGTGCGCGTAGAAGTGGATGACGCCAATGAAACCTTGGGCAACCGCGTGCGCAAAGCCATTGGGCAAAAAATTCCCTACATTTTGGCTGTGGGCGATAAAGAATTGGGCGGTGAAGAGTGGATGATACGGATTCGGGGAGTTGAGAAGCAGGAAAAGATGAGTAAAGAAAAATTTGTAGAGAGGATTTTGGGAGAGATTAAAGAGAGAAAGTAGTTAAATGATAGAAGAATAGGGGTGTGAATTTTATGAACCTTGCGAGTTGAGGTAATAATTTGTAGGCGAGTGGGAGCGTTCCGTAGGATTTGGCCCGCTGTTTGAGCCCCACAGGGGCGAGTTCGGGCCAAAAGCGACAACGAGCCACAAATTATCCGAAACGAGCACTGGTTCAAAAAATTCATACCCCTGTTATATTATGAGTAAAAATTTTTATATTCTCACTCTCGGTTGTCAGATGAACAAAAATGATTCCGAAAGAATCGTTGGATTGTTGCTTTCGATTGGCATGAGCCAAGTTGCCAAAGCCGAAGAAGCGGATTTGATTATCGTAAATACTTGCAGCGTGCGCCAGACCGCCGAGGAGCGGGTGACCGGATTTTTTCATAATTGGAAAGAATTAAAAAAGAAAAAGCCGGGCTTAATTATCGCCATTACCGGCTGTATGCCGGGTAGAGATAAAGACGGCAAGATTAAAAAGAAATATGAAAATGTTGATTTGTGGTTTGGAATTGACGTTTTACCGCAATTACCAAAATGGCTCGGGGAATTAAATCCTAATTTGGTGGATGTTGATTTTGAAGAATTGAAGGATTATTTGTTTATCGACCCCAAGCGCGACAATCTCGCTTCGGTTTTTGTGTCCATTCAAACCGGTTGCAATAATTTTTGTACTTATTGCGTGGTGCCCCAAGCGCGGGGACGCGAGCGTAATCGACCGCTACCGGAAATTTTACAAGAAATAAAACAGGCGATTGATAATGGAGCGAAAGAAATTACTTTGCTTGGGCAGGTGGTGAATAATTATAAAATTGTCGACCAAAAAGCGAAGAGCGAGAATAATCCGTTTAAGGATGATTTTGCCGCCTTGCTTTGGGAGACAAATAAGATTCCTGGCGAGTTTCGCGTGCATTTTACGGCTGCCGATCCGCAGTATTTTAGTGATGAACAAATTGAGGCGCTTAAACTTCCAAAGCAAGTAAATTATTTACACTTGCCGGTGCAAAGCGGGGATAATGAAATTCTGCGCAGGATGAATCGTAAATATACCCATGAACAATATATTGAGTTGGTTAAAAAAATCCGCGCGGCGCGGCCGGAGATAGCGCTGGGCACGGATATTATTGTGGGGTTTTGCGGTGAAACCGAGGAACAATTTAAAAATACTGTTGATTTATACAAACAGTGCGATTTTGATATTTCCTATCACGCGATGTATAGCGAGCGCAGTGGTACGCCCGCGGCCAAGGCGTTTAAAGATGATGTGCCGCATGCCGAGAAAAGACGGCGTTGGGATGTTTTGCAGGAATATATGGAGCAGCGCACTTTGGAGAAAAATCAGAAATATTTAGGCCAAACGGTGCGGGTGTTGGTGGACAGGTGCGAGTCTGTCATCCCCGCCATGCCTACCGGCAGGCAGGCGAAAGCGGGGATCCAGGTCGTGGATTCCCGCCTGCGCGGGAATGACAGGGTGATGTGTTCCGGTAATAGCGATGAATTGAAGTTGGTACAATTTGCTGGCGCGCCCGCCATGGTAGGTACTTTTCAAAAAATAGAAATCACCCAGGCGCTTGCTTGGATGATGAGAGGGCAGCTAGTTGACTAAAAAGTGTTTTTATGGTTAAATTATTTTGCTATATTCCTGTGTGTCCGTAGCGTTCTAACGGTCATTTTTAAGAAGGAGGAAAGCTTGCGTATTAAGGACGGTAAGAGGAATAAAAAGGGGCGAGCCATGTTGAATGATGGCCAGCAGCAGAATCGCAGTCATGTGCTGCAACGTCATGCCAAGAAACAGGTAAATCGCGCTTTGCGCGGAGTGGGCATGGTCACCGTGCCGGAGGAGGCGAAGAAGCCCGAAAATTAGGGACGGCGTTTCGGGGGGAACGCCGAAGGTTTTCACGCCGCCACAGCCAGATGGTTGAGGCGGCGTTTATATTAATAAGACACTATTTTAATAAAATTACCTCGTTCGATTTTTTGTTTATGTTTCGTCAGGATGCCCTTGAATTTTTTAAAAGTTTCACTCACGCGGTGTAAGTGGCCGCGATTGTCTAAATATTTAGGATCAACAAATCGTAATTTGTTTCTGGCGTGAAAGTCAAAATTATCCGGATTATCTCGGATTTTTAATTTAGGATTGAGCATTTTTAGCTTTTCTACAATTTGTTTGTCCCGTGATTTATTCAATTTAGCATAAACCCATTGGTCATCTTGGAATAAATCATTCACAGTGATTATTTTTTTGTCCAATGCTATCTTTATGGCATCAGCCAATATTTTGTGTGCTGCTACTTCCAAAGGATGGGACCAACTGGCTTCATCCGTCCGGATAAAGTCGGTGGCGAATTTTTTGGCGGTGGCTTTGGATGCGAATATTATTTCATTGCCAACAACAGCGAGATTTTTTATATATTCACCGGTCGTTCGGCGTTTTCCCCAAAAGGCAGTAGAGTCGCGCATGGTATAGTCGACTCGATCGGCGCATAGATCGGGAAGGGGGCGTTCAAGCAGAGAAAAATTATCATCTTTTAAAATTCGGGCGGTATTAAATCCGAACTTTTTTAAAATTTTTGGTATGGATGATTGCAGAATTATTTTTTTATAAAATTTTTCGTGAAAGGTGTTTTGGAAGTTTTTGTTTTTGAAAACAAAATCCGCCACATGGGAAAAGGCGGTATGAGAGACATCGTGTAATAGTCCGGCGATCTGTTCTTCTATGGGCGCGCCCAGTTTTTTGAGAAGAATCATCACGCCGACGCAGTGTTCGTAGCGAGAAACCGTTCGGCCGGCGAGAATATATTTGGACGCGCCCGCCTGGTTTATATTTTTTAGCCGCTGTATCGGAGCGGATTTGATGAGTGCGAGTAGCACCGGTTCGCGGATTTCCGCCGGTCCGTATATTCGGTCACGGATATTCATACTAAAGTCATTCGTCTTATTTATTGTATTTAATCATCAATCCTAATTGAACCAAACTTATGATTAAGGCAATACTATTGGTGATAGTCACCGGTAAAAGATTCAGTTTGATGGCGTAAATGACCCAAAGCACCATGCTCAAAGCGTAGGTGATGATCATCAGATATGATACATCTTTCGCGCTTTTAGTTTGATAGGTTTTCAAAATTTGCGGGAACATATTGAGCAAAGTCAAAATTCCCGCTGTATAACCGATAATTTCTATCCAAGACATAAAAATTAACAAATAATTAATAGTCGATCTATATAATGATATTCTTGCCAGAATGACCCATTTATACTATCATACTGTTTGTTATGGAGCAACCGCTTCCCAAAATTATCGTGATTGTCGGTCCTACGGCCTCGGGTAAAACCGGACTGAGTTTGAAATTGGCTAGAGAATTCAACGGCGAGGTCATCAATGCCGATTCGCGTCAGGTTTATACGCGCATGGACATTGGCACCGCCAAACCCGCTGGAGAGTTTATTAAAAACCACATAGCGAAAGGCAAAGGTAAAAAAACGGACGGACTTTATATAGTGGAAGGGGTGCCACATCATCTGATTAATGTAGTGGACCCGGGGAAGGAATTTACTTTGGCAGATTTTAAGGCGCAGGCCCAGGCGGCGATCAGTGATATTTTACAGCGTGGCAAGTTACCGTTTTTAGTGGGAGGCACCGGACTTTATATTTGGTCCATCGTGGATAATTTAGATATTCCTAAGGTTGCACCCAATAAAACCTTGCGTGATTGTTTGGAGAAAAAAAGTTTAGTCGAGTTGGTGCGGCTACTTAAACTTTCCGATCCCGAGGCGGCAGCACAAATTGATTTGAAAAATCCTCGACGGGTGTTACGCGCTTTAGAAGTTTGGATTTTAACGGGGGAGTCTTTTGTCAGACAGCAAACGAAATCGGCTGCGCTTTATGATGTTTTACAAATCGGCCTGGATCGGCCGCGCGCCGAACTTTGGCGAAGGATTGAGCAGCGGGTAGAGGAACAAATGCGGCGCGGGTTGGTGGAAGAAACCAGGATGCTTTCGGTGAGAAAATACAGCTGGGATTTGCCCAGTATGAGCAGCATCGGTTATCGGCAGATGGGATATTATTTGAGAGGCGAGATGAGTTTGGAACAGGCGGTGGAGTGCCTGAAACGCGACACGCGGCGCTATGCCAAGCGGCAATTGACCTGGTTTAAAAGGGACAAGCGGATAAATTGGATAAAAGAAGATACGCAGGCCAAG
>Ga0172380_10004562_pt1 | contig 17679 bp, 1 predicted proteins | sample Leawe162metaG_FD_119747 | JGI IMG/M metagenome (GOLD analysis project Ga0172380, IMG submission 119747) | Leachate microbial communities from a municipal landfill in Southern Ontario, Canada - Leachate well 162 metaG | ecosystem: Engineered > Solid waste > Landfill > Unclassified | place... | reverse complement strand
TAAATTTATCCAACTAAGGCGGGCAACCCAGCCCCGACGGCGGAACACCGTTCCGCCCTACAATTCGACATGATAGGCGCGGAACCTGTGGCGCGTCACGGTGTGACGCGGTCTTGTTTTATTACGGCACGACCTGGATCGTCAGGGGCGCGGAAGCCACCGTGGCGCCCAGATCGTCCGTCACCCGGGCGGTGTACTCATGCGCGCCCACCCCAACATTATTGAGCGTTGTGCTGTACGGCGCCACCGTATCGTTCACCGCCAAAACGCCATCCTGATAAAAGGCCACTTGCCGCACTGTGCCGTCCGAGTCCGCCGCCACTGCGTTCAATGTCACACTGGCCGGCGCCGGGTTGGTGACGCCAGACTGCGGACTGCTCAAGCTCGCCGTGGGCAGGCTGTTGGCGGGGGGCGCCGTCATGCTGACGTTATCGAAGGTCGCCTCCGTCAGCGCGTCGCTAAAACTGGAGACCGCCAACCCAACGTTCATGTCGCTCGGCAGGGCCAGGATCGCGGTCCCGCCAAACACCCAATTGATTCCATCGGCGGAACGGAAACCACTGACCGAGTTGCCGTAGCGCACCAACTTCACCCAGTAAGGCGTGGTCACCCCTCCGCCATAGACCCCCGTAGTGACATCCCCGGCGTTGGCGCGTTGATAAAAATACGTGGTCCAAGAGAGGTTTAGATAATAAACGGCCATCAGCGCATGACAAGCGTTGGAGGCCAGCCCGTCGCGCACCATGACCCCGGCAAGCCCCCCTTGCATGCTCGTCGCCCGCGCCACGATCTGGCCGTCACCCGCCCAGCTTGTCCAGGCAAACCCGAAGGCGCCGCTTCCGACAAGCCACCTTCCGGATGAACCGATCGTATATTTGCCGTCGGAATCCGAATAACCGGCCCGGCCGGCAATGCTCGCCGGGCCCACGTCCTGCCAAGCCAAGCCGCTCGGCAAGGCGCCGCCGTAATCGGCGGCCACCGTCACCGTGATCGGCGCCGACTCGATCGTGGCGCCCAGATCGTCCGTCACGCGGGCACGGTAGATATAACTGCCGACCGCCAGGTTCTCCTGCGCGATGGCGAACGGCACGCTCTGATCCAGACCGATCAAGACCCCATTGCGGTAAAATTCCGCCCGGATGATCTGTCCGCCGGCATCCGCCGTGGCGTCGGCCGTAAGCGCCACACTCCCCGGCGCTGTGTTGGTCGTGCCGGCTTGCGGGCTGTTCAAGGTCACCGTCGGCAAATTTTCGGCGGGAGGAGCGCCGAGCGTGACATTATCGAAGGTCGCCGTGGCCAGCATGCCATTGTTGCCGCTTGTCACCGCCAGGCCCACGTAAAGAGTATCCGGCAAGCCCGTAAAGATTTCCGTGCCCAGCAACACCCAGTTTGCCCCATCGCTGGAGCCGAAACCGCTTACCGAGTTGCCATACCGCACCAGCTTAACCCAGTAGGGTGCCGAGGCCGCGGCACCCGAATTGGCTGTCGTCACGCCATTGGTCGCAATCCGGCGGGAGAACATCGCAATGCTTGGCGTAAGGCCCGCGAACATGCAGGGGGCATTACTCGCCAAACTCGTCCGCATCATCACGCCCGCCTTTACGCCCGCGCCCGTATTCTGCAACGAGGTCACGCGCGCGATGATTTGGCTGTCCCCGCTCAAGCTTTGGTAATCGAAATAGAACGAGTCACTCGTCCCGCCGATCCCCAGGCCTGAAGCGCTGATGTTGAATTGGCCGTCCGCATAGCTTGTGGCCCCGGGGATACCGACATTGGCGGTCTCCGCCGTGCTCCAGCCGGCCGGCAATGCGCCGCCGCCGACCGTAACATGGACCGTCACCACACTCGAGGTCGTAACAGCATAACGGTTGTCGTACGCCCTGGCCGTCAGGCTGTAATCGCCCGCCGCCGCGTTGTTCCAGGTGAAACTATAGGGCGCCGTAGTCGCCTGGCCCAGTTTGACAGCGCCGTTATAGAATTCCACCCGGGCGACCCCGCCATCCGAGTCGCTCGCATCGGCCGTCAGCGCAATACTCGCCGGCGCCGCGTAGGCCGCGCCATTCGCCGGACCGGTCAACAGCACCATGGGCGGGGCGTTGGAGGGGGTGGTCGCCGAAGCTTCCGCAACCGGCGAATCGCCATAGGCGTTTCGGGCGAAGACGCGATACGTGTAGAACGTGACCGGCACGACCGTCGAATCCGCATAGTTAGTCGCGTTGGAGGCGGCGTAGGCCAAGAAGACAAACGCGTTCGTCGGCCCAATCCGGCGCTGAACCACATAGACCGTCTCATCATTTGCGTTGTCCGTCCAAGCCAGATCGACCAGACTGCTCTTGGCCGCTATGGCCGTCAAACCGGAGGGCGCATTCGGCGGGCAATTCACCGTCAAGATCGCATTCGCGCTCGTGACTGCGCCCAGCGCGTTTGTCACCACCACGCTATACATCGCGCCGCTGTCGTCCGCCGCCGTCGCCGGATTAGTATAACCGGCCGCAGTCGCGCCGGTTATATTCACCCCGTTCTTGCGCCACTGATATGCCAATGGCGCAGATCCCGTCGCCGTCACGCTGAACGCCGCCGGCTGACCCACCGCCACCGTCTTGCTCACCGGCTGGAGCGTGATTTCCGGCAACCTGGGAACGATCGCCAACACTTCCGCCGCCGTCAAAGCCCGCTTATAGATGCGCACGTCGTCGAGCTTCTCGGCGAAGCGCTGGCCGCCCGACTGGTAGTTGCCCACGGCATAGACGTCCGTGGTTGACTTGCGGTCGCTCACGCCGACCCACACGCCATCGACGTAGAACGTGGTCGTCGTCCCACTGCCCACCGCCGCCACATGATGCCAGCCGTTCGACAATCCGCCCAGGTTGTACCCGCACCCGCGGAAGCCGCTCCAGGGAGAGGTGATATACACGCCCAGGTTAAGACCGGCATCTGTTATGATCTGATGGTCGAAGCTTTGTCCTCGCGTCAGGGTATGATAGGTGGCCGTATCGGGCAAGGGCGTCGTGAACCATGAGCTGATCGTCCAGTTCTCGCCCAGGCTCACGGGATAGCTGATCGTCACTCTATCGCCCGCATTGGTGAACTGGAGGGCGCCGTCAATCTTGCCCGGCGTTGTCCACTTCGCGTTATATACCAGCCCCATGTGACCGTTGCCGGAACTATCCGCCGCCGCTGTGCCGTTGGTTTCATCGAATTTCCAGTACGCCGCCAAATCGGGGTCGGGCGTATTCACCGTCAGGGTCGCGTTCACGCTTGTCACGTTGCCCAGCGCATTCATCGCCACCACGCTATATATCGCGCCATTATCGGTCAATAGCGTTGCCGGCGTCGTGTAAGCGGACATCGTGGCGCCGGGTAGATCGGCGCCGTTTCTGCGCCACTGATATCTCAACGGCACAGTTCCCGTGGCTGTCACGCTGAATGTGGCCGTCTGACATGCCATGACCTGTTGGTCAGCCGGCTGGACCGTGATTTCCGGCAACCTGGGAACGATCGCCAACACTTCCGCCGCCGTCAACGCCAGATTATAAACGCGCACGTCGTCGAGCTTCTCCGCGAAGCGCTGGCCGCCCGACTGGTAGTTGCCCACCGCATAGACGTCCGTGGTTGACTTGCGGTCGCTCACGCCGACCCACGCGCCATCAACGTAGAACGTGGTCGTCGTCCCACTGCCCACCGCCGCCACATGATGCCAGCCGGCACTCAGCCCGCCCAGGTTGTACCCACAACTGCGGAAGCCGCTCCAGGGAGAGCTGATATACACGCCCAGGTTAAGACCGGCATCTGTTATAATCTGATGGTCGAAGCTTTGTCCGCGCGTCAGGGTATGATAGGTGGCCGTATTAGGCAGTGGCGCCGTGAACCATGAGCTGATCGTCCAGTTCTCGCCCAGGCTCACCGGCCGGCTGATCGTCACTCTATCGCCCGCATTGGTGAACTGGAGGGCGCCGCCAATCTTGCCCGGCGTTGTCCACTTCGCGTTATATACCAACCCCGTGTGACCGTTGCCGGAACTATCCGCCGCCGCCGTGCCGTTGGTTTCATCGAACCTCCACCACGCCGACAGGGTTTGACCGGCAACCAACACTTCCACCTCTGGCGCGGTCAACGCCCGTTTGTATACCCGCACATCGTCAAGTTTGTCCGCAAACCGCTGGTTCCCCCATATATAGTTGCCAACCGTATAGACCTCCGTGGTTGACTTGCGGTCGCTCACGCCGACCCACGCGCCATCGACGTAGAACGTGGTCGTCGTCCCACTGCCCACCGCCGCCACGTGATGCCAGCCGTTCGACAACCCGCCCAGGTTGTATCCGCACCCGCGGAATCCGCTCCAGGGGTTTTGGATATACACACCCAGGTTAAGACCGGCATCCGTTATGATCTGATGGTCGAAGCTTTGCCCGCGCGTCAGGGCATGCCACGTGGCCGTATCGGGCAAGGGCGTCGTGAACCATGAACTGATCGTCCAGTTCTCGCCCAGGCTCACTGCCTGAGTGCTCACCAACACATCTTCCGCGCCGGCAAACTGGAGAGCGCCGCCAAACTTGCCAGACGTTGTCCATGTGGCGCCACAGGCAATCCCAAGGTGACCGTTGCCGGAACTATCCGCCGCCTCCAGACCGCTGGTTTCATCGAGGGTCCAGTGCGCCGCCAAATCTGGGTCAGGCACGTTCACTATCAGCGTCGCGTTCACGCTCGTCACGCCGCCAAATGCGTTCGACACCACCACGCTGTACGCCGCGCCATTATCGCCCGCCACCAACGCCGGCGTCGTGTATAAGGCCGCCGTAGCTCCTGAAATGGCCGCCCCGTTCTTGCGCCATTGATACGTCAGGGGCGCGGCGCCCGTTGCCGTCACGCCGAACGCCGCCGTCTGGCCGACGGTCACCGTCTGGTTCGCCGGCTGGGTCGTAATCATGGGCAGTGTTGAAGCATAGGCCTCGACTTCAACAATGCAACTGTAATAGAACGTCGAATTATTGATGAGCACTCGAATCCGGTCGGTCGTCACGGCGGGGAACGTGATTTTACGCCAGATCAGGTTATTATTAGTCACACTCCCGCCCGGCGCCGTTATCCAAGCGGCTCCATCCCAGTATTGAACGTCAAAAGCCGTCACGCCATAACTAACAAAGGTCTGTGTTGGCGTCGGCTCCACCGGGTTCGCGTAATTATTTTGCAGGGTGAACACATCGATTTCGCTAATACTGCACACCGACGCGAAATCGATCTGCAACCAGTCCGGACGAGCGTTGTACGTAGCGTCGGCCCAGCCTCCGCCACTCCCCCAAATCAAGCCTTTGCGATCGCCGTTGTTCACCGCCGCAGGCGGATAGTCGGCGCTATAGACCGAGGAGGCGCTTGCCACCCCGCCATTGACTTGAGCCGCCACGTTAATAAGGTTCGAGGCGCCCCCGCCCGAACTCACCGTCAGTGTCGCTCCCGCGCTCGTCACTTCGCCAAACGCATTCATTACGACCACGCTATACGTCACGCCGTTATCGCCCAACACCGCCGCCGGCGTCGCATAATTAGCCGCAATGGCCCCGGCAATATTCTCCCCGTTCTTGCGCCACTGATAACTCATTGGCTCCGTGCCGTTCGCCGTCACGCTGAACGCCGCCGCCTGGCCTTCCCTGACCGTCTGGTTCGTCGGCTGGGTCACGATCATGGGCGCCGAATTCACCGTCAAGGTCGCATTCACGCTCGTCACACTGCCTACCACGTTCGTCACCACCACGCTGAACGCCGCGCCATTGTCGCCGAACACCGTCGCCGGCGTCGTGTAATTAGCCGCCGTGGCGCCGACAATATTCGTCCCATTCCGGCGCCACTGGTGCGTCATGGGCTCCGCTCCGCTGACCGTCACTCCGAACGTCGCCGTCTGACCGGCCGCCACGGTCTGGTTCGCCGGCTGGACCGTAATCGCTGGCGCTGAACTCACCGTCAGGATCGCATTCGCGCTCGTCACACTGCCCAGCGCGTTCGTCACCACCACGCCATACGCCGTGCCGTCATCGCCCAACACCGTCGCCGGCGTCGTGTAATTGGCCGCCGTCGCGCCGGCTATGTTCGTCCCATTCTTACGCCACTGGTACGCCAAGGGCGCCGTGCCGTTCGCCGTCACGCTGAACGTCGCCGTCAGGCCGGCCATCACCGTCTGATTCGCCGGCTGATCCGTGATCGCGGGCGCCGAATTCACCGTCAGAATCGCTTCCGCGCTCGTTGCGCTACCGAAGGCATTCAACATCGTCACGCTATACACCGCGCCGTTATCGCCAAACACCGTCGCGGGTGTCGTGTACGTTGCCGCCGTCGCGCCGGCGATGTTCGTCCCGTTCTTGAACCATTGATAATTCAGGGGCGCCGTGCCGTTCGCCGTCACGCTAAACGTGGCTGTCTGGCCTGCCAATACTGTCTGATTCACAGGTTGGACCGCGATCTCGGGCGCCGAATTCACCGTCAAAGTCGCTCCTGCGCTCGTCACGCCGCCGAAGGCATTCGACATCGCCACGCTATACACCGCGCCATTGTCGCCAAACACCGCCACGGGGATCGTATATGTTGCCGCCGTAGCGTCGGTTATGTTCACGCCGTTCTTGCGCCATTGATAACTCAGGGGCTCTGTGCCGATAGCCGTCACACTGAACGCCGCCGCTTGGTCCGCCAATACCGTCTGACTCACAGGCTGACTTGCGATCACTGGCGCCGAATTTACCGTCAAAGTCGCTTCCGCGCTCGTCACAGCGCCAAAGGCGTTCGACACTTCCACGCTATACACCGCGCCGTTATCGTCAAATAGAGTTACAGGCGTCGCATAAACGGCTGTCGTGGCCCCGGGTATGTTTACACCATGCTTACGCCACTGATAACTCAGGGGATCCGTGCCGTTCGCCGTCACGCTAAACGCCGCCGACTGGCCCGCCATCACCGTCAGGTTCGTCGGCTGTTCCGCGATCACGGGCGCGGAGTTCACCGTCAGGGTCGCCTCCGCGCTCGTCACAGCGCCAAAGGCGTTCGAGATCGCCACGCTATACACCGCGCCGTTATCGTCAAGTAGAGTTACAGGCGTCGTATATGTGGCTGTCGTGGCGCCGTCGATGGCCGAACCGTTCTTGCGCCACTGATAACTCAGGGGATCCGTGCCGTTCGCCGTCACGCTGAACGTCGCCGTCTGGCCCGCCGCCACCGTCTGATCAACAGGCTGGGCCACGATCACGGGCGCCGAATTTACCGTCAGCGTCGCTGACGCGCTCTCCACATAACCGAAGTCGTTCGATATCGCCACGCTATACGTTGCGCCGTTATCGTCAAACACCGTCACCGCATTCGTGTAGCCGGCATCCGTGGCGTCGTCTATGACCGCGCCGTTTTTGCGCCACTGATAATTCAGGGGCGCCGTGCCGATAGCCGTCACGCTGAACACCGCCGACTGGCCCGCCAGCACCGTCAGGTTCGTCGGCTGGGCCGCGATCTCGGGCGCCGAAGTCACCGTCAAATTCGCTCCTGCGCTGGTCACGGCGCCAAAGGCGTTCGAGATCGCCACGCTATACGTTGCGCCATTGTCGTCAAACACCGCCTCAGGCGTCGTGTAACTATCGTCCGTGGCGCCCTCAATGGCAACGCCATTCCTGCGCCACTGGTAGCTGATCGGTTCCGTGCCGATCGCCGTCACATTGAACGTCGCCGTCTGGCCCGCCGCCACCGTCTGATCAACAGGCTGGGCCACGATCTCGGGCGCCGAATTTACCGTCAGCGTCGCTGACGCGCTCGTCACAGCGCCGAAGGCGTTCGACACCACCACGCTATACACCGCGCCGTTATCGTCAAGTAGCGCCGCCGGAGTCGTATAACCGCCTTCCGTGGCATCCTCGATGGCTTCGCCGTTCTTGTACCATCGATAACTCAGGGGCGCTGTGCCGCTCGCCGTCACGCTGAACACCGCCGCCTGGCCCGCCAATGCCACCTGATTTTCCGGCTGGACTGTGATCGCAGGCGCCGAATTCACCGTCAACGTCGCTGACGCGCTCTCCACACTGTCCGCAACGTTCGCAACCATCACGCTATACACCGCGCCATCGTCGCCAAAAACTGTCGCAGGCGTCGTATAGCCGGCCGATGTCGCCCCGGCAATGTCCGTCCCGTTCTTGCGCCACTGGTAACTAATGGGCGCCGTGCCGCTCGCCGTCACGCTGAACACCGCCGTCTGGCCGGCAAGCACCGTCTGGTTTTCCGGCTGGGCCGAGATCACGGGCGGAATCGGCACGGGCGAACTGACTGCGATTTGAATCGGGACGGACATCCTGGTAACGCCCTGGCTATCCGTAACCAATGCCGCCAGCGTATAGACCCCGGCAGTCGGGCGGACCCAGTCATAGTCATCATAATATGGGTTGGCCGTCACGGCGCGCAACAGGACGCCATCCTTGTAAAGCGCCAGCCGCGCAAGAGTCTTGCCGGCGGCCGCCGAGGCCTTGCTGACGATGTTCACCGTATCGGAGGAGCTGAATTCATCCCCATTGGCCGGCGAGGCGATGGCCGCTCCCGGCGCCGTAAGATTGGCTATCGTCCCGGACGCCACATTGTCGAACGTGGCGACCGCCATGCCGGCATCCCCGCTGGAGACGGCAATGCCGGCCAGCAAGGTCGCCGGCAGACCGCTGTACACTTCCGTTGCCACGATTGTCCAGGTGACCCCATCGCCGGAGCGGAAGGCGCTGATCGTGTCGCCATACCGCACCAGCTTGAGCCACGAGGGTATGCCGCGCGCCGAACTCCCGACATTCATGGCCGTGGCGCCCGCATTCGTCCGGCTGGCGGCCATGGTCACAGTCGCGTTCAGGTTCACGGCCATCATCCTGGCATTCGCCCCCAAGCCATCCCGCATCATCAGTCCGCAGTTGGCCCCCGACGCCGATGTCGTGGGCCAGCTCGTGATCCGCGCCACGATCTGCCCGTTACCGGTCAGGCTTATGCGGGTAAAATGCAAAGCATCGCTCGTATCGCCAATCCCAGCGCCAGACCCGCTCACCGTAAATTGCCCATCCAGGGCCTTGCCAACACCGGTACCGGCGCCGATATTGGTGTCATACCACCCGCCCGGCAATGTCCCGCCGCTCTCACCCGCCACTGTGATCGTAAGGGGCGCCGAAGCCACTGTGGCGCCCTGGTTATCCGTCACCAGGCCAAAGTACACATGCTCGCCCACTCCCACGTTGTTAACCGTCACGCTATACGGCGCCAACGTATCGTTCGCCGCCAAAACGCCGTCCTGATAAAACGCCACGCGCAATACCGTGCCGTCGGGGTCCGCCGCCACAGCGTCCAGCGTTATGCCGGCCGGCGCGGTGTTGTTAGCCCCAGATTGCGGACTGCTCAAGCTTACCGTGGGCAGGCTGTCGGCCGGAACCGCGCCAATGGCGACATGGTCGAAGGTCGCCGCGGCCAACTCGCCATTCCCGCTGGCGACCGCCAGACCGACGTTCATACTGCCCGGCAGGTCCAGAATCGCGGCGCCCACAAACACCCAGTTCGTGCCGTCGGCGGAGCGGAACCCGCTCGCCGAGTTGCCATAGCGCACCAGTTTCACCCAGTAAGGCGCGCTCACCGCACCGCCCGAGGCCGACGTGGCGACTTCCCCGTCGTCGGCCCGCTGATAGAACAACGCCGAAGAGGGCGTCAACGCCATAAACGCATTGGCGGCGCCGGCGGTCAACCCGCCGCGCATCATCACTCCGGCGCCGGCCCCCTGCACGCTCGTCACCCGCGCCACAATCTGGCCATCTCCGGACCAGCTTCGCCAGGCGAAGCCGAACGAATCGTTCGTGCCGCCAATCGGCGCGCCGGATGAAGCGATCGTGTATTTGCCATCGGAACTCGCATAACCGGCCAAACCGGCAACCGGCGCCGCGCCGATATCCTGGTAAGTCCAGCCGCTCGGCAAGTCCCCGCTTGTATTGGCGACCACCGTAACCGTAACCGGAGCGGACTCGACCGTGGCGCCCAGGTCGTCTGTCACCCGGACACAATACGTGTGATTGCCGACCGCAATGCCGTCCTGCTCAATGGCAAACGGCGCGTTCTGATCCAGGCCGATCAAGACACCATTGCGGTAAAACGCCGCCTGGATGATCTGCCCGCCCCGAACGGTATCCGCCGTGGCATTGGCGGTGAGGGTCACGTTGCCAGGCGCCTCGATGGTCGCGCCGGACTGCGGACTGCTCAACGTCACCGTCGGAAGACTATCGGCCGGACTGACGCCAAGCGTCACGTTATCGAAGGTCATCGTGGCCAGTACGCCGTTGTTGCCACTCGTCGCCGCCAGGCCCACGTAGAGAGTATCCGGCAAGCCCTCAAAAATTTCCGTCCCCAGGAAAACCCATGTCGTCCCATCGCTGGAGCTAAATCCACTCACCGAGTTGCCATACCGCACCAGCTTCACCCAGTAGGGCGCCGTGGCCAACCCGCCCGAATTGGCCGTGGTCGCGCCATTGGTCGCAACCCGGCGGGAGAACATTGATGCGCTCGGCGTAAGCCCCGCGAACATGCAGGGCGCATTGGCATCCAAACTCGCGCGCATCATCACGCCCGCCTTCGCGCCCGCGCCCGTGTTCTGCAACGAGGTCACCCGCGCCACGATCTGCCCGTTACCGGTCCAACTCTTATAGTCGAAATAGAACGAGTCGCTCACGCCGCCGATACCCAGGCCGGAAGCGCTGATGTTAAACTGACCATCCAGGTAACTCGTGGAACCGTTGATGCCGACATCCACGCTCTCGTACGTGCTCCAGCCGGCCGGCAATATGCCGCCGCTGACCGTGACATGCACCGTCACCACACTCGATGTCGTGACGGCGGAGCGGTTGTCGTACGCCATGGCCTTCAGACTGTAGTCGCCCGCCGGCGCATTGTTCCAAGTCAAACTATAGGGCGCCACTGCGGATTGGCCAAGATACTTCGATCCCGCGTAAAAATACACGCGGCTGATGGCGCCATCCGTGTCGCTGGCCGTGGCCGTAAGCGTAATACTCGCCGGCGCCGAAAAACCAGCGCCATTCGCCGGGCCGGTCAGTGAAACCACGGGCGGCACATTGGCCGGCGTGGTCACCGCCGCTTCCGCCGTATATGCCGAATCGCCATAGGAGTTCCTGGCACACACGCGATACGTGTAAGACGTCAACGGCGCCACGGTCGTATCCGCATGACTTGTCGTACCGGCCGTGGGATACGCAATCGTGACAAACGCGTTCGTCGTCCCGATGCGCCGTTGAAGAACAAAGTATGACTCGTTGGTCGAATTATCCGTCCAGGAGAGATTAACCCGACTGCTTAAGGCCGCCGTGGCCGCCAAACCGGAGGGCGCCGCCGGCGGGCAATTCACCGTCAAAAGCGCATTCGTGCTCGTCACCGTGCCCAGCGTGTTACTCACCACCACGCTATACTTCGCGCCGCTGTCGCCCGAGACCGTCGCCGGATTCGTGTAACAAAACGCCGTGGCCCCGGCAATATTTACCCCGTTCCGGCGCCATTGATATTTCAACGGCGTGGTCCCGTACGCCGTCACGCTGAATCCGGCCGGCTGACCCATCGTCACCGTCTTGTTCGCCGGCTGGACCGTGATCACGGGTGGCGCGTTCGTCACCGTCAGCCGCGCATTCGTGCTAAGCGCGCTGCCAAGGAAATTAGTCACCAGCACGCTGAATAACGCGCCGTTATCGCCGATCGCGGGCGCGGGCAATGTGTAAATCGTATTGGTCGCCAGGCTGATATTCGCCCCATTCCGGCGCCACTGATACGCAAGCGGCGTCGTCCCGTACGCCGCCACGCTGAATGCCGCCGTCTGACCCACCGCCACCGACTTATTCAAAGGCTGGACCGTGATCACGGGCGCGGAGTTCGTCACCGTCAGGGTCGCATTCGCGCTTACCACTATGCCAAGCGTGTTACTCACCACCACCCTGAACGTAGCGCCGTTATCGCCCATTGTCGGCGCCGACAGCGTATAAACCCATGACTTCGCGTTGACAATGTTAACGCCGTTCTTTTGCCACTGGTACATGAGCGGCGTGGTCCCGACCGCCTTCACGCTGAACGCCGCCGCCTGGCCCACCGCCACCGACTTATTCATCGGCTGGACCGTGATGACAGGCGCGGAGTTCGCCACCGTCAGGGTCGCCGCCGCGCTTACCACGCGTCCCAGCGAATTCGACACCACCACCCTGAACGTAGCGCCGTTATCGCCCGCCACTGTCGCCGGCGTCGTGTAATTGGTATAGACCTGCCCGGCAATATTCGCGCCATTCTTCTGCCATTGATACTTAAAAGTCGGAGTCCCGCTCACCGTCACACTGAACGTCGCCGGCCGGCCCATTACCACCGTCTGGTTCACCGGCGGCGCCGTGACAATGGGCGCGGATTTAACAGTCAGAAGCGCATCCGCGCTCGTCGCACTGCCCGCCACGTTCGCCGCCACCACGCTGTACTTCGCGCCGTTGTCGCCATACACCGTCAGCGGCGTCGTGTAACTGGCAGACGTGGCGCCGGAAATATTCACTCCGTTTTTACGCCACTGATAGCTTATTGGCGTTGTCCCAAAGGCCGTCACCCTGAACGTCGCCGCCTGGCCGGCCATGACCGTCAGGTTCGTGGGCTGGGCCGTGAAAGCCGGCGGCGCGGGCCTCACCGTCAAGGTCGCGTTCGCGCTCGTGACACTGCCCGCCCCGTTCGCCACCACCACGCTATATATCGCCCCATTGTCGCCATACACCGTCAGCGGCGTCGTATAAATAGCCGCGGTGGCGCCGGCAATATTCGCCCCGTTCCTGCGCCATTGATAGGTCAATGGTTCAGTTCCACTCGCCTTCACACTGAACGTCGCCTGCTGATACTCCGCCATCACCGTCTGGCTCACCGGCTGGGCCGTGATCGTGGGCGGGATGGCATTCACCGTCAACGTTGCCGCCGCGCTTGCCACACTGCCCAGCGCGTTCGACACCACCACCCTGAACGTAGCGCCGTTATCGCCCGTGACCGTCGCCGGCGTCGTGTAACTGGCGTAAATCGCCCCGGAAATATTCGCGCCGTTTTTTTGCCATTGATATTTCAAAGTCACCTGCCCCTGCGCCGTCACGCTGAACACCGCCTTCTGGCCCACCGTAACAGCCTGGTTCGTCGGCGGCGCCGTGATCAAGGGCGCGGCCAGCACCGTCAACACGGCATTTGAGCTCGTCACACTGCCAACCGAGTTCGACACCACCACGCTGAACACCGCGCCGTTATCGCCCGTGACCGTCGCCGGCGTCGTGTAGGCGTACGCCGTGGCCCCGGCTATGTTCACCCCGTTCCTGCGCCACTGATAACTGATTGGCGTCAACCCGGTGGCCGTCACGAAGAATGTTGCTTTGGCGCCCACGTTCACCGCGCAAGTCCTCGGTTGAACCGTGATCACAGGCGCTGAAGAATTCACTGTCAGCGTCGCATTCGAGCTGGTCGCACTGCCCAGCGCGTTCGCCACCACCACGCTGAAAAGCGCGCCATTATCGCCCGCGACTGTCGCCGGCGTCCTGTAACTGGACGCGGTCGCGCCGGTAATGTTCGTTCCATTCTTCCGCCATTGGTAGGTCAGGGTCGCATCCCCGCCGGCCGTCACGCTGAATGTCACCAGGGCGCCCAGCGACACCGTCTGGTTTGCCGGCTGGACTTTGATGGCCGGACAGTTACTCACGATCAACTTCGCATTTGCGCTCACCGCACTGCCAAACGCGTTCGCCACCACCACGCTGAAGAGCGCGCCATTATCGCCGCCCGTTATCGCCGGCGTCGTGTAACCGGCCGCGGTCGCGCCGGCAATACTCGCCCCGTTCTTGCGCCATTGATACGTAAGCGTCCCCGAACCGGCGGCCGCCACGGTAAACCGCGCCGTTTGCCCCGCCGACACCGTCTGGTTAGAAGGCTGGGTTAGGACGGCCGGGGCGCCCGTATAGGGAGTCAACCCATCGGCGGCAACTATGCCCCGGGGCGCCATCAGGAGCGAGGGCGACGTGGCCCACAAATTCGGAATCGAGTAAAACATCTGCACCGCACAATCTGACGCTATCATGCGCGCAACCGAACCGGCCTCGCCGGGTTCGAGCGGAATCCGGTGGGTTCCAAGCGTGCTGATGTCAATAGTCCGCGTCGGCGTCCAGTCGCCATTGCCGGGCAGTCCCTTGTAAAGGTAGATAACATGAGATCCGGTTATGGCCCAGACCTCCAAATCCAGGCTGGTCGTGCCTTTCGGAATATAAAAGTACATGTTGCCCACCGCAGCGTCTTCCCTGCGGTTTTGGCCGCAAGTGAACCCCCGCGGGATCGAGGCGCCGGAAAAAGTGTCGCTGGCAACGTCATAGTCCGGCGTCGTCATATACACCCTCACACCGGGCAGATAGATCGTCGGAATATCGAAGCGATAGAGGCCGGCCACCGGCGCCGAAAATTTCTTCACGATGAGCTGGCATTTGCCCTCCGGATTGGACAAATGAATGTCGCGGAGGATCCCGTTGGTGAGCGCGTTCGTGAAAACAGAAGTCGCCTCCCCACTCCACGTGTTTGTCCATTGCTTATGCGCCGCATCCCACCGGCTGCCGCTATAGGACATTTTTATCGGGGTCGGATTGGTGGCTGTCCAGGCGATTTGGAAACCGATTACGTCACCAGCCTGATAGGCCCGGCTCATCGGGTGGGCGAAATAATAGCCGCTGTTGCAGGTGTAACCCTGCGTCAGATTGGTGTGGAACTGCCGGATGCCGACCAGGTCGTTAATATCAACGCTCGAACCTTGCTGGCCATTGGCCAAAACCGCGTCATCAAACAAATTGACCGGCACGGCCGGCCAACGCGCCCGAACATTCGCCCACCAACCAGCCGTTTCGGCCGGCTCATAATGGGCCGCCGCGGCGAATGGCGGCGGATTGGTGTTAAAATAGTTGTTGCCAACGACGTGTCCCGTCCCGTAAACAGACAAATCCTTGAACACCCAATTCAGGAACGTGAACAGGGGATTCATGTAGGACATCTGCCCTTTCCACATGAATTCCTTCAATTCCTGCGAGGATGCGTCGGCGCCAATGTCCTGCAAGTAGTAATAATACCAGAATTGCTTGAGATCATCCAGGCGCCGCTGCTCGGGAGTCCCGGACGCGATCAGGGCATCGGCCTGCTGGATAAAGTTCATCGCCCGCCCGCGATAGCTCGGCGTGTTGAGAAAATCACCGAACACCATGTAATCGTAGTATTGCTTCATCACCCCGGCGGCATTCGTTCCATAGGCGCGGGTGATCCAGCGCGTGCGCAAAGCGTCGAGCTGGGCCACCGTGAGTTCCGGCTCCCACATCATCCGGGAATAAAGATAATAATCCAACCCCGTCTTCCCAAGGTTAAAATCCATCTGGGCGACTAACCCCTTGCACCCCGCCTCAACGTAGGGCGTATGCACAAAATCCTGGATGAAGGCGGCAGTCCTGCCTCCGTAAAGGCACTTGTTAACACCCCAGTCACTGTAGATGCTCTGGGAAAAGAGCAGATAGAAGCTGGCAGGGTAAAGCGACACCTTCGAAAAAGCCTTCATCAAATCGCGATATCCGGCGCAATTCACCCATTTGCCCTTGCCGGCGTGCTGGTAAAAAAAGGACGGGGTGACACGCACACGCCTGTCCAGGTTAAAATTGGGCGGCACGTCATGATAATAGTAACTGAGGCACGAGGTGATGACCAAGTTCTTCTTGGAAATGCCGCCCGACAGCCGGTTCGCGGCGGGGAGGCTGTCAACATATTTGTCGAACTCCCGCAACAGCCAGTTGTTCAAGCCATGCAGATTATCGGAATAAGCGTTGGCCGAGTCCGGATGCGCGGGGTCCGACGGCTTCCACCACCAGCTTTCGGTCGGTTGGTTCGGCACCGGACCGACCGGGCTTCCGCTGAGCAAGTATGTTCCCCATGTCTGGCCCTCGGCCTGGCGATAATCCGGATACCAGTTCTTATACGCCGTGTATTTCACAAAATCTTGATCGCCAGGCCCGGCATCGGAAGGCTCGGTGTACATCGCGTAAACCTGTCCCGGATGGTTCAACCAGAACGCTTCCGCGGCTTTCTTCTTCGCATCCAGGATGAGCGCCCGGACCGCCGGCACCGAAAAATCGGGATGCGGACGCACGCCGTTCGCCGTGCACTCGTACCATACATAATTCGCGCCGGACTTGATGCACCAGGAAACGACGTTGGTCGCGGTGAGGGGAACGTTGTTGGCGAGCCAGAGCATGCCGTAATTGTTGGAAGATGCCGCCGGCCGGCTGGCATACGATCCCACCCCGGTCCGGCAGATAAATCCATTCGTCGAGCTCGTGGTTACCATGTTCGAGACAATTTTTGCGCTATCATAATTGCCCTGACTGCCGAGATGGGGCATTGATTGTCCTTGTCCCTGGGCCGCAATCCGGAAGCCTCTCTGCCAATGGTCGTAACTGATTTCCACGGGCTCGTCGGGCGCAGGCAGTCCGTTGGTGAGCCCCGCCTTCAACAGGATGCCGTATGAGATCGTACCCACCCCGCTGGCCGCCCCCCACTCGGGCGCGATGAGCCGCAGATAGAAACCGGGATGATCGGAATATTCCATGTTAAATATCAAATTTTTGGCGGTGAAGTTTGGCGTATAGGTCCAATTCGGCCCCATGCTGAGGGTCTCGTACCCGATCTGATAGCCCGCCGCCGCATGGCCGCCTTCCAATAATTCGACCACGGCATGGCCCAGGCCGCTGAAATTATTCGCCACTATATATATGCCGTTGGCCTCGGTGTGGATGTAAAACGCCTCGCTCCGATCGTAAAGTTTCGTATAAGGGTCGTTCAGATTGTCGATCAGCGCGGCCTTGGCCTTGCTCACGATATCGGCCGGCGCGTTGGGCGAGTTGGTCAGCGCAGCCAGCGTGGTCAGCATGATGGCGTTGGTAAGCGGATAGGTGTTATGACTCACCACCGGCAAGCGCTGGCCGGTCATCTGGTAAATTCCATCGCGCAAATATTTAACCGCCGACCAGACCAAAGCAGTGTCTGGGTTGTATGCTACTCTCACAAGTCCATACGCGTTCAGGTTGGTTATATACCCCGACCAGTTCAGATTGGTGGCCGCGCCGGACGCGGTGTACACGGTCATGTTGTCGGCCACCACGATCGTCGGCAAATTGGCGTGGTCGGCCCGCACGGCGACGAAGGGACCATTGACGCCCGCCAGCGCTGACCCGGCGTGGCCCATCAAGGCGATCAAACCCAACGCCGCAACCTTTGCCCAAAACGCCGGCCGATTAGGCGCGGCTTCTTGAAAACGCGCGGGACGGAAAGTCGCGGAACCATCAAGCAGTTTTGCGCTCATGCGAAATCTCCTGAATGTTCGAGACACACCTTTAAGTTAAGTATAAGGTAGCTTAGGCGGAATTATAATTCAACACAAAACGATTGTATCTTTGCACACGGAGATCCGGCGGGGAGCAGACGATTGCCCGCGAAACACGAAAAGAGCGCTAAATTTATCCAACTAAGGCGGGCAACCCAGCCCCGACGGCGGAACACCGTTCCGCCCTACAATTCGACATGATAGGCGCGGAACCTGTGGCGCGTCACGGTGTGACGCGGTCTTGTTTT
>Ga0172380_10004561_pt1 | contig 17680 bp, 15 predicted proteins | sample Leawe162metaG_FD_119747 | JGI IMG/M metagenome (GOLD analysis project Ga0172380, IMG submission 119747) | Leachate microbial communities from a municipal landfill in Southern Ontario, Canada - Leachate well 162 metaG | ecosystem: Engineered > Solid waste > Landfill > Unclassified | place... | reverse complement strand
TTAGAATCTTGGCGAATTGTTGATTCAATTCAATCTGACTGGATGAGCAAGACAGACGATTTAATTTTTTATGAGAGAGGATCTAGTCCTGAGCAGATAGTTTAATCCTCAAACCAGTCACTACCTTGATTAGCCTTGTTACTTCGTCCCAGTAGTGATTGGATTTGGGATAAACTAAAACCCTGGGCTGAGAAGGCTTCTTTTATGTCTCGGGTATCTTGATCTAAGATATCTTGGGCATTTATTTCCGTATCGAGATTAATCTCATCTTCTATTAGATCATCGGTTTTGTTGGTTAAATTGATTGTTCTCTGAAAAGGTGGATTGTTTGTCTGATTACTTTGAGCTAGGGCTGGATTAGAGCCAGATAAGATAAGAGAAGTTACTATTCCACTGGTAGCGATAATGTTTCTTTTTTTCATGGTTGTAATTAGATAATTGATTAATGACCAAAATCAATATTTAATACAACCCAATTCAATCTTTATTTCAAATCTTGTTGTTGATAGGGGGTGGGTAAGCTGGTTATAACCTTAATTTTAGGATTTTCCATTCGTCCATTGATAATATTCCCATAAATAAATATTTTGTTGCCCACTCTAACGTCTTCTGGAACACCGGAGCTCAGTAATATTTTTAGAGGGGTTGTTGAACCAAAACCTTTTGCATTGTCGATTTCAATAGATAGAATTTTACCACTGATGGCGGTGATTTCTCCTCGGTAGATACCATGGATTATTGGTGGTGGCCGCCTAACGTTTTCGTACATTTCTTCTAATAAGGGTAACTGTTTTAAGTCGGCTTGGTGAAGTAAATTATGATGAAAGGGTCTTATTCGATCTATAATTAAACTTGTGCCAATGATGACCGTTAAGATTGTTAGTAGGAGATAGACCACGGGGGTTCGGTATCCAAAACGAAAGGTGCGTAACAGCCAGCCTAGTAAAAAGACCAAAATAATATCTAAGGCCAATAATTTCCAGGGGAAAAGAATTAAGAACAGCTTTAGTCCCGGTGTGCCAAAGGTGATTAAAGCCAATTGTCCGGCCGCGGATAGGCTAAAAATGATAAAAGTTAGTAAAAATAATGAAGTAATAAATATTGCCGCAAGGAGACAGAGTAAAATTAAATATTTGAGGCGGAAATAAGTCTTAGATTTAATTGGTAGTTCGTTTTTTTTGATCTTTTCTAAAATATCTTCGATTTTTTCTTCCGAGATTTGTTTTTCTGATTCATTATTCATAGTAAATATTTTTTGCTTCATAAAATTTTTTTAATTCTTCTCGACCACGCATGACTCTAATTCCAACTGTACCAATGGGTATTTCTAAAATGTCAGATATTTCCTTGTAGCTCAATTCTTCGAGATAATGTAAGACGATTGCTTCACGATATTTCGGTTTTAATTTATCTAGACCAATTTCAATAATTTTTTTCATTTCCTTTCTTTCTCGTTCCACAATCGCCGGGTCTTCTTCAATGTGATGAGACAGGAAAAGATCAAAATCAAAATGAGGAATAAAACTTCGTTGTTTTTTCTTAAGTCCGTTGATGAAGGCATTGTGAGCTATCCGATAAATCCAAGAGGAAAACTTTAATGAAACATCAAAATTGTTGATATTTTGAAAAGAACTAATAAAGACATCCTGTACGATGTCTTCTATATTGTCTTTGTCTGATAAGAATTTTCGTCCGTAACGAGAAAGCTTTTGATTATAACGTTCCATCAAGAGGCCAAACTGTTCTTTGTCGCCTGCTTGGACAGCTAGAGCGATTTCTTCGTCTGTTGGCTTGAGTGTTTCTTCCATAGTCTCAATGTACACCTAATACACCCCTGGAGCAAAATTATTTCATTTTTACCAGGGGAATTAGGCTCTACCCTTTATATACAATCCTGAATGGTCTTTTCTTTCAGCTAACCAGATTGGTATTTTTTTGCTACAATAATTTCAATGAAAAGGATTGATCAATTTTTGAATTTGATAACAATGTATCGTTTACTAGTTTCTGGTTTATTAGTCTTGGCCGTCTATTCGGTTATTTTGGCTTCGGTTGGAATTTTACCTAATTCGGGTTTTTCTTATGTGCTATCTCTGATTATTTTACTTCCTGCTGGTTATTGGTCCAACTATTTTTGGGCTAAAATTTTTCAGGCTCCGGTAAATAGTGAATCTACCTTCATTACTTCGCTTATTTTGTTTTTTATTCTATCTCCAGCTGTAACCCCTATCGATGGAGGAATATTGTTTTTTGCTTCAGTTTTAGCCTCTAGTTCAAAATATTTTTTAGCCTTAGAACAACGTCATTTGTTTAATCCGGCGGCAATTGCTGTTTTCTTGCTAAGTTTGTTTGGTAGTGGCAATGCTATTTGGTGGGTGGCTTCACCTTGGCTGATTATTCCAGTTTTGATTTTTGGACTGATGGTGGTTCATAAGTTACGATTACGCTCTCTTTTTCTGTCTTTTGTTTTAAGTTCAATTTTCCTTGTTCTGTTTATCTCGTGGCCGATTAATCTGGTTGGTTTCGGAACAATTGTACAAGAACGTTTTATCTCCTGGCCGCTAATCTTTTTGGGAACAGTGATGTTGACTGAACCGTTTACTCTCCCTCCTCATCGTCGTCAACAGGTTGTCTATGGGATAATTGTAGCCTTTTTCTCCACCATTCCTTTTAATTTTGGTCTAATTTATTCTACTCCAGAATTAGCCTTAATCTTAGGAAATATTTTTTCTTATTTTGTGGCTTTTAAGCGTCGGGTTATCCTTACTCTATCTTCCGTCAAAAATCTTGCCAAAGATATTTATGAATTTTCTTTTTACCCTAGTCGCCCCTTCTCGTTTTTACCTGGACAGTATATGGAATGGACCTTAGCTCACAGAAATTCGGATAGTCGGGGAGATCGGCGTTATTTTACTATTGCTTCTTCTCCTACTGAAGGTGAGATCAAATTAGGTTTGAAGTTCTCCAATCCGACGAGTAGTTTTAAATCTCATCTCAAATCGTTTAATCTGGGTGATAAAATTGTGGCGGGACAACTAGCTGGTGATTTTGTTTTACCCAAAGATTCTAATAAAAGGCTTGTTTTTATTGCTGGCGGCATTGGGGTTACTCCATTTCGGAGCATGCTCAAATATTTGATTGATTGCCAAGAAAAAAGAAATGTTATTCTTTTTTATAGCGCTAAAACAGAACTAGAGTTTGCTTATCGAGATGTTTTTTCTGAGGCAGAAAGAGAGATTGGTTTAAAAACTGTTTATTTAATCACCGAACAAAAACCAGGATTGGAGATAGGTGATAATTTTAGATTAGGCTTCATTACGGCTGAATTAATTAAAAAGGAAGTCGCTGATTATCCACAATGTTTATTTTATTTATCTGGACCAAGTGTTATGGTCCAATCTTATCTGAAGCTATTAAAGTCGCTAAAGATACCTAGGTCTCAAATCGTTACGGATTATTTCCCCGGTTTTTAATCTTATTCCTAATGGACAATTTACGCTTTCTTTCTTATCAATCAATGGGGACCATCTGGTCGATTACGATTTGGGATAAGATTACCAATGAAGATTTTGATCTGTGGTCTAATGAGATTAAGAATAAATCAGAGATTTTTGATCAAACTTATTCTCGTTTTATTAAAAATTCCTTAGTTTGGGATATTGCTTCTGGTCCTGGGGTTTATTCTGTTCCTACAGATTTTATCCAAATGCTAAATATCTATTTCTCTCTTTATCTACCTTCTGACCGTAAACTTAATCCACTAATCGGTTTTACCATTAGTGATTTGGGTTATGATGCTGATTATCGCTTGGTCCCAAAAGAAAAAATCAGAGTTACTCCTGATTTATTGGAGACAGTTGAAATCATTAGTGATAGCCAGATTAGGGTAAATAAGACTGTTCTGTTTGATTTTGGCGCTTTAGGTAAGGGATATTTTGTTGATCAGATTTACTCTTTTTTAGTTAGCAAGGGTCTGAAACATATTTTGGTTAATGGTAGTGGTGATATTCGTTATTGTGGACCAACGGCCCTACGGGTTGGGTTAGAAGATCCAGAAGATGAAAAAAAGGTTATTGGAAAAATTCTAATCAATGAGGGTGGATTTTGTGCCTCAGGTATAAATCGTCGGGTGTGGGATAAGTATCATCACGTTATTGATCCAAGTCAAAATTCTTCAGTTGATGGTTTATTGGCTTCTTGGGTTTGGGCATCGACCACAGTTTGGGCTGATGCCCTCGCGTCTTGTCTTTTTTTTGTTCCTCCAGAAAAAATTTCTTTGATTCCATTTGAATATTGTCTTATGAACACTGAGAGACTAATAAAAAAATCAGCCGATTTTACCGCTGATTTTTTCTAAGGTAATTAAGAGTTAAGCTTGGTCTGTGTTCTGATTTTATCTAAGGCTTCATTAAATCCTTTAGTGGTTAGCGAAGCTCCATTGACTACGTCTAGTTTTACTCGGTCAATTGGTTTTCCAACGACTAATTGTGAGTATCCATCTTTGAAAGCGTTTTGTAGTTTTAGGCTTATTTCGTTAGTTGCTTTAGCTTTAAAGGAAGAAGAGATAATAACATCATTTTCTAGGGTTAGAGAGAGTTCAAATTCTTCTGGTCCGGCAGGCGAGCGATAGGTACCAATTTCGGTATATGTTCCGTCTTTAAACCTTTGTGTCGTCTTTATGCTCGAACTACTTGCGGAGCTCGTTTTTGTTTCGCTACTATTTACATTCGTTTCATTAGTTAGCTCTGGTTGTGTGCCAGAGTCTTTGGTTCTCCAAAAACCAACAGCGGCAACAATAATTACTAATATTGTTCCGATAAATTTAATTATTCCAGCTGGTTTTTCAACTGTATTTTTATTTATTGTTTGTGTGTCCATAATTTTTTGATTATAACAAAAGATACAAATGACGACAATTAATTTTGGTTGAGGAGAGAAATATGTTAGATTGTATAGAATAATTTCATAATGATGACCTCCTTTATTCTTCTTGTTTACTTAGTTTTAGCCCTCTTCTTGGTCTTAAAAAGTTCTGACTGGGCAATCTATCGTTCAACTAGGCTGGCTGAATTTTTTGGTTTACCTAAATATATTATCGGTTTTTTGGTGGTGGCTGTTATTTCTATCTTGCCAGAGACTTTTATTGCTATTACCTCTGCTTTGGAAGGAGTCCCGGCTTTTGGCCTGGGTACACTTTTTGGCTCTAATGTGGCGGATTTGTCTTTGGTTTTTGCGCTTGTGGTTTTGGCCTCAGGCCGTAACCTTAAGGTTGAGAGTAAAGTCATTAAAAATCGATTTCTTTATACTGGAATGATCGCTCTCCCTTTGTTTTTTGGCCTGAATGGCTATTATACTCGAATTGAAGGTTTGCTTTTGGTTGGTCTGGGAATTTTATTTTATCTTTATATTTTTAAATCAACGAGATCAGAAAAGAGAATAGACAGAGGACCATTTTCTTTTTGGGATGCATTTTTTCTCCTACTGAGTATGGCTGGGCTTCTGCTTGGGGCTTATCTAACCGTAAAATTTGGGGTGGCTTTAGCAACTCGACTTCAAATTAATCCTATCTTGGTTGGAATGTTTGTTGTTGGTTTGGGCACTACTTTACCGGAGTTGTTTTTTTCCATCAAAGCCGCAAGACATAATCATGATGGATTAGCCCTCGGTGATATTTTGGGAACGGTTATTGCTGATGCAACAATTGTTGTTGGTCTTGTTGCATCAATTTCTCCTTTTGCTTTCAATCCGCGAATTGTTTATGTTAGTGGGATATTTATGTTTGCGGCTATTGCCTTGCTTTTGCATTTCATGAAGACTGGCAAAAAATTAACCAGCAAAGAGGCTATACTTCTGGTGTTATTTTATCTAATTTTTGCCGTAACTGAATTTATCACAGGAAATTAACTTTTATCATTGTTTATTTCTTCAATCTCTCCTTCAATTTTTTCTAGTTTGCGATAAATCTTATCCAATTTTTGCTCTTCTCCATTTATCTCTTCAATTGTTTTTTCTTCAACCTTCTTTTCTCCCTTTAGGCCAGAGATAATGATCTGATTCCCAATAAAGTTAAAAACAAATACACCAGTTCCCATAAGAAGAACTATTCCAATTGTTAAAGAGGTTAGGGGATGTAAGCCTAAAATATCTGAAGTTTCCCAAACTCCGCGCCAAAAAGACACGACGGCCACTCCGGAGATAAGAGCATAAATTATTGGGTGAGAAGAAAGATGTTTTCTTACTCGGTCTTCTAATCGGTCAAAAAATTTAAATATCTTTTTTATCATTTTTAAGCAGTGAACTATAGATATCAATTAGAGTAATACTTAGGCTTAAAACAATCGGTCCAACAATGAAACCAATCGGTCCAAAAAACTTTAATCCACCAATTACCGATAAGAAAACGAAAAATTGATGGACTTTAATTCCGCGCCCGATTAAATATGGAGCCAATAGGTTATCAATCATACTCACTAAAACAACACTCCAGATGGTTAAACCAATGGCGGGTAGATATTGCTGGCTTAAAAATAGAAAGGCAATGGCGGGAATGGAAATAATAGCCGTCCCGACTGATGGGATAAGGGCAGCGACAGCTGCAATCATTCCCCATAAGAACGGTTCGGGAATTCCAAAGATAGCAAAACCGATACCAACCAGAGTCCCCTGAATTACTCCGATAAAAAGAGAACCGCGGATGACTGAGTTTATTGTTTCTTCAACTTTCTTGATAATTTTTTCATCATCATTTTCTTTTAAGGGGCTAATTTCCGTTAGGCGTTCACGAAAATGATGTCCATCGCGAAATAGATAAAATAATCCTAAGATGATTATGAATAAACCCAAGATGATATTAAAGGCACTAGAAAAAATTGAACTTAGACTACTTAAAATCCAAGAAGCTATTTGACCCTTTAGTCCTTCCAGATCAACATCTAACCAGGGCATATTTTTTTCGGTAAAATCGGAAACAAGGTTAGGTAAAACGGTTATTGATTGGCCTTGATTACTCCCCACGAGATAATTGGTATAGATTTGCCTTAATTCAGTAAAGACACTACTTAAGGCAAAAACTAAGGGGATGACAATGATAATAAAGATAAAAACAATTGTAGTAATCGAGGCAATTGTTTTTCTATTTCCGACAGTTTTTAAGATATCACGATAAAGTGGTTTAAAAATAATGGCTAAGACTAGGGCCAAAGAAAGTGACTCTAGAAATGGATATAGAAGGTAAAGAGAAAAACCAATACCCAAAATGAGTAAACTAAAAAAGAAAGTATTTTGAATTTTTTCGATATTCATATAAATAAAGTAAACTTTATACCTATAAGTTTAACAAATCTTTGTCAATTATGCTAAAATTAACTGATTAATTATCTATTTTTAAGAGAGATGTCAAAAAATGTCGTAATTATCGGGGCAGGAGAGATTGGTCTGAGCTTGGGACGAATTTTACGAACCAAAGATTTGGCGGTAAGGTTTTGGGATAAAAACTCTAAGACGATCGAAGCCTTGGGTGGAGAAGAACAAGGTCTACCGGAGATCATTCCGTCAGCTGGAGTGATTTTCTTGTGTGTCCCTTCGTGGTCAGTCAGAGAGGCTTTAATTTATATCACCCCCTATCTAAATAAACAGACCATTCTGGTGGCTGTCTCTAAGGGGATAGAAGTAGGAACCCTAAAAACTATAGATCAAATTATTTCCTCTCAATTACCTAAAAGCCAACCTTGGGCACTTTTATCGGGAATGATGTTGGCTGAAGAAATCCGTGAGGGCTTATTTGGTGGAGCGGTAGTTGCTTCCAATAAATCAAGCACTAGTCAGGAAATTATTAATCTTTTTTCTTCGACCAACCTTTATTTGGAAAAAACCAATGATCTCCATGGGGCGGCTCTGTGCGGGGTTTTAAAAAACGTTTACTCTTTAGTTTTAGGTATTTCTTACGGTCTTAATTTGGGTGAAAACGCTCGTGGGTTTTTGGCAGTTAAATCATTAACTGAGATGAAAAAAATTATTTCTCTACTTGGCGGTAAACAAGAGACGGTTCTTGGGTTGGCGGGGTTAGGTGATTTTATTGCTACGGGTTTAAGTAATTTTTCTAAAAATCATCAGGCTGGAATAGCACTGACAAAAAACAAAATTCCCCCCATCCAGAGTGAGGGATTAAATTCTCTTTCTTCTTTAATTATCCTCTTAGGAACAAAATATAAAAAATTCCCTCTTTTATGTTCACTTTATGAGATTGTCCAGGGAAACTTGGATACAGAAGAAGGATTTAAAAAGATTTTGTACGGAACTAATCGTAAATAATCTGCTGTTTTAAGTCAGAATGTCGTCTACAACGGCCTTAACGTCATTGCCATCAGCCTTCCCCTTTAATTCTTTCATTAGAGCTGACATTAGTTGTCCTGCTTGGGTTTTGTTATCAATCCCCAATTCTTTTTTACGTGCTTCGGCCAGAGGTCTGATTTCTGTTTGAGACATCATTGTGGGGAGATAAGCTTCAATTATTTTTAATTCTTCTTGTTCGCTGGTCGCGAGGTCTTCTCGATCACCAGCCCGAAATTGTTCAATCGAATCTTTGCGTTGTTTGGCGGCACGGGTGATGACGGCTAAAGCTTCTTCATCACTGAGTAGTTCATCAGGCTTGCGTTTTTTAGCCACGATCTCGTTCATAAAAGAGGCGACTAAACTACGGACGACTCTGAGCCGAAGTTCGTCTTTGGCTTTCAGAGACTCTTTGATTTCACCCTTAATTTGTTCGTGGAGCATTTAAGTTTGTTTAAACCAGTAATATTATAATAATAGCAAAAAAATACCCTAAATCAATTTATCAAGATAAAAAAAGAAAAAGGGTGGGAACGATTTGATTCTTTCCAACCCTGAGATTGTTTACATTGGTCTGACCTAAGGCTAGTTTTGGTCCTCATCCCTCAGGTCTGCAAGTGTACCTAAAAAAGCCGCCAATTTCAGGCTCTTTTGTGTGGATGGTATAATAAATAAAAATGACCTCGGAAGAATTTGAAATTCAATATAAGCGACTAAATAAAGCCCAGAAAGAGGCGGTAGATGCAATTGAGGGTCCGGTAATGGTGGCGGCTGGGCCTGGTACGGGCAAAACCCAAATTTTAGCTTTACGCATTGCCAATATTTTACTTAAAACCGATGTTAAACCGGAAAATATTTTGGCGATTACTTTTACTGAATCGGGAGTTTTTTCCATGCGAAAAAGGTTACGCAGTATCATCGGCAACCAAGCTTATCGGGTGGCAATCAATACATTTCATGGATTTTGTAATGAAATTATCAAAAATCATCCAGAAGATTTTCCCACCATTATTGGATCAGTAAATATTACCGAGGTTGATCAGATTCGGGTGTTAGAGGAAGTGTTCGGTGAATTAAAATTGGATAAACTCACAACCTTTAATGATCCCTTTTATTACTTAAAAAGTGCGAAAAGTACGATTAGTCAATTAAAGCAAGAAGGAATTAGTCCCGATCGCTTGGCTGATGAGATTGTTAAACTGGAGACAGAGTTTAGTGAGATCCCCGATTTATATAGCACAAAAAAGGGCTATGAGGATAAACTAAAAACTAAATATCAAGATGATTTAAAAAGACTTGAGAAAAATAAAGAACTGGTTTTGGTTTATCGCGCCTATGAGGCGAAGATGCGTGAACACAAGTACTATGACTTTACGGATATGATTATACAGACCTTGAATGCGCTTAGGCGGGATCAAGATCTACTGTTGAGTCTTCAAGAAACATATCAATATATCTTAGTTGATGAGCATCAAGACACCAATAATGCTCAAAATGGAGTGCTTGAACAGTTGGCGAGTTTTTATGATCAGCCGAATTTATTTGTAGTGGGTGATGAAAAGCAAGCCATCTTTCGTTTCCAGGGAGCATCTTTGGAAAATTTTCTCTATTTTAAACATAAATATCCCAAAGCTAAATTTATTGCCTTGGAAGATAACTACCGCTCCTCTCAAACCATTTTGGATTCAGCCCATAGTCTGCTCGGCAGTAACAAAAAATTACAAGCCAAAGCGGGATATCGGGAAGAAAAAATTCAAGTGTATGAGCTCTCGACCCAGGTTGTAGAAGATTATTTTGTGGCAAAAAATATCAGCGAAAAAATTGCACAAGGCATAAAGCCAGAAGAAATCGCGGTGATTTATCGAGAAAATCGCGACGCCTTTTCTATTGCTAAGATGTTGGAAAAAGTGGGGGTACCTGCCACAATTGAATCAAATCAGGATTTGTTGGCTGATAGTGATATTAAAAAATTAATCAAAGTCCTGCAGGCGGTTGATTCGTTTGGTGATAGCAACGCTTTTATTGAATCTCTGCATATTGATTGGTTGGGGATTGAACCGCTAGATGTGTTTAAATTTACCCAGGCCGTAGCTCAAGCCAAGGCCAATGCTTATGATGCCGCTAAACATCGTCATTTTCTCGAACAAGCGGGCATTGAAGCGATTGATCGGGTTAATGGGTGGTATGAAAAATTGTCTAAATTTAAGATTTTAGCGGCAGGAGAGGAAGTCTCCTTAGTTTTTGAAACTATTGTTCGTGAAAGTGGCTTTTTGTCAGCTATCTTGGCACACGATGATAATGTGGAAAAAATCGATAAAATCAATGCCCTGTTTGATGAAGTGCAGACCCTGATTGAGAAAAAACGTGATGCCCGATTGTCAGATTTTATGGATTATTTAGAGATGTTGGATAAACATGAAATTAAATTAAAGAAAAACAATGAAGGAGTTCGGCCTGGGCGGGTGAGACTAATGACCGCTCATGGTGCTAAGGGCTTAGAATTTGATTATGTTTATCTGGTATATGTGAATGATCGACATTGGGGTAATAAAATCCATCGGGATTTAATTAGTTTGCCTTCACAAATATTTTCTTTGTCTGGTAATAGTTTTGAAGCTACAGACGAGAATGATGACGAGAGACGATTGTTTTATGTGGCTTTGACAAGAGCTAAACAGGGAGTGACTATCTCTTATGCTCGTCAGGATAAAAATTTAAAAGAGATGCTTCCTTCAATGTTTTTAGCTGAATTGGATAAAAGTTTATGGAATTTAGCTTCAGCCCAAGAATACGAGTTTGATTATCTAAAAAATGTTGGTTTGCGCTACGCTCCGAGCCAGACCAAGGGGATGAATTTGAAGGATCAAAAATTTATTAAAGAGCTATTTTTGAAACGGGGATTTGCGGTGACTCATTTAAACAATTATCTGACTTGCCCGTGGAAGTATTTTTATATGAACCTTCTCCATTTGCCCAAAGCTAAAGAACTACATTTGATGTATGGGACGGCTGTCCATGCGGCGTTGTGTGATTTCTTTGATCAATTCAAGGAGGAAACTGATCCGAGTAAGGAATTTTTACTGGCCGCTTATGAACGTAATTTAGCTCTGCAACCTATTTCGGCTGATGATTTTGTTTTGTGTAAGAAACGTGGGGAAGAAGCCTTGGGTGGTTACTACGACACCTATCACAGCACCTGGCGAACCAATGTGCTAACGGAGTTTGAGATTAAGGGAGTTATGCTCTCTGACGAAGTGGTCTTAACTGGTAAACTTGATAAGCTGGAGTTTTTGGACGATGGTGGGCGAGTGAATGTAGTTGATTATAAAACAGGTAAACCCAAAAGTCGGGGTAAAATTGAGGGTGGTGGGGATGATGAAAGTGAAGGGGGGATAAAAAGACAACTGGCTTTTTATCAGCTGCTTTTGGATAAGTATGATAACGGAAAATATCAGATGGTTACAGGCGATATTGATTTTGTTGAACCTAATCAAGGCGGCAAATACAAAAAGGAGAGTTTTGTTGTTTTCCCAGCTGAGGTCGCTGAATTGGAAATTTTAATTAAGAGAGTCGCCGACGAAATTATCAATTTGAAATTTTGGGATAAGCGATGTTCTGATCCACAGTGTGAATTTTGTGCTCTCCGAGAAATGTTGGGCTAATGGTTCTTGTGTTTTTAAATCCGGTATATATAATATAGCTTGATTTTATCTTCAGGGGGTCTTTCTTTATGTGTGATTCGGGAGAACCTGCAGCTGATATGGTGTATCCCTGTATTTATAGTGTTCAGGATGATTCTGGCCCGGCCCCGTCTCTACCTATTGTTGGCGATATCGTCCAGCAAAGCTTGACAGGGACATTGCAGAATCAGCTGGTGGGGGGAGGCACCTTGGCTCACGAGATTGGTCATACCTTTCCTAAATGGCCAACTGATCAGACAGGAAATGATTGAAGTTTTGCTGTCTTCAATTTGGGGGGGTGTATCCCCCCTTTTTTTATTTAGTATCTTTAAGAGCCAAACTGTATCTTGTTCCGTAGATCATTATGATTCCCAAGAGAAGAAAAATATATTTTAAATCAAAAAAGTAGATAAAAATCGAAGCCAGTCCTGGGCCAATGATATAAGAGAAGGGTTGCATATTCCGAGAGAGACTTAAAATGTCGGTGTCTTCCTCAGTTATTTTTTTGAATAGGTAAGTTTCCTTCATGATCTCAATCGCGCAGGCTCCAGTTCTCGTAAAGAATAGAATTAGGCCCCAAAGCCAAATTGTAGGTGAAGAAATAAAGGGTACGATAATGGTGGCTAAACCAGCAACAACAAAGCCCGCTGTTAGTATTTCTTTTTCGCCCAATTTTTTATCGGCTAATCTACCAAGGGGAAGTTCAAAGATAACAAAGGGAATTAACATTATAGTGAAAATTATTCCAATATCTACTTTGGTAATCTTTAAATATTCTTCTAAATATAGGGCGGTATAGACAACCATGATGGCATAAAATAAATTTAGCAGAAAATCAGTAATCAGGATATTACGAATGTTTTTTATTGCTTCTGATTTACCTTGATATAGTTTTTTGAGAGCAACCCGGACTCGGGGGGTTTTGATTTGGCGATGGTGCTCCTGTTCTTTTAGTTGAAAAATTGTCAGATAGATAACTGGTGTTAGAGCGATAGCTGAAATAAGAAAAATTGTTGAGTAACCACGATCACTGATTAGGGTTCCAGCTAAAAACGGAGAGACTAGCCAAGCAATATTTATAAAAGTTAAAAATATCCCCCGGATATCTCCAGTATTACGATTGTCCGAAACTTTTTCTAGATAAATATCGAGGGCATAACGGACAACAAAGCCGAGTGAGTAATAGATGATAAATAGAAAAATTAAAATAGCAGGGTTCTTGATAAATGCCATTGGTAGGGTCGCGCACAGGGTAACTATCGAGGTAGCATAGATTGTTTTTAATAAGCCAATTTTTCTGATTACTCTCGGTATGTAGGTGATAAGAGCAATAGTTAGAAGTGAAGAGATTGCATAAGTAATACCTATTTTATTGTCTGGCAGAAATTGTCCTAAAAATTGAGCATTAAAATAAGACGGAAAGGCCATATGAATTGTCAGAAAAAAACCTGACAAATAGGCTAATAGGCGAAGATATTTTTTTGTGGGTTCTTTGGTCATATTACTCTCTATTTTAAGATAAAAATAAATAAAAGCCTAACAAAAAACCCGTCGAGGCGGGTTTTTTGTTAGGCTAGACTTCGATTAGGACAGGTAAAATGATTGGCCGTTTATGGGTTTTTTGGAAGAGGTATTTACCAAGCTCTTCCCGAACAGCATTTTTTAGATAGTCCAGATTTAGTGGGTGCATTTGTGAGGCCGCATCTTCAATTGTTTTCTTAGTTACCAGCCGAACATGTCTCAACATATCCTGTGACTCTTTTAGATAAATAAAGCCTCGCGAAATAATGTCTGGTGATTTTCTAACTTTGCCAGTTTTGATATCTATAATGGCAATTAAAACAAACATTCCGTCTTCGGCTAGCATTTGTCGATCCCGGATAACAACCTCTTTGACGTTGTTTGTTCCAATTCCGTCCACCATAATTACTCGGCTGGACACACCTTCTTTCAGGGTATGAATTTTTTCTCCTTGATCGATTATCTCAACAATACTTCCGTCATCAGGCACGATAATATTTTTTTCTTCTACTCCCTGTTCCATTGCCACGTCAGCGTGAATCCTAAGCATATGATGATGTCCATGAACAGGCATAAAGAATTTAGGCTTTAAGATTTTTTCGACTAAGGCCAGCTCACCCTGATAAGAGTGCCCAGAAGAGTGAACATTAGCAATCCCATAATGGATAATCTTTGCTCCCAGTCGAGATAGATTGTCTTTTAGCTTCTGCACAGATTTTTCATTTCCCGGAATAACTGAGGAGGAAAGTAAAACCGTATCTCCTTTACGAATTTTGACTGCTTTGTGTTCTTTTTGAGATATTCTCATTAGAGCAGCAAACTCATCACCCTGTGCCCCTGTCGCTAAAATCACAATTCGATTGTCTGGATAATCATCAATTTCTTCTGTCGAGATGATAGTTCCATTTTTTACTTTTAGAATACCTAGCTCCTTAGCGATTTCTATATTAGTCTTCATTGATCGCCCTTCGACTGCGACTTTTTTACCCATTTCTTGACAGGCCATTATGATATAGATGATTCGATCAAAAAGAGAAGCAAAGCTGCCGATAATTATTCTACCTTTGATGTTTTCAATAATTTTTTTGAGGTTTTCTTGGACAATTGTTTCGGACATAGACAATCCAGGTTTTTCGACATTGGTGGAGTCGGCCATCAAGAGCAAAGTTTTTTCTTCGGCCACTTTTTCAAAAACGGCCACGTCGCCTTTGTCTGGTATGCCATCCTTATTTTCTATTTTAAAATCTCCTGTGCCGATTATGTTACCATAAGGTGTTTCCACAATTACCCCCAGTGAGTCGGGAATAGTGTGGTTGGTCTCAAAAAAACGCACACGTAACTTACCTAATCGCAGTGAATCTTTTTGTTCAATTACCTGAATATTTAATGGTGGGAAGTGAGTGAATTCTTCTTGTCGTTTTTTAATCATTACTGCTGTGAGCAGGCTGGTATAGATCGGGGGATTACCTATTTTGGGCATAATATAAGGTATTCCGCCGATGTGGTCTAGGTGAGCGTGAGTAATAATCATTCCCCTGATCATTTCCTTTCTTTCTTCTAGATATGTTGTGTCAGGAATGATGTAATCAACTCCCGGGGTTTCATCGCCTGGAAACAATAATCCAGCATCAATAACGATGATATCTCCATCATACTCGATCGCAGTCATATTTTTTCCAATTTCTTCCACCCCCCCCAATGGAATGATACGAATGTCACCGGTCTTTAGAGGTGGTATTTTTTTGACTTTTTCTCCAGGATTATCTCCATCTGTTTCTTCGTCATTTATTTTTCTTGTATTTTTTTTAGAATTTTGCAGTGAGGAATTTCTAAAATTATTATGCGTTCGCCTGTTTGGATTAAAAATTTTAGAATCAGACTTTTTTTCCATCAAATTAGATCTCGTAGCGTAGTTTTTCCTGATATTTGATGTATTGGGATTAGTTTTTATTGGTCTATCTCCAGAGGTTTGATCATTCTGTCCGAAGGTTTTTACTGCTATTGCTGGTCGGATAAAATTAGTTGTCTGAGGACGACTTAAATTAGCAGTACTTCTTGTGGGAAATGGTGGTCTAGAATTTTCTGTCCGACGAAAAGTCGGTCTTTTGACAGGAAAGTTGCGGGTCCTAATTTGATCATCAGGTGAAGCGCTGAAATGATTTGGCTGAGGAATAAAGTTTTTTCTAGCAGGAGAAACCGGTTGCTGGCCTTCTGGTTTTTTCACAGAGTCTTCTTTCCTTGCCGGAGCACGATATTGTCTACGAGGATAATTCATAAATATTTTTTACTATAATTAATGTATTAAATTAAATTGATAAATTTAGAAACCTTAGAGTTTAATTCCAAATTTCAAACTAATCTCTAAATAAAGGTTTAGTAATTAAGATAGAGGTTAATTTGAAACTCAGAATTTATAATGTTTTTATTTTGAAGTGGTGAATATTTTCCACACCCGTTCTTGATAAATATGCCATCGGTAAGTAGTCGAAAATCTTTCTGAGGGGACTAAGAGTGATGGAAAATCAGCATTTTTAATTTTTTCAGGTAAAACATAGAGAAAAGATGGTGAATATAGAAAGACAACGGGAACATCTTTTACTAATTCTTGTTGGAAACGTTCATATTTATCAGCTTTTGTTTCTAGGTCTTTAGCTTGACGAGCCTCTTCAAGCAATTTATCGGCGGTTGAATTAGTATATTGAGAAATGTTTAAACCGGGGGCCAGTCTTTGTGAAGAGTGCCAAAAAGAATATAAATCTGAATCTCGGCCTAGGGATTCTCCAAAGAGCAAGGCCTCAAATTTTCTTGGTCGAATTAAATTTTGATCCAAGTCACTTAAATCATAAACTTGTACGACTGCCCTTATCCCAACTTTTTTCCACTGCTCGGCTAATTCGTTGGCCGTGTCTTTTAGTTCAGGGACATTAGCGGTAGATAGGATAAATTCTAATTTTGTTGTTGTTTTCTTGAGTTTATCTGTTTTTGTGAAGATACCGTCTTCACCTCTTTGCCAGCCATTTTTTTCTAGTAATTCAATAGCTTTTTGTGGACTAGTCTGTTCTTCTGGTTTGTCTTCAATATAGCCGATTGAACCAGGTGGGACTGGATAATCTAAAATCGTTCCATATCCATGAAGAATTTCATCGACAATTTTTTGCTTATCTGTGGCCAGGTCTATTGCTTGTCTAATATTTTTGTCGGAAAAGATTGTTTGATTCTGGTTGAAAAAAACGGCAAAGCTTCTAGGTAGTGAAATTTCTCTAACTTGAGCCCCCGCCTTCTTCAATTTCTCAGCTGATTCAGGTGGAATAGAACCAAAGCTTTCAATCTCACCCTGATTGTAAGCTCTTTCTAGCTGTTCTTCATTATCATAGAACCGGAGAATAAGAGTTGTTATCTTAGGTGTTCCAAGAGAATAATTTTTAAACGCCTCTAAAACATAAGACCGTGGCAACCCATTTAAATCACGAGTTAAACTAGATATTTTATATGGTCCAGAACCGATTCCTTTTAGGTTTTGTTCTGATAATAAGAAGGCCTCAGTTTTTATATTTTTCCAGATATGCTTGGGGATAATTCCGATTGTTGTATTTTCAAGAAAAGATGAATAAGGTTTTTTAAGGATGAATTCTATTTGGTATGGTCCATCTTTTTTTATCCGAACACCTTCCCAGGCGGCTCGTTTGGGACTTTTTAGGTTTGGATCTTGGGCTTTTTGAATTGTGTATTCAATATCGTCGGTGGTTAATGGCTGGCCATCGTGCCAAGTTAAATCTTTTTTAAGCTTAAAGGAGTAAATCAAACCGTTGTCTGAGACATTAAAAGACTCAGCTAAATCTGGGATTATTTCCCCTTGGCTATTTATTTTTGTTAGGCCAGAATAGACAAGAGCTGTAACGTCTCTATCAGCGTCAGTGATTGATAGGAGAGGATTTATGTGGTTAGGAAACCCAATGGATCCTTCGGTTAAGGTTCCTCCAGGCACAGCCGCATTGACTAAAAAAAATGAGTTTATTCTCCAGATAATGCCAAAGACACTTGCGATAAATATACCTAAAACAATTAGAAATGATATTTTTTGTTTTGGTGAAAAAGAAGAAATAGCCTGAAATATTTCCTGGCGATTAGGCAGCTTGCCTTGATGTGACATA
>Ga0172380_10004560_pt1 | contig 17683 bp, 12 predicted proteins | sample Leawe162metaG_FD_119747 | JGI IMG/M metagenome (GOLD analysis project Ga0172380, IMG submission 119747) | Leachate microbial communities from a municipal landfill in Southern Ontario, Canada - Leachate well 162 metaG | ecosystem: Engineered > Solid waste > Landfill > Unclassified | place... | reverse complement strand
TTGACCAGGCCGTGTTTGACCGGGTTGATGTGCACGTAATCCATGTGAGCGCGGTAATCGGCTTCGTCGCGGATCAGATGTTCCCAATACCGCCGTTGCCAGATTCCACGTTCGCCACGCCGCACACGTACCTTGGACAGGCGCTCCAGACGCGGCAATGCTTTGGAGAATCCCATTTTGATCAGGCGCCAGCGGGTGGCAAAATCAGCGTCGCCCACCGGCAATTCGATGACGCAATGCAGGTGGTCGGGCAGGACGACCCAGCCGTGGATGGCGAATGGGTGGCGTTGCCGCACCGTGCGTACCACATCGCGCAATGCACCGATGTGCTGGGTCAGCAGGTCGTTTCCCTGCCGCTGCAGCAGATTTACAGTGAAAAAATAGGTGCCGCCCGGGTGCCAGGCGCGTCGATAATCAGGCATGGGGCGAGTATCGGGGGATTTTTCGTTCGGCGCAATGCCCGTTGGTTATTGCGCCCTACGCGGGCTACGCGGTGATAAGGGGAGGATGGGAGGGGTTAAGCGGTGAACGGCATCTCCGGGATTGTCCGGCCAGAGCATTCGTGCCAAGATGCCGCCATGTTTTCCGGACCGTCCGCTCCCCGTCATTACCGCTACGCCTTGCTGCTTCTGGTGCTGGCTGTTCTGGCCTGGTCCGGCTGGCAGCCGAAAGACCTGTTCACCTGGTTCCTCGAAGTGGCGCCGGTGCTGATCGGCTTGCCGCTGCTGATCCTGACTTTTCGTCATTTTCCGCTCACCATGCTGGCTTACAGTCTGCTGGCGCTACATGCCGTGATCCTGATGGTGGGCGGGCATTACACCTACGCCGAGATGCCGCTGTTCAGCTGGCTGCGCGATACCTTCGATCTTGCCCGCAATCACTATGATCGCGTGGGCCATATCGCCCAGGGCTTCATTCCTGCCATCGTGGTGCGTGAAATCCTGCTGCGCCGTTCGCCGCTGCGAGCCGGCAAGTGGCTGTTTTTTCTGACCACCTGTGTGTGCCTGTCGATCAGCGCCAGCTACGAGTTCATCGAGTGGTGGTGGCGCTGGCTTCCGGCGACGAGGCGGTGGTCTTCCTCGCCACCCAGGGCGACGTGTGGGATACCCAGTGGGACATGTTCCTGGCGCTGTGCGGGGCAATCGCCTCGCAGCTGCTGTTCGCGCGCCTGCATGACCGGCAACTGGAAAAATGCAGTCATTGCGAGGAGCCGTAGGTGACGAAGCAATCCCATCCTCAAGCTTATTCCAAAACGAGATTGCTTCGCTATGCTCGCAATGACGGCGTTGCACAGCCATGCTGAACGCCATCTGGATCGGGTTTTTTCTTCTTGCTTTCGCCATCGGGCTGGGCAAGTGGCTGCTGTTCGGTCAGGCCGATGTCTTTCCGCTGATGATGAAGGCGACCTTCGATTCGGCAAAAACCGGCTTCGAGATTGCGCTCGGACTGACCGGGGTGATGACCCTGTGGCTGGGGGTGATGAAAATCGGCGAGAAGGCCGGTTTCCTGGAATGGCTGACGCGGCTGCTGGCGCCCCTGTTCTGCCGCCTCATGCCGGACGTGCCGCCCAATCACCCGGCGCTCGGCGCCATCACCATGAACATGGCGGCCAACATGCTGGGGCTGGACAATGCCGCCACGCCGATGGGCCTCAAGGCGATGCGCGAGCTGCAGACCCTCAACCCCACGCCCGACACCGCCAGCAATGCGCAGATCCTGTTCCTGGTGATCAACGCTTCCTCCGTCACCCTGCTGCCGGTGACCATTTTCACCTACCGCGCCCAGCTCGGCGCGGCCGTCCCCACCGACGTGTTCATCCCCATCCTGCTGGCGACCTATTGTTCCACCCTGGTGGGGCTGGTGTCGGTTGCGCTGATCCAGAAAATCAATCTTTTCGACCGCGTGGTGCTGGGCTATCTGGGCGTCATCACGGCAGCTGTTGCCGGGCTGGTGGGGTACTTCGCGCAGCTGGACGCGGCCACCATGCAGGCGCAATCGGCGCTGCTCAGCAATTTCCTGCTGTTCTCGCTGCTGGTCTCCTTCCTGGCCGGGGCGGTGGTGAAGAAAGTGAATGCTTACGAGGCTTTCATCGAGGGGGCCAAGGAGGGCTTCCACATTGCCGTCGGCATCATTCCCTACCTTGTTGCGATGCTGGTGGCGATCGGCGTGTTCCGCGCCAGCGGCGGGCTGGAGGCGCTGATGGAAGGCGTGCGTTGGCTGGTTCAGGGGCTGGGCTGGGACACCCGTTTTGTGGACAGCCTGCCCACGGCATTGATGAAACCCCTGTCCGGCAGCGGCTCGCGCGCCATGATGATCGAAACCATGCGCACCCACGGCGCCGACTCCTTCGCCGGGCGCCTGGCTTCGATTATTCAGGGCAGCACCGAGACCACGTTCTACGTGCTGGCGGTGTACTTCGGCGCAGTCGGCATCCAGCGCGTGCGCCATGCGGTAAGCTGCGGTCTGCTGGCAGATCTGGGCGGATTCGTCGCGGCGGTGGCGGCGGCGTATTTCTTTTTCGGCTGAATAAACCTAAAAACCTCAGTTCGATAACCACGGAGAACACGGAGAACACGGAGAACACGGAGAACACGGAGAACACGGAGAACACGGAGAACACGGAGAACACGGAGAACACGGAGAACACGGATAACACGGAGAACACGGAGAAGCGGGGTAGGCAGGGATGGGCGACTTGTCGCCCAACTCGCAAAGGCAGTTTGCGGTCATTTATGGCCTCACCCATCGGGTGAATGCCAAACATCATGCAATCTATGGTTTTTACTCCGTGTTCTCCGTGAACTCCGTGGTTAACTGCTTTTTATAGGATAAACCTGTAAAACACATACACGCCCCGCATGGGGGCTTACAGGCGAAAACGCCCTACCGATTCCAGCAACTTCCCGGCCAGGCCCTGCATCTGGTGAAATTCTGCCGCGGCTTCCGCAATGGCAAAATTATTGCTCGTGGCGGTTTGCGAGATTTTTTCCATGCGCAGGGAGATTTCCTCGCTGGTGGATTTTTCGGCTTCCATGGCTTGTGCAATTTGCTGGATCATGAGCAGCACGGCGTTCACGCTGCGATCGATACGAGCCAGGGATTCACCCGACTGGTTGGCGAGTGCAACACTTTCCACAACCTGTTTTTCCCCTGATTCCATGGCGGCCACGGCTTGGCTGGTGCCATTCTGGATGGCGGAGATAATGGTCGAGATTTCCGTTGTTGCGCCAGCGGTCCGTTCCGCCAGCTTTCTGACCTCATCCGCCACCACGGCGAAGCCACGGCCTTGCTCTCCGGCGCGTGCCGCCTCGATGGCGGCGTTCAGCGCCAGCAGGTTGGTCTGTTCGGCGATGCCGCGAATGACCTGAAGAATCTTGCCGATTTCTCCGGACTGCAAGCCCAGCTCCTCGATGGTCTTGGCCGATTCGACGATGGTTCTGGCTACCAAATTGATGCCGGCCACGGAATTGCCGACGATGCGTTGCCCCTCGTTCGAAACCTGGCTGGCTTCCTCGGCGCTCGAAACGGCTTCTCCCGCCTTGCTTGCAACATCCTTGACGATCTCGTTCAGCTGGCCGATGGATTTCGCTGCGATGGCGGCCTGATCCGTCTGGGTCTGGGAAGAGGCGCTGACGCGGTCGGTCATGCCGGTGACGGCAACGCATGCCTTGTTGACTTGATCGGCGGACAGCCGTGTCTGGCTGATCAGGCTGGACAATTCTTCCGCCATTTTGTTGAACGACCCGGCAACGATTCCCAGTTCATCTTCATTGGCCAGGTGCACCCGGGTTGACAGTTCGCCATCGGCCAGGCGGCTGGTGGCGTGCTGTAGCTGGCTGACATTTTTGCCGATGGAGCGCGCAATGAATATGCCGAACAGGCCGATCAGCAGAACTCCGGCAGCGATAGCGCCGATGGTGGCGATCAATACGGTTTGCGATAGCTGGCTGACGCGCTCGTAAGTCGTTCTGGCTTGTACCACCTGATACTCGATCAGGGTGTCGATTGCAGCAGATGCCTTGGCATAGGCGGGGGTCAGCACTTCCGTGCGCAACTTGTCGGCTTCTTCGTGGCGCTGGGCCTGGAGGATGTCCACCATAGGCAATACCCCGTTCTTGCCGAAATTCAGGCGTGCAGCGATGAAGGCATCGAAGAGCCTCCGTTCTTCAGGCTGAATCTGCTTGCTGGAATATTCATTGATCAGATTGTCGGTTTTAAAAATATGTGTAGTCACCTTGTCGGTATAGGCCATGACCTCGAAAGCATCGCTTTCCAGCCTGGCACCGATCAGTTCCATGCGGATCTGCATCTGTTGATTGCGGATTTCGTTGAGCTGGTTGATCGCCAGCAAGTGATCTTCGTAGACGCGCTGCAAAGCATTCTTGGAATGATAAAGCGCAAATAATTCGCCGCTTCCGACGCTGACCAATACCAGGCAGGTCAAAGCCACAAGCAGATAGAGTTTGGTGCGAATTTTTGTTTTTTTCATGATGATCATACGAATCCCCTTCGTCCTGCATGGTGAGTGGCCCGGCGTCCGGTTATTTTTCTAAATGGCCGTGACCTTTAAACAGGATATTCCAAATGGGGGAGGCAGTGAATATTTTGTCAGCCACTGCATTGAAATTATCTTGAACCCAAATAATCCATTAAATTGTAGGTCGGGCTTCAGCCCGAAATTTCGGGCTGAAGCCCGACCTACAAGCTGTTGATTTCCTTCATCTCAAATCTCAAACGGATAATCTGGGTTGAACCGCAAAGGATCTCAAGGTGCCAAAAGCAGGCGCTTCCAGGCGAAATGTTGGGGTATGAAAAACAAGATTGCTTCACTGCACTGCACTCGCAAAGACCGTGCTCACTTGTTCAGGCTATCCCTAAAACAGCTTGGTTTGCGGCTGTTTCTCGGCCTGCTCCAGGAAAAGCATGAATTCTTCGGCTGACAGCGCCGGTTTGCACAGGAATCCCTGAAATTCGTCACAGCCAGCGGTTGCCAGGAAGTGGCGCTGTGCTTCGGTTTCAACCCCTTCGGCAATGACGCGCAGCTTGAGGGCCTGGGACAGGTTGATGATGGCCATTACGATCGCGGTGTCGCTGTCATTGACGGGCAGCTCCGAGATGAAAGAGCGGTCGATTTTCAGTTTGCAGATCGGGAAGCGTTTCAGGTAGCTGAGGCTGGAATAGCCCGTGCCAAAGTCGTCAATCGATAGCCTTACGCCGAGTTCGGCCAGCGCATCAAGACGCGCCAGCGTTTCATCCACATCGCGCAGCAGGATGGATTCGGTCAATTCCAGCTCCAGCATTGCGGGCGGCAGGTCAAAGACACGCAGCGTTTCGGCCACGCCTTCTACGAAGTTGGCCTGCTGGAACTGCAGGGCAGAGACATTCACTGCCATGGTCAGCGCCCAGCCTTGCGCCTGCCATTCCGCGCACTGCCGGATGGCTTCGGTGAGCACCCAGTTGCCAATGGCCACGATGACGCCGGTTTCCTCGGCCACCGGAATGAAGCTCGCGGGGGGGGTGTTGCCCAGTTCCTCGTCATGCCAGCGGATCAGCGCTTCCGCGCCAAAGATGTCGCCGCTGGCGAGATCCACCTGGGGCTGAAAATGCAGGCGGAACTGCTTGTTTTCCAGGGCCAGACGCATGGCGTGATCAAGCTTTATGCGCGACAGCAGGCCGATATTCATTTGCCGCTGGTAGAAGCGGAAAGCCGAGCGTCCGCGTTCCTTGACGTGGTGCATCGCACTGTTGGCATTCTTGATCAGGTCGTCCATGGTGACGCCGTCTTCCGGGTAAAGCGCGATGCCGATGCTGCCGGTCACGGTGAAGCTCATGCCGTCCAGGGTGAAGGGCCGGGACAGGGCTTCGAGGGTGCGCCGTGCGGTGATTTCAGTGCCATGCGCATCCATCTGGTTGAGAAGGATGACAAATTCGTCTCCACCCAGGCGCGCGGGCGTGTCGATATGGCGCAGGCAGTTTTTGAGCCGTTCCGCCACTTCGATCAGCACCCGGTCGCCGAACAGGTGGCCGAGGGAGTCGTTGATATGCTTGAAATGATCCAGGTCGAGGAATAGAACCGCGCAGGAACAGCCATTGCGGTCGGCAAAGTTCAGCGCCTGCTCCAGGCGTTCGGCCAGCAGCAGCCGGTTGGGCAGGCCGGTGAGCGCATCGTTGTAGGCCAGCTCCTCGATGCGCTTCCTGGCCGCATGGGTTTCGCTCAGGTCCTTGAAAAAACCGATGTAATGAACGGGCGCGCCTTGCTCGTCCAGAACGCGCACCATCGAGGCAAGACACAGATAGGGTTTGCCGTTCTTGCGCCGGTTCCATACTTCGCCCTCCCACAGGCCGTCGCGCACCAGCTGTTCCATGAACTCCTCGATGAAAGCGCCATCGTTGAACTCGGAGAAAAATGCGCGTGAAGGCTGCTCCAGCAGCTCTGTCTGGGTATAGCCGGTCAGGCGTTCGCAACTGGGGTTGACCGCGATGACCCGGTGCTCCGCATCCGTGACGAAAATGGCGTCCATGCTGGATTCAAAGACTTTTGACGCGAGTTGCAGGCGCGCCTCGTCGGCCAGCCTCTGGGTAATGTCGCGGTAGGAAAACACCCGTCCGATCGGTCTGCCGCGAGCGTATTGCGGCAGGGTGGCACGTTCCAGCACGTGGCCCGTGCGCAGTACCAGCACGTCGCTTGCTTCCAGCAGCGGGGCGCGGGAGATGGCGCCGAGGCGATCGGCATAGTGCTCGGTATCCAGCACGCACTGATACATCCAGGCATGTATCGCGGAATCGTTGCGCTGGGTGAGCAATTCATGCGGCAGATTCCACATTTCGGCGAAGCGCTGGTTATAGCCGCGGATGCCGCCTTCCAGATCGGTCACCATGATCCCGTCCGCGGTGGATTCCAGCGTGGCGCGGAGTTCGGCGAGGAGCTTTTCCAGCTCGTTCTCCACCTGCTGCTGTGCGCTCAGGTCACGTGCGGCCACGACATAGACCGAGGCATCCTGGCTGGTTTTGATCAGTGAAACACGCCGCTCAACCTGAACTGTCGCGCCATCCACGCGGCGCAGCAGGGTTTCGGAAAAAATCTGGTCGGAGAGCCCCGCCGCCACGTCTTCCCAGAAAAACATGTCTTGCGGCGAGGCGGAGAGGTCGATTACCGGTTTGCCGATGAATGTGCCCGGCTCCGCGCCGAGCAGGATTTCCGCGGCGCGGTTCACGGCCAGGATACGCAGCTCGATCGGGTCTACCAGCCACACCGCTTCGAGCATGCCCTCGATCAGGGGCTGCCAGTTGGTAGTGAACGGTTTCACGCGTTTTCCCCGGGCGTGGAGATTTCCCGCGCCCGCTCGAAGTAGTAGCAAATGCGCTTGCGCGGTGAAAGATAGTCAAAAGTGCTTTTGGGCAATTGCAGCGGTTTGAGGCTGCGGCGTATGCCGAGATCGGGTTCGTCTTCCAGATCGATGATCAGGGCCTCGTCCCTGGGAATGCCCGCATCATGAATGACGATGCGCGGCTTGAGCGGGCGGCTGGAATTGACGGAAACCACCATGGCAAAGCGATCGTCGCTGAGCTGCACTACCGACCCTGGCGGGTACACGCCCATCATGTGCACGAACTGCGACAGGGTGGATGCGTAAAACTGGGACTTTTTCAGGGAAAAAATCATGGCCAGCGCTTCATGAGGCGTGATCGCCAGCGCTGGGTTGCCCGGATTGCAAAGATTGTCATACAGATTGACGAGTGCGACGATACGGCTGGGCTGCGACATCTGCTTGCCGGTGATGTGCTGCGGGTATCCCTTGCCATCGGCGAGTTCATGATGCTGCCCGATTACCAGCAGGGCGCCTTTGGAGATGCCCATTTTCTGACCCAGAGTGACGCCGTGGGCGACGTGCTCCCGGTAGATTTCACGCTCTGGCGAAGTGAATTTCTCGTCGTTCCAGCGCAGGCGGTCAGGCAGCTCGATTTTGCCCAGATCGTGCAGCAGCGCGCCCATGCCCACGTCCACCAGATCCTGCCCGGTCAGGCCGCAGGTTTTGCCGAGCAGCAGTGAAATGATGGTCACATTGAGCGAGTGCAGCGAGTTTTTCTCCTCGGCGTTTTCTGACAGGAGGCGAATGCAGGCTTCATGCTCGCCCATGATTTCGTCAAGAAACCCCTTGATCAGATTTTCCGACTGTTCGCGCGATGCGCCGGGACGCGAATGCGCGGTTTCGATGACTTTTCTGTAGCTGCGGCTGGCGCTTGCATATTTGTGTTCGCAGGCATGCAGGCTGGCCCACTGGCTTGAAAGCAGGTCGCGGCGCTGGCGTCTGGCTGCCATTTCCGCCGTTTCTTCCGCGGCTGGGATGGAAGCCGGGGTATTTGCCGGATCAAGGGCTTGCACCGCCTCGGCGTCGCTCTTGTCCGGAGAATAACGCACTTGCCCCAGACCCAGGGAACGAACCATATCGATCTGTTCCTGGGTGCGGAGGGTGAAGCTGCTCATGGGGAAAGGGTGATCCATCCATCCCGTGTCGAGGTGAATGTGCAACCCGATACGTAACTGTGAAATGTCGATAAATTGGGTCTGGCTGTCGCTCATATGATTCTGTGTGAGTGGTTTTCTGGATTTATATCACGGACTGCCAGATCCGTTTATTAATTTTCGTCGTGTTTCCTTATGCCATGCGGGTCTCGTGGGGTTTATCCGGCCCTGCGCAGCCACTTTTCCATGCCGATGACGGCATAAATGAGCATGCTGACCGCAAAAATGCGACACCATGCCGCACCCTCGATCGGAGCGGTGCGGAACCATTCGTTCATGAGCGGAAGGTAAGTGAACAGGAGCTGCAACAGGGTCATCGCGGCTACGCCAGCCACCAGCCAGCGATTGGAAAATACCCCGAGCTTGAACATGGAAACGCTCATGGAGCGGCAGTTGAAGAGATAAAACAGCTCGCCAAAGACGAAAACATTGGCGGCGACGGTGCGTGCATATTCAAGCGTCGCGCCGTGGTCGAGCTCCCACATGAACAGCCCGAAAGCACCGGCCAGAAGCAGGGTGCTGACAATGGCGATACGTCCCATCAGGACCGGGGTGAGCAGGGGGGTCGAGGGCGCGCGCGGCGGGCGGCGCATGATGTTTTTCTCGATCGGCTCGAAAGACAGCATCAGGCCGAGCAGGACGGCGGTCGTCATGTTGATCCACAAAATCTGCACCGGCAGGATGGGCAGGGCCACCCCGGCGACGATGGCGGCGGTGATCACCAGCCCCTCGCCGAAATTGGTGGGCAGGGTCCAGACGATAAATTTTGTCAGGTTGTCGAACACCCCGCGCCCTTCTTCCACCGCCGCTTCGATGGAGGCGAAATTGTCGTCGGTAAGCACCATGGCGGCGGCTTCCCGGGCGACCTCGGTGCCGGTGATGCCCATGGCCACGCCGATGTCCGCCTGCTTCAGCGCTGGCGCATCGTTGACGCCGTCACCGGTCATCGCGACCACCTCGCCATTGGCCTGCAATGCCCTGACCAGGCGTAATTTCTGCTCCGGCGCGACGCGGGCGAAGACCTGCGTGTGGCGCACCGCCTGCGCCAGCCCGGCATCGTCCAGCAGCGCCAGTTCGCGCCCGGTCAGGATGCCTGCCTGGTCCTCGTGAAATAACCCGATCTGGCGGGCGATAGCAGCGGCGGTGACGGCATGGTCGCCAGTAATCATTTTTACCGCGATCCCGGCCCGCTGGCAGGCCTTGACCGCGCGCATCGCTTCCTGGCGTGGCGGGTCCATCATGCCCTGCAGGCCGAGGAAAATCATATCTGCAAGGTCGCCATGGTTAAGCGTGTGTTGTCCGCTGGCGGCGGTTTTGCTGGCCAGCGCCAGCACCCGCAGCCCTTGTCCGGCCATGCGGTTGGCCGCCTGCGTGATCTGCGCATGGTCCAGCGGCATGCTTTGGCCATCCGGGGTGAGCATGGCTGTGCAGCGCTCCAGCACCTTTTCCACCGCGCCCTTGAGGTAAATACTGCCGGCGTGCAGGGTGGCCATGTACTGGTGGCGTGATTCGAAGGGCACGGCGTCGAGGCGGGGGTGGGCGGCATGGCTGCTTTCCGGCGTCAGCCCGGCCTTCATCGCCGCCACGATCAGCGCGCCCTCGGTCGGGTCGCCGCTGACGTGCCAGGCGCCGCCCTTGTGTTCCAGCCCGGCATCGTTGCACAGCAGGCCGGCCAGCAGGCATTCCCCGGCGGCGGGAGTGAGGGGCGGCGCGATCTCGCCGTGCGGGGCATAGCCCACCCCGCTCAGCGTGAAATCCTGGTTGCCGGAAAAAATCTGCTGCACCGTCATCTGGTTCTGGGTCAGGGTGCCGGTCTTGTCGGAACAGATGACGGTGGTGCTGCCCAGGGTTTCCACCGCCGGGAGCTTGCGGATGATGGCGCGGCGCCTGGCCATGCGCGATACGCCGATGGCCAGGGTGATGGTCACCGCGGCAGGCAGGCCTTCCGGGATCGCGCCTACCGACAGGGCCACCGCCGCCATGAACATGTCGAACGCGCTTTCGCCGCGCGCCAGTCCGATCACGAAAGTAAATGCCGCCAGTGCCAGGATGGCGTAAAGGAGGATTTTGCTGAACCATTCGATCTTGCGCGTGAGTGGCGTGGAAAAAACATCCGCTTCTTCCATCAGGCGTGAAATGCGCCCGGTTTCGGTGGCATTGCCGGTCGCCACCACCATGCCCGCCCCATGGCCGCTGGTGACGAGCGAGCCGGCATAAGCCATGTTGGCGCGGTCGGCCAGGAGCGTATCCAGCACCAGCGGCGTGGCATGCTTGCTGACCGGGAGCGATTCGCCGGTGAGGGAGGATTCGTTGATGCCCAGTTCGCGGCAGTGCAGCAGGCGCAGGTCGGCGGGTATCTTGTCCCCTTCCGCCAGCAGCACCACATCGCCCGGCACCAGTTGTTCCGAAGCCATGCTGGTTTTTTTGCCGCCGCGCAGGACGCGCGCGTGAGTGGTCACGATTTTTGCCAGCGCGGCAATGGCGCTCTCGGCCTTGCTTTCCTGAATGAAGCCAATGAAGGCATTGACCAGCACCACGCCCAGGATCACGCTCGCATCCACCCATTCCTGCAGCGCCGCGGTGATGGCGGACGAAGCCAGCAGAAGGTAGATCAGCGGCTGGTGAAATTGCAGCAGCAGGCGCAACAGCGGCCCACGGCCTTTTTTTTGCGTCAGGCGATTGAGGCCGAAACGCGCCTGGCGGCGGTTTGCTTCTTCCGGCTCAAGACCGCGCTCCGGCTCGCTTTCCAGCGAGGCGGCAACTTCAGTGGCCGGAAGATGGTGCCAGGGTTGGTTCGGGACAGGTTCCATCGATTTTCAGGGTTTATATGAAATGGTTCCGGGTTTGCGGCGCCTATAACTCCTTTGTACGCGAATCGGCGCAAGTGTTCATGAAATCCGCTGAAACAGGTGCCCGGTCCTGTTTTGCCAATCATAAGCTGCCGTGCTGTAAAATACTTGCCCTGTGGTGCCGCGAAGCTACAATGTCGCCTTCGCAGATAATCTTCAACTGGGGGCGGCTTGTTGTTTTTTGCCCTGTTTTGCCGCGCTTCGCGGTATGGAAAAAGTGATAAAAGTGTCGAAATTACCCACTGATGCCCAGTTACGCGCCCGAGTAAAGCTCTTCGGAAATCTTCTCGGCAATGTTATAAAAACCCAGGAAGATGGACACGTGCTGGCTGCGGTGGAAGCCTTGCGCAAGGGTTTTATTCGTTTGCGCAAGCGTGATGAGCCAAACCTTCGCTTGCAGCTCGAGAAACTCGTCGGGGCTCTGGATGTTGACACGCTGACGCACGTGGTACGGGCATTCAGCACTTATTTCAGCCTCGTCAACCTGGCCGAGGAATCCTGGCAGCATCACATCCGCCGTGCCCAGGTGCGCGGTGGAGGGCCGCTGTGGAAAGGCTCGTTTGACGCCACGCTGCGCGAGTTCCACGCGCAGGGCATTACGGCCACGCAGTTGCAGACCCTGCTCGACAAGGCGGCCTATATCCCGGTACTGACCGCGCACCCAACAGAAGCCAAGCGCCGCACCATCATGGAGCATTTGCGCCACATTTTCCTGACCGGCGAGCAGCTGGACGATCCGCGCACCGGCAAGGGACAGCGCCAGGAGCTGATTCGACTGCTGGAACAGCAGATCCAGACCCTGTGGAAAACCGATGAAGTGCGCACCAGCAAACCTCAGGTTCGCGACGAAATCAAGAATGGGCTTTTTTACTTCCGGGAAAGCCTGTTCAAGGCCGTGCCTGAAACCTACCGCTATCTGGAAAAAGCCATCGAGCGTGTATATGGGCCGGAAATGGCCGAGGGTGAGCAGATCCGGATACCGAACATCCTGCGTTTCGGTTCCTGGATCGGCGGCGACCGTGATGGTAATCCGTTTGTCACGCCTGAAACGACCATCCTCGCCTTGCGCTTGCACAAGCGTGAGATTTTGCGTCTTTACCTGAACGAGGTGAGTGATCTCAGCCATGTCCTGACTCACTCGAAACGCCTGTGCCTCATTAGCAAATCGATGAGCGAGAGCCTGCTTCAGGACGAGCAGCGTTTTCCCGCGGTATTCGGCGATTTTCGCCAGCGTTTCGGGCAGGAACCCTACCGCCGCAAGCTTTACGTCATGCTGCACCGCCTGCGTCATAGCCTGAATTTCATCGAAGCCGAGCTGGAAGGCAGCAGCGGCAGCCCGTTTGCCGACGCTTACCAGTCGGAACAGGAGTTTCTGTCCGACCTTTACCTGATTCGCGATTCGCTGATTGGTCATGGCGACACGGGCACGGCTCACGGTGAACTGCAGGACCTGATTCGTCAGGCGGAAACTTTCGGTTTTTACCTGGTTCATCTCGATATCCGCCAGGAGTCCACGCGTCATAGCGAAGCGGTTGCCGAACTGTTCGCGCAGTTCCCGGGGTTGCCGGATTACAGCGCACTGAGCGAAGAGGGGCGTCTCGAAGCGCTCGGGGCGGCGATTTCAGGCGCGCAGGAATACAGGGTGGACAAGAGCAGGCTCAGCGACGCCACCCGCGAGACTTTCGAAGTGCTCGAGGTAATGGCCCGCATGCGCCATGAAATCAGCCCCATGGCATTTGGCGCCTATGTGATCTCGATGACCCATGCCGCCAGCCATGTCATGGAAGTCATGTTTCTTGCCAGCCTTGCCGGTCTGGCCGGACGCAATGGCAAGGAGTGGTTCTGCAATATCAGTATTTCGCCGCTGTTCGAAACCATTATCGACCTGGAGCATATCGAGCCCGTGATGACGTCGCTGCTCGACAACCCGGTGTATGCCGCGCTGGTCAAATGCTCCGGCAACATGCAGGAAGTCATGCTGGGCTATTCCGATTCGGCCAAGGATGGCGGCATCCTGGCTTCAGTCTGGTCCCTGTACGACGCGCAGACCCGGATTACCGCGCTGGCACAGTCGCGCGGTATTGAATGCCGCCTGTTCCATGGGCGCGGCGGCACGGTGGGGCGCGGCGGCGGCCCGACCCACGAAGCGATTTTGTCGCAGCCGGAAGGCACGGTGCGCGGCCAGATCAAGCTCACCGAACAGGGCGAGGTGCTGTCGTTCAAGTACAGCAACACCGAAACCGCTTCCTATGAGCTCTCCATGGGCATGACCGGCCTGCTTAAAGCCAGCACCAGCCTGGTTCTTGGGCCAGGCCAGGCGAGCCAGGATTTCCTCGATATCATGGACAAGCTGGCGGAAGACGGCGAAGCGGCGTTCCGCGGCCTGACCGACCATACCCCCGGCTTTATCGATTATTTCTACGAAGCCACCCCGCTCACGGAGATCGGCCTGATGAACATCGGTTCGCGGCCTTCCCATCGCAAAAAGGGCGATCGTTCCAAGAGTTCCGTGCGTGCCATTGCCTGGGTCTTTGGCTGGGGCCAGTCGCGCCACACCATGCCGGCCTGGTTCGGCATCGGCACCGCGCTGGAAAACTGGCGCGGCAACGATCCGGAGCGGCTTGCCAAGTTGCAGCGCATGTATGCGGAGTGGCCATTCTTTCGCGCCCTGCTCAGTAATACGCAGATGGCCCTGTTCAAGGCGGACATGAATATCGCCGCGCGCTATGCCGAACTGGCCGAGCGCAAGGAGGAGGCGCTTGCCATCTACCAGACGATCCGCGACGAATACAATCGCACGGTTATTCAGGTGCTGAACATCGCTGGCGCCGAGGTGCTGATCGAGGAGAACCCGGCGCTGGCTTTGTCCCTGGCGCGTCGCAGCCCCTACCTCGATCCGCTCAACCACATCCAGGTCATGCTGCTGAAGCGCACGCGCGACGAATCACTGCCGCAGGGACAGCGCGAGCAGTGGACCAACCCGCTGCTGCGCTCGATCAACGCCATTGCGGGAGGCATGCGCAACACCGGCTGATTTGACCACGGTTTATCCATTAGACCCAAACCCCTCCCCGCCTCCCCTTTTCAGGGGAGGTGCGAGGTTTGCTCTCCCCCTGAAAAGGGGGAGTCGGAGGGGGTTTAGAGCTCATGAATTTGCTGGGTCTAAAATAAGACCTGAACTCAAATACCCGCTCCTGGCGTCAGCGTGTCTTATATAAGACCTGTGGACGCCAGTTTGTCTTTCTGATATAAATCAGGCCTATGAAAAAAGAGTCGGCCACCCCGAATTTTCTCCCGCTTTACGAGCAGATCAAGCGCCTGATCACGCGCGGCCTGTCCGAGGGTGAATGGCATCCGGGCGAGGCGATTCCGAGCGAAATGGAACTGGCGCGGCGCTATCAGGTGAGCCAGGGCACGGTGCGCAAGGCGATCGACGAGCTGGTGGCGGACAACATGCTGGTGCGGCGCCAGGGCAAGGGGACTTTCGTTGCCACCCTGACCGATGAGGGCACCAACTACCGTTTTCTCAATCTGCTGACGCTGGATGGCGAGAAGGAATATCCCAGGAGCAAATTCATCGGATTCCAGCGCGGCAAGGCGGATGCCCAGGTGGCAAAACGCCTCGATATCCGTCCCGGCAGCGCGCTGGTGGTGCTGCGCCGGGTGCTGGATTTCTCCGGCAAGCCCGTGGTCTACGACGATATCCGCCTGCCCGCGGCCCTGCTCAGGGGGATCACGAGCGCCATGATCGAGGACCACGTCAATGCCCACAAAGGAACGCTATATTCGCTGTATGAAACCCGCTACCAGATTCGCATCATCTCCGCCCAGGAGCGCATCCGGGCGGCGGCAGCAGATGAAGTCAGCGCGCCATTGCTGAATGTGGCGATCGGCACGCCCCTGCTGTGTATCGAGCGGGTGGCTTTCAGCTATCACAAGCAGCCGGTGGAATGGCGCAAGAGCTACATCAACACCGAAAATTACTACTATTTTGACGAATTGAACTGAGGTCAGCATGGATAACCTGAAACAACGCGCACTGGATTATCACGAATTTCCCAAGCCGGGCAAGCTTTCGGTGGAGTCTTCCAAGCCTTGCGGTACGGCGGCTGAACTGTCGCTGGCCTACACGCCGGGCGTGGCCGCGCCGGTGAGAGAGATCCATGCCGATGCCGAAAACGCTTACCGCTACACCAACAAGGGCAACCTGGTGGCGGTAATCACCGACGGCACGGCGATTCTCGGCCTGGGCAACCTGGGGCCCCTGGCTTCCAAGCCGGTGATGGAAGGCAAGGCGGTGCTGTTCAAGCGCTTTGCCAACGTCGACGTGTTCGACATCGAGGTCAATGCGCCCAGCGTCGAATCCTTCATCGAAACCGTGGTCAATATCGCCCCGACCTTCGGCGGCATCAACCTCGAAGACATCGCCGCGCCGCACTGTTTCGAAATCGAACGCATCCTCAAGGAACGGCTCGACATCCCGGTGTTCCACGACGACCAGCACGGCACCGCGATCATCATCTGCGCCGGTCTGCTCAATGCACTGGAATTGCAGGGAAAGAACCTGGCCGAGGCGAAACTGGTGTGCCTCGGCGCCGGGGCAGCGGGCCTGGCGGGTATGCGCCTCCTCATCGCCATGGGCGCGAACAAGGAAAACATGACCCTGGTGGATTCCAAGGGCGTGATCCACGGCGGCCGCACCGACCTCAACGCGCACAAGCAGGAATTCGCCAGGGACACGCCGCTGCGCACCCTGGACGAGGCCATGCAGTCTGCCGACGTGTTCATCGGCGTGTCCGGCCCCAACCTGGTGACGGGCGAGATGCTCAAGCGCATGGCGGCCAAACCCATCGTCTTCGCCATGGCCAATCCCGACTCCGAAATCCTGCCGAAAGACGCCCACGCCGCGCGCGATGACCTGATCATGGCCACCGGGCGCTCGGACTTCCCCAACCAGGTCAACAACGTGCTGGGCTTCCCCTACATCTTCCGCGGCGCGCTGGACGCAAGAGCCAAAAAGATCACCCAGGCGATGATGATCGCCGCCGTCAAGGCGCTGGCGGAACTGGCCAAGGAATCGGTGCCGCAGGAAGTGCTGACAGCCTATAACGCCACGTCCATGTCCTTCGGCAAGGACTACATCCTGCCCAAGCCCTTCGACCCGCGTTTGATCGAGCGCATCCCGCCTGCTGTCGCTACAGCCGCCAGGGCAGGGGAGTAGAGCATGCCCCGCTCACGCCCGGTTTACCTGAATCTGCTCAAAATCAGGTTGCCGCTGCCGGGGGTGGTGTCGATCATGCACCGCGCGAGTGGAGCGCTGCTGTTCTTGCTGTTGCCGCTGCTGCTTTATGCGCTGCAGTTGAGCCTGGCATCGGAACAGGGTTATGCGGAGGTGCAGGCGTGGTTCCGGCAGCCCTTGGCCAAACTATTCCTGATCGGCGTGATCTGGGGCTACCTGCACCATTTCTGCATGGGCCTGCGCTACCTCGCCCTGGATTTCGATATCGGCGTGGACCTGCCGCAGGCGCGCTTCAGCGCCAGGCTGGTACTCGCGGTGAGTATGGCCGCGACAGTCCTGATCGGAGTCTGGCTATGGTAAAGCGCATCGTCAGCGGTGCCCATTACGGCCTCAAGGACTGGCTGATCCAGCGCGTCAGCGCCGTGGTGATGGCGCTTTACACGGTGTTCCTGACCGGTTTTTTTCTTACTCAACCGCTGACGTTTGCCTCCTGGCAAGGCCTGTTTCACAGCCTGCCGCTGCGCCTGTTCAGCCTGCTGTTCCTGTTCAGCGTGTTTATCCACGCCTGGGTGGGGATGCGCGATATTTTCATGGACTATGTCCATCCCACCGTGATCCGCCTTGCCCTGCATGTCGCGGTGATCCTCGCGCTGCTGGCTTACGCGGCCTGGGCGGTGCAGATTTTATGGAGCGTGCAATGAGACCGGATTGCCCATTAACCCAATCACAAGATTCCTTATCCGTAGGAGCGGCGCCCTCGCCGCGATGGCTTCCGGCCGATGGTTTATCGGCCCGGGGCGGGCCTCCTACGGGTGAATCGGTTCAAATGGACAATTTGGGATGAGTATCGCCAAGCGCACTTTCGATGCAGTGATCATCGGCGGCGGCGGGGCTGGACTCAGGGCCGCGTTGCAACTTGCCCACGCCGACCTCAAGGTGGCGGTGGTGTCCAAGGTGTTTCCCACCCGCTCCCATACCGTCTCCGCCCAGGGCGGCATCGCCGCCAGCCTCGGCAACGTGAGCGAGGACAACTGGCACTGGCATATGTACGACACGGTCAAGGGTTCGGAT